>Ga0265327_10000030_pt1 | contig 333531 bp, 280 predicted proteins | sample 41621metaG_FD_202089 | JGI IMG/M metagenome (GOLD analysis project Ga0265327, IMG submission 202089) | Rhizosphere microbial communities from Carex aquatilis grown in University of Washington, Seatle, WA, United States - 4-16-21 metaG | ecosystem: Host-associated > Plants > Roots >...
GGGCATACAGGAATTAAAAGCCATTAGCAGAGGGTTTAGAAACTACCACAATTTTAGATGTGCTATTCTTTTCCATTACGGAAAATTAGAGTTACTCCCCTCACAAAATATCCCGTAGAACCACTAAATAGACTTAAATACTTGATAATCAATTAATTATATTTTAAAATAGATGCATCCATTTTCCTCCTTCTTCCTCCTTTTGGTGCAATACATTGACCACAGGGGGCACGGAGTTGAATTAAGCCGCGGAGGAGCGCAGAGTTTCATGCGGCCTGTATTTGTGTACTTGATGTTGTATTTTCTCAGCGCGCTGTGTGGTAAAATGGCTGGGTAAACGTAATTGAATTGATTTGCGGTTTTTAGGGTGTTGAAGAAGGATGATATTGAAAATGAATTTTTTACGATTGAAAAGGCGCGTTGAACTTTCCCCCTCCAAAGTAGTCCTTCGGACTTATTCCCCCCAAAGCGCACTTTTTGGTAAAGTAATTGAACGCAGGTAATGCATTCTTGAGGATGAAATGGATTTTAAGAATGCCGCGCTGACTGCAGTTACGTCCTCCAAAAAAAACAGCCGTTTGTCAAAAATGGCTTTCATCCATTAAATTCAAACATAATTTGCTTTAATCTGTATTAAATCATTGCGCTGCATAAGAAAATTGTTCTTTTTTCGTTATAACAGTATTATTTTGCATACCATGCGGAAACCTTTTTTACTTTTTTGCACAATTATACTCGCAGTTACGGGTTTAAATGCCCAGGATGACTATCAAAGCTACAAACAGGAAGGTGAGTTTGGTGTTGGCGTAGGGCTTGGCCATTATTTTGGCGACCTTAACACTACCGCTTCCTTAAGCCGGCCAAAGTTTAGTGCCGGCGTATACTTTCTTAAACAGTTTAATAACTATGTGGCCCTTAAAATAGCAGGTGACTATGCATTTTTAGGCTACAGCGACCAATATAGTAAAAACTCGGCCCAGTTCGACCGTAACCTTAGCTTTAACACAAGCGTTTGGGAGTTTTCGTTAAACGGCCAGTTTAACTTTTTCAAGTTTGTTCCAGGTGTGGAAGGGTATAATTATACGCCCTACATTTCTTTAGGTGTGGGTGTATTCTCTTACGACCCGTTTGCCTACCTGAACGGTCAAAAATATTATTTGCGCCCGCTGGGTACTGAAGGCCAGGGTACCGCAGGTAAACCGGCACCCTATAGTTCTATGGCTATGTGTTTTCCGCTGGCAGTAGGCTTTAAGTATAGCCTTAGCAGTAAAGTAAACGTGTTTGGCGAAATTGGTTATCGCTTTACCACAACCGATTACCTGGACGATGTTAGCACTACTTACGCCGGGGCGGATGCTTTCCCCCCAAATCCTGATGGTACGCCTTCGGTGGCCTACCAGTTGCAGGACAGGAGTATTTCGGGCATAGGGGAGAAAGGACGGCAAAGGGGTAACAGCTCTCAAAAAGATGCTTATGTGTTGCTACATTTTGGCCTTTCTTTCAACATTGCCTCGTATGTATGCCCAACAGCGGCTAAATAAGGGCTGTTTTAGTTAAAAGCATTTATTTCTTTTTAATAGCGGCTAAGCCGTTTTCTGGTGTAAGCTATTAGTAGTCAATGCATAATGCTATGCAAGGGTGGTAGCGAATATAAAACTTAGTTTATGTTTGCCTTAAACATGTTAATTAACCATTTTTTCCAAAATGTATTTTATTAACTTCGCCCATTCTTAATCTCCCCCGGAGTCATGGAGCAACTCGAAAAAATTGATAAAAGCCGCTTGCCGCGTCATATAGCCATAATAATGGATGGTAATGGCAGGTGGGCACAGGAAAAAGGCCAGGACCGTTTGTTCGGCCATTTTCATGGTGTTGAAAGTGTACGTAATATTGTTGAGGGCGCAAGCGAAATAGGTATTGAATACTTAACGCTATACACCTTTAGCACCGAAAACTGGGACAGGCCGGAGTACGAAGTTATCGGGCTTATGGAGTTGCTGGTTAACACAATTCGCAGCGAAGTGCCCGTATTAAATAAAAACAACATACGGCTGCATGTTATTGGCGACATACAAATGTTGCCGCCGCAGGCCCGCAAAGAAATGAAGGACGCTATTGCCGAAACAGGCCGCAACACCGGGCTTAACCTAATACTGGCTTTGAGTTACAGCAGCCGGTGGGAACTGATAAATGCTGTAAAAACTATTGCTTTTGAGGTTAAAGCGGGTAATATTGACCCTGCCTGCATTACACAGGAAACTTTTCAGCAATACCTTACTACCGCAAATTTTCCCGACCCTGAGCTGATGATACGCACAGGCGGCGACTATAGGATAAGCAATTTCCTGTTATTTCAACTGGCGTATGCCGAACTATATTTTACCGATGCCCGCTGGCCCGACTTTAGACGGGAAAACCTGGTGGAAGCTATACTTGCCTACCAGGCAAGAGAGCGCCGTTTTGGTAAAATTAGTGCCCAATTACAGCAAGAAGAGCCGCTGGCACAATAAAGCAGCGATATTTAAATTGTTATTTAACAAACACTTTTAATTATTCCCGTTAATTTGCCGCCACTAAAACAGTAACTGTACCGCTACACAGCGGTTTGGTAAAGCAAAATCAACAAACAAGCTATCCGGATGCAGAAATTTTTCATATCATTTATCCTGGCAAGTACTCTTTGCGTGGGCAGTTGTGTATCATTATATGCCCAGGCGCCCGGTAACGGTGATACTACCATAACTAACATTAATTCTGACCTGGTTAACATTTTTAACCAGCGCCAGGCCCAAAAATATAAGATAGCTGGTATAAAAGTTACTGGTAACAAATACTTTGACGAGGCATTGCTTGTTTCAGTTAGCGGCCTAAATGTAGGCGACGAAATTACCATACCCGGCGGTGAAAACTTTTCAAAAGCCATTAATAAGCTGTGGGGCCAAAACTATTTTAGTGATGTTACCATATATATAACCAAACTGCAGGGCACCAGCATTTGGCTTGAAATAAACGTAACAGAAAGGCCAAGGCTTTCAAAATTTTATTTTGAAGGGGTGAACAAAAGCCAAAGCGACGACCTGAAAGAAAAAACCGGCCTGATAGTTAACAGGGTTATTACCGAAAACATGAAGCGTACTGCCAGCGACGCTATTAAAAAGTATTTTGCTGAAAAGGGCTTCCCCCTTTCAGCCGTAAATATTGAGCAGGATAAAGATACCACGCTTGAAAATACAGCCATCCTGTACTTTTTTATTGAAAGAGGCAGAAAGGAAAGGATCAATGCAATAAACTTTGTTGACAATACTGTACCGGATGATAAATTAAAAGGGCACCTTAAGGATACCAAGGAAAAGATGAACCTTACCCTGTACCCAATTGATGCATCGGGCGGCCTTGCGCCTGCTAAAGTGTACACGTTTAAAGATTACCTGCACGAAAAAGGCTTTTTCGCATTCTCTAAAACACGTAAGCTGTTAAGCCCTTATATAAGGTTAAACCTTAATAACGCCAAGTTTAATGCCACCAAGTTTGAGGATGATAAAATAAAACTTGTTGATTACTATAACTCACTCGGTTTTCGTGATGCAGCTATTGTGGCAGACAGCAAAAAGTTAGACACAGCACGTGGCCTGCTTAATATTGATATTAAGGTTGACGAAGGCCATAAATATTACTTTGGCAACATAACATGGCGCGGTAATACAAAATATTCTGACTCCATATTAAATGTTATCCTTAATATCCATAAAGGCGACATCTACAACTCAGAGTTGTTATATAAAAGAATAGGCAAGAATGTTGCACCTGAAGGTGGCGATATAAGCGGCCTGTATTACGACCAGGGTTACCTGTTCTTCCGCATTGACCCCGTAGAAACTGCTGTGTATAACGATACGATAGATTTTGAGATACGTATTACAGAAGGCAGTGTAGCTACATGGAAGAACGTTAAAATAAGTGGTAACGAAAAAACAAAAGAGTACGTAATACGCAGGGAACTTAGAACTATACCAGGTGAAAAATTTAGCCGTACGGATGTAATACGCAGTAACCGCGAACTTGCACAACTTGGCTTTTTTGACCAGGAAAAAATTGAACCTGTTATTGTGCCTAATCCTGACGATGGCACCGTTGACGTAACCTGGAAAGTAGTTGAAAAAAGTAACGACCAGCTTGAACTTAGCGCTGGTTTTGGCGGCGGCATCGGTTTAACCGGTACGCTTGGCGTAACCTTTAATAACTTCTCTATTAAAAATATTTTCAACAAAAAAGCGTGGGACCCTTTGCCAACGGGTGATGGCCAGAAGTTTAGCGTACGTTTTCAAAGTAACGGTGCGGCATACCGCTCGTACAACGTATCGTTTACTGAGCCATGGCTGGGCGGCACAAAGCGTAACTCGCTTACAGTAAGCCTGTACGATACTAAGTTTAGCAATGCGTATAACCCGCTTACACTTACTTATAACACTACTGCTGCCGATAGCTCTTATTTTAGAACAACCGGTTTTGCCATAGGCCTTGGTAAACAGCTAAAATGGCCTGATGACTTTTTCTCAGTAGGTGTTACATTAAACTATGCGTTGTACACGCTTAAAAATTATGCTATTGACCAAAACCTCAGGCTGAAAGACAATACCATTTTTGAAAATGGGCACTCAAACAACCTTAGCCTTAAGTTTTCGGTGCAGCGTACATCTATTAGTAACCCGCAGTTCCCAACTAATGGCTCAAACTTTTTGTTAACGCTGCAGCTAACTCCGCCATACTCATTGTTCAATCCAAGTGTTGTTAATAGTTCAAACCCATATAAATGGGTTGAGTACCATAAATGGAGGTTTACAGGCGAGTGGTATGTGCCTATAGGTGCACCAAGCGGAGACGACAAGAACAAACAATTTGTATTAAAAATGGCCGCCAAGTATGGTTTTATTGGCAGGTACAACAACAAGCTTGATATTTCTCCGTTTGAACGTTTCCAGGTGGGTGATGCAGGCTTAAGTAACAGCTATGCCTTATTGGGGTACGATATTATTTCACAAAGGGGTTATCCTGTTTATCAAACATCAGACCCGCGCGTAAATCCTGATCAGCAGGGGGCATCGCAATACTTTACCATATTTAATAAGTATACTATGGAGTTGCGTTACCCGCTAAGCCTTAGCCAAAGCAGCACCATTTATGCCCTGGGCTTTTTTGAAGCAGCAAACGGCTGGTATTCGTTTAAAGACTATGATCCATTCCGTTTAAGGCGTTCGGTTGGTTTGGGCGCCCGTTTCTTCCTGCCAATGTTTGGCCTGTTAGGGTTTGACTATGGTATTGGTTTAGACAGGTTGCAGCCGGGCGGTGGCCTTAAAAATGCCGGAAGGTTTACATTTATGCTGGGATATGAGCCTGATTAAGGTTAGCTATGCATAAATTGCTTATTTTCATAAGCCTAAAAACGCTTTATATGAAAAAGTTAATATTACCTGTTTTAATAGTGTTGGTAACTGCTGTTAGCAGCTACGCGCAGAAGTATGCAGTAATTGATACAAAATATATTTTGAGCAAAATACCTGAGTACACTACAGCCGAAAAAAAGCTGCAGGATTTAAGTGCACAGTGGCAGAAAGAGATTGATGATAAACAGGCTGTTTTAAACCAGATGTATAAAGACTATGACGCTGAACAGTTTATGCTTAGCGATGAGTTGAAGAAAAAAAGAGAAGACGAATTATTTAATAAGGAAAAAGAATTACGCGATCTTCAGAAGAAGCGTTTTGGCTACGAGGGCGACCTTTTTAAAGAAAGGCAAAACCTTGTAAAACCCTTGCAGGATAAGGTGTATAACGCAGTGCAGAAGATTGCAACCGCCCACGGGTACGATTTTATTCTGGACAAAAGTGAGGGAATTACTGTTATATTTGCCGACCCAAAATTGGAAAAAAGTGATGAAGTGTTAAGGGAACTTGGGGTTAAAAGTTAGTGTGTAAACCACGAAAAATAAATAAAAACAAAAAAATGAAAAAGGTGTTCTTTACCCTGCTTACCATTGCAGGAATGTTATTTGCAGGTGATAAAGCAAGTGCACAAGCAAAATTTGGTGTATTTGATATAGATGAGATGGTTCAGGTAATGCCGGGCTATAGTACAGTTGACAGCTTATTGCGTTTATACCAGGCTGATTCTCTTGCCTCTGAGCAACAATATTATTATAGTGAATACCAGCGTTTAGACAGCTTGCTTAAACTTGATTCAGCTGCGGTAAAAGCTGGCACAAAACAAGCGGCGGTATTAGAGTTTGAGAACAAGCAAAAACAGCAAATGATGGTGTACCTGGTTAACTGGAACCAGTACAGCCAGCAAAAATTACAACAAAAACAAGGCGCGCTTGCACAAGGTTTGTATGAGCAGGTGGGTACCAGCTACCAGAAAATACTGAAAGCAAGGGGTTATGTTCTTATCTTAAAACCAGGCGCTATTGAACTTGGGAGTAAGGCAGATAATATATTTATTTTAGTTGCAAAAGACCTTAAGCTAACTACTCTGCCACAGGAAATACTGATGTTAGGCCCTGACCCTGATGCCCCTGCACAAGGTGCGGCACCAGCCGGGGGCGCTGCTACACCCGGCACAACCAGGCCGGCGTCAAAACCAGCAGGCAGCCATTAATTTTTAAATATTTAAACAGGTGGTATTGCCACGTTGTTATAAATAATATTTACTTTGAACCACGCCTGTTACAGGCGTGGTTTTTAATTTTTTAATTGTATGCAACAGCCACAACAACCTATAGGTGTTTTTGATTCGGGCTACGGGGGCCTTACCGTATTGAAGGATATTGTGGCAAAGTTGCCCGGTTACGACTACATTTACATGGGCGACAATGCCCGTGCGCCGTATGGCAACCGCAGTTTTGAAACGGTGTACCATTATACGCTGCAATGTGTAAAATGGTTTTTTCAGCAGGGCTGCCCGCTGGTAATACTGGCCTGTAACACAGCCTCGGCAAAGGCATTGCGTACCATACAGCAAAACGACCTTGCCGGCATTGACCCGGATAAAAGGGTGCTGGGTGTAATAAGGCCTACTACAGAACTTATCGGCAGTTTAACCAAGTGCAAAAGCGTGGGTATTTTGGCTACAAACGGCACGGTTCAGTCTCAGTCCTATGTAATTGAGATAAACAAATTTTTTCCTGGCGTGAACGTTTCGCAGGAAGCCTGCCCTATGTGGGTACCGCTGGTTGAGAATAATGAGCACCAGGGCCACGGTGCAGATTTTTTTGTAAAAAAGAACATAAGGCAATTATTGGCTAAAGACCCCATGATGGATACTGTTTTACTGGCATGCACCCACTACCCGCTGATGATGAAAAAGATCGAAGAATATATGCCGGTTGACGTAAAAATTGTAAAGCAGGGGGAGATAGTGGCAAACAGCCTGGCTGAATATCTTATCAGGCATGCCGATATGGAGCAGCGTTTAAGTAAAAATGGTAGTCTTGCATTTTACACAACTGATTCAACTGAAGATTTTGATAAACATGCCGCATATTTTTTTGGTAGCCCGGTAAAAAGCACGCATCTTGAGCTATAATTGTCAACTCATTAAAACCTTTATAACTGGTGCCGGGGTTTCAATAACCTAAGGCACATTTAAAAACAATAATTACCTTCCCAGCTTTTTCACAACAAATAATCCATAAAAACAAGCAAATGAAAAAAGTGTTCTTTAGCCTGCTAACTGTTGCAGCCATGTTTTTTGTAACAAACCACGCAACTGCCCAGCAGATTAAAATAGGTGTGTTTGATCTTGATGCCATGGTTAGCGCCATGCCCGATTACGCCAGAGTTGACAGCCTTTTAAATATATACCAGCGCGATTCGCTGGGTGGGGAATATGAGTATTATCAGAATGAGTACATACGTGTAGACAGCATTTTGAAATTTATTGATACACCAGGTGTAAAAACAGGTAAAATAACAGCTGTTACCCTTAAAATGGATAACGACAAAAAAACACAGTTGGTAGGCCTTATAGTTAACTGGAGGCAATATGCCCAGCAAAAATATAATAACAAAAAAGGTCAGCTTTCACAGGGGCTTTATAATATTGTTGGCTCGTCATACGAGAAAATTGTTAGGGCCAGAGGCTATGCAATTGTACTTAAACCAGGCACTTATGAGTTTGGCCCGCGTTATGACAACCTGTTTATTACGGTAGCTAAAGATTTAAAACTTACACAACTGCCACAGGACCTGCTTATAGTTGGTGTTGACCCTGATGCACCTGCGCAAGGCCAGGCACCAGCAAATACCGGTGCTAAACCTGCGGGCGCCAAACCAACCAGCCATTAAAATTGGCCTAACCCGGAATAAACGCTGAAAAAACAAGTATTTTAATACTGAATAAATAAATAAAACGCTTACCTTTGCCGACCTTTCACAGGAAGCAGTATGGTGACTGCAGCCTTTGAGTTGAAATAATATTTAGGGTTAGTAAAATTATCAACACATGAAACGTACATTCCAGCCACATAACCGCCGCCGCAAATCAGTACATGGTTTTCGTAAGCGTATGGAAACAGCTAATGGCCGCAAGGTATTAGCGAGCCGCAGGGCTAAAGGCCGTCATAAATTAACAATTTCTGACGAAAGCAAATTAAAGTAGAATTCCTGTAAGGCAGGATTGAATAAATATGTAAAGCTCTCCCGCATAAACGGGAGGGCTTTTTTAATTTTGTGTACCTGGACAAACCATTTTCATACAACAAAAAGGAAAAGCTTAAAAGCCGCAAGCTTTTAGAAGAGCTTTTTAGTAAGGGAAGAACGTTTACGATTTTTCCACTTAAGGTATTTTATCTGCAGCCAACACAGGTGCTTGACCTGTATGTTAAAGCAGGTGTAGGCGTTAGCAGCCGTAATTTTAAAAAGGCTGTACAACGCAACTTTGTAAAACGCCTGTTGCGCGAAGCGTACCGAACTGAGAAAACACCGCTGCATAATTTTTTACAACAACAAAACCGGCAGGTGGCTGTTTTTATATTGTATATTGACAAAGCTTTGCCAGTGTACAGCACAATAAAAGCAAAAATGCCTGTTGCATTAAAACGACTAATACACGAGTTAAATGAAACTGTTGCTAAAAATACTTAGCTACCCTTTTATTTTTATTATTAAGCTATACCAGTACGGTATATCACCTTTACTTGGGCCAAAATGCCGGTTTACCCCAACGTGCTCGCACTACGCAGTAGAGGCGCTAAAAAAATATGGCCTTTTTAAAGGTACCTGGCTTGCATTAAAGCGTATAAGCAGGTGCCGCCCCGGTGGTGGCAGCGGGTATGACCCTGTACCATAAAAAAAGCCACACATAGTGCGGCCCTTTCCTTTTCCCTCGTGTATATGTATTATCCTGCAATTTTTTTATCAAGTGATAATGCACCCGCGCCATTTATAAGTAACGCAACCGCAATGCTTATAACCAGCAAATGATATTCAAACCCTTCTCCTTTTTGATTGCCATTCCAATTCATAAAAAAGCCGTTTTGCAAATGCACGGTAAATACAATGCCTGCAAAAAGTATAATAACCGCCAGCGCAACATACCTTGTTGCAAAGCCAATAATTAAAAACAGGCCGCCAAAAAATTCTATTAATATAACCAGTAAAGCAATAATATATGGCAGGTGCTGCATGCCGGTTAAAAAGCCCATAGTTCCTGTAAAGCCATAACCGCCAAACCAGCCCAATAATTTTTGAGCCCCATGCGGAAATAATACAATGCCCAGTAAAATACGCACTACTGTAATAGCTGCGTTGTTATTTGTAGAAAGTAATTTTTTCATGAAGAGTATATTTTATTTTGAAGATGCAAAGATACCACACAAAGCTACCTTGTTCCAATACCATAGGATAAGAAATAGTATTGATGTATGTTAAGGAAAAGTCATTAGGTCTATTGGCCCGAAGTATTGGGCAATGAGTCAGTAAGGAAGTAGGTGAAGGTTAAAATGCCCATAAAGAAAGGTTATTGCCAACAGGCCATAGAGAAGATACGAGATTTAAAAATGGTGATAAATACAATAGAAGGCAAATAGCAATCCAGTAGCTGGGCTACGTTTTTTCTTACTGACCTTCTGACTGCTGGCCTAATGACTTTTCACCAACCCGGCCTTCATCCTGCTAAGTGACTCTGGCGTAACACCAAGGTAAAAGGCAATTTGCCGCTGGCTGAGGCGTTGTTCAAGTGATGGGTATTGCTGTACAAAATTCTTGTACCGTCCTGCGCTGCCAAGGCTCATGCTTTCAATAATGCGGCGCTGGTGCGATACCAGGGCACGCTGTAAAATAATGCGGAAAAATCTTTCAATACAGGGTATTTGCTGCACAAGCTCTTCAAATTTACTTTTTTCAATGGCAAACACTTCTGTGTCTTCAAGCGCCTCAATAGTAGTAAGGGCTGGCTGCTGGTTTATAAAACCATACATATCACTTATCCACCATTCTTCCGGTGCGAAAGATAAAATATGTTCCTGCCCTTTATCATCAAGATAGTATTGCTTAAGGCAGCCTTTATTTACAAAATATTCGTACCGGCATTCCTCGCCGGCCACTATAAGAAACTGTTTTTTGCGCACCCTTTTAGCAACCAGCAGGCTGGTAAAATAGGTTTCTTCTTCGGCAGTAAGTTGCACATGCCTCGCTATATTTTTAAGAATAAGGCTGTACATATTATGAAAAGGTAGTTAGGTTTATTTTTTGGGTGGTGGGGTAACAGCTGTTGAATCTGTTGCTATAGTTAACTTTTGCAATTTGGTAATCAGTTCGCGAAATTCGTTTGCTGTGTAAAACTGGTAAACTTCAGGCGCCTTGCCATCGTCTGTTGGCTGAACACCCGATATTGGGTGGTATGGCGCAAATATTTGAGCATCAGTATTCTCCGTTATCTTGGCTACAGTGTTGGGCAGTATAAAATAATTCTTATTGGCGGCGCTTACATTTTTACCCTGTGCAAGCTGTTGAAGGCTGTCAATTTTTTGTTTCAGTTCAACCTGTGTCATCCTGTTTTGTGCCTTGTCTGCTGTGGTAAAAAGCACATAACTGCCTATAATGGTATCGTTATTCTTTAAGTTGGCTATATAGTAACCTTTACCCGGCAGGGTAAGCGTTGCATCGCCGGCAACTGTACTAATCTTCAACGACTCTCCACTTATGTCAAGCTCTCTTTCCTCATGCCCTTTTTCTGCTTTGCACGTAACGGTGCTGTTGGCTACATCTATCTGCGGGTTGTCGTGAGATAGTACAAGCACTTTTTTTTGATTGCCAGAACATGCAAGCAAAAACAATGGCAATGCGAGCAGAAGAAAGCTTTTTTTCATGTGGGAGTTGTTTTATGGTTACTAAGATAAAGAGGCTGGTTCAATCAAAACAAATAAAATGTTTTATTAAACCAGCCTGCTTTCAAAAAAATCGGTGAACGCTATTTTGAATAATGTTCAGCTACTTTAGCCCAGTTAACCAGGTTCCAGATTGCCGCCAAATAATCAGGGCGTTTGTTTTGATATTTAAGATAGTAAGCATGTTCCCATACGTCAACGCCAAGTAATGGCGTGCCTTTTACTTCAGCTACATCCATCAAAGGGTTATCCTGGTTGGGGGTTGATGAAATTTCAACCTTGCCATCTTTTTTAATAAGCCAAACCCAGCCGCTGCCAAAACGGCCAACGCCGCCTGCTGCAAACTTTGTTTTAAACTCATCAAAACTGCCAAAGGCTGCGTTAATAGCATCAGCTAATTCGCCTGTTGGTGCGCCACCTGCGTTAGGTGCAAGTATTTCCCAAAAAAAGCTGTGGTTCCAGTGGCCGCCACCGTTGTTGCGTATTGCAGGAGAAAGGCTGCCTGCATTTTTTACCAACTCTTCCAGGCTTTTATTTTCGTTTGGTGTGCCTGCAATAGCATTATTAAGGTTGGTAACGTAAGCCTGGTGGTGCTTGCCATGGTGTATCTGCATGGTCAATGTGTCAATATGCGGTTCCAGTGCTTCGTAAGCGTAAGGAAGCGCAGGTAAGGTAAAAGCCATAAGGTTAATTTTTTAATGTTGAATAGACAACAAATGTACTTATTGAAAGTTTAAAGGGCAAGGCTTGTTTTAATTGTTTCCTATGTCGAAAGGGGAAATGCGGGTATAAACGTTCGTTTGCCAGTTCTAATAATGCCATTTGCAGGAAATAATAACAACAACAGTCTCTGTAATTTTATAAATAAGCCTGTGTTCGTGGTTGATTCTTCTGCTCCAGGCTCCCGAAAATTGATGTTTAAGGGGCTAAGGTTTACCCGGGCCATTAAATGGGTCGCGCAAAATATCTCTGATAAGGTCGCCAATTCTCAATGCAATTTTACGATCGGTATTAATCCATTCCTGGTATTCTTCGAAAGCTTTTGGTACAAATTCAATATTCCTCATACAAGCTCTTCTGCTTTTACAGAGATAGTTTGTTTTTTACTGTTATATTCTTCAATTCTTTGCAATAAGTCATTAGCATAAACAGGATTTCCCATAATATATTCAGTATCATCAGCTGCCTGTACTGTTATTTCAACCGTTTAATGAGGGAATAGTTTTTTCAACCCTTCAATAAGATCTATACCTATTTCATCTTTATTGATGCGAATTACAGTTTCCATACACTCGTTTTTCCCAAAGTTAACTAATTTGAAGGATAGAAAACGGCATTATCAGCCGCCCAAATGGAGTTAGAAGTTTAAAAAACAGGTCTTTCAATCTTACTATCCTTCAACACAAAAGCATTCTTCAATCTTGCGCTCACTTTTGCAGCATCTGCTGTTTTGCCCATACCTTTATATGCAAGCAACAGGCCGGTTAAACTCCAGCCGTTTTTAGGGTTTATCACCAATTCTTTACTAAACACATCAGCGGCTTGCGCAAATGCTTTTGTTTGTAGCAATACATCGCCTAAAAACTGCCTGGCGGGCAAAGGCCAGTCGCGGGGTTCGTTGTATATCAGGTTATCCTCTGCCGTAACAGCTTTTTGCAGCGCGGCAACAGCCTGCAGGTATTGCCCTTGCTCCTGCGCAAAAACACCTTGTAAAATATTTTGTGCAACCATACATATGCTGTAAGCATCGCTAAATGCGCCAGCAGATATTTTTAACTGCGCGTTGTTCATACCGCTATTAAACAAGATAATCTCCTTCTGCGCCTCATCAAAACGGTGTAGCCGGCTAAAAGCCATGCCTCTCGCAAAATGCATTATTTGTGCAGCGAAAGGTAGTGTGGTGTCCGGCACGGGTTGTGTTAATACCTCATTCCATTTGCCAAAGCGCACCTCAGTTAACACGGGTGTTTCGTATACATATTGTATAAAGCCGGGTACCTGGCCGCCAGTTAAATATTCAGCCGGCATTTCATCATGCAGGCTAACTGCGGCGTGCATAGCAATAGTGTAATTGCCTGCCATTTGGCCGCACGTAGCTTTTAAATGCACATTATGCATTTTGTAAAGGGGCATATTGTTTATAACAGGCGCATATAGCTTTAAGTAATTGTTGTAGCCTGCTACTGCGGAATCATTCACTTTAATACCTTTTGCGTAATCACCTGTGCGTATATAGATATGAGATGGCATGTGTGTTACGTGTGATACACCAGGCATAAGTGTGCCCAATGTTTCTGCAGCCTGCAGCGCCTGTTCAGGGTGTTGCGACCCCTCCAGTGCGTGAATATAATAGTGGTTGGCACCAGGGTTTAGCTTGTTAAGCGCCAGGGCATTTTGCAGCACGCTAACAATAAGTGGCGTCCATGGTTTTGGTTGCTGGTTAATATCGTACAAGTCCCACGGGTGTTGCAGCATAAGGGCATCCGCATATAGCGTAACAGCGTCTGAATTGTTGGAATATTGTTCGCTAACGGCTTTCATGGCCTCTGTATAATGTTGCCGCAGCACTTCTATTTTTGCTGAAGTATCTGTTGTGTATCGTTGCTGTATAGCATCAATTAAGGCTTTTTCAAACGGTGTGCATGTTGCTGAAAGCATCTTGCTTTTTGCAGCGCACTCCCAGGCGCTTACAGGCGGCAGGGCAGTAGCATCATCATTAATAGTTGGGCCAAGGCTTAAAGCTCTGCCATACCAAAGCATGGCATTAGTACTATCAAACTTCGTAGCTTTTTGAAATGATGCAATTGACTCTATCATGTGAAAGCCATAGTACATGTTAACGCCCTGGTTAAAATAAAACTGTGCACTGTCTGATGCAGTATTTATCTTCCAGGCATAATTACCCCAGCCGGGTAAAGGTGGAATATCTCCTGTTATATCATCTACATCAAATACCCCGCTGCAACCAAAAGCAAACCTTTTTTGTGCCGCTACTGCACTTTTTATAGCTTTTGCAGATGGGGGCATTTTTAATTTTCCCGCTATAGTAAAGGCCATAACGCTGCCCAACAGCAAAATAGAGGGCAACAGTGCAATAGTAATTTTTCTCATAAACAAGGTGGTTGAATTGCAAAATACGATAAGAAAGGAAACGGCAGATTTTAGATAACTAATTTTAAAGATAACATAAATGACGGCCTGTTTATAAAATAACTACATTAGTTAAAACAATGCGTTTATGGAAACCAAAACCAACAGCCGCAGAACATTTGTAAAAAAAGCAGCGGCCAGCCTTGGGTTTTTGCCGCTTGCGTCAATACTGCACGCACAGCCGGGTGAGGCAGCCGCTGCAACAAGAAAGATAGTTTGTGTAGGCGGCCACCCTGACGACCCCGAAAGTGGGTGTGGCGGCACGCTGGCAAAGTTTGTAAAAGCGGGGCACGATGTTACCATTATTTACCTAACAACAGGCGAAGCAGGCATACCTGGTAAATCGCACGACGAGGCTGCAACTATTCGTAAGCAGGAAGCTATTAATGCATGTAAAATACTGGGGACTAAATACATTTTTGCCGGGCAGATTGACGGCGATACCGTAATGGACAATACGTGGCTGCATAAGCTTGAGCAACTAATAACCGGTGAGAAGCCTGACATAGTATTTACCCATTGGCCGGTTGACAGCCATAAAGACCATCAAATAGCCAGCTTGTTTACTATGCAAACATGGATGCGGGCGCAACAGCCGTTTCAGTTGTATTTTTTTGAGGTATGTACCGGCGAACAAACTATGACTTTTCACCCTACAGATTATATTGATATAACAGACACCCAGGAACAAAAAAAACAGGCTGTTTACTGCCACATAAGCCAGGACCCGCCAGGCATTTATGCCTGCGGTCATGCAGCCATGGAGGAGTTTCGCGGCAGGGAACTGGGGGTGAAGGCAGGCGAAGGTTTTGTTAGAATGAACGGCAGAATGCAGGGTGGTAAAGGTTTATAGTTTTTTTGAGATACCTTAAAACATCTATAAAATAACTTTCAATAAAAAGCCCGTATTATAAAATTGAATAATTTGGCTGTATTGTGAAAATGAATATGAAGAACAGCTTTATTTTATTGGCAGCCATTATTTTTTGCTGCAGCCGCGCCGCCGCCCAAAAACCATCTTCAGGCAGCGTACCTGCATGGGTTACCGTAAACAAGCTAAACTATGACGACAAAAAATTAGACAGGGAGGCTGAAGATGGCTATGTAGACATTACATATGAAAAACAGGTATCGCTGGCAGAACAGTCAATGTATGTAAGGCACAGCTATCGCATTATTTCAGAAGCAGGTGTGCAAAACCGGTCGCAGATCTCAGTCGACTTTGACCCCTCATACCAGCACCTTACTTTTCACACCATCAACATTATTCGTAACGGGCAAATAATAAACCGGCTTGACCTTGATAAAATAAAAACCATTCACCAGGAAACGGAACTGAATGAGTTTATTTATAACGGTACACAGCAGGCGCTGCTTTTTGTGGATGATGTTAGAAAAGGCGATGTGCTTGAATATAGCTACACACTAAAGGGCTTTAACCCTATTTTTAATAACAAGTACAGCGATGAGTTTACAACGGCTTTTTTAAGCCCTATATACAACCTGTATTACAAAATAATTACGCCGGTTAGCCGCACGCTTAATATTAAAAATAGTCTGGAAGCAATTACCCCAAATGTACGCACAACAGCAACCGAAATGGTGTATGAGTGGAAAAAGTATGGCATATCTTCAATGCATCCTGACGACCACTTACCATCCTGGTACAACCCATATCCTGAAATAATGGTGAGCGAGTACAATAGCTGGAAGGATGTGAACATATGGGCTGTAACCCTTTTCCCCAAAAGCATCCCGCTTTCAAAAGAGCTGCAACAAAAAATACAGGAAATAAAAACAGCTAATGCAACAGATGAAAGCCGAGCTTGCGCATCCCTGCGCTTTGTGCAGGACGACATACGTTATATGGGTATAGAAATGGGCGTGCACAGCCATAAGCCCGGTGACCCCAATAAAATTTTTAGCCAGCGGTTTGGCGACTGTAAAGAAAAAAGTTACCTGCTTTGCACCATGCTTAATGCAATGAACATTGAAGCCGACCCGGTACTAATAAGCACAGATGACAAAAAAGCTTTGTTAGATGAATTGCCGAGCCCTTATGATTTTGACCACCTTACTACACGCGCCAAAATAAATGGCACATACCATTGGTTTGATGCCACCATATCTTTTCAGCGCGGCGGGCTTCAGAATATATCTTATCCTGATTACCAATACGGGCTTGTAATTACTGACACTACTACTGCACTTACTGCTATTACACCACACGCAATGGGTGAAGAAAATATAAACGAAGTATTTACGGTGAATGATATGAAGGGTAATGCAACGCTTAAAGTTACAACTGTGTACACTGGCGCCTTTGCTGATGGCGAAAGGCTGTCATTCAGTAATAACAGTAACTACGACATGCTGCAGCAAATGAAAAAGTTTTATGCTTACTATTTTGAAAAGATAAAGGGCGACAGCCTTACTTACACGGATGACGACAGCACCGGCATTTTTACAACAACCGAGTATTACACTATAAAAGATTTTTGGACCAATGAGAAAGGTATAAAAAAATCAACCCTTTCGCCGTTTGTTATTTCAAGCCTTGTTAAAAAGCCGGGCGATCAAATAAGAACAATGCCTTATGCCATTTATTATGCCGGCAAATACCACGAAGAAATTATTGTAAACCTGCCTGAAAAATGGGATGCAGATACATCATCTTTTAATGTAAGTACAACTTCATTTGCATACAATGGTAAATTTACTGTTACCGGCGACCAGCTTAAAATGGTATATAATTTTGAAACATTTAAAGACCATGTTGCCGCAGACGAAACAGACGATTACCTGGCCAATGTTAAAAGCGCTACAGATGTTGAAAGTTATAAGCTTACTTACGGTGCCGAAGTAGCAAAAACAACCTTGACAACATCAACACACAACGGCGTGTATGTAGCAGTTGGCTTTTTTATATTGATAGGCGGCGTTATTTGGTGGACGCAAAGAAGGGTATAAGATTAAGCACCAAAGTTGCAAGAGGTAAGCACCAAACGCAGAAGGCAAATGCCAAATAAAAAAATTCCAAAGTGAGTTATAAGTTCGGCAATAATATGAAAACTGCGACAGCTTTTAACGCTGTTGACTTTATTGGACTTTGGTACTTTTCTTTATTTGGTACTTTACCATTAACTAAACAAATACTCAATATCTTCCCTTGTAAGGCTTTTAACAAAGCCGGTATCATCTGTAATAAGGTCGGCGGCCAGGGCACGTTTACGTTCCTGCAGTTGAAGTATTTTATCTTCCACAGTGTCTTTACATATCATTCGATAAGCAAAAATGTTTTTTGTTTGGCCAATACGGTGTGTACGGTCAATGGCCTGCTGCTCAACAGCAGGGTTCCACCATGGGTCAACAATATAAACATAATCAGCAGCGGTAAGGTTTAAGCCCACACCACCTGCTTTTAGCGAAATAAGAAACACACGACAGTTATCATCCTGCTGAAAACGGGTAATAGCTTTTTCGCGGTCAGCAACAGGGGTGCTGCCGTCAAAATATTCATAGTCAACACCAAGCTCGGTAAGCTTTGCTTTTATTAAAGCAAGCATGCCCAGGAATTGGGAGAACACCAACGCTTTGTGGTCGCTTATGTTTTCTGTTATCTCCCTGCCTAATTCTTCCAGTTTAACAGAAGCATTGGGGAATTTTTCCTCGTCCTTCATAATGGCCGGGCTGTCGCAAATTTGCCTAAGCTTCATAAGGCCCTGCAAAATGGTAAGCTGGCTTTTTTGTACGCCCTGTTCTTCTACAACACCTAATATTTTATCGCGGTAATCATTACGGTAAGCGTCATAAATTTTGCGCTGCTCATCACCCATTTCGCAAAATAATATCATCTCACTTTTCTCCGGCAGGTCTTTGGCAACCTGCTCTTTTGTTCTGCGTAAGATGAACGGATACAGCAAACGGCGTAAATGCTCTTTCTGCTCTTTCTCCCCAAACTTGTCTATCGGTATGGAAAATTCCTGCTTGAAAAATTCCATACTACCCAACATGCCTGGATTAAGAAAGTTCATTTGAGCATATATATCAAACGTGTTGTTCTGTAGGGGTGTACCGCTTAAGCATAACCGGTTTTTGGCTTTTAACAACGTTGCTGCTTTTGCAACTTTACTGCCTGGGTTTTTAATGGCCTGGCTTTCATCAAGTACAACATAGTCAAATTCAACTTCAACAAACTGCCTTATATCGCTTCTTAGCGTACCATAGGTAGTTATAATAACATCTATATTATTGGCAAGAGTTTCTTTTGTTCGGGTGCCACCGTGATGAATGTAAAACGAGAGGTTGGGGGTGAATTTTTTTATTTCATTCTCCCAGTTGTACATCAATGTAGTAGGGCATACCACCAGGGCGCGCAAAGTTTCGTTCTTGGCTTTAAGATGGTGCATAAAACTAAGCGCCTGTATGGTTTTACCCAAACCCATATCATCAGCCAAAATGCCACCCCAATGTACCTCGCTTAAATAATTAAGCCAGTGGAAGCCAGAGGCCTGGTAAGGCCTTAAAATAGGCAACAGGTGGGCAGGCGGCGGAATATTATCTATTTGATGGTTATACCTAAGCTTATCGTATTTTTCTTCCAGCTTAAATACCAGTTCTTCTTCATCACGTTTTTCGTACAGCTCTTCAATTACACTAAAATGGTATTTGCTAAGCTTCATGTTGCCGGCTTTGCCATCACCCACGCGGAACAACAATGAATATTTCTTTATCCATTCTTCAGGTAAAATGCCTAACGTACCATCTTGTAACTGTACATATTGTTGCTTATTGGCCAGCGCTTTTTTAACATCCGCAACGGTAACCTTTTGCTCACCAAATTGTATATCAATTTTTGCATCAAACCAGTCAGTATGGCTGCTGATGTAAATTTTGGTGGATGGCTTGGCTGTATTAAAACGAAAGTTTTTTAATGCATCAAAACCATACACCGGCACGTTCATATCCTTCAACGCGTCAATAAACAAAAAGAACCAGTTATTCTTCAAAACATCACTGCCTTTAAGCGCAAGTGTATCGCTTTCAAGCGGGTGAATAAACCCTGAGTGCAGGCTTTCAATTTTTTGTAAAAACGTTTTTTCAACAGGCAGGTTTCTATGTATAACCAGCAGCTTATCAGCCACAGGCAATACCATTTTTTCTTTGTCGCTGTGCTTAACATCATAACCCATGTAAACAAAAGATGGCTGAAACAAAAGGTAATCGCCCTTTTCTTTCAACAGCATTTTTATCTCGGGTTTTATGTCGCGCACTTCTTCTTTCTGCACATTGCTAAACTGTACATTGTAGTCTTTCGACAATGGCAAAACAAACTGTTGCAACTGTGTATTCCAATCCTCTTTGTTGATAATGATCTTGCCGGAAGGCATAAATTTTTCTACCAATGCAATATCTTCAGCCTTTTGCCAAATATAAAACTGGTCTTCGCTTTGAAATAATAACGAAGACGACAATTGGTTTTCAGCTATGCTTTTTTCGCCCATTGGTGTACGTATAGTACAGGTTACCTCGTAATGGCTTTCAGTATGTTCAACTGAAAATTCTGGTGTTAAAAAATTTATGGAGTAGTTGGCCGGTACAAGGTTGGCTGTTTGAAACGTTTTGCGTTGCGGCAAAAAATAGGTAAAATGACTGTCTGCCACATCAGTAAATATCTTTTTGTATTTGCTGTGCAGGTACTCAATTATGAGGTGGCGTGTTTCTTCAGGCAGTTCATCATCATGCTGCTGAATAATATTCTCCCATATGCCGCTAAAAGGCGAGTTGCGGTTTAGGTAACGGCTTACTTCGCCCGGTAGCAGCTTACGCATTTGCAGCAATACCTGTTTGTCGTTTTCGCTCAGTACGTCAAGGTTTATAAAACGTGCAAGGTCTAAACGTTCAACTTTACCTGCAAAACCTGTTTCATCACCATTGGCTTCGCCCTGCACTGCATCTAATTGTATATATGGATACTGGTGTGCATTATAACTTATAACAAGGCCCAGCTTAAGCTTTGCCCTTATTATTTCCTCTTCAGCCTCATCAATAACAGCCTGTTCAACAACCGGCTTTGGCCTTAAAGGCGCTGTTGGTGTTGCTACCCTTTTAATGCTAATATCAAGCACCCGCAAAAAAGGTTTGCCATCTTTATAGGTAAATTCAAATTTGCCGTCAAGGTCATCGTCAAGCGAGTAGCCATATAGCGACAGCAGCTTATCTTTTTCTTTATCCCAATTACGAATGCTGTCAAAATAATTAGGGCCGTATTTATTTAGTAACTGCAGCAATACAATGGCCTTATGCAGACACAATGGATGCTCCTGGTCACTTTCGCAGTTACAGCTTGTGTCAAAATTGCGTTCTTCATTTTTTTGTATTACAACCTTGTAATGTATGCCGGCGTACTCAACATCAGCCAATATTCGCTCGTCTTTTGCTTCGGCAATACCCGCGGTTGAAGTACGTAAAAAATCTTCTGCCTCGGTAAAAGTTTCAGGGGCTGTAAGCAGGCGTATAACTTTAAGCTCAAGCTGCTTCATTTTTACAACAGTGTGCTTTTGGTTATAGCTTAGTTCCCTGCCGCTTAGCAGGTGCTTGTCCATCATTTCCTGTAACTGAAAAAGGGCAGCGCTTTCGTGCCTGCAAATATCACCCAGGTTATATGGGCAGCCGCAGCGAAGCGAAACTGTTTTCGGGTCTTTAAACTTGGTAACATGCACCTTGTAATAGGTGTTATAGGCGTCATCCTTAACCCTAAACGTTACTGAACCCAGCAGGTCGTCATACTCTACCAGCTCAACATTGCCGGTAGCATGTATTTTTTTTCCCCTGCGAATAACTTCATCAGTTCCGTTGTTGTAAATGTATTTTACGAGATATGGTAATGCCAAACGATATTAGTTTAAGTACTTTACTACCAAAAAGGCCAATTTGCAAAAGTAAAGGAATTATCCGCAGCCCGCGAAACAAATTGAAAGGTTTGATAATGAAATGTTTGTTAAGAATAGGGTTTATGATCAACCAGTCGCAATTTTGATCGCTGTCCAGCTAGGCAAAAAGGGCGCGCTGTTGAATATACGGTACGATTTATTTTAACAGCCGGTTATTTTGAGATTATGGCGGTGCCTGCTGTATCTGGCAACGGTACAAAACCAATATTTTGCTCTTTGCAAAACTGCTCAACAGCCTTCCTGGCACCTTTATAATTGTCGTTATTAAAGTCGTGAACAAAAATATAACCGCCTTTTGCCAGCTTCGGAAAGAAAAATTGCAGGCCATTATAAATCGGGTCGTATAGGTCAGTATCAAGGCTTACAAAAGCGAATAACCCGGTAACATCTTTTGCTGACTCAGGGAAAAAACCTTTTTTTATAATACACTTATCAGGGTGGGGCATCAGCCGTAAAACACCCTCAACAGATGTATCGCTGAAGTTTTGCGCACCATCAGAAAAATTTTGCCGTTTTTCGCTTTCAATATCGCGCTTGTCAAACCCTTCAAAAGTGTCAAAAAGATAAAGGGCCCTTTCGGGGAAATATTTATTAATATATCTTGCAAATTTGCCTTTGTAAACGCCTACTTCGGCTACGCTGCCTTCAAGCATTTTGCTGTTTATCTCAAAACTTACAAGCTCAAGGGTAGCAATGCGAACCTTGTCAAAATAATTTTTATCAATCTCTCTTTCACGGCTTACATATTCAAGGGAGTTTGCTAAGAGAATTTTATTGTTATGCAACGATTTTCCCAGTAAAAAATTAGATGCCTTTGCCAGCGTTTTTAACATAACAAAATACTTAAAGTTTAATTTATCAGGGACCCAGGTAAGGTTGTTTAAAACTATAAAAAAACCCTTCTCCTGTTTTTTAAAAGTTGGTAAAAATAAGCCATTAAGGTATAAAGTAAAGTGCCCTTATCTTTACAGATAAAGGCACTTCATTTCTCGTTTGTGCTGTTCTAATTATTTCTCTGTTGGTGTCCTCTTTCCTGCCAGCAATTTCTCCTGTACTACCTCAAGCCTTCTTTGCTTGGTTTCCGCCTTCTTTGCAGCTTCAATCCAGGTGATGTACTCCTTTTGATTGGTGAAAGAAAGCGAAGTGAAAAATTCTTTAGCCTCTTTGTGTTTCACAAAAAATGGCTCTAACTCTGCCGGCGGCATTACGTGTCGCTGTTTGTCAAACTCAATACCATTTACGGCTGCATTTTGCACTTCGGCAAGGGCTTTAGCCCTGTTGGGGATGGCCTCCATTTTTTGGAAGCGCATTGCAGTCCATACATGGTCTAAGGTAACTTCTTTAATGGCTTCATAACCATGGTCGCTCAACACCTGCCAGCTGCAATCCCTGTTAAGGTCGCTGGCTATTTTGCTGGCGGTTTTTGGGTAAGCCACCCAAAGCTTGCTTTCTGAGTGCAAAGCCGGCAAAACCTCTTTCAATAAATTACACAGCTGGGCCTGGCTTATAACAAATACAAGCGCAAAATCAACTTTCTTGGTCCTAAGCAGCGGTGTAACATTTTTAGAGTAAAACAGTTTCGCAAACTGTTTTTCGATGGACGATGGAAGCCCCTGTATTAACAGGTTTTTCTCATCTTTTAATTGCAATTTTTCAAAAAAACTTTGCATTGACATGCCTTAAATAAATTTAAGGTGAACAAAAATGGGAATGCAAAGCTAACACTCTTTTTTTGCAAACCGCATTTAAATTGCCGCTATTTGGTTAAAATCGCCTTATATTATGCTTTCTCAAGGTTTAGCCCTGCTAAACTTTACTATTATGTGTATAAAATCGGCCATATTATAAACATTGCCCATTTGTTACCTGAATTTAGTCTTCTGCCGCCTGCTTAATTTTGCTACCCCCAGGCAACACGTTAATGCTTCATATAAAGCGTTAAGGCTTCCGGCATATAATCCTGTAATTTAGTAATCCTGTCCTGGTCTGCCGGGTGGTCACTTAAAAATATGGGTGGTTTACTGCCTGCCTGGCTCATATTCATCATTCTTGTCCAAAAGGGTATTGCTTCCCTGGGGTCGTAACCCGCCATTGCGGCAAATAAAAGCCCGTAGTGGTCAGCCTCGTATTCCTGGTTTCTTGAATTTGGCAAAAGCACGCCAACCTGGGCACCCGGACCATATACTGTATTAAATATATTAACTGCTTTTGGGTTACTGCCTAATGCAACATTGCCGGCCTGCTGTATGTCCTGGGCAAGCATTTGCTGGCTCATACGTTCTCTGCCATGGCCTGCCACCGCGTGGGTAATTTCGTGGCCAAGTACTATTGCCAGCGCAGTTTCGTTTTGGGTAACAGGTAATAGGCCTGTATACACCACAACCTTACCGCCGGGCATGCACCATGCATTTACTTCCTTACTGTCTACCAGGTTAAACTCCCATTTGTAACCGGCAAGTGCGGCCGACTGGCCTTTTTGCTGGTAGTACCGTGTTATAGCGTCCGCTATGCGGCTGCCAACCCTTTTAACCATTTGGGCTTGCGCGTTGCTTGCCGGCACTACTTTGTTGTCGGTTAAAAATTTACTGTATTCAGTAAGGGCTAAAGACTGTGCATCAGATTCTGACACAAGTGATAACTGGCTTCTGCCGGTAATGGCATTGTGGGTGCAGGCGGCCATAACAACAACTGCAATTGATGCAGCCCACAGGGGTAATTTGTGCTTCATAGATTTTTTTAGCTTATGAGGGTAATAATTAAATTGGCGGCAAAAGTAATAAGCTATAAATAAAGTATAAAGAAAAGATTGAAATGAAAAACAAAGCTCACCCGGGAAAGCGCAAATGGGAGGAAAAAGGAGGAAACTTGCGCAAGCCTATTTTGAATAATAACTTATTTATTATCAATTAGTTAATTGAATTATTTGATTTCCCTTTTTGCTAAAAAATCGTTTTTGCTTAAAAAATCCGCAAGCTGTGGCAGTCTGCCAAATCTCAGTTCTACCCTCTTCTTCTTTCCCTGCGGCGGTCGCGGTACTTTAAAATGGGCACTTTACTTTCAGTGCCGTTAAGCAGGCGGTTAATATTTTTCTGGTGTGTAAGTATTACCAGCAAGGCTACCAGCACCGAAAATATGCGGTATAACGTAACGTTATCGTCAAAAATAAATAGTATTAATACAGCAAAAGCAACGCCTGCAAGTATTGAGCTAAGCGATACAAAGCGCGTTAAATATAAAACCGATAGAAAAACCAATACGCAACATGCGGCTACTGCCGGTTGCATGGCCAGTATCATACCAAACAATGTTGCAACACCTTTACCACCCCTAAAGCCTGCCCATATTGGAAAAACATGACCAATAACGGCAGCCAGGCCCAAACCTATCATCAGTTTTGTCCTGTCAGATTCATGGTCTTTTATAACATAAAAAGCCAGTATGATCCACAAAGAAGTTGCAATTACACCTTTCAGCACATCACATATCATTACAATAGTGCCCCATTTAGGGCCAAGAACGCGAAATGTGTTTGTTGCGCCGGCGTTACCGCTGCCGTAGTCGCGTATGTCTATCTCAAAAAAATACCTGCTTATCCAAACAGATGTGGGGATAGACCCAATAAGATATGCCAGCACTATAAGAACTGCTTCAATCATTGGCGGTAAAAATTGGTTAGGTGGAAAACAAATATAAGGGTATTAATTTTATATTATGTGCATAAACTGTGTATTTATCAAATTTTAAGGGCTAACAAAATGCAAATCCATTGGTTACGCTTAGCCGTTGAAATATATGTAAGAAAACTTTCAGATGTTTTTAACAAAATATCCTGCTCATCCTCTGCCAGTAAACCACTTAGTAAAAGCATGCCGCCCGTGTTAAGTTGTTTTGCTAAAACATGTATATATTCAAGCAAAACATTCTTGTTTATGTTGGCAAGAATAACATCAAACGTTTTATCAATTATCGCCGGTGCATCTGCCTGCAAAAGTTGAATACCCGCTACATTGTTGTTGTCAAAATTTTCCTGCGCGTTGGTAATGCTCCACTCATCAATATCAATCGCGGTAACATTTTTAGCCCCCAGCAATTTAGCAAGCACGGCCAGTATACCAGTGCCCGTACCAAAGTCAAATACATCTTTACCTTTAAAATCAAGCTGCCGCATTTGCTGCATCATCATATAAGTGGTGGCGTGGTGCCCCGTGCCAAAACTCATTTTGGGGGTTATTACAATTTCATGTTCCACCCCTGTTATCGGCCGGTGAAACGATGCCCTTACCGCCACAAAATCATCCACCGTTATTGGGCTAAAATTGCTCTCCCATAGCTCGTTCCAGTTTTGTGGCGCTATTATCGTGTTGGTATACCTTAGGTTATGTTCACCCAGTAATTGCTTTAACTCATCTTCATTAAATACACCCTCGTTACAAAAAGCTGACAGGCTGCCGGCTTCTTCCTCAAAGCCGTCAAAGCCAATTTCGCTAAGTTCGGCAATAACAATATCCTTCAGGGCTTCGTCAGTAACAGGCATGGTTATTTGAATGGTATTTTGCATAGGGCAAAAGTAATAAAGCGCGCCACTCTGTTTTAATATTTAATAAAACGTATTTAAAAGGAGGAAAAAGGAGGAATCCATTTCGGAATTAACACATTGATTATCAATTATATAAATCTAAATCACCTGCAAAATCATTGCAATTCAATTACGGTTTCAATTCTCCATAACTCCAACTCCGTGAAACTCTTGTGAAAAAACTCCGCGAAACTCTGTGGCCCTGCATTTCTTTTCCCTTCTCTGCACCAAAAGGTTCAAACAGACCTTTTTGGGAGGAAAAAGTCCGAAGGACTCCTTTGGAGGAGGAATCTCAACCACACTTTTCTAATCATAAAATATTCATTTTCAATTGTATCACTTTTTAATATCCTAAAAACCGCCGGGATATTCATTCAAATAAGATTTTGGGGTTTTATCCAAACCCGGCGCTGCTATAAAGCTTCCGTAAAATTCTTTCCCTTTTAATACGAACGTCGCTTTTGTGCCTTATGTCGTTACCGTCCTTAATGTTCCCTGTTTTATATACTTTGTACCAAAAGGCCCCTTCAGGGAGGAAAAAGTCCAACGGACTCCTGTGGAGGAGGAAAATGGAATACACCTTTTTAGTTGCAAACAATTGATTATCAAATAAATAATTCTAAACCGCGCATAATTTCGCCAAAAAGTTCACTTTATAAAAATCACCTTGTATTTCAACGAACTGCTACTACAGGTATATATAAAAAACCCGTTTCTGTCATCATGTTTTTGAATATTTTTTTTGAAAAAGACAAACTTTAAAGTTTTTAATAAATGCAGCGCCAGGATATTTGTTTTCCATGGCCTTGGGTTTTTCCATGATTTGCCAAACGCCATTCGATGGCCAATTTCGAACATGGCATTTGCATGGCCATTTTCAGCGAGATTTACAAGATAAGCGGGAGTTTGCATTAGTAGTTTAGGTTGATATAATTATTTGCACGCCACTGTGCAAAATTAAATGGCCCGGCGTTATTGCCAGGCCATTTACTATAAATAAAATCTCAAAATCTCCACATCAGCAATACAAAAATTGCTTGTTAATACCTGCCACCACCCTGGTGGCCATCCCCACGGCCTCCACCATCACGTCCGCCACCATCCCCACGTCCGCCACCATCATAGTTGTCGCGGCGTTCGCGGTTATCTCCGCCTTGTGGGCCACCTTCAGGTTTTGGCATAAGCGCTTTGCGGCTAAGCTTAAATTTGCCTGTTTTCTGGTCAACGCCTACCAGCTTTACTTTTACCATATCGCCTTCTTTCAGCACACCGTCCAGCGTGTCAAGACGCTTCCACGATACTTCGCTTATATGCAGCAAACCTTCTTTTTTAGGTAAAAATTCAACAAAAGCGCCGTAAGGCTGTATGCTTTTTACTTTGGCTTCGTATATGTCACCTTCCTGTGGTACGGCTACAATGCCTTTTACACGGGCAACAGCAGCATCTACACCTTCTTTGTTAACACCAAATATGCTTACCTCACCAAAATTACCCACCTCTTCAATGTTAATGGTAGTGCCGGTTTCTTTCTGCATTTCCTGTATAACCTTACCGCCGGGCCCTATAACTGCACCAATAAATTCTTTGTCGATGATCAGTTTTTGCATGCGTGGCGCGTGTGGTTTAACATCAGGGCGGGCAGCCGGTAAACATTCGTACATAGCGTCAAGAATGTGTAACCTGCCTTTGCGGGCCTGTTCCAGTGCTTCGCGCATTACCTGCATGCTTAGGCCATCAACTTTAATATCCATCTGCACACCGCAAATACCATCGCGGGTACCGGTAACTTTAAAATCCATATCGCCCAGGTGGTCTTCATCACCCAAAATATCAGTTAATATAGCGTATTTGTCGCCGCTGCTAATTAAGCCCATGGCAACACCGCTAACGTGCTTTGCAACAGGCACGCCTGCATCCATAAGGGCAAGGGAACCTGCGCAAACAGTAGCCATTGATGATGAACCGTTTGATTCAAGAATATCGCTAACAATACGCACCGTATAAGCATACTCGCTGCCCGGCATCATCTTTTTTAAGCTGCGCTGTGCAAGGGCGCCGTGGCCTACTTCGCGGCGGCCTACACCTCTCATCATTTTTACCTCACCGGTTGAAAATGGAGGGAAGTTATAGTGCAGTATAAATTTAGAATAGTCTGACTTTGCTGCACTTTCAACCAGCAATTCATCCAGCGGGGTACCAAGTGTAACGGTAGTTAAGCTTTGTGTTTCACCACGGGTAAACAGGGCACTGCCATGTGGTGTGGGCAGCGGGTCAACTTCCATTGCCAGCGGGCGCACCACATCAAGCTGGCGGCCATCAAGGCGAATGCGGTCGTTCAATATCATATCACGTACTACTTCCCATTGCAGGTCTTCATAGTACTTTTTAGCAAGCTTTTTCGATTTGTCGGTTGCCTCTTCGCCCAGGCTGGCAATCAGTTCCTGGCCCAGTGTTTTAAAAGCATAGCCGCGCTCGTGTTTGGCACTGGCGCCCTTGGCTATTTGGTAAATCCTGTCTTTGGTAAAAGCAGCTACAGCAGCTTTTATACCTTCGTCCTGCTCAGGTTTTTTGTAATCCCTTTTTTCAGTAACACCTTTAAGCTCGCGCAGCTTGTGCTGTGCCGCAATTTGTACGCGTATAGCTTCGTGCGCTATTTCAAGCGCTTTTACAAGGTCTTCCTCGCTGCATTCTTTCGCTTCACCTTCAACCATCATCAGGTTTTTCTCGGTAGCAGCAATTATAAATTCCATATCTGCTTTTGCTACTTCGCTGCGGCTGGGGTTAACAATAAATGCACCGTCAACTTTAGCTATCCTAACTTCAGATATTACTTCTTTAATAGGTATGTCAGAAACAGCCAGCGCTGCTGATGCTGCCAAACAGGCCATTGCATCAGGCAATACCTCTTCATCGCTGCTTATAAGGGTAATAAGTACCTGCACATCGCACAGGTAATCTTCAGGAAACAGTGGGCGCAGGGCGCGGTCAACCAGGCGGCTGGTTAATATTTCGTAATCGTTAAGCCTTGCTTCCCTCTTAAAAAATGAACCGGGTATACGGCCTGCAGAAGCAAACTTTTCCTGGTAATCAACGCTTAGGGGAAAAAAATCCTGGCCTTCTTTAGCCTCTTTATTTGCCACAACAGTAGCCAAAATAATGCATTTGCCTTGTTTAACGGTAACTGAGCCATCGGCCTGGCGGGCAAGCTTGCCGGTTTCAATAAATATTTCGGCTCCGTTAGGTAGTTGAAAACTAACTTGTAGTGGTTGAGTCAACATAATAACTCGTGGTTTTTGTTTTTATTGTTTGCGTAACAGGGGGGAAAGTTAACGCAACAACAAATCTGTTAAGAAAAAGATTTTCTCAAAAAAAGAGGGGTACAAATACAAAAAACCCTTCTCAACCGGTAGAATTAACAGTTGAGAAGAGGTTTTATTGCATATAGTAAGTTGTGCTGATTATTTTCTTATGCCAAGCTTTTCAATCAGGCTGCGGTAACCTTGCAGGTTAGTTTTTTGCATGTAACCCAGCAGGCGTTTGCGCTGGCCAACCATCATCATCAGGCCACGCTGTGTAGAATGGTCTTGCTTGTTGGCCTGTAAGTGCTTGGAAATGTTGCTGATACGTTCAGTTAACAGGGCTATCTGGCCTTCTGTTGAGCCTGTGTTTTCAGCTTTAGCGCCATAAGTGGCGAATATGTTTTGTTTCTTTTCTGTTGTTAAATACGGCATCTCAAATTTTTTTTGTGAGCATCCAATTATTGCATCTCTTTTTATGTGGCGGCAAAGGTAGTGGAAAATTTGGGGAAAAGGCAAATTTACGCAGAAAAAATTTACCCTAAAGCCCGCTGCAAGCGGGCAGAAAGTGTAAATATGGCGAATGTTTACCAAATGACAATTAATGTTTTTGTCGATAAGATCACTTGGAAGTGACACAGTAAATCATTGTCCGATTATTTGCTGACTTGAACTCACAGCGGCAGGCCTTAAATAAAACAAACGAAGTACACCAGCTAAAAAGCATTGGCAAGAATGATTATGCAGTATCACGCAACAAGCTAAAAGTAATACATGCGCAGTGTGGTAACAGGCGCGCGGGCACGGCCGAACGCGGGAGGTTTGGGTTGGCCTTTATCTTTTTGTTACTTTTTGGGTCAAACCAAAAAGTAAGCAAAACATAATCTTCGCCCAAAGTGCAATTATCAAAGCAGGTAGAAGCACGGGTCGCATGCACTAATTTCGCACCTTTGCACCATAATTATATTAATATGAAGCTTGCTACCAAGTTGATACATGCCGGCGTTGAGCCAGACCCTTCAACAGGGGCCATAATGACGCCTATTTACCAAACCTCAACCTATGTGCAGGCCGCACCGGGCGAGAATAAGGGGTACGAATACGCAAGGTCGCAAAACCCCACCCGTTTTGCGCTTGAAAGCGCCCTGGCGCAGATCGAGAACGGCCGGTATGGGCTGGCATTCAGCAGCGGCGTGGCAGCAACAGATGCAGTAGTAACCTTGTTAAAACCCGGTGACGAGGTAATTACCGGTAATGATATGTATGGCGGCACCTACCGGCTTTTTACCAAAATATTTGAGAAATATGGCATTAAGTTTCATTATATAAACATGCAGGATGCCAATAATATTATACCATATATAAATAGCAACACAAAACTTATATGGACTGAAACACCTACCAACCCGCTGATGAACATTACTGATATTGCCGCGGTAGCTGCCATTGCAAAACGGTATAATATATTGGTGTGTGTTGATAATACTTTTGCATCGCCCTACCTGCAAAACCCGCTTGACCAGGGTGCTGATATAGTAATGCACAGCGCCACCAAATACCTGGGCGGCCATAGTGATGTTATACAGGGCTGCCTGGTAATGAACGATAAGGCTTTGCGCGACGACCTTTATTTTATACAAAAAAGCCGTGGCGCAGTGCCGGGCCCGCAAGACTGTTTTTTGGTACTGCGCGGTATAAAAACCCTGCATGTACGCATGCAGCGCCATTGCGAAAACGGCGAAAAAATAGCACACTTTTTACGTAACCACAGCAAAGTGGCAAGGGTGTATTGGAACGGCTTTGAAGACCACCCCGGTTACGCCATCGCAAAAAAACAAATGCGCGGTTTTGGCGGTATGATGAGCTTTGAGCTAAAGGACAACAGCATAGACGCCGCAAAAAAAGTGTTATCGTCTACCAAAGTATTTTCGTTGGCGGAGAGTTTGGGGGGCGTGGAATCGCTGATAAACCACCCGGCATCCATGACGCATGCCTCCATACCGCGGGAAGAAAGAATAAAAAATGGGTTGAGCGATTCATTAATACGCTTAAGCGTTGGCATTGAAGATGTGGACGATTTAATAGAGGACCTGCAACAGGCGATTGCCGGTGTATAATCGTAATAAAGTATATAAAATTCAACGTAAGCAATGCAGGTATTTTTAACCACAGGGTCAAAAGGAGTTCAGTCACGGAGTTGCACGGAATTTTCTCTGTGTAACTCTGTGATGCATTCAGCATTGTGCACTCCGTGGTAAATTCTTTAATGCATTGTGCTTTGGGAATATCTGGCAGAATGGAGAACCTTAAAGACTTTTTTGACCGTAAAGCAGAAGAATACAACAAACCGTCATTTATTAAAGATGACCCTGTTTGCATACCACACCTGTTTACCAAAAAGCAGGATATTGAAATAGCAGGTTTTTTTGCCTCTATTTTTGCATGGGGCAACAGGGCTACTATTATTAACAAGAGCAAAGAGCTGATGCAGCTGATGGATATGGCGCCGCACAATTTTATACTGCACCATACCGAAACTGAAATAAAAAAACTGCTCAGCTTTAAGCATAGAACTTTCAACACAACCGATCTTTTATATTTTATTGAGTTTTTGCGTCACCATTATAGCAAACATAACAGCCTTGAAGATGCTTTTGTAAAACGCCAGGTTACTGATATTGTTTCTGCCGAAGCTGTTGAACCCATGCTGATAGGGTTTCACAATTACTTTTTCTCTATGGACGATATGCCGGCCCGAACAAGAAAGCATATTGCCACGCCTGCTAAAAACTCAAGCTGTAAAAGGCTAAATATGTACCTGCGGTGGATGGTGCGCAGCGATAAAAAAGGCGTTGATTTTGGCATTTGGAAAAAAATAAAACCGGCACAGTTAATTTGCCCTGTCGACCTGCACGTGGCAAGGGTGGCAAAGCGTTTTAACCTGTTAACAAGAAAACAGGTTGACTGGCAGGCGGCTGTTGAGCTAACCACATATTTACGAACTTTGGACGCGGCCGACCCCGTTAAGTACGACTTTGCGCTGTTTGGCTTGGGTGTGCTGGAGAGGTATTGAACCCCGCCCTCTAAAGGAGTTTAATTTAGATGGCCCCGCGTTGCAACGCGGGTGAAACGGCATAAGTTTGGTTTTTAGAAGCCCGATATGGGGTCAATATTGGCAGCCAATGAAAAAATTCTTGCACAAATAAATTTATTGTTATGCAAATAGCCCCACTTGTATCAAAACATATCTCAGAGGTTGTACATGGCAACTGGACGGAGATTTACCTGGATGATGCCACAGCAGATATAACCTTTGCCGAAGCTGTTGCTTTACCGCCCGGCATTACAAATTCAATCGCCATGCTGATGCACCATATCGGTTTTTATAATGCGGTGGTAATGGAATGGTTAAAGGGAAACACTACTTTTGTAGATGCCTCAAACGGATTTGGCGTAACCATTCACACAGAAGATGACTGGCAGCAGCTTCGCCAAAATGTATTGGATAGCTTTAAAACATTGGCAAATGCGGCAAAAGATTTGTCCAACGAAAAGCTGGCCGAATTTGCGCCGGCAAAAGACGATACATTGTACAAAACCCTGCACGGCACTACGGAACATGCCCATTACCATCTTGGCCAAATAGTGCTGATAAAACAAATAATAAGGGCAGCCAAATAAATACCCCGCATGACAGGTAACGAACAACTGCAACAGGAAATAGCGCTATATACCAACGGCGGGTTATTGATCACCGGTGTTGATGCGGCAGCCTTCACACAACAACTTGCCCAATATATTAACGGCCTAATAACTACTAATTTCAGTAAGCTTATATATTTATTGTACCGGCTTGACATTAGCGAGCAAAAACTAAAACAGCTTTTGGCCGGCCAGCCCCAAACAGATGCCGGGCTATTAATAGCCAATATGATGATTGAAAGGCAGCAGCAAAAAATACAACTGCGCAAACAATTTAAAACTGGCAGCAATAATATTTCGGAAGAAGAGCGTTGGTAAAGGGGGCTAAAAAAATAAACAAACCGGGCGGTCAATGTATCTTCCTGCATGGGTTAACTAAGCCTGCCGTCCTGCCTAATTTATTTTGGCATCTCTATTCACGTAGATGGTTTTTTACGGGATGCTGAGATAAACTCAGCAAAACGATGTGGTTATCATCCTGTTCTTTTCGCCGATGTGGGTGTTTTCACCAACATTAAAAACTATTTGCTATAGCTCCATAGGAGCGTTATGTTAGTAGTAAATTACAGATATAATTGTTGATAAGTTCCGATAGGAGCGACATGTAAATCTTGTGCTTAAACATACCCTTCCTGCAGGCCTTTGGCGAAAAATGCAACATCATCATCAAACCATCTTTCCCCCATTCCATCCAAATTTTAAACATCCTTTTTGCCTTTAAATAATTTACGTTTGTTTTGCATAACTAAAAACAACACATGAAGCTCGCCTCATACTTAAAAGATGGGCAGGACCAGCTTGCCTTTTACGAAAACGGTTACCTGTACGATACTGATGCCATGCATCCTGAACTGCCTTCTTCACTTAATATGTTCCTTACTTTTTGGGACGATAATTTTGCTATCGCCCAGGCTATTGACCTTTCTATTAAAGAAGGCAGAATAGGGTCTGCCCATGCAGTGCCTGCAGATAGTGTGCAGTTGCTGTCATCCGTGCCTTTTCCGGCAAGCTGCCGCGATGCTTATGCGTTTCGCCAGCATGTGGAAGCAGCGCGTAAAAGCCGCAAAGCGGCTATGCTGCCTGAGTTTGACCAATACCCCGTTTTTTATTTTACTAATCACCATAGTGTACAAGGCCCGGGTGAAATTAAAGTAATGCCCGACCACCTTGAAAAACTGGACTTTGAACTTGAGGCAGCTATTGTTATTTGCCGCAACGGCAGGAACATTCGTGCTGAAGAAGCCAATGACTATATTGCCGGTTTAATGATATATAATGATATGAGCGCTCGCCGCCTGCAGGGCGAAGAAATGTTGTTTAACCTTGGGCCTGCAAAGGGTAAAGATTTTTCTAATGTTTTTGGCCCCTGCCTGGTAACCCTTGACGAACTGGAAGAATATGAAGCAGAACCCAAAGAAGGCCATACAGGCAAAAGCTGGAACCTTGCCATGAAATGCCGTGTAAATGGTGTTGAGGTAAGCAATGGCAACCTTGCTGATATGGAATGGACATTTGCCGAAATAATTGAACGTTGCAGCTATGGTGCAGACCTGCATGCAGGCGATGTTATCGGCAGTGGCACTGTTGGCACAGGCTGCTTTTTAGAATTGAATGGTACAGGCAAACTAAACGACCCTGCTTATGAAGAACAATGGTTGCAGGAAGGTGATGTGGTTGAGATGGAGATAGACGGACTTGGTTTGCTGCAAAATAATATTGTTAAAGAAGAAGACGATTTTTCGCTGCTGGCAGTAAAGAAGAACATGTAGGCTTCGCTCTGCGGAACTTGTAGGTCCGCAGCAATATGCTGTAGCCTTTGGTTACAAAATATGTTGCTGAAGGCAACCACATATAACCACGAAAGTTGTGGTTTAGGAGAGCAGCGCTAACATGTTAAAATTGTTTTGTTACCTTTAAAAAATTGAAAGCCCTTTTAACAACATGATAATTGCCGAAATAGCACAGGCGCATGATGGAAGTTTGGGAATATTGCATTCGTATATTGATGCGCTTGCACTAACCGGCATTGATGCTGTTAAGTTTCAAACACATATTGCTGACGCAGAAAGCAGCGCACATGAGCCTTTCAGAATAAAATTCAGCTATGAGGACGCCACAAGGTATGACTACTGGAAGCGGATGGAATTTACCGCTGAACAATGGGCCGGTATAAAACAGCACTGCGATGAAAAGGGGCTTGAGTTTATAAGCTCGCCTTTCTCAAATGCTGCTGTTGACCTGCTGGAAAACATAGGCGTTAACCGGTACAAGGTGGGCTCAGGCGAAATAACCAACCACCTGTTGCTGCAAAAAATTGCGTTAACGCAAAAGCCGGTAATACTTTCATCAGGCATGAGCACGTGGCAGGAGCTGGATGATGCTGTTGAAATATTTCAATCCAGAAATATTCATGTATCGGTATTGCAATGTATTACGGCTTACCCGTCAAGGCCCGAACAATGGGGGCTTGACGTTATACCGCAGTTAAAGCACCGCTATAAAACAACAACAGGCTATAGCGATCATAGCGGTGATATATATGCCTGCCTTGCCGCGGCGGCGTTAGGGGCTGAGATATTTGAGTTTCATGCTGTATTTGATAAAAGAATGTTTGGCCCTGATGCGGCAGCATCAATAACCATTGATGAAATAGGCAGGCTTACAAATGGTATTCATCAAATTAAACAGTCGCTGCAGCATGCCGGGCAAAAAGATATTGCAGGTATGCAGCAGATGAAGAGTATATTTGAAAAATCGCTGGCCGTAAATCAACCGCTGCAGGCCGGTACCGTACTTGAGTTTAAACACCTTGAGGCTAAAAAGCCAAAAGGCTATGGGCTTGATGCCGCAGGCTATAAGTATGTTATTGGCAAAAAATTAAGAGTTGATAAGCAACAGTGGGATTTTTTGCAGTTAACTGATGTTGACTAACCCTATAAAAACAATACCCCATGCTAAAGCTATATGATACTTTACTTAACTACTTAACAGTAAAACATGGGTGCTAAAAGAAAAGTTTGTGTAGTAATTACAGCAAGGCCAAGTTACAGCCGCATAAAAACTGCCATGCAGGCTATAAAAGAACATGAAGGCCTTGAGTTGCAAATTGTACTTGCAGGCTCTGCGCTGCTCGACCGCTATGGCAGCATTGAACATACTATTGAAAATGATGGGTTTGAAGTAACCGAAAAAGTTTATATGGTGCTGGAAGGAGAGAACCCCATGGCCATGGCTAAAACAACAGGCATAGGGTTACTTGAGCTTTCAAACATATTGTACAACCTTAAACCTGATATTGTATTGGTTATTGCCGACAGGTTTGAGACCATTTCCGTATCAATTGCAGCGGCTTATCAAAATATACCGCTGGTGCATGTACAGGGCGGCGAAATAACGGGCAATATTGACGAAAAGGTAAGGCATGCCAATACCAAGCTGGCAGATATTCATTTTGTTGCGAGCGAAACAGCGAAAGCGCGTGTTATAAGGCTGGGCGAAGATCCCGGTTACGTGTTTAATACCGGCTGCCCTTCTATTGACCTTGCTGCGGATACACTTAATTCAAACGGGCTTTCTTTTGACCCGTATAAAAAGTATGGCGGTGTTGGTGAAATATCATCGCTTGATGATGGTTATATAGTAATAATGCAGCACCCTGTTACAACAGAGTATGAGGAATCAAGAAAGCAAATTATTCAAACACTGGACGCTGCAAAGGAAATGTCGCTGCCTATAATGTGGTTTTGGCCCAATGTTGATGCGGGTGCAGATGGCATATCAAAAGGTATAAGGGCGTACCGCGAAAAAAACCAGATACCCCATATTCACTTCTTTAAAAACATGACGCCCGAGGATTTTTTGCAATTGCTGTATAATTCAAAATGCCTGGTTGGCAACTCCAGCGTAGGCATAAGGGAGTGTTCATTTCTGGGGGTGCCTGTAGTAAACATTGGTTCAAGGCAGGATGGCCGCGATCGCGGGCCAAACGTAAAAGATGTTGGCTACGGCAAAGAGGGTATTGTTGATGCCGTAAATTACTGGCTGCAGGCTGAAAGGCCCGAAAGCTCGCATGTTTATGGTGGCGGTAATGCCGGCAGGCAAATGGCCGATATACTTAATACCATACCATTGCGGTACCATAAAAAAATTAATTTTTAACATGCAGGTATTAGCCATTATACCTGCCCGCAAAGGCTCAAAAGGCGTACCAGGCAAAAACACGCAGCTTATTGCAGGCAAGCCTTTAATTGGCTATACCGTTGATGTTGCCCTGCAATGCCCCGCCTTAACCAATATTGTAATAAGTACAGATGATGAAGCAATATGGCAATATGCTGAAGGGCTTAATGTAACTGTACATAAGCGCCCTGCATCACTTGCCACAGATGCATCGCCGGTTGTGCTTACCATTATTGAGGTAATACATTTTGCTGAAAAGCTGTTTAATACACAGTATGATGCGGTAATGATACTACAGCCTACAGCGCCATTGCGTGAACCCTTTCATATAAATGAAGCTATACAAATGTTGCAGAATAGCCCTGCATACGATTGCCTGATAAGTGTTGTACAGGCAGGCGACCTTCACCCGGCGAGGATGTACACGATTGACGGCGGCACACTTCATAGCCTTCAGCCGGAAAATGAGCATCTTAACCGTCAGCAATTACCGCCCGTATATTCGCGCAACGGTTCTATTTATTTAACGCGCCGTAACGCCCTGCTGGCAAATAAAAAAATAATGCTTAGCCCCGCATTGGCCTATATAATGGATGCAAAATACCATTTAAATATTGATGAGCCGCGCGATATGCTTTTGGCAAAAGCTATATTGGAAAACAAGCCTGCATGATAACCATTATAAATTTTGAACCTGATAATTTTAGCCCTGCCGCAAAACAATTGCTGCAGCAAAAAGCCGGCTATGCTGAAGTTACATGGGACGATTTTGAACAATCAACTTTTGTGCAACAGGCCTCTGTAATAATTGTAAGGTTTAAAAAATACCTTGATGCAGCAACACTTGCTGCCTTTCCTAACCTGTCTGTTATTGTCTCGGCCACTACAGGAACTGATCATATTGATGTTGCCTATTGTAACACGCACAACATAAAAATACTTTGTCTTAAACCTTACCAGGACTTTTTAAAAACAATACCGTCAACTGCCGAGCATTGTTTTGCATTAATGCTAAGCCTGTTGCGCAATATACCTGCAGCGGCAGCATCAGTTAAAGCGGGCAACTGGCAAAGGCAACTGTTTTGGGGCTACCAGCTTAAAAATAAAAAGCTGGGCATTGTGGGTATGGGCAGAACAGGTACACTTATGGCTAAATATGCAGCAGCGTTTGATATGCAGGTATGCTATTACGACCCTTATGTAACGGCAGAAACATACGATAAAACAAATAGCCTTGCAGAACTTATTGAGGGCTGCGATATTATAAGCCTGCATGTGCATTTAACGGAGGATACGGTTAATCTTATCAATAACTCGCTTGCGGCTTCATTCAGCTATAACAAATACCTTCTGAATACTTCACGCGGTAGAATTGTAGATGAAGAATTTGTGTGCAGCCTGGTAAAACAACAAAAGCTTGCAGGCATTGCCACAGATGTGCTGGCCACGGAAATGGACGATATTACACAAAGCCCGCTGTATAAAGCTATGCAGGAAGGGTATAATGTATTGATAACCCCGCACATTGGCGGCGCCACTTATGATGCACTGCATAGCTGCGAAGAATTTATTTGCACAAAACTGGTTGAGTTAATTTGATGTTGCCGTTAATTTGCATACAAATAAATTAATGTGACAGTTAATATTGACGAACTATCCTTTATTGAAAAACAGCACTGGCTGCAATATGCCATTGCGCCGCGGCCCATCGCCTTTGCCAGCACTATTGATGCGGAGGGCAATGTAAACCTTAGCCCGTTTAGCTTTTTTAACCTGTTTTCATATAGCCCCGCAATAGTGATTTTTTCAGTATCAAGAAGAGGAAGGGATGCATCGTTAAAGCACACATTGTTAAACGTGCAGCAGGTACCGGAAGTAGTAATAAATATTTGTGACGAAAGCATGGTGCAGCAGGTTAGCCTTACCAGTTGCGAATACCCTGCCAGTGTGGATGAATTTGTAAAAGCCGGCTTTAACAGGCAGCCTGCAACAATGGTAAAGCCCCCTATGGTAAAAGAGGCAAAAATAAAGCTTGAGTGCAGGGTAAACGAAATAAAAAGCCTGGGCGATGGTGGCGGCGCAGGCCAGCTTGTTATAGCGCAGGTATTATGCATACATGCTGACGAAAGCATTTTGAATGATGAAGGCACCATGATAGACCAAACCCGTATACGGCACATTGCCCGCCTGGGTGGCGATTGGTATTGCACGGTTACAAAAGAGGCGTTGTTTAAAGTGCAAAAGCCCAACCGGGAGCTGGGTATTGGTATAGACGCGTTACCCCCAAGTATTGCAAACAGTAAAATATTAACAGGCAACAACCTGGGCCAGCTTGCCAACGTGCACGAAATGCCTGCCATAAACCCTGCTTACGAAGATGTAGTATTAAAAAATATCATCCAGTACTACTCCATCAGTCCCGACGAAATGGAAAAGGAACTGCACCTGCATGCAAAAAATTTATTGGAAGAAGACAAGTTAACCGAAGCCTGGCAGGTATTGCTGGCAGGAGTATAAGGAGTGATGCGGCAGTCTAAGCGAAGATGGATAAAAGCTATTTTAGCAAAACGTATCGTCATGCTGAGTTTATCTCAGCAACTCACCCGCGCAAAAAACGAAGCAAATAATTGAGATAAACTCAGCATGGCGATGAACTTACCGGGGTGCCTTCGGATTTATATTTCATTTATCTTTTAGCCTTCTGACAACAGAGAGGCTAATGCTCTGTTTAATGCTAACTCTCCTCACTCAACTCCTTTAACAAATTCTCCGCATCGTTAACAGATTTTGCATAACTCCTATAAACCCATTTTGCAAAAAACAGGAAGAATATAAACATAACAGCATACATAAGCCAAAGGCTGTTTGTTTTAAAGGCATCTACATTACCCATTATCTTCGACATAACCGGCAATATAGCTACCAGCAACAGCGCGCCAAGATAAAAGGTTAGCTTTTGTACAAATACGAACTGTTTTTTACCTGCTGCATATTGCTGTATAGCCTGTTTAAAGTTGTTGCTCCCAATATTTACACTGCGCATTTTAAAAACAGCCCTTAACGACAGCAGCGGCAATACAAGCATAATAGCGGCGGCTACAATGCCGCAAATAAATAAATGTAAACTGTTTAGCTTTTCAAAATTTAGGGCTATATATACAAAGCTGGCAAAGCTTACAAGTGCGCCGGCTGTTTCCGGCATCAATATGTTGTTTACTTTACCGCGATAGTTAGCTTGTGTCATTTTAGTAATTAATTGGGTGGTCAATTTTTTTTGCTTGTCCATTTCGGCTGACATTTCGCCCCACATGGTTTTCATTTCTTCCAGTTCCATACATTATTTTTTTAAGTTTATTTGCGATCTTATTTTTTGTTTTATCCTGTCAAGCCTGGTACCAACGTTGGTTACCGTAAAGCCTGTTATTAAAGCTATTTCAGCATAGGTTTTTCCTTCAAGGTATAGCAGCACTATGCCTTTTTCTATATCGTTCAGTTGCTTTACTAATGCAAACAGTGTTTCGCTGCGTTCATCAACAGGCGCATCAGGCGCTACTATATTTTCTGCCAGCCAATCGCTAACGGGCGTTTGCGGCAGCCTTTTCTTTTGTTTATTTAAATGGGCAATGGCGGTGTTTAATGCAATACGGTACATCCATGTACTTATTTTAGCATCGCCCCTAAACGAGCCAAATGATTTACAAAGCTGGTAAACAATTTCCTGGTAAAGGTCCTGCGCATCCTCTTTCGTATTGGTATATACCTTTGTAACCTTATAAATAAGGCTTTCGTTCTGCTGAATAACTTCTATAAATTCTGCTGTATTGTTCATTAAAGATGCCTTACAATTAATTAGTGCAGGCAAGGCAAATAAAATCACATAAAAGATATTCTTTTTTTGGAAGACAAAACTGTGTGTGGCTTTTTAGATGCGCTTAAAATCTACGAATTATGAATCAAATACGAATATACGAATAGCATGAGCGGAATGCTCCTGAACACCATTGTTGTAAAATCTGTGAGTTAAAGCGAATGTACCAATGGGTACAACGAAGTATTCTAATGGCTATTCGTTTATCAGCTTGCACCGGTATGATTTTCGAAAAAGTGTAGTACGGGCAACCAAAAAAAACGAACCGCATTGCGATTCGTATATTCGTATTCAATCCGTAATTCGTAGCTCACTTAATGACCGATTGATTTATTGCCTCAATAACTTTTACGCCTCCTGCAACTTCTTCTCAAGCACCTCTTTAATAACTGCGGCTATTTTATTGCCTTTGTCTTTTATTTGTTCTTCGGTCCAGGTAAGGCTTATTGCTGTTGAGATACACCGGCTCATAATTGCATCGCTGGCGCTAAAATCTGTTTCGCTTAGCTTTAATAGCGCCATTTTTTGTGCATCATTATAAGCGCTTAACGATGCGCTTGTTTTAAGGTGCTGCCACTTGCGTATATAATGCCAGTTATTATCAAACCAGTAAAAATTGCCTGCATATATGTTTCTCGCTTTTAGTTCGGCAACTACTTCGCGCATAATTTCTGCTGATGGTAAAAACCAGCTTAAAAAAGTACAACTGTCACCTGCCGGGTCGGGTATGGTGCGCAAACTAATCTCCGGTATTTCAGAAAGTATAGCTTTCAGTTGCGCGTGGTTATTGCGTTGTATAGCCAAAAATTTTGACAACTTGCGAATTTGCGCCAGCCCAACGGCAGCATGTAACTCGCTTATGCGATAGTTGTAGCCGATAAACGGGTGCAGGTCAGCACCGCGGTCAACACCTTTATGGTCGTGGCCATGGTCGCTGTAGCCGTCGCATTTTATGTAAATGTCTTCGTTATTGGTTAATATGGCGCCGCCTTCTGCGCAGGTAATTGTTTTAACAAAGTCGAACGAAAAGGTGCCGGCAGCGCCGATCGTGCCCAGGCTTTTGCCTTTATAGCTTGCGCCAATACTTTGGCAGGCATCTTCCAGCAACAGCAGGTTATGTTCTTTGCAAATTTGTTGCAGTGCATCAAGGTTCGCCATGCTGCCACACATGTGTACGGGCATTACACATTTTGTTTTTGGTGTAATAGCGTTGCGCACAGCATATGGGTTAAGGGTAAGCGTTTCATCAATATCAACCAAAACCGGTACCGCGCCAACGCTTAACACCGCCTCAAAGCTGGCAACAAATGTAAAACTGGGCATTATTACTTCGTCGCCCGCTCCAATACCCAAAGCTGCCATTGCCGTGGTTAACGCCGCCGTACCGCTGCTTACCAACTGGGCGTATTTGCTGCCAAAGGTTTCGGTAATGGCCTTTTCAAGTTCAACGGCTTTCCACACGCCTTTGCGCGGGCCGTCAAAACCGTAGCGCATCATAATACCCGTTTCAAGCACGTCGTTTACTTCTTTTCTTTCTTCTTCGCCAAAAAATTCAAATCCCGGCATAACAATATTTTTTAATTGGACTGCAAAGGTAGAAAAGACGGCTGTAAATATTTACGCAAAAATTTGGTGCAATTTTAGCACCCCCTGAGCTATAACCCCGCTTTAACAAAAAACTATATGTAATTTGTAGCGGGGCAAACATCTTGTATACATGAAACATATAATAATTGTATTAATAAGCAATGGTAGTGGCTGCATGCAGCAGTGCAAGGCAAACCGTGCAGGCACAGGCCATTATTAATACCTATGGCACAGACGAACAATTGGCCGATACATTTTTGAACAGGTTACAGCAGGAGAATGATGTAGTAATGGCCGCTTACACTGAAAGCCTTGCGTGGGGCCGCAATTATAATTATACAATTGCAGCGCGAAAAAATGGCGTGTGGAAAGGCTATGAGTACACTATAAAAGGTGTTAGAAATAACCCGGTTGCCGGTGCAAACGAGGTAGCGGTAAATGGCGCAAAAGCAAACCAAACCTTGTTGCTTTTAAATAATGCTTCTTTATGGAACGGGAAAGATAACTATGAAACCTGTAATATGGCGGTAAGCGATGGCTCAAGTTCGTACCTGTTATTGGTGGCAGGCAATAAGGCGCTGAAATTGAAATATTATATGCCCGGATCATATCAAAAGTTTTGCCCCGACAGTAGCAGGCAGTTGTTTTTGGATGTATGGGGAAAGGTGAGGGGGTTGGCGGATGCCGGCGGTACGCCAGCAAATAATTAATAATATCATTCTGGTGGGCCGGTTCCAATACCCCCCAAAAAAGCTACATTTGCACCCTAAAATTTTTTGAGCTATGGAAAAAGGGCCTGTATCGCAATACATTTTGCACCACTACCGCCATTTTAATGCGGCTGCGTTAATTGACGCTGCCAAAGGGTACGAAACACACCTGCTGGAAGGCGGCAAAATGATGGTTACCCTTGCGGGCGCCATGAGCACTGCTGAACTTGGCCTCTCGCTGGCCGAAATGATACGGCAGGATAAGGTGCATATTATTAGCTGCACAGGCGCTAACCTTGAAGAGGATATAATGAACCTTGTGGCCCACAGCCATTACAAGCGTGTGCCTAACTACCGCGACCTTAGCCCACAAGAAGAATGGGACCTGCTTGAAAACCATTACAACCGCGTAACCGATACCTGCATACCTGAAGAAGAGGCTTTTAGAAGGTTGCAAAAGCATATACATAAATTATGGAAAGATGCGGATGATAAAGGAGAACGCTATTTTCCGCATGAGTATATGTACCAGATGTTGAACAGCGGCGTGCTGGAACAATACTACGAAATAGACCCGAAAAATAGCTGGATGCTTGAGGCCGCCAAAAAAAACCTGCCCATAGTAGTAGGTGGCTGGGAAGACAGCACAATGGGCAACATTTTTGCCAGCTATATTATAAAAGGCCAGATGAAAGCCACTACCATGAAGAGTGGTATTGAATACATGGTTTGGCTGGCAGACTGGTACCGCAACAACAGCAGCGGCAAGGGCGTAGGCTTTTTCCAGGTGGGCGGAGGCATAGCGGGCGATTTCCCGATATGTGTGGTGCCGATGATGTACCAGGACCTGGAGTGGCATGATGTACCTTTTTGGAATTATTTCTGCCAAATAAGTGATTCAACAACATCGTATGGTTCTTATTCTGGTGCTGTACCAAATGAAAAAATTACCTGGGGCAAGCTTGATATTAATACCCCAAAGTTTATTGTTGAAAGCGACGCCACCATTGTGGTGCCTTTGATATTTGCCTATTTGCTGGGATGGTAGGGTTGGTTGATTAGTAAGAACCAGTTGATTGGTAAAAAAGATAGTTGATTAGAAAGAATATATAATATAACAAGCGCCGGCAGAGCCGGCGTTTGTTTTTTGAAAATTAGTGATGTTCGGGGGGGCTAAAAGTCATCATTTATCATGCGTCATAGCGAAGCCCATGCATAGCTTTGTGGATTGGCCATGGGCTGTGGCTATCTCATTCGCAGGCACGCAATACCTGCTTTTGCTTTTCATCCCTCCTTTTTCTTAATCTACCTTAACTTCAGTTGCATTCTCCATAACTACTTTTGCACCTCAACACCAAATAATATGTCTTCACAAAAATCTTTAATGATATTAGTTGCAGGCCCTTACCGCTCCGGCACCAACGACGACCCTGCGTTGATACAAGCTAATGTTGACCTGATGACCGAAACGGCTTTAGAATTATACCGTATGGGCCACCTGCCCGTGCTTGGCGAATGGTTTGCACTGCCGTTAATTGAAAAGGCTGGCTCAACTAACATAGGTGATGATATATTTAATGAAATATTTCACCCGGTAGCAGTAAAGCTAATTGACCATTGTGATGCTGTGTTGCGCGTAGGTGGCCCATCAAAAGGCGCTGACGAAATGATGGCAACAGGCAAAGCAAAAGGTAAAATTATTTTTATGAGCAAGAATGAAATAAGGCCGGTTTAGCAGCAAAGCGTTTCTAAACAACATGTAGTTTTTCGTTGCTTTTATTGCTTTGTTTCATGTTTATGATGATTATACTATACAAATTCCACAATTGTATATAAAGGCCGGCTTCATGTAATTACATTGTATTAATCTTTTCTATCTGCATTGTTAATCAGCCTGTTACCCTGTAACACGGCATAGCTGATATTTTTTTGGCACAGTTTTTTAAGATACCACTACCAAAATCAGCACTTATGAAAAGTATCACCGTTGTTTTAGGGGCTATGCTATTGCTTGCCGGTTGCGTACCTGCAAAACAACTTAAGCAATCACAGGCAGAGGCAGCACAGCTTCGGTCAGACAGTACCCGTCTTGCAAACAAGGTTACAGACCTTGAAGGAAATATTGCGCATTTAAAAGATAACATTGCTCAGCTTAAAAGCCAGGTAGATGATCTTACTACAAAAAACAACCAGTTAGGCCAGCAAAGTGCCAGTCAGCAAACAGCGCTTGATCAAAGTAAGATGACGCTTGCACAACAACAGCAGCGTTTGCAGCAATTGCAAAACTTATTGGCACAGCAAAGGGCAAAATCTGAAGAGATAAAAAACAAAATGATGGAAGCGCTTAATGGCTTCAGCTCAAACGACTTAACTGTTACGCAAAAGAACGGTAAAGTGTATGTTAGCCTTTCTGAAAACTTGTTATTCCCTTCAGGCAGTGCAACGGTTAACCCCAAAGGTGTTGATGCATTATCAAAACTTGCATCAGTGCTTAATGTAAACCCCGATATAGCAGTGAATATTGAAGGGCATACTGACAGCATACCTATTCGCGGCCGTTACCAGGATAATTGGGATTTAAGTACCGCACGTGCCAATGCTATTGTGCGTATACTTACAGCCAACTATAAAGTAGATCCTGTAAGGGTTGAAGCTTCAGGCCACGCATGGTTTGACCCCATTGATACCAACGGCACACCAGAAGGCAGGGCAAGAAACAGGCGTACAGAAATTATATTATCACCCAAGCTGGATGAACTATATAAAATTATTGGGTCTTAGTACTTACGAAAACACCATCTGGTACGTGTGAAAAATAATCCTGTATCCTAAACAGATTTATCTATAAGGTCTTCATATCCTGAAAACATAAACCTCCCGCTTAACCGGGAGGTTTTCTATTTGTGTAAATGTCCGCTCCCCTTACGTGTTACACTGCAACGGCAATGCATTATATTTACTATTATTGCCCCTGGCAACCACCTGCATTTGTTATGAAAAAAGCTGTACAATATACCTGTATATTTTGCATGGCATGCATGTTATGCATATCGGGCGTGGCAGCGCAGGGTAATGGGCAGGCTTATTGTGACAGCATTATTATAACCGGTGTTGACAGTATGCTAAACAAGCATTATGCAAAAGCGCTAACCCTGCTTAACGAAGCACAGGCGCTTGCCACTGACAGGCATTGGTATAAGCAACAGTTTTTAGCCATAAATAATATCGGGCTGGTATATTATTTTTTATATGATTATGGCGAAGCCCAAAAAAATTACCTGCAGGCATATACTATAGCAGTGAAAAACACCGATCGCATCCTGCAAATGACAGTGTTGAATAACATTGCTATACTTTACTCAAAAGAAAAAAACTTTACACAATCATACAGCTATTTTAAAAAGGCGTATGATATGGCTAAAGAAGATAAGCTGGCGGCTAAAATTGGTAATTATGCCCTTAACCTTGGCATTGTATGCAACGAAACGCGCGATGTTAACAAGGGCAAGGAATACCTTGATGAGGCATTACAATATTTAAAAGGCAATACAAAAAAACTGGTTGAGGCAAATACAACCCTGGCTGAAAACGATATTTTGCAGGGCAACACCAAACAAGCCATAACGGCCGGGGCTGCACTGCTTAAACAAGCAAGAGATTCTGGTTATGCCGAGGATGAAACTGCCATACTAACTATGCTGGCAAAAGCATATTTAAAGGATAATGATAATGCCAAAGCCGCACAATACGCCCGTGAGGCGCTCGCGATAAACACCGGTATTGAAGAAAATATAAGTATTTATCAATTGCTTGCCGACATTGAAACCAAAGCCAGCGCTTACGAGCTTGCATCGCAGTATAAAGATTCAGTAATGGTGTTGCAGGATTCTGCCGACAAAATTAGAAACAGCCGCCTTTTTGAGAATAGCAAAATAAAGTTCGAACTGCTTAACTCGCAGCACGAACTGTCGTTAAACCAGGCGCAATTGTCGAGTGAGCGAAAGATATTCTATTCCATCCTTGCCCTTGTACTGGTAATTATTGTTTTTGTAATATGGGTGTTAAGAAACAGAACGGTTGAATACAAGCAAAAGAAGCTGATAGCCGAACGCAGCCAAAAAATTACTGTGCTTGAATTTGAAAAGGAAAAGAATGAACACTTGTTACTTGAGAAGCAGTTACAGGAAAAAGAGACTATAGCCTTGCTGGAGCAGGAACGGCTTAAAAATGAAATTGAAGTTCGAAACAGGAAGTTGTCTGCCAAGGCTTTGTACCTATCTGGCAGAAATGAACTGATAGAAGAAATAATTGCTAACCTGGGCAAAACGCCGGGTATTGGGGAAGACGGGAAATTGGCAAGCCATATACAAAACTTAAAAAGCCATCTGAAAGCCACCAATGAGTGGAACAGTTTTAGCGAGCATTTTGAAGAAGTAAACCGGGGGTTTTTATCTGCCCTTAAAACCAGGCACCCGGGCCTTAACGTAAACGACATCCGTTTCCTGTCTTATGTTTACATGGGGCTAAATACCAAAGAAATTGCCTCCGCCCTGAACATTACCGCCGAGGGCTGCCGTAAACGCCGCGAAAGGCTGATAAAAAAAATGGAATTATCAGAAGACGTTACCCTCTACAACTATTTATCGTCGCTTTAGGGATATGTCACGTTTTTTCCGTGGTTTTGTCACGCTTTTTAAGGCTGTTGCTGCCATAAAACAACGTAATCATGGTAAATTTTCATTTTAAAACTAATTACAATGCGAAAATTTACCTGTAGTGTTATCCTAACCATTTTCTTCCATGTTTTTGTAAATGCCCAGCTTACGTTTGAGGCCTCGCCTGATTACGGCAAGCTTTGGGACATCACCTACGACCAAACTATACCCAACCGGGTGTATGGCATAAGCCTTATAAACCACATCATGGTATCGAACGATAACGGCCTCACGTGGAACATTTTTTACAGCTTCCCCAGCGACCAGGCTTACCTTTCTTCACTTAAAATAGCGCCGGGCGGCAAAGCGCTTTCGTTTGTCATAAAAAATAATCCTGACCTTCAAAAAAACGCCCTGTACCTGCTTGATATTGATACCAAAGCCATTTCAAAAACAGTTGTGCCCCCAAACTGGGCAGACAACCCGGCCATTGCCTCGTACAGTATATTCAACGCAAAAGACAGTATTATCCTGCTCAATACTTCATTCTCCATTAATTTTTCGCCGTTTACAAAAGTATTTTATACCTCCGATGCCGGGGCAAACTGGAAAGAGGTTTACTACAGTGCCGACAATGATGATGTTCAAATTAATAACAGCTATATAAGCCCGGCAAATGGTGGTAAGTTGTTTTTAACCCGTGGATTGGGCCCAACTGATGTTGACGGCACCTTGTGGGTGTCAGCCGATACGGGCGCTACCTGGGTAAAAAAATTAGAGGGCAAGGTGTTTGACCAGATGGCTTTTAACCCATCAAACCCCAACGATATTTGGATGGGCACCGGTATTGATTTTGTGGAAGCGGACGAAGCATTATACCACAGCGCAAACGGCGGTGACAACTGGCGCCAGGCGCAAAACCTGCCGCTGCATGGCATTGAGTATGGCTTAAATAACTTTACCCACATAACTTTTGACCCCACAAACACGAAAACCATTTGGATAACCGAAGAAAACGAATACCTTAAAACAACCGATGGCGGTGTAACCTGGGCCAGCACCACTTTTGACCCCAACGACGCCACATATTATTACGGCACCAACCTTACCGTTAACCCATTTAATTCAAACCAGTTATTTATCACATCTGACGGGTGGCCGCAGTTTTCAAATGATGGCGGCGTAACACTTACGCAGGCTAAAAATCCCTTTTATAATGTAATAAGCCTTAGCTATGGAAACTATAAGGCTTCAAAACATTTGTATTATGGCAGCCAGGGCGGCTATTTTGAAAAAAATTTAGCTACATCATCTACCACTCCCTACTTTATAGAATCACCTTTTATTGTTAACGGTCATACACGCACCACCATTGCAGATTCAAGTACTGAAGGCAGGGTGTTTGTGTACACTCCGGGCGATGGCTTTGTGTCAACCTCCGTGTTGGCTGTTAGTAATGACTATGGTGCAACATTAACACCTATACCGGCTGACGATTACTCAAACCAGGTTGACCGGGTTGTAAAAGACCCTGCAAATAGCTATACTTATTGGGCTTCGTTCTCCAGTTTCGGCAGCGGCACCTTGTTTAAAATGAATATTAGCCGTGCTGATAATTATACTTCAACCCAAATTACCACGCCAACTTACCTGCCCATTGAAGGTATTAATATAACGCCGGCTTACCCTGATTCTGTGTTTATAGCAGAAGGTGCAACCATTTACAGTACCAGTGATGGTGGCGCCACCTGGAACCCAAAAACAAAAGGCCTGGAAACTTTTTCTGATGATGCAGATATTATTTGGGACATGAATGTTAACCCATTTAATGCAAGCCAGTTTATTATTGCCACTAACAGGGGTATTTATATGTCGCAGGACGGAGGTAATAGCTGGGGTAGTGTGTTGAAAGATGTTGATATACGCAAGGTAAATTTCTCACCGGTTGTAAACGGGCAAATAATAGCTGCAACCTATAGCGCGCAGGCTACAGAGTGCCAGTTGTATTACAGCAACAACGGCGGGGGTAAATGGGCAAGTGTGCCTTTTGATAAAATAGCGTACCTGCAAAGTAATACGATAAGCTATCGTTTTTATGAAGATAGTATAGCGGTATATTTTGCAACACCCGATATTGGCATTGCAAAATATATACTTACCGGCCTGGCAGGTACATTGCCGTTGCGTCTTTTATCTTTTGCAGGCACGTTAAAAAATACAGATGCCTTACTGCAATGGCAAACTGCTGAAGAAAATTTAAAGAATTACATTGTTGAACGCAGCACAGACGCTAAAACCTTTACAGGCCTTACAAGCATTGCCGCAGAAAACTCGAACGGCACACACAACTACGATTATACAGACAAACAGTTTATGACCGTTTCAGGCAAAGGGGATATTCCTGTTTATTACCGGTTAAAGATGACTGACGTTGATGGTAAATTAAGCTATTCAAATACCATTAAGCTGCATTATGCAAACGGCATGGTAACAGGCATATCAGTTTATCCTAACCCTGTAGTTAACACGTTAAACCTTCACTTAAATTCAATAACCGGCGGCAATTATACGGTAAGTATTACAGGCGTAACCGGCAAGCAATTGTATGGCAGCAACTACAAACTTGCGCAAGGTGAAAGTGTGATAAGCATACCGGTAAGCAACCTTTCTGCAGGCGTGTATGTTATTGCCATTAAAGACATCAACGGAAAAACAAATGTGATAAAATTTGTGAAGTAAAAAGAAAGCCGTAAGTTGTACCGCTAACACTATACGCCGTAAGCCACAAGCTGAAAGAAAAACACGCTGATGGTTTACGGCGTAAAGTTTTGAAAGATGCTGTACCCTATGTGCTGCATGCAATAAGCCCTTAAAAGCGCAAGCTTCGGGCCTAAGTATGCAGCTTTTTTGCTAAGGCTAACGGGAAGTACCTATAATTTTCCTTTCTCTCTTGCCCATTCTAATGCAATAGATAACTGGTCATCAGGCGTAAGGTCTGTATTGTCAAGCACTATGGCATCATCTGCCTTGCGTAGCGGGCTTATTTCGCGGTTCATATCCATATAGTCGCGCGATTCAAGATTATTTTTTACTTCATCCAGCGTGATAGAAGGATTTTTTTCAAACAACTCTTTAAACCTTCGTTCAACACGTACGGTAATATCAGCGGTCATAAATATTTTTAATTCCGCATGCGGAAAAACGGTTGTGCCAATATCCCTTCCATCCATTACTATACCCTTTTTCTCGCCCATTTTTTGCTGTTGTGCAACAGCAAACTCGCGCACCTGTTTTACGGCGGCAACTTCACTTACACTTTCGCTCACCACCATATCCCTGATCATTGCTTCCACATTCTCGTCATCCAGGTACATATCGCTTTTGCCGGTATAATCATTATACACAAATTCAAGTGATATGTTTTGTAAGGCGGCTTCAACAGCAGCAGTATTGTCCCAGTCAATATGGTTACGTAAAAAATAAAGTGTTATTGCGCGGTACATGGCGCCACTGTCAATAAACACGTAGTTCAGCTCTTTGGCAAGCTGGCGGGCCATTGTGCTTTTGCCGCATGATGAAAAACCATCAACAGTAATAATAATCTTTTTCATTGGAGCAAAAGTCCTGCAAAAAACCGAAGCGGGAAAATTAAAATTGGGGACTAGTGGGGTTCATAATTTATGGAAGAAAAGTCCATAGCCCATAGTCGATTGCCGATAGTGGAGAATATTCGTGGCTTATGGTAAGTAGTTGTATGCTTATACTTTTATCATCACGCTTTCAACAGCAAGGTCATGTATGGCCTGGCGCTGGTCGTTAAAAGCTATTGACAGAAAGGAAAGCCAGCCTAATATTATTTTGACGATGTACCTTATGTAAGATAGAACAATATGTATGTGCTTTGATGTATCTTTTGCACTGCGTACCCTTATGCCCACCATATACTGGCCAAGTGTACAGCCATAGGCAACACATACCGGCTCATATAGTATCCATATTGCAACAAACATCAACATGCTTAACCATGTGGGCGGATCTTTGAATGTATCAAGTAAGGCAGAGAAAATAAACATTAGCACAACTAAAAAAATAACATCAATAAATATTGATTTTACGCGGTCTGAAAGAGACGCAAATTGTGTGTTAGGGTCAATAACATAGCGTTGCTGCATGTAGTTGTTTTAAAGCTTGTTAAACATTCGCGCAATATTAGTTTACTTACCATTCTTAAGCACGATTCCGTTTCTGGCGCCTGTATGCTTCTCGTTCTGCCAGGTTAATGCACCGTTTACAAGCACGTATTTGAAGCCTGTTGAGTATTGATGTGGCTTTTCGTAGGTTGACATATCCTGAACCGTCCTTTCATCAAACACCACTATATCAGCAGCAAAACCTTCGCGCAATAAACCTCGGTTGGTAAAGTGAAACTTTTGCGCCGGCAGAGATGTCATGCGGCGTATGGCTTCTTCCAGCGACAGTACTTTTTCGTCGCGCACATACTTTGCCAATACCCTTGCATTGGTGCCATACCCGCGCGGGTGGGGTGCGCCAACATTAAACAGGCGTATACTTGCATCGCTGGCAAACATATCATAGGGGTACTGCATAATATATTTAACATCATCATCGCTCATACCATGAAAAACCATGCCTGCGCCGCCCTTCAGCTGCATATCAATTATTGTTTGCGCTTCTTCAACAGCAGTATGTTTTCTCTTCATTAATAAATTTATATCTTCAATGCTTTTGCCGTTTAGGGTTGTATCAGGTTTATAATAAGCAACAACGGCATAACTAAAATGGTTAAGCCTACGCCTGTGCAGGCGTGTTACCATATCATCAATCACCCCTTTTTTAACGCCCGGTACAGCAAGCCTTGCTGCTGTGCTGTCTTTATTGTCTGCCAGTACCCAATCAGGTAACAACGTACTTAGCGATGTGCTGCTGGCTGTATAGGGGTATTGATCAATAGTTACATCAAGCCCTTCTTCCCTGGCTTTTACCACCATGGCAACAGTTTGTTTGCTACGGCCCCAGTTATTTTGCCCGCTAAGTTTAAAGTGCGAAATTTCAACCGGTATGTTAGCCTGCCTGCCAATATTAAGCGCTTCGTCAATGGCCTGTGTAACACTATCGCCTTCGTTTCGCATGTGCGTGGTATATACGCCGTTATATTTTGCAGCCTCTTTTGCAAGGGCTACTACTTCGTATGTTTTTGAATAAGTGCCCGGTATATAAATAAGCCCGGTTGAAAGCCCCACAGCGCCATCCTGCATTGCTTTGTCAACTATCGCCCGCATCTGGTCAAGCTCGGCGGGCGTTGGCTCGCGGTTGGCTTCACCAATTACCGCTTTACGCACATCGTTATGGCCTATAAGCGATGCTACGTTTATTGAGGTATGCAGGCTATCCAGCATTGTAAAATACTTCCCAAGGTCAACGCGGCTTATGCCACAGTTGCCTGTAATAACCGTAGTTACACCATCTGCAATAAAATTTGTTGCAAAAGGGTTTTTTACTTCATCATCTTCAATATGCGTATGAACATCAATAAAGCCGGGCGCAATTATAAAACCTGTTGCATCAAGCGTTGCGCGTGCGGGCATGTTAAGCTGGTTGCCCGTTTTATATATTTTTCCGTTTTTAATAGCAACATCGCCGTAATACCACGGGTTACCGGTGCCGTCAATTATTTTGCCGTGTTTTATTAAAACGTCAGCAGTGTCCTGCGAATAAACTTTGCTATAAAAAACAAGTAAAAAACAAAACAAATATTTCATTGCAGTAAGGTACGTAAGAAAGTTTATACTGCGCGCCTTACAGTTGTGCAATACTTGCCGTACATTTATGCATATCAAAACTTTACTGTGCATGAGCAAGCTTCTTTCCGTAATAATAATTTGCCTTGTAATATTTTATAGCGGCTGTAATAGCGGCACCAACAGTACCGTTGTAGCCGCAACGGCAGATTCTTCTTTCAGCAAATTGTCAGAAGATTTCCTGACCGGCTATCTTGCGTGGCGGCCATCATTGGGCGTAGCATTGGGTTTGCATGCGTATGACGGAAAAACAACGAACTACAGTAAGGCTTCATTAAGCGGTGAGCTGGCAAGGCTTAAAGACTTTGATCAAAAGCTCTCAGCCATCGATACTGTACAGCTAAGCAGTAAAATGTATTACGATTACCGCATACTGGCAAGCGCCATAAAAAGCGAGGTATTTAATTTTGAAGATGTTGCCGCGTATACCAACAACCCTATGACGTATGCCGGCGCTGTAGATGTTAGCATTTATGTAAAAAGAGATTTCGCGCCGATTGAAGACAGGATAAGATCAATCATAGCCATTGAACAAAAGGCGCCGGGAATATTTGCCGCTGCCAAAGCAAATCTTTCAGACTCTTTAGCGAAGCCCTTTGTTGAAACAGCCATTGATATAGCCCGCGGCACGGCCGATTTTTTGAATGGCGACCTTGTTGTAGCATTAAAAGATGTAAAGAATGATACATTAATGGCTGCTTTTAAAACAGCCAACAAAACGGCGATAGACCAGGTAAATGCTTTTGCTGATTACCTGCAAAAGGAAAAACTGCCAAAAGCCCATACCCATTACGCGCTTGGCCGTGAGAAATACAGCAAAATGCTGTTATACCAGGAAAACATTACCATGACGCCGGAAGAAATTTTGGCTATAGGGCTAAAAGAATTAAAGAAAGAGCAGGATGTATTTAATGCAGCGGCTAAAATTATAAACCCTAACAAAAAACCGGTAGACGTTTACCACGACCTGCAGAAGGAGCACCCAACGGCAGACAGCCTGATACCTGCCGCCCGCGTTAACCTTGAAGCCATAAGGCAGTTTTTGATTGATAAGAAAATTGTAACCATGCCAAGCCAGGTAAGGGTTAAAGTAACGGAAACACCGCAATATGCGCGAAGCACCAGCACGGCATCAATGGATACGCCGGGGCCTTTTGAGGAAAAAGCTACCGAGGCTTATTATTATATTACGCCTGTTGACCCGAAATGGACGCCTAAACAAAAAGAAGACTGGCTGGCACAGTTTGATTATTACACAACCGACAACATCAGCATTCACGAGGCGTACCCCGGCCACTACACGCAATTTTTGCACATTAACGCATCAACGGCTACTAAAATAGAAAAGATATTTGGCAGCTATGCTTTTATTGAAGGCTGGGCGCATTATTGCGAAAAGATGATGGCTGACGAAGGCTACGGCCACAACGGTGATACCGTACGCGCTGCCAAATACCGCCTTACACAATCAGGCGACGCGCTGCTGCGGCTTTGCCGTTTATGCGTTTCGATAAAAACGCACTGCCAGGGCATATCTGTTGACGAAGGCACTAAATTTTTTATGGATAATTGGTACCAGGGCGATAAACCATCGAGACAGGAAGCTTTGCGTGGCACGTTTGACCCCGGCTATCTTTATTACACTTTAGGCAAGCTTCAAATATTAAAACTTCGTGAAGATTATAAACAACAGGAAGGAGCCAATTACTCACTGCAAAAGTTTAATGATGCTATGATGGATAATGGCATGCCTTCCGTACGCCTGTTAAGAGAAGTGTTGTTGAAAGATAAAAGCAAATGGAATGAGATATTGTAGTTAGCTATATCCCCTGCTTGTTTAAAAACCATTCAGCAGTTGCCTTAATGCCTTCCTCGTATGAGGTGGGTGTGAAGTTAAATGCCTTTTCAAACTTTGTTGAATCAAACTCCAGCGGAAATTCGTATTGGTACATCATTTCATCCATTTCTTTCATAAGGGGGCTAAACCAACCGGCTATTTTTAATATCCATTTTGGCAGTACCTGTATTTTATTGCCGGCCTGCATGTATTGTGCTGTAAGTTGAATAAACTGCTTACCTGTAAGCGCCTGTTTTACAACAGGCAGGTGCCATACCTGGCCAAATGCTTTATCACTTGTTGCCAGCAGGTATAAGCCTTTAGCGCAATCCGGTGTATAATTAAAAGCACGGGGCAACCCTGTATTAATAAACCATTGGGATGAAAGGCCCTTCTTCATTCTTTCAAAAACCAGCACGCCGGGTGCGCTTTTGTCTGTGCAGCGTGGCCCGTAAAAGTCGGTGGCTTTTGCAATAACAGCCTGTATGTTACCTGCTTTCATTTCTTCCATCAGCATAGTATCAATTTGTGCGCGCACTTCACCTTTTTTGCTAACGGGTTTAAAAGGCATATCTTCTGTTATACGGCCATTTACTTTGCCGTATGCATATATGTTATCAAAAAATACCAGCTTTGCATTACTTGCTTTACAGGCATCAATAACATTGCGCATAAGTGTAGGCCAGCTTCTGCGCCAAACCTCTATTTTATACTCAAGGCCAACAAGCAAATACACAACATCCGATCCTTTTACCGCCTGCTGTACCTGTTCATAATTTAGTACATCTGCCGCCATTGTTTCAGCGCCAGTAACATTTTTTGGGTTGCGGCTTACCAGCCTTACCTGTAAATTATTTTGCAGTAAAATAGGAACCAGCTCTGTAGCAATGGTGCCGTTTGCGCCTAATAAAGTATGTAGTGCCATATTGTTTAATTTATAGCACAAAACTATACCGGCAATCAGGATCAAAACGTTGACTTTGGTTAAGAAATAGCTTTTTGCATAACTCTTTTTCTTATCCTGCTTAGGCTTTCAGGCGCAATGCCAAGATAAGATGCTATGTAGTGCTGCGGTACTCTTTCAAAATAAATGCTGTTATCGGTAAGTGTTTTTAAATAACGCTCTTCAGGTGTTTTAAGCAGCAGGCTATGCATGCGGTCATCAAGGCAGGTAACCAGGTATTCGGCCATCAGTCTGCCAAAACGTTCAAATGTAATATAGTGATCATACAAATATTGCATATCATCATAGCCAAGTACAAGCACTTCGCAATCTTCCATCGCCTCAACACTTACAAAGCTGGGCGTCTTACGCAAAAAGCTGGTGTACGCGCCGGCCCAGTTATGCTCAAATGAAAAAAAAGTTGATACTTCAATACCGTCAATTGTTTTGTAATATCGAAAGGAGCCTTTGGCTATAAATGCGATCTCCCTGCACACTTTACCTTCGGCAATAAACAGTTGCTTTTTTTTATATGTGCGTGTATGCAGGCGCTGCTGCATATCGTGCCAGGCAGCATCTTCCAGCTTAACCATTTGCAGCATAAAAATTTGTAAGTCTGTTAACCCGTTTTGCATTCTATAAAGTTATAGGTTTTGTAGGTTATAAAAATTGCTGGTGAAACCACGGCTAAACGGTTGTGTTTTATAAATACTTATGGCTTAATAATTATCTTTACTGCATATGAAAAAAATAGTGGCAGCCACAGTTTTATTTGCAGGTTTTGTTTTGGCAGTTATTTGTTCGCGTGCACAAACCGGCACCGCACAGCCGTTGCGTGCTTTGCAGCAAAAGTTTATTGACCTACGTTTTGGCATGTTTATTCATTTTAATATTCCCACTTTTATGGACCAGGACTGGGCCGACCCAGACGCCAGCCCAGCCATATTTAACCCAACCAAGCTTGATTGCGCACAATGGGCCAAAGCTGCAAAGGCCGCCAATATGAGCTACGGCTGCCTTACCACCAAACACCACAGCGGCTTTTGTATATGGGATACCAAAACCACCGACTATAATGTAATGCATAGCCCTTTAAAGCGGGATGTGGTGCGCGAGTATGTAAACGCCTTTCGTGCACAGGGCTTGAAAACAATGTTGTATTATTCCATATTGGATACACACCATAAAATACGTCCCGGTTTTATTACCCGTAAGGATGTTGACATGATAAAGGCACAACTTACTGAGCTGCTGAGTAATTATGGTGAAATAAATGCATTAATTATTGACGGATGGGATGCGCCATGGTCGCGCATATCGTACGACGATGTGCCATTTGAAGAAATATATACGTTAGTTAAATCATTACAGCCTAATTGTTTGATGATGGATCTGAACTCAGCCAAATATCCTGCTGAAGCGTTAATGTATAGTGATATTAAAAGTTATGAGCAAAACGCTGGTCAGCATATTTCGAAAGAAACCAATAAGCTGCCTGCTCTAAGCTGCCTGCCTATAAACGATGCGTGGTTTTGGAAAACAACATTCCCTACAGATAAAGTGAAAAACCCCAAAGTGCTGGTGAACGAGGACATAATACCATTTAATAACGCATACTGCAACTTTATCTTAAATGTAGCGCCTAACAGGGATGGTTTACTTGATGATAATGCAATAACGGGATTAGCAGAGATTGGTAAACTTTGGAAAAACGATGGAAGCGTTGCCACACTTGGTGAAACTGATGCGCCTGTTACAGGCCACAACCTGGCCAAAAAGCAGAAGGCTAATGCCAGTTGGAGCGATGATATGTGGATAATGGACTTTGGTAATGATGATAATTTTAAAACTGCATGGCAGAGCAACCCAACGGTAAAGAACCCCTGGTATGAAGTTGATTTTGGTGAAAGCAAAACGTTTAATGCCATTGTAATTACAGAACCGGCTGTTAATATAAACAACTATCGCCTTGAATATTTTGATGGTGGTGCATGGAAACCGATACTTACCGCCAGTAACAAAAACAGGGTAAAAATAAACCGCTTTAAAGCTGTAACTGGCCAAAAGGTACGTATACTGATTGACGGCTACGATTCGCCGCCCGCCATAGCTGAATTTGGGGTGTATAACGAGAAGCGATAACCATCTGTGTATTTTTACAGGCAGCGCTTGCTTTATTTTTTATATTTAACTACTAAATACAATTTTATGGCAGAGCACAGAACATGGAAGGAAGAATTTAAGGTTAACGGCGAGGAAGTATTAAGCAAAATAAAAGAGCTTATAAAAGAAGGTAATATTACCCGCATATTGTTAAAGAATGAGAAGGATGAAGTGATAATGGAAATACCACTTACGTTTGCATTGGTGGGCGCATTGCTGGCACCAATATTTGCAGCCATCGGCGCGGCGGCAGCCCTGCTAACCAAATGCACTATAGTGGTGGAAAGAAAAGGAGAGAAGGAAGAGGAGTAGAGAATACAAACACTCAATAATTAATGTTCAACACTCAACATTCAGGTGAAGAAAGATGAGTGTGTTTAGCATCGTTTTTACCGGGCTTTGAGGATTGTTTGAGAAGCCTTCAAGCTGCTTGTAATTAAACCATTATGTAAAAATAAAAGGGTATAACCCTCATCCTTTTTTACTTTGAGGATTGAACATTGAGTATCTGTTTTACTGTCAACTGTCATCTCCCCTCTGTCAACTATTACTGGTACACCCTAACATAATCCACCGCCATTCTTGCAGGCAGGGCATTTCCATCCGGCGCACCGGGCCAATCGCCGCCAACAGCTACATTGAAAATAAAAAAGAACTTATCATTAAAAGGGTTTGCCGGTGCTATGTTTTGGCCATAAACCGTAAGGTATGGCTTGTTATCAACAAGCAATTGAATAGTATCCTGCTGCCACACACTGCTAAACAAATGAAAGCCCTGGCTAAAATCGCCGTTCAGTGTGTAATTCGTTCCTTTTGAACTGTGCCCTGCAGGCGAGGTGCCCCAATGCAGCGTGCCGTATATCGTGTTAGGTTGCTGGCCCAGTTCTTCCATAATATCCATTTCGCCGCAGGCCGGCCAGCTAACTGCGTCAATATTATTGCCCAGCATCCACAATGCCGGCCAAATGCCCTGCCCTTTGGGCAGCTTCGCCCTAATATCAATACGGCCAAATTTAAAACTGCGTTTACCTTTTGTTATCATACGGGCAGAGGTATAATTAAAGCCTCCCGTAGGTTCATTTCTTGCTTCGATAATAAGGTTGCCTGCTGATACAAATGCGTTATTGGTGCTGTTGGTGTAGTACTCCTGTTCGTGGTTGCCCCAACCATTATTATTGCCGCTTTCAAATCCCCAGTTGCTTTCGTCAATGGCGCTGCCATTAAACTCATCACTCCACGCAAGTGTGTAACCCGGGTAGTGTGTTGGTGTGGTATCTCCGCTGTTGTCAACAGGGTAGTAAAGGCCGTTGGTATTATCAATAAAAGCTTCGCCCTGTATGTGATCGTTGCTGATAGTACAATTTTTAGGATTGCTGAGCGCTACAAAAAATTCGGTAGTACTGCTGCGGGTACTATCACCTTTAACCTGCACTTTTATTTGCGATGGCGTGCTGCTGCCTGCTTTAATAGTAATATCGCCGGATGTCGCAACATAGTCTTTGCCTGCTTTGGCGCTGCCGTCAAGCGTGGCATAATGTACAGTAACATCCTGCGTGGCAGCCACAGACAGGCTTACGGAAAAACTAACATCTGTATTAACGATGAATCGGCTAAACAACCCCGGGCCTGTAATAGAAACAACAGGTGTTGTGGAGCCGGAGTTTTGGGAACCGGAACCGCTTTTTTTGCATCCGCATAACAATATAACGCAGGTAAAAGGGGCTATTAAATATTTCATGGCAACAATGTTATTGCGCAATATATGCAATAGGTGTTGCTTTTGCGCGTTTATTGCATGTTTCATTACCTTTAATGCTCATTCCGTAAAATGGCAAATCCGGTACGTTCCTGGTTTTTATCAGCCAGTATATATTTAATAGCAACGCATGCCGGTGCGCAAAGTTATCATGCATTTAACGGTTCATCTTATGCAGGTGTTACAGCAATGTATATTAACCCTGCATCAACAGTTAACCAGGCTTACCGGTGGGATGTAACATTGTTTGGCCTGCAGGCCACTTTAAGCAATAATGCCTTTGTTGCCAAAAACAGCTCACTCATGCAAAATAGCGGTGGCAACATACAACTTACCAACGGTTTGCAAAGCCGTTATATTCATGCTAATGCAGATGTTAACTTATTAAACGCCCGGTACAACATCAACAGTAAAAACGCGGTTACATTTGGTTTCAGGCTGCGCACGTACAACCATATAAAGACGGGCCCGTTTAATTACAGCGATACTATACACACATTGAATGATTTTTTGCACGCCAACAACAACGTAAATTTTTTAAACGGTAATATTACGCATGCGGGCTGGGGCGAGCTAAACTTTAATTATTCGCATGTTATTTTCCAGTCTGCATTATCATCATTAAGCGGTGGTATTACCATGTCGTATATCAGAAGCCTGTCGGGCGGTTATTCTGTATTCTCACACCTTAACTACAGCGAAACAAAAGACGCGACAGGCAAATATTCTTACAACTTTAACCAGGCAGCTATTTCGGCAGTGTATTCTGATAATTATCGGATAAGCGCAAACAGCACTGGCTCGTCCCAGAATTTTCAAAATTTCCTGTCAAAAGCGCCTTCAGGTTTCGGGCTGGACATTGGTGCCGAATATTTAATAAAAAACAGCTTATTAAGTGATGATAAGGAAGTGGATGCCACCAATTATGACTGGAAGATAGGCGTAAGCATAATGGATATAGGCCGTAACAGGTTTAACCCTATTGACGGCTCGTTAACCGGGCTAAACCCTTTGGGTGTTTCCGATTCTGTCATTCAAAAAAAAATGCAGCATGTGCAAAACCTGCGCGATGTGCGCGACAGCCTTTCTACCATATTTAATACGCTAAACCCGGTTGCCAAAAGGTTTTACATTTCGTTACCTGCGCGGCTTATTATAAATGTTGACCATAACCTGGGGAACCATTTTTTTGTAAACGGCGAAGTAAGCCTTAATTTTTATTCAACCCAACCCGCAGCGACGCTGCATACACGGGAGCTTAATTTACTAACCCTTACACCGCGCTGGGAAACACAGGCCCTTGGCGTGTACCTGCCGGTACAATACAATACGCAGGGCCAGTTGTGGGTTGGCGGCGCAGTTAAGCTTGGCCCGCTGCTGCTGGGCGTACATAACCTTGATTTTGTAAAGTGGTTTAAAAAAGGCGACCAAACTTATACCGGTGGCGGTTATATTTTACTAAGTATTCACCCGTTTAACCATCGGGAGCCAAAAATAAGTGAGCTGGATTGCCCGAAGAATTAGGCATGTTCATGGTTCATAGCTTATAGTTCATAGTCAAAACGAAAAATATTGATACACGACCTTCAACACTCAATTTTCAATGTAAGAAACAAGTACAAGGGACAAAGCCAGAAGTACGAAAGCGAATGCCAACGGCCTTTTCCTCCATGAGCTATGAGCCTTCTTCGCGCCACGAACCATATTTTTAACATCTTTAAACCTTGCCGGGCAATAATTGTCTTACCAACTTTAATTAGTTTTACGGGGCAAACCAAATAACAGCACCAATGCACAGCTTTACCGCATTTTTAAACACTATTATACTATTAGGTATTATACAAGGTTTTATTATGAGCGGGTTGTTGTACACCTCAAAAAAACAACGTTATGCAAACCGCCTGCTGGCCACTTTTATTTTGTTTATGACAATAGCCAGCTTAAAGCTGTATGGGGAGTATAAAAATTGGTTTGGCTCTGATATTCTTCGTTTTATATCTGATGTATTGCCCATGATCACCGTAATGCCGTTTGGGCCGCTTATATATTTTTATGTACGGAGCTACCTTGACCCGGGTTTTAAAATAAACAAAAGGCAAAAGCTGCATTTTTTACCGGTTATAATTGATCTCGTTCCAACCGTTATCATTATAGGGTTTATTATCGGGCTGATATTTAAAATATACAAACCTGCTGAAGGCAGTGCTGTGGGTAATTTTATTGATACGTACAATGTGTATGCGGATATACCCCGCTGGATAAGCGTTAGTTTTTATGTTTGGCTGGCATTTAAAAATATTAAGGCGGCTAAAGCAAAACATATTAATGAGGCTGCTGGCCAATTGCCCGCCGGCATTAAATGGCTTCAGCAATTAACAGGGGTAATGGTGGTTTTTCAGTGCATTTGGTTTGTTTTTTTAGTGCCTTACGTAATACCGCAGTTTTCAAACAAACTGCTTGACGCGGTTGACTGGTACCCGCTTTACATACCAATGGCTGTTATTGTATATTTCCTGGGTATAAAGGGTTATATGGCATCGCATAGTATAATTGCACAGGTAAAAAAAGCAGCGCCCCTGCAAACCGCGCTTTCTCCGGTCACCATAAAGCAGGCGGTAGAACTGTTGCAAAATGCCATGCAGCATGATAAGTTGTTTCTTAACCCTAATTTAAATGTTGAGCTGGTTGCCCTGCATATAAACCTGCCGCAAAAAACGGTATCAGCGGTACTTAACCAGCACCTTAATAAAAGCTTTAATGAGTATATAAACAGTTACCGGGTTGAAGCCTTTAAACAAAAAGTACTGCTGCCCGAAATGGATAACTTCACCATTGCGGGTATCGCCACCGAATGTGGCTTTAACAGCCAGGCCACTTTTCAGCGTACGTTTAAACAGGTAACCGGTATGTCGCCCACTGAATTTCGCAAGCGCGAGCCGGTGATGGCGTAGTTATTTTTCTGAAAATTCAAACGCAACATATTTCTCGTGCTTTGCGGCTTCCCGCTCCCTCAATAATCGCCGATTAATGCTCAAATCCGGATTTGAGCAGCGTAAAATCAGCCGGTTTGCTACATTTTGCTGAGGTTTGTGCTTTATGAATTCTTATCAAAATGTTTAGCATGAAAAAAATACCCCTTTTAGCCTTTGCATGTTTTATGGCATTTTCGCTGCACGCACAGTTGGCCGGTACCAGGTGGAATACAAGAATAAATGCCGGCGAGATAATAAACACTATTCTTGATTTTGGGAAAGATACCTGTGTATTGTACACCGTTGCAGACAGCTCGATTATAGAAACAATGAGCTATTCTATAAAAGACTCAATACTTACTTTGCGCAAAATAGACGGACAAAGCGATTGCGATGCCGGCACACCTGCTACTTACAAATTTCGGTTGAAAGACAATACATTGAGCCTTATAATGGCTGCTGATGACTGCAGCGACCGCTCATCAGCTATTGATAATACAAAATGGGTACCCTGGGTAGTGCCAGCCATAGTAAAGCTTGACGATGCTGTTTTACAGCAATATGTTGGTACTTACCAATTGGATGACACTCATCCCATTATAGTAACCCTTGACAATCACCAGCTTTATGTGGAGGGGCCAAACAACAACCTGCCAAAATCGCCACTCGCCCCGATAACTGGAGCCCGCTTTTATATACGCATTGCGGGTGTGTATTGGGACTTTGTAAAGGATGCCCAGGGTAAAGTGGTTAAAGTAATAAGCCACGAGCAGCAGGACTATGAGTTGAAGAAGGTGAAGTAAGGGCGTTAATCGTGAGTCGTCAATCGTGAATCGTGAAAAGGAGGCGTCAAAGGCCTTGCCTGCCGGTGCTGGTGTTTTCACCGACCGAGAGAGACGACGTTTCATCAAAAACAGTTATCATCATAAAATCATCATCATGAAAAAAACATTTCTTATTTTTTGTATTGCATTTATGGCAATAGCTTCTCACGCGCAATTTGCACACACTACCTGGAAAGGTGCTATTAAAGGCGATGCTGCACAGGCAGCGGTACTAAAATTTAGTAAAGACACACTTGTATTGGCCAAACCGAATGGTGAGGTGATAGAAACAATGAAGTTTTCGGTTAAAAACGGGGTGATGACTTTAAAGAAGATCTCTGGCCAAAGTGACTGCGATAATGTGGCCATAGGTAAATATACGGCAACTGTTACTGGCAAAAGCCTGGCTTTAACCGTTACCGCTGACGCCTGCCAGGACAGAATTGATGGCATTAATAAAACCCAGTGGGTTAAGCAATAGTAAATGGGCATTTGCCTGGTCGCTTTCGGATTGGGAGATGCTGCTTATTGGGTATTTTGCCCGGTTTTCATCAATCTGCGCTAATCCTGAAAATGATGATCATCCGCGCCCCATCCATCCACTTGAGTCCCTTGCTTCAATTCAATCTGCAGCAAAGCGGCCCTTTTGGGGCAATCTGCAAACGTCAATCTGAAATCCAGCCGTATCTTCGCAGGTAATGAGGGCGTTGATATATAAAAGCACTGGTAGCTGGTACGTAGCTAAAGTTGAGGATGGGCAATTTTTTAATACCCGAATAAAGGGAATATTTAAAATTGATGGCATCAGCAGCACCAACCCTATTGCCGTTGGCGACGAAGTGGACATTGAAATTGAGGATGGCGCTGAAAACACGGCTATAATTACCGAGATTTACGAGCGCAATAATTATATGGTGCGGTCGTCGCCCCACCACAAACACCACCACCACATAATTGCCAGCAACCTTGACGCGGTGCTGCTTTTTGCCACCCTTAAAGACCCGCGCACCAGCCAGGGTTTTATCGACCGCTTTTTGGTTAGCGCCGAAGCATACCATATTCCGGCAGTGGTGGTATTTAATAAGCAGGATATTTACCGTAAAAAGGAGCTGGATAAGTTTGCGGAGCTGAAGGATATGTATAACCAAATTGGTTATACCATATTATTAGCCAGTATGGAAACGGGTGAAGGCACCGAAGCAGTAAAGGAATTGCTGAAAGACAAAACTACTTTGCTTAGCGGGCATAGCGGCGTAGGCAAGTCAACTTTTATTAACAAAGTCTTTCCACAAATGGACCTGCGCACGCAGGAAGTAAGCGGGTGGAGCGGTAAAGGCATGCATACCACAACCTTTGCCGAAATGTTTGACCTGCCGGGTGGCGGGCGCATAATTGACACCCCGGGCATAAGGGAATACGGCATGGTAGATATACCAAAACAGGAACTTAGCCATTATTTTCCGGAAATGAGGTATTTGCTAAATAACTGCCAGTTTAACAACTGTATGCACATAAACGAACCTGGTTGCGCGGTAAAACAGGCTGTGCAGGGGGGAAGCATAGCCGCTGAACGTTATGTAAGTTATTATAACATTCTGGAAAGCATTACAGAAAATACCTACTAAACAGCCTGTTTAAGCTTTACGGCCAGTTTGGTTGCGGCGGGCACATCTTTGCTTGTTTGTGGTGTTAGCGTTACTCCATTGTAAATGTCGTACTGCAGGGTAAGCTGGTGGCCACGGTATTTAAAATGCCACTCAATACTATCAGCCTCGTCAAGCTTGTTGGTAAAACGTACAAACCTTGTTTTACTCAGCTTATCTGTAAGCAGGTAAAATTTTTGAAGGCTGCCGTGTTCGTCAATAACAGTTGTTACACTGGTGTTATGGTCATAAGGTTTCATATAAAAATCCCCCTTTAAAATTTGTCAATTCGTTTAAAATGTCTTTTCATATTAGCTGCCTGGGGGGGTCGCTACTTTACGTTTTGAAAGGGCCAAAAACTTTAGGGTCGACCTCGTGATCAGAAAACTAAAAAATTAGGATAGTTCCTGCACGGGGTTTGATCATAGTTATAAAAATTAAGCAGTAAGTTTTGATTGTATATGCGGGAACTATCCTGTTAATGGTATAAGACAACAGGTTTTTTTATTTCGCTGCATTAAAATCAGAAAACCACGAAGAATATTTTACATAATTATTAGCAATGCGTTCAATCTCTCCGTGAACCATGTCTGCGCTCATTTCTTTTACCTTTTTAGCAGGCACCCCGGCGTAAATACTGTTGGCCTCAACCAGTGTTCCTTCCAATACCACCGCACCGGCAGCAATAATGGCGTTGCTGTGTACCTCAACCCTGTCCATTACAATTGCGCCCATGCCTATCAGTACATCGTCGTGAATTTTGCAGCCGTGTACTATGGCATTGTGTCCAATTGACACATTGTTGCCTATCTCTGTAGGATTTTTCTGGTAGGTGCAGTGTATGGTGGCGCCGTCCTGCACGTTAACCTTGTTGCCCATTTTTATATAGTTCACATCGCCCCGCACCACGGCATTAAACCAAATGCTGCAATCGTCGCCCATTACAACATCGCCAACAATGGTAGCATTGGGCGCTACAAAACAATTAGTGCCAAACTGTGGTTCTTTACCAAAAAGCGGAATGATAGTAGCCATTAAAGTAAAATTTATGCTTAAAAGTAGCCAGATATTACGAAAACAAACAGGGTGAAAAACCACAGGCTTGCTTTTATCGGTAAAAAATTGCTTATTTCGGGGAGGGAAATACTTAACCACAGAGTTTCTCCGTGAAACTCAATGCTGTATTCAACTCCGTGTCCTTTGTAGTAAAATAAAATTAAATGAGCGGTATTAGCAACAGAGACCTTTTTCTTAGCCATGTAGCGCAAACGTCTACCGAGCCAATTGGGCTGGAGATAGTGCGTGCCGAAGGCATTTACCAATATGCTGCCGATGGCAAAAAATACCTTGACCTAATCTCCGGCTTTAGCGTAGCCAACATTGGCCATAGCCACCCAAAGGTGGTAGATGCCGTAAAAAGGCAGGCTGAGCAGTACATGCACCTTATAGTATATGGTGAATTTGTTGAAACGCCGCAGGTAGCCTACGCCAAGCTGTTGACTGATAACCTGCCACCCAGCCTTAATACGGTGTACTTTACCAATAGCGGTGCAGAGGCCACCGAAGGGGCCATGAAATTGGCCAAACGGGCAACCGGACGCAGTAAAATAATAGCCTTTAATAATAGTTACCACGGCAGCACCCAGGGTGCCCTGAGTTTAATGGGGGATGAATACTGGCGTAATGCATTTAGGCCGCTGCTGCCGGATGTACACCATTTTAATTATGGTGAGGAAGAAGCAATAGCTGCCATTGACGAACAAACCGCGTGCGTGATATTGGAAACCGTGCAGGCCGAAAGCGGGGTTAACCGTCCGCCTGCCGGTTGGCTGGAAGCAATTAGAAACCGGTGCATCGAAACAGGCGCATTGCTGGTGCTTGACGAGATACAGGCCGGTTTTGGCCGCACCGGCACCCTTTGGGCTTTTGAACAATATAATGTTGTACCTGATATTTTACTATTAGGCAAAGCCCTGGGCGGCGGTATGCCGCTGGGTGCTTTTATTGCCGGCAGCCAGTTAATGAACCAGCTTACCCACAACCCGGTGCTGGGCCACATTACCACTTTTGGCGGCCACCCTGTTAGCTGCGCTGCCGGTAAAGCAGCGCTGGAAGTTTTGCTGGAAGGCGATTATATAAAATACGTACCCCGCAAACAAGAATTGATAAAACAGCACCTGCGCCACCCCGCCATACAAAAGCTTACCACCGCAGGTCTGTGGGCAGGGGTGCATTTTGACAGCTTTGAGACCAATAAAAAAATAATACACCGCTGCATTGCCAGCGGCCTTATTACCGACTGGTTTTTATTTGCCCCCAATGCGTTGCGTTTTGCCCCGCCGCTGATAATTAGTGACGAGGAATTGGTGTGGGCGTGTGAGAAGGTGAGGGAGGGGATGGGGATGAGGTAGAAAAATTTTTCCTAAAAACTAAAAGATTTTATTTTCCGGCAGAATTCTAAACCGCCTGAATTATGAAATATTTCTTACCGGCTATTCTCATCTTTTTCTTTATTACTTCTCAAAGCCAAATAACTACTACAAAAGTTACCGTTTTAGCCGACGCCGAAAAAAAATACGATAGCACAGAGAATTTCTTACCAGATAATCCCAAACTGTATATAGGCCAGGAACTGTATGTTTTAGGAATATCTGAAACACTAAGAGAATATGGCTATAGTCATTTTGTTATGGACTATACCATAGAAGGGTTTGATTCAAAAAATATATACAAACCTGATAGTTTAGGGCATAATTCGAAATATGAAGAATTGGCTGGAAAGTACTTTACGGTACTGAATGTTCTGCCCGACCCTGCAATAAGATCTCATTGTTATCTTAAGCTACAGGAAAAAGGCGGAACCGACACAGTGTATTTCAATTTTCAACCAGAATTTTCATCTGCTTTCCCTTTTATTGTGTCAGGCTATTATATAAAAGCCAAACAAAATTATATCGGGAAAAAATATGCTGTAAAAGGTTTAAACTGGTACACCAACGAACTTTCACCTCCTGATATGAAAACAGGCGTTGCAGTTTCTGAGTTTGAACGTGGAAGTATTTGGCAGGTTGTTGATTTCACGGTAGAAGAAAGATTTTATAAATTATCACTTATATTGGAAAATTCAAAGCATCAGCAAGTCCCCATTGCAGTTGATAACCTAAAGGATAATTACTGGGTATGGGACTACGACAAAATTGTTGCAAGTGGTATAAAACCAGGAGATAAGAACTGGACAGCTTTACTCTCCGGCCTTGTGATAAAAGGAATGACCAAAAGTATGTGCGAAGCTTCCTTGGGTAAACCGGAGAATATTATCATAACAAAGGGAACGGGTGATAAGGAATTGGAATTATGGTCTTATAAAACTGATAAGGTTTGTTTTGATGATGGAATAGTAATTGATACACGATAGCACTGCTAACTTGCACCAATAGCTGCATTGCAGGTGGCGAACTTGATTATTATTATAACCTGAATATTATTGTGATACAACGAAGATTTATTATTTTCTTATTCCCCATTCTTTTTGCCTGCAAAAACTCCTTGATTGGCAAACCACAAACTGTGCAGTTAAGTTCCATCTCGTGGGCTTGCGATTGCGCCAACTGGATAGAACCCGATACCGCAGCTAAGTACGAAAAATCTGGCGCTGATACGCTTGCTGATCATTGTGTTTTTATTGAACCGGCAGATTCATCCCTGCAATTGCCAGATACACTTGGCTATAACAATGATGTTATTGTATTTACCGGCCAATATTATGAGCATAAAGGTTTTCCCAAAGATCAATATTCAAACGAGCCGGTTGATAAGGCAAGGGTTTTCAGGTATTCATCATACAAGATTATTGAAAGCCATCATTGGGCATCAGTTCAAAATTTGAAAAAGTAACACCACAATAAATGAGGCGCATTCTTTTTTTTACCTGCCTTCTACCTCAATATCGTCACCGATCCCGTCTTACCAGGGAACAATACACTTTTTGTTTCAATAATATAATAGTAAGTAGCAACAGGCAGGGGCTTATTATTATCAGTTCCATCCCATGGTTTATTGTAGCCGGTTGAGCTAAATACTAACTGCCCATAGCGGTTAAACACCTTAACCACACAGTTGGGGTAGCTTTCAATATTGGTAATATGCCAGGTATCGTTAATGCCATCGCCGTTGGGTGAAAATGCGTTGGGTACTTCAATTTGTTTTTCAACATGCACTGTTATACCTACAGTATCAAAACAGCCTCCCGCACCGGTAGTAGTTAGCAGGTACCTGATATTTTTTAAGGTTGATGTAGTTGGCGTACCGGCAGTATCGCTGTTTAAGAAATCAGGTGGTACCCAAACGTATTGTAACCCCGTACCAGTGTACGTTGGCAGTAATTGAAAGTTTGTTCCCGCTGGAATGTACACATCAGCCGGCATGTTTACCGCAGGGTAGCCGTAAATGGTTATGCTTTTTGTTATGGTATCAACGCAGTTGTGGTTACTGTATACTGTAAGCTTTACCGTATATGTACCTGCCGTATTAAATTGTGTTGCTGCATTTTGCGTGCCTGCGGTTGTTGCATCGCCAAAGTTCCAAAACCATTTGGTTATTGTAAAGGGTTGCTGAATAAACGAAGAATCAGTAAACGTTACTGTATTGCCTGTGCAATATAGCGGGCTTGCATAGTTGAAGTTGGCAACAGGCGCGGGGCTTAACGCAACCTGCCCTGTGGTATCAGCATAACAGCCTATGCTGGTAACAATATGCAGTTGTACGTTATACGCTCCATAGTCCGCATATTTTTTTATAGGGTTGGCAGTGCTGGTCGTAGTGCCATCGCCAAAGCTCCATAGCCAGGTTTGTATGGCCTGGCCATTTGCTGCGGAGGCATCTTTAAAATATAAAGTGTCGTTACTGCAACTGTTATAAGTAAGGTTCCATTTGGCTAAAGGTTTTTCAAGCACCTGTATAGTATGGTTAAATACAGTTTGAACAGTGCAGCCACCTTTTGTAAGAGTGAATGCTGTAATTTTTACAGGCAGGTTACCTGTTGATGAGTATACGTAATTTGCCGGTAACGAATACCTGAAAAAAGAATCCTGCCCGTTAAAATAAACACTGTCGGGTACAGGGGCTGTAATATTAACATCGTTGTTTGGCGAAAGGTTTGCATTGTTGGCAAAGTTCCATTGTATTTGTGCCTGCCGAATGGTAAAAGTTACTGATAGCGTAAATGGTGTTAAGCTGCACACCTGTAAAGTGTTAACCGTAGCAGCCGGGTTTTTAACCGTTACAAATTCTGAGAAAACAGGCACAGAATAAATGGTAATGTTTTTTGTAACGGAATCTATGCATCCTTTATTGGTTGTTACCTGTAGCTTAACGGCGTAACTGCCACCGTTGGTATATTGCTTAACAGGGTTTATATTGGATGATGTTGTACCATCCCCTAAATTCCATTGCCTTGTATTTATTTGCCAGCCCGCGTTAACCTGTGATGAGTCAATAAACTGTATATTGTTTAGCGGGCAAAATAACCCGCTTGTATTAAAGTTTGGTTTTGGCAGCGGGTTAAGGGATGCTTTTTTAAATGTATCGGCAAAACAACCATTATCGGTTATGCTGCGCAGATTTACTATATAGTCGCCATAGCTGTTGTATAGTTTAACAGGGTTTTTGTTGGTACTGGTTGTGCCATCGCCAAACTTCCAAAACCAACTTTTAAAATTGCCGTCAGCAAATGTTGATGAATCATTAAAATTAAGCAGTGTGTCTCCACAGTTTTTATAATGTACGTTAATGCCCGCCACTGGCCGGTCATCTACATTTATTGTGTAGGTAACTGTTCGGTGTTCAATACATCCCTCCGCCGTAAAAATATCTTCACTTATATCAATATTAAATGATGAATTGCCGCCCGGCGCATAGGTGTATTTTGCTGGCAAAGTGTACCTGAAAAATGAATCAGGCCCCACAGCATACACGCTATCCGGAACGGGGCTTTTTAAATCTACGGCACTGTTGGGCGACAAGTACCGGTTTTGACCAAAATCGAAAACCAACTCGGTTGCCCTGCGTTTTAGCGTGTACTCTATATTGAATGGGTTGCCTTTACAGGGGCTTGACTGGTTTGCATCTGAATAAGGATTTTTTACTGTTATGCCAGAAAGGTTGGTAACATATAAAAATCCGTTGTAGGCATAGCTCTCCAAAGGGCCATAGCCATAAGCAACCGCAGAAAAACCAAGCGTATCAACCTGCAAAACATGTGTACCTGCCTGTACAGGTATTTGCGCGTATGAGTATTGGGGATTGAAAGGAAAAGGCTTGAATAAATTTTTCTTTTTAACGCTGTCAATAGTAAACAGGCCTGTTGTAAATGTTTTAAGCACAACATTTATATATTGAGTCGTAATACTACTTTGCGATGGTGATAGAAGCGCTAACGAGGATGCGGGTATACCCGGGGAAAGATATATCATTTCCGGGTCGCCGTTTTGGCCGTTTGTTGTATTGCTGCACTGCCCCTGCGACGTTATGTATTGCGCCACCATTACAGGGTTTGATGCAGATATTTCAGCCGGGCTATCGCTTGTAAATTCGTAATAGTTACCATTAACCGGGTTTTTTAAATTCACCCCGTTAACACTAACTTTTGTAGGCATGGTTACAAAAATGCGGTACATGGTTGTTGCCATGTTTGCAGGTGGTACGGCAAAATACACTTTGCCCCATGCCCTGTAAGGCAGTACCTGCTGAAAAAGATTGTCTGCGCTGCCACCGGAAGAACATGACACAGCCGTAGCGGAACTGCCGGCAAATACGGCAATCTTCTTACACGGCCCAACAACGGTGCTTATTGTTCTTAAATGTGTGCCGGTAAGGTCAACACCAGTATTAACACCATTAACCGTGCCTGTTGATGCACCAACAAGGTTATATACCTGCCCCTTATTTAACTGCACGGTAAAAGGCACATTGGCTGCATGGTGCAGCGTATTTACCGATGGTGTTATCTCAACGGTTGTACCGTCGTCTGCCGCAACAACAAAGCAATACGAAAAAGCGTTTTTTTCGGTAGTGGCCTGCCTTGCGCCAAGTGTATAATACTCCTGCCCCAGCATTTCTTCAGGCATTAACAACGTAGCTGCTGAACTGCCGGGGCTGTAAATATGACAATAGGCATTAACCGGGTTATTACTGGTGATATGAATGCCCTTGTTAAATACACCTTCGGTAGTAAGCCTTGCGTCATCTGCACCTGTTTTTGGTATAATTACCTGCTGGTTAACAGTGCCTGCAGTAACCGTTATTGTTGTGCTCCAGCCGGTTGCCGGCATTTCAACCGTTACTGTTGAGGTGGCTGCGGCTTTTATATAAAGCACCATTTGTTGCTGGCCGCCTGTTGCATTATTTACTGAGCCGTCTGCATTAAACATTGCGGTGTGTGCGCCATAGCCAAGCCAAAAGTCTTTACCACGCGATTGTACTGATTGTGCATTAGCTGCCAGGGACAACAGCAAGGCGCACAGCGTTAGCTGCACGGTAACTAACCGGGGACGATTGTTATGATTGGAACGGGGCATAAAACGTTTTACAAAAGGGGCAATACTTGTTTACAATTGCCGCAGTTGCGTTGTTTATATAACCACACATTTAATGCGTGATTTTTAAAACAGGGCATTGCGTTTTTACCGCCTCCACATACTAAATGGCCGGCCGGTTGCATTTTGCTTAAAGAATGCCTTTGCAATAATAGTGGAATAAAGGGTATTAAAATATCACCATTTAAGGGTATAAATTGAAAGATTGTCTTAAAATAGCACGTAAATTGTGTAAATAGCCGCTAAATTGGCTATTTTGCTGCCTTTAGCTTAATTTAGCTTACTTTTGTTATCTTCTTTTTATTTATGGAATACAATACAACAAGAAATTATTTGAGCATGCGTGAGTATGGCCGCCATATACAAAAAATGGTGGAATATTTATTGACTGTGGAAGACAAGGAATCACGCCAGCGCCAGGCTATGATTGTGATAGAGCTGATGGGCTTTTTAAACCCCCACCTTAAAAATGTAGAAGACTTTAGGCACATGCTGTGGGACCACCTGTTTTTTATAAGCGATTTTAAACTGGATGTTGACAGCCCTTATCCAATTCCCCAAAAGGAAACGTATAAGGCCAAGCCAGACCCAATGGGTTATCCTAAAAGGCACCCCCGTTATTCGCACCTTGGCAAAAACCTTGAACTGGTAATTGACAAAGCTTTGAACGAAAGAGATGCTGAAAAGAAATCGGGTTTCTCAAATGCTATTGCATATTATATGAAGCTTGCTTACAGTAACTGGCATAAAGAGTTGGTGCATGATGATGCTATACGCAGCGAGCTGAATAAAATTACCGACGGCGAACTGGAGTTTAGCAACACTCCATACATTAAGCACCGCAACCAGAATTTTGAGCGCGACGACTATAGCACCGGAAGAAGTAATAACGGCGGCAGGCGTTACCAAAATTTTGGTGGCCGTAACAACAATAATAACCAGGGTAACAACCGTAGTAACGGTGGCCGTAATAATAACAACCAGGGCAACAACCGCAATGGCAATAACCAGGGTAACCGTAATAACAACAACAATAACCGCAACCAAAATTTTAAAAAGCGTTTTAAATAACCAGTACGGGAACGGTAAAAGAAAAATAATAAACTGTCCTGCCACAGCGGCAGGACTTTTTTTATTTTCGCAATGCTAACCGGTAAACACTCCAAATAAATCAACTTTATATATGGCTTCATTCGAGGTAAATGGGGGTAAAAAACTACGCGGCGAAATAATACCGCAGGGTGCAAAGAACGAGGCGCTGCAAATAATTTCTGCGGTGTTGCTTACCCCTGAAGAAGTAACTATTACGAATATACCCGACATATTGGATGTTAACCTGCTAATAGAATTGCTGGGTGAGCTTGGCGTAACAATTAACCGCATTCGCCGCGACATATGCACCTTTAAAGCCGATAATGTTGACGTTGATTATTTGGGCAGCGAAACCTTTAGAAAAAAGAGCGGCCGCCTGCGTGGCAGCGTAATGATTGCAGGCCCCATGCTTAGCCGTTATAAAAAGGCATATATACCTAAACCCGGCGGTGATAAAATTGGCCGGCGCAGGTTAGATACCCATATTATTGGGTTTGAAAAACTAGGTGCACGTTTTGAGTATAATGATGAACATCATTTTTTTCAACTGGTTGCGCCAAACTTGCGCGGCACTTATATGTTGCTTGACGAGCCTTCTGTTACCGGCACTGCCAACATAGTAATGGCGGCGGTAATGGCTGAAGGCATTACCACTATATACAACGCGGCATGCGAGCCCTACCTGCAGCAGCTTTGCAAAATGCTTAACCGCATGGGGGCTAAAATTAGCGGTATAGGCAGTAACCTGTTAACCATTGAAGGTGTAAGCTACCTTGGCGGTACAGAACACCGCATGCTGCCCGATATGATTGAGATAGGCAGCTTTATTGGCCTTGCCGCCATGACGCAAAGTGAAATAACCATTAAGAACGCAGGTATTGAACACCTTGGCGTTATACCGGAAAAATTTCAGCAGTTAGGCATACAGATGCAGTTTAGGGGCGATGATATTTATATACCCTCGCAAGACAGCTACGAGATAAGCACCTATCTTGATGGGGGCATACTTACTATATCTGATCACCCATGGCCGGGCTTTACACCAGACTTATTAAGTATTGTTTTGGTAGTTGCTACGCAGGCGATAGGCAGCGTGCTGGTACACCAAAAAATGTTTGAAAGCCGCCTGTTTTTTGTTGACAAGCTTATTGATATGGGTGCCCAAATTATTTTATGCGACCCGCACCGCGCAACAGTTATAGGCCTTGGCCGTAAGCATCCTTTAAGGGGCATAACCATGAGCAGCCCGGACATACGTGCCGGGCAGGCCCTGCTGATTGCTGCGTTAAGTGCTGAAGGCAAAAGCACCATTCAAAATATTGAGCAAATTGACAGGGGTTACCAATATATTGATGAAAGGCTGCGCTGGCTTGGCGCTGAGATAAAAAGGAATGTGTAAAGATCGTTAGTTTTATATAAAACAGGTATGCCCAAAACACATACCTGTTTACATAAATAGCCTTAGCTATTTTCTATTTTTTATCACTTGTGTATTAGTCCATTGGTCGTGCCAGGGATTGCCACTAAACGCGCTAAATGGTTCAAATGGTACCATCCTGCTTAAGCTTCTTAAAAAAGCAGCTTTCCATGTAATGGGGCTTCCATCGGCCATAACAACTCTACTGCCAGTAATAAGTTTGCCCAGGGTTCTGCCTTTCGATGCACCTTCGCAAATGGTATAGTAGCCCAGAAAAATCATAATTCCTATCAGGTAAAATATCCCATCGCCACTTGTAGTCACCTTACCGGTATATTCGTCGAATCGTTGGGTATAAAGCCCCAATGCACCAATCACCATTCCTCCAATAAATGCCAGAACGTAAAAAACTACCACATCTATTATATAATTTGCAAAGCGGGTTCCGGCAGATACCCTTTCGTAATACATTTCTGTCTCTACTTCCTGCAAAAAGTCTTGTTGCTGTTCCATAATTAAAGATTTAGTTGTTGAAAATTTTTGTCAAGTTATACATTCATCACAAATCAGCAAATTATTTTGTGATTATAAATGCCTTAATATTAAATTGTCTGAGGCAGTATAATATTATACAATCAGCACAATTGTTCCGCCAATTATCATTAAAGCCCCAATAGCTATTTTCCAGGTAATTACTTCTCCTAAAAATACTATTGACAGCACTATGGCCAATGCCACGCTTAGTTTATCAACAGGCGCCACCTGTGCCACTTTGCCTATTTGAAGAGCCTTAAAATAAAACAGCCACGACAGGCCAGTAGCGCAGCCTGAAAGTGCCAAAAATATCCAGGTTTGTTTTTGCAGCCCCTGCACATTGGGCACAACCCCTTTAATTAGCGCTATGCCCCACACAATTACAAATATTACCGTTGTGCGTATAGCGGTTGCAAGGTCTGAATCAATATTCTTAACACCCACTTTTGCAAAAATGGCTGTAAGCGCTGCAAACAAGGCTGATAATAAAGCATATATCCACCACATACATAAACAATTTGTATAAAGGTAGAAATACAAAATGAACAAAAACTGAATTGGGTAATACGCCAGTTATTTCATCGTAAGTCAGTGGTTTTAATATGCATCAGCGCCTGTTTAACAGTATCATATACAGGCTTGGGTTTATACTCGTCGTCAAAAAGCAGGGGCCGGTCTTTTGCTTTATTTACATAACGCAACCAGCTATCTGCGTCGCCAACGTTCCAGGTAGTAATACCATAATGCTGCGCCTTTGGTACGAGGGATGCATACTGTTGTATAACAAATGCGTACATGGCCGCTTGCTGGTTCTGCAACCCGGTTGAGTAATCAATATCCTGAACACCCTTGGTATAAACACTTATATCCAGTTCTGAAATATGTATCTGTAATCCCGTTGCCGCCAGTTGTTTTAATGCATTGGCAATACCACTTTGCGGCGTATTTATATTTATATGCATTTGCAGCCCCAGGCCGTTAATGGGTATGTGGCGGTGCTTAAAATCGTTCACCATATTTATAATGGCGGACAGCTTTGCGGGGCTAACTTCCTGGTTGTAATCATTGTAAAACAGCAGGGCTTTAGGGTCAGCTTCATGTGCATACACAAAAGCACGGGCAACATAATCTTTGCCCAGGTGCCTGGCCCAAATACAGCCATCATCTTTGGTATCGGCTGGGTTGGTATCGTCCATTCGTAAACTGCCATCTTCTCTAACGGCCTCATTCACCACATCCCATGATGTTATTTTGCCTTTGTAATGTGCTACAACCGTTTGAATATGCGTTTTAAAAAGCTGCTCCCACGCTAATGAATCACCCTTAAAATTTACGAGCCATTGCGGGTTATACTGGTACCAGCACAGGTTATGCCCGTGAAACCTTTGGTGGTGGGCCTGTGCAAAAGCTACAAGGGTATCGGCCTTTGCAAAATCAAACCTGTTTTCTTCGGGGTGAACGCCACCCCATTTCAGCACATTTTCTGCTGTAAGGCTGCTAAACTCTGTTGCAACCACCTGCCTGTAAGCCGCATTATTTTTCAACAACGCCGGGTTAACCGCCGCACCAATAGGAAACGGAGATACAGTTTTTAATGATGAAGAATTTTGCTTCTTATGAAAGGAGCAGAAGACTATAGCAGCTATCAAAAAGCCCGTAATAGTTACAATATATTTTTGATACTCCTTCATACTAAAATATTTCAAACATTGTCATCTGTCATCTATAATCTGTCAACTTCCTCACAGCTTTCCGTTCTTAATTTCATCTACCACACCCGGATCTAACAACGTAGTTGTATCTCCCAGGTTATCTGTTTCACCCTCGGCTATTTTGCGCAGTATGCGGCGCATAATTTTGCCGCTGCGCGTTTTAGGCAGGCCGCTTACAAACTGTATTTTATCAGGTTTGGCTATAGCGCCAATAATACGGGTAACCGTTTGCAGAATATCCTTTCTGGTTAAGGTTTCGTCACCGCTATGGGTACCGTTATAAATTACATAGGCATAAATGCCCTGCCCTTTAATATCGTGCGGGTAGCCCACTACAGCACTTTCCACAACCCCGGCGTGCATGTTAATAGCATTCTCCACTTCGGCGGTACCAATACGGTGGCCGCTTACATTTAATACATCGTCAACACGGCCGGTAATACGGTAATTACCCTCAGCATCGCGCAAGGCGCCGTCGCCCGTAAAGTATAAGTTGGGGTAAGTGCTAAAATAATTTGTTCTGCAACGTTCGTGGTCGCCGTAGGTAGTGCGTATGATTGATGGCCATGGTGCTTTTATACAAAGGTTGCCTGTAGCTTCACCGCCTTCAGGCGCTACTTCTTTACCCGTTTCATCAACCAATATAGGCTGCACACCCGGCATAGGCAGGGTAGCCCAGCTTGGTTTTGAAGGCGTTATACCTGCCAGGTTTGATATTAATATGCCTCCCGTTTCAGTTTGCCACCAGGTATCAACAATAGGGCATTTGCCTTTACCAATATGCTCGTCATACCAATGCCATGCCTCTTCATTAATAGGCTCACCAACTGTGCCCAATACCCTTAAACTGTCAAGCTTTTTACCTTCCAGTGGTTTTAAGCCAAAGCCCATAAGGCTGCGTATGGCTGTGGGGGCCGTATATAATATGTTTACCTTGTATTTATCAACAACATCCCAAAAGCGGCCGGCATCGGGCCAGGTGGGCACACCTTCAAACATAAGGCTTGTTGCACCCGCGCTTAAAGGGCCATAAACAATATAGCTGTGCCCTGTAATCCAACCAATATCGGCAGTACAAAAATGCACTTCGCCGGGCTGGTAGTTAAATACGTTTACAAAGGTGTAGTTGGTATAAACCATGTAGCCTGCGCAGGCATGTACTACCCCTTTAGGCTTGCCGGTTGAGCCTGAAGTATATAAAATAAACAACGGGTCTTCGGCATCCATTTCTTCAGCGGGGCAATCCGTCATGCCCAGGGTCTCTACCTTTTTAATTTCATCTTCCCACCACACGTCGCGGCCTTTTATCATACTCACCGGTGTACGGGTACGTGTGGCAACTATAACGCGCTTAACAGTTTTGTTACCTATTAATGCATCGTCAATTACCCCTTTCAGCGGAATATCTTTAGCGCCGCGGTAGGCGCCGTCGCAGGTAATAATATATTCAGCCTGTGCATCGTACAGGCGGTCGCTTATGCTTTGTGCGCTAAAGCCGCCAAACACCACGGAGTGTATAGCGCCTATGCGTGCGCATGCCAGTACGGCAATAGCCAGTTCGGGTATCATACCCATGTAAATACAAACCCGGTCGCCTTTTTTAACGCCGTTGTTTTTAAGTACGTTGGCAAACTGGCATACCTTTATGTACAGGTCTTTATAAGTAATTACACGGTGGTGTTCGGTTGGGTCGTTCGGCTCCCAAATAATAGCCGGGCGGTTACCGGCTGCTTCCAGGTGCCGGTCTAAGCAGTTTTCGGTAATATTAAGTTTTGCGCCCTTAAACCATTCAATTTTAGGCTCGGTAAAATTCCAGTCAAGTACAGTGTCCCATTTTCTGCGCCAGTAAAAATGCCCTGCAACATCAGCCCAAAAATTTTCAGGGTTTTTTATACTGTTTTCGTAAGCTTCTTTGTAACCTTCAAGCGATTTAATTTGATAAGGATATGACATAACAACCGTTTATTTTTAGCGGGCATAAATGTAATGCATACATGGGAAAACTTTAATAACAAGCGTTTGCAATACCACCAGCCAACTGTTTGCATTTTATAATTTGTTCTATATTTTTTTGTTTCGCCAGCGCAAAAAATGATGCCCACCAACCAAAACCGCGTGCAAAAGCAACAAAAAGGGAGGAAAAAGGAGGAAAGTTTGCACTGTTCATTTGTTACATAACTAATTGATTTTGTTTGACTTACTTAAAATTGAAAAACAAATATTGCTTGTTTCGGTGAAAAATTCAGTTTGCAAAGCGGTATAAACTGGCCTGGTTAACCCGCCGCTGTTGATAAATATAAAAAACGCATTTTCGTCATCATGTTTTTGGAAAAATATTTTTCCACAATTTTTGTGAAAGGTAAAAGTGAAGGTGCTCAATTTTTTTTGCGGGTGTAAATTTGGCCGGTTAGTGGCCAGAAGTTAGTTTTTCAATGTCGTCTAAATCCTTGTAGCGGCCCACGGCTTTTTTAGACTCTAATAGGTTGTTTAAATGTATAAATCTTATCAATAAGCCATTTTCTTCAAATTGCATTGAATTAGGAAAAGCTTTGTCAAATTCCACACCTTTAAGATTTGTTATTATGTCTATGCTTACAGGTGGCCGGCCAAAGGAAAAAACGTCCGCTACAGAAGAATCGAGAAATTCCTCTTCAGTCATATCAAATACTGGCAATCCAAAGGAAAAGAAGGCCTTAGCAAGCTTGAAGTAATTTTGTCTTGTTCTTTTTACCCAAATATCCATATCACCTGTGGTTCTTCTATAGCCATGCAGGATTACAGCATACCCGCCAACCAGTATATATTCCACATTGTTATCATTCAATGCCTGAATAAAATCCCTGAAATCATCATTGAATATGTTAGCCACTAGCAATCCATTTTTCGGCTTGAGAAACATCTTCTGTCTAACCTGGGCTGGTTTGAAACGGAGTATCCATATGCTTGTAATATTAAAAACCAGGCTTGTTGCAACCTTTCGCCATAAGAAACTCCTTCTTCAAATATATTAGCTTTATCAGCCTGTTCAAAGGTTTGCAATTTAAATGCGGTTTTGTCCAGTTTGTAATCAGCCATATTTACATTTATTATATAAATATACTTCAAGTTCATACACCTGTAGCATAAACATTGGCATTTCCTGTTAAACACCCACCCCCTTTATCCGCCGCTCACTTTACACGTTTTGTTTAAGCAATGCGTATATTTAGTACATCAAAACTTCTGTTAACTACTCAAAACTGTAAACAGCTATCTTGACTGAAGCATCACCAATAAACCAGCTGATTGACCACCTTTTTCGCCATGAATCGGGTAAAATGGTTGCTGTGCTTACCAGAATTTTTGGCCCCACCAATATGGAATTGGCCGAAGACGTAGTGCAGGATTCCCTGGTGGAGGCTATTAAACACTGGACTTATAAAGGCATTCCGTCCAATCCCTCAGGCTGGCTATTCAGGGTTGCCAAAAACAAAGCGCTGAACATTATTAACAGGAACAAATATAAAACCCAATATTCGGCAGATGTAGCTCCCCTTTTGCAATCAGTTTGGACGATTGAACCGGCAGTTGACCACCTGTTTTCAGAACAGGAAATATTGGACGACCAGTTGCGCATGATGTTTACCTGCTGTCACCCATCCATCACTGCTGATTCGCAGGTGGCGCTTATATTAAAAACACTTTGCGGTTTTAGCATTCATGAAATTGCCCGGGCATTTTTTACAACCGACGAAAATATAAACAAGCGGCTGGTAAGGGCAAGGCAAAAAATAAAAGAGAGCGAACTACTGTTTGAAGTACCGGCTGGCAAGGCATTGCTCAAAAGATTGCAAACGGTGTTGGAAGCCATTTATCTTTTATTTAATGAAGGTTACAGCGCTTCTGCCGGAAGCAGTGTAATTCGGTACGAGGTATGCGGGGAGGCTATTCGCCTGGCAGAAATTATTACGCGCCACCCGGCTATAACTGACACATCAGATGTATATGCCTTGCTTGCGCTTATGCAACTAAATGCCTCAAGGTTTAAAGCGCGAACGGATGAACATGGCAATATTGTTACCCTTCAGCAGCAAGACCGTTCAAGTTGGGATTTTTCGTTAATGAAAAATGGTTTTATCAACCTGGAAAAGTCAGTTACTTCCGGCGGTGTTTCAATGTACCATATTCTTGCCTCTATTTCATCATACCATTGCTGTGCTGTTGATTACCAGTCAACCGACTGGCAAAGTATTCTTGTTTTATACGATAAGCTGCTGTTGCTTGACGGTTCGCCGGTTGTGCATCTTAACCGTGCCGTCGCCCTTGCAAAAGTGGCGGGTGTTGAAGAAGCTGTTACTGTATTAAAAGGGCTGCAAAATACTACAGCCATTGCATCATATTACCTATTCCATTCAATACAGGCAGAGTTTTATATGGAATTGGGCCGGCCGCACGAAGCGGCGGAGATGTTTGAAATAGCTATTAAACTGGCGCCATTGGCTGCGGAAAAGGCATTGCTGAAAAGCAGGCTGGAAGCTTGTAAAAAAATATTTTAAGGGTTATGTCACTTTCATAAAACCCCATTTGTCTTTTTAATATAAATCATCAAAAAAAATAAAAAATGAAAGAGTATTTATTGATCTTAAAAACAGAGGGCAGCGTTTGGACCGACCTTTCGCCCGAACAGCTTCAAAAGCACATACAAAACGGCGGCGCATACATTGGCAACCTGGTAAAAGAGGGTAAATTAAAAAATGCCAACCCGCTTGACAAAGGCAGCAGGGTTATAACAGGCAGTAACGGTGTATTAAAAGATGGCCCATATAATGAGAGTAAAGAAGTAATTGCCGGTTACTTTCATATAGTGGCCAATAGTATTGAAGAGGCGGTTGAAATAGCAAAGGCCAACCCGATATTTAATGATATTCCCACCACAATCGAAGTTCACCCGATGATGGCGGTAAGGGAAGCATAAACAATTATTTAAAAAAATTTAATTATGAAAATATTTATTTGCGCTTTATGCGTTGCGGTATTATTTGGAGCATGCCAAACAACACCGCCTGCGGTGGCAGCAACCGCACCCGTTGCTGATACAATTACTTACGCTTACAAGGCTACATATTCATCTAATATAACGGTGCCGGGTAACCCTGCAAATGCACAAAAAGTATTGCAGGTTTGGAAGATGTTTGAGACCGCGAACATCCAGGCCATGAAGCCATATTTTGCAGACTCAGTAAAGTATGATGATGCCGGCGGTATGGATTTTTATGGCCCTGTTGCAGATTTGCTGGGCTATGCAAAAAAAGATATTGATGCACTCGATTCAATGAGGTTTGATATTGTTATGTGGCAAAGTGCGCACATTAATGATAAGAACGAAGATGTTGTGAACATTTGGTCACGAGAAAGGCGGTACCCAAAAAATAATGCCCCGGCAGACACTGTATTAATGCAGGAAAACTGGAAAGTAAAAGACGGGAAAATAATTGCGTTTGACCAATATACAGCCAAAAATTAGTGTGTGGCAGTAAGGGTATGTTTTCTGCTGCACCCGGCATTTTTTTGTAGCCGGGTGCAGTGTTAATGTTGCTGTATGGGCCATGCTAATTGCCTTCCTGCCCCGGCTTGGCCCACCTGGCTGCATTATCGCAATCCGCATAAGCCTTGTCAATGCTCACTGGCATGGTTGCAATGTGTTCGTCAAGCCATTTTTGCAATGTGGTCTTCTGCTTTTGTTGTAAAGCCAGTTGTGCAATTACGCTATAATCATCCTTAAGGCCGGCGGCATGAGCCTTTGTTATTTTTCTAACATATATAATGCACACTGCATCCCGCTGGCGCTCATCTTTAAAGGCGATAGGTTTTGAAATATTACCTTGTTGCATATTTTCTATTGCCTGCGTAACACCTACTGTAAATGTATTGCTGGCAATAGCAGGCAAACTATCTAAGCTACCAGGCATATCTTCATCATTTCTATCCATTTCGTCGGCAAACAAATTTATCGCTTCACCAAAGCTCAGTTTATTGCTGGTGATTTGTGTGCGTATGCTATCAAGCTTCAATTTGGCTTCCGTTATTTCATCATTGCCCGGCTGTGGTATTAATAATATGTGCCGTACAATTGCATCGTCGCCCGTACGGCTAACCATCTGTATAATATGGTAACCAAACTTAGATTTTATAACGGGCGATATTTGCCCGTCTTTTAACTTCCATACCGCAGCAAACCAGGCGGCATCCCATTGTCTGTCGCTGCGGTGTAAAGTGTATCGGCCTCCATTATCGCCAACGCTGGCGTCCATACTATAAAGTTTTGCCAGCATATCAAACTTTCGTTTACCCTGTTCTGCCTGCAGCTTCCAGTCAAGTAACTGCGTAGTTATGTGCTCAACAATATCTTTATTGGCTTTTGGGTGAATTATCAACCTGCTTATTTCTGTACTGCCCGGTACAAGTAGCATACTATCTTTCGGCAAATGCTCAAAGTATGCTTTTACTTCTGCTGGAGTAACGCTTATATGCTCCAATATTTTATTTTGCATGGCTTCGGCCAGCCTTTGTTCTTTAACCTGCGGAAACAAGCTTCGCTTTGTTTCGGCTACGTTAAAATCTGGTGGAAGGTTGTAACGGGAAAGCAAAATGCGTATGCGGTTGTCTATCAGCGCATCTACTTCATCGTCGGTGATAATAATTGAATCTTTTACACCTTGTATCGCCAATTCTTTTTGTGCCAACTCGCTATTAAGAAAAAAGCAATCACCCGTTTCCGGCAACGGAAGCCCCTGGTTGCCATATTCGTTTTTAGCGTTTTCAATATCCGATGCAAGAATAATTTTATCGCCAATTTTCGCGGCAATTTTATCGGCTACAATTTTTTGCGTTTGCGCAAATGGCGTAAAGCTGGTGCATAGCAATGCAATAAGCAGGCAGGGTTTATTTTTCATGCCCTTAAATTATTTTATTCTGTGTTTATGTATTTATCCTGTTGCCTGTTTTAACAAAACTACAAGCTGTGTTAGGCCCTTTCGGTACAGCTGTTTAACAATTTTTTTTGTAAATCCACCGCGTTTACTACATTTAAGCACCAATAACAGCCAAACGATTATTAGCAGCCATCATTTTTGCCATTATTTAAACTAACGGTGCTACACAATTGCCAGTATGCATTTAACCCCCAAAAACATGCGTATGAAAAAACGTTTACTTATTATTAACTCCTTTGCATTCGCCTTAACCATTTTGGTTTTTATTCCCCAATTAGCTTCAAAAAGTGCGTACAAGCCATTGCTTGGCCTGCCTTATATGCTATGGGTAGGTGTAATTGTTACGCTTGTATTTGTGGTACTTACATGGCAGGCATCAATAACATATAAAAAGGTGGAGGAAGAAGAACAGCAGTAAACGGCTAATTTCTTTACCAATGTAATTATATAACTACAAAAATGCGGCGGCATATAATGCTAACACGACCGTGATGGAACCATAATTTTTTATGATGAAGATGGCAGCATTAGTGAAGTTAAAACTTTTGTAAACGGAATTACCAAAAAGTAAGATAAGGATAGACAAACAAGAAAACGCCGGCAGAGTGAAGTTGACATTCACTTCTCTCGTGCGAAAAACTTCCGTCTCTCGTCCCACACTTCACTTTTCGTATTTAATCTTTCGCTTGTCCCCGGTCGTAAACTCACTTTTGACATTTGACTTTTCACACCTCATTCTCCGCGGCTATCTCCTGCTTAATTTTACAGCGCTCAATATCGGCCTGGTAATCTTTTATTTTGTCGTTATTAAAACAATGCAGTATAGCCTGGCGGTAATTTTTTATGGCATCATCATAGCTGCCGGCAATTTCATCAACCATACCATAGCGGTAATATACCCAGGCCTTATCAACAGACGGCACTTTTAAACATTTTGATAAATGTTTTTTAAGGTCATCATACCTTTCAAGGTCGGCGTATAATGCAGCCAGGTGAAAATAGGGGTGTGGGTAAGCAGGGTCTGCCTTTATAGCTGTTAAAAAATGTGTTCTTGCTTTTTCGTAATTATCAAACTGTGTTTTGTATATCCAGCCCATGCTGTTATGTGCGGGTGCGTAGCCTGGTTCTTCATACAAAATGCTTTCGTATTTTAAAAATGCATCGTGGTAGCTGCTGTTGCGTATATCTGCCTCTGCTTCTAAATATAACTCTTCAAACCTGTTCGTCATAACATCAAAATTTAAGTTTTCGTCCATTGTACCCTTCCTGCAGCAGAAAATGGTTAGCCTAAAAGTTAAGGGTTTATACCAACAAATTTACGGATAAATTAGCAGTTACGCAGTTACAACAGCTTTTAATATCTCATTAAAAAAATGCAAACCGGCAGGCGCTACAAAAATTTAATCCATGCGGGTAAACCAATTGCTGCACAGGTAAAACAGGCGTAAAGTGCTGCGATGGTTTTTAAACTAAAAATGTAATCCTCTGTAGTATTTTATTACTCTTTCGCACCTGGCAGTAAATTAAATTAGGCCTTGTAACGCAGCCGGTTATTATGTTTAGTGGCGGGTTAAAACAAAATGGCCCTTACCAAATATTAAAACCGGTAAAATCAGTTTCAGCACTGGTTCAACTTTTCGTTTACTTTGCGCCCGATGGAGATAGTTGTACAAAACGCAGGTAAAAGGTTTAACAGGGACTGGATATTTCGCCGGCTTACTTACACCTTTAGCAGCGGCAACAGCTACGCTGTTACTGGGCCAAACGGCAGCGGTAAAAGTACCCTGTTGCAGGCTATTGCGGGCAGCATTACCATTGCCGAGGGAACTGTACAATATGTAAATGACGCTGAAGTTAAAGCTGAGGATGTGTATAAACACATTGCCATTGCGGCGCCTTATCTTGAGCTTGTTGAAGAGATGACTGCAACAGAGTTTTTAGATTTTCACCAAACGTTTAAACCGTTCATCGCGGGCATTTCAATTAGTGAGATATTGGAAATAGTTAACCTGGGCGATGCGGCCGATAAGCAAATACGCTATTACAGCAGTGGTATGAAGCAAAGGGTAAAGCTGGCGCAGGCTATTTTTTCTGATGTAGCGGTGGTGTTATTAGATGAGCCTTGCACCAATCTTGATGCCGCGGGCTACGAACTTTACCACCACCTGGTTAAAACTTATTGCGGCAATAAATTGGTTATTGTAAGCAGCAACGATATAAACGAATATAATTTTTGCACCAGCCGTTTAAGCATTCTTGACTATAAGGTTTAATAATTACGCAGGTGCAGGTTATTATTAAAGCGCATTGTGCAACACTTACATACTTTTATGTGTCGCTAACTATATGACATGCAGAGCTGTATTTATATTAGTACTTTTTTGCGGCCTTAATAATATGGCAGCGGCGCAATGCACAACTATTGGCCAAACCCCGTCATCAGCATTCCCCGTATGCGGAACCACCGTTTTTACACAAAATACTGTTCCTGCTTGCAGCAACGGCAATGTGCCGGCCTCTTCCTGCGGCCCTTATGAAGCTGTTAACCCGTTCTTTTACAAATTTACCTGTTATGTGGCAGGCACACTGCAATTTATAATAACCCCTAACGACCTGGGCGATGATTACGACTGGCAACTGTTTGATATGACCAATGCTACAAGCCCCGATGAAATTTATGCCAACGAGCCGGGCCTTTTTGTGGTGGGTAACTGGAGCGGAACGTATGGCAAAACCGGTGCTGCGCCGGGCCACCAGGCCGTTATTGTATGTGCATCTGAGCCTAATAAATCAGACCCTTTTAGCTTGCCGCCGCTGTTAAAGGCAGGCCATAATTACCTGCTGCTGGTTAGCCATTATACCCCTTCTCAAAGCGGGTATTCACTATCATTTAGCGGGGGCACAGCCATTATAACAGACCCTAATGAACCAGCCCTTAAAACAGCTGTAGCCAGTTGCGGGGGCAATAAAATTGGGGTGGCTATTAACAAAAGTGTAAAATGCCTTAGCCTGGCGGCAGATGGCAGTGATTTCAGGCTGTCAACCCCGCTGGCAAAAATTACCGGCGCAACAGGCGTTGACTGTAATAGTGGTTTTGATATGGATAGCCTGGTATTAACGTTAAGCCAGCCTTTGCCACCCGGCAGTTACAAAATATTTGCACAAACCGGCAGCGACCGAAATACACTGCTGGATAATTGTGGTATACCGTTAGCCACAGGTGACAGTATTGGGTTTACAGTGTACGATGCACAGCCAACCCCGATGGACAGTATGGCTGCTATAGCACAATGTGCAGCCCAAAACCTTACACTTGTATTTAGAAAAAACATAGCCTGCAGTTCAATAGCAGCCGATGGCAGCGATTTTGTTATTAACGGCCCGCAGGCGGTAACCGTTAAAAAAGTGGCTGGCAATTGTGACGAAAACGGGTTAACGCATACTATAACCGTAACTTTTTCAGCGCCCATTACCACGGGCGGCACTTACACTATAACACTTGTAAAGGGTAGCGACGGCAACACCATTTTGGACGAATGCACACAGGAAACCCCGGCGGGTTCATCGCTTACTTTCAATACCTCCAGTTCGGTTTCGCCTTTGTTTAGCAGCCAGTTAAAGCTGGGCTGTAAACAGGATACCCTTGTACTAATGCACGATGGCAATGGAAACGCCAATTTTTGGGAATGGAGTTTTGACGATGGCGTACGGTTTATTGTACAAAATGTAACCAGGATATACAATGACTATGGAACAAGATCAGCAAAACTGGTTGTTTCTAACGGTGTGTGTACAGATTCATCCTCGCAGGACTTTGTATTGAATAACAGGTTGAAGGCAGGGTTTTCTTCGCCAGCAGTTATTTGCCCCGAAGATAAAGCCATATATGTTGACAGCAGTATTGGCAAAATTGCCGCCTGGAAATGGAACTTCGGAAATGGTTATACCAGCACAGCGCAAAATCCGCCACCCCAGGGTTACCAGCAATCCACCGCTGATAAAAATTATCTGCCGCAGCTTGTTGTGCTTGATTCAGTTGGCTGTTACGACACTGCTTACGGCCAGTTAAAGGTTATATATACCTGTTATATTGCAGTAGCCACGGCATTTACGCCCAACGGAGATGGGTTGAACGACTACCTGTACCCGCTTAATGCTTATAAGGCTGTTAACCTTCAGTTTAAAGTATTTAACCGCTGGGGCCAGCAGGTATTTGAAACAAGGGACTGGACAAACAGGTGGGACGGTACAGTTAAAGGCATTCCCCAGGCAGCCGGCACTTATGTTTGGATGCTTAGCTACACAGATGTTGATACCAAACAACAGCATTTTTTACGGGGCACCAGTGTGCTGATAAGGTAAGGGCCGGCAACAATATTTGTTAAAATAGCCTGTTTGGTCAGCCTATTGGTTTATATTTATATGTTGCCTAAACTTTATGGTTTACAGAACTGTAATAATATTGGTTTTATTAATTTGCCTAAACCCTGCAGGCCGAACGCAATGCACTACGTTAGGCCAAACACCGTTTTCTGCTTTTCCTATATGCGGTACCAGTGTATTTAAGCAGGATACTGTGCCCATTTGCTCTAACAACCAAATACCATCCGCCTACTGCGGCAATTTTTATGACATAAATCCCTTTTACTACAAGTTTACCTGTTACAAGGCTGGCAGCCTGCAGTTTTCAATTACGCCCAATAACCTGCAGGATGATTACGACTGGGATCTATTTGACGTAACAGATGCATCCAACTCTAATTTTATTTTTTACGACAGTACCCTTTTTGTGTTAGGTAATTTTGCCGGTACCCCGGGCAGAACCGGCACTTTACCTGGGCCTGGCCCGAGGATGGTATGCTACTCATTGCCGGGAAGGACAACCCCGTTTAATTACACGCCCGTACTTAAAGAAGGGCACAAATATGTATTGCTGGTAAGCCATTTTACTGTTTCACAAAGTGGGTACAGCATATCTTTTGCAGGCAGCGCGGCCATTATAACAGACAATACGCAACCATCGGTTAAAAGTGCATCATCCAATTGCGGAGGGAATATTATTAGTATAAAATTGGCCAAAAGAATAATGTGTGCAAGCCTTGCGCCGGATGGAAGCGACTTTGCCATTTCATCCCGGTTGGCAAAAATAACAGGTGCTTACGGCGTTAATTGCAATATAAGTTTTGATATGGACAGTATCGAGCTTACGCTTGACAATTCCTTACCACCCGGAACATATACCGTGTTTATGAAAACAGGTATTGATAACAATACTTTGCTCGATCAGTGCGGGCAACCCATTACAGCAGGCGACAGTGCAACGTTTGTTGTGTACCCTGTTGACCGTACATTGATGGACAGCCTTGTGCCGGTGGCATATTGCTCGCCCACCTCTGCTACCCTGGTGTTTAACAAAGGCATAAAGTGCAGCTCTATAGCAGCAGATGAGAGCGACTTTATAGTAACCGGTCCGGAACAAGTTGACATAAAAAATGCCGCAGGTTTTTGTGATTCAAAAGGATTTGCCAATATGATTACGTTAAACTTTGCCAGGCCTGTTACAATTGGTGGCACCTATCAAATAAAACTTTTAAAGGGCAGTGATGGTAATACTATTATTGATGCCTGCAACCAGCAGGTGGCCGGGGGTTCAACAATTAATTTTACAACGGGCTCCGCTGTTGTTGCCGGCTTTGGCAGCCAGGTAAAATTGGGCTGCGGCTACGATACTATTGCCCTAACGGATACCAGTAAAGCAGCAACAGCATGGAAGTGGCTTTTTAATGACGGAAGAACATATAACACCCAAAACGTTGATGCAGTGTACACTACGTACGGTAAAAAATCTGTTCAGCTAGTAGTCTCGGACGGCGAATGCAGCGACACCGCCTTCGCAAGCTTTGAACTAAATAACCAGCTAGAAGCCCAATTTACAGCGCCCGGCATATTATGCCCGGAAGATGAAGCCGTTTTTAAAGATACAAGCGTTGGCAAGATCAACAGGTGGGCCTGGTATTTTGGCGACGGTGCTGCCAGTACAGCACAAAATCCGCCGCCGCATGCCTACCCGCAATCAACCGGTGATAAAATATACCAGGTAAGGCTGATTGTTACCGACACCAGCGGTTGTTACGACACCGCCTGGCAACAGTTGAAAATCTGGTACACCTGTAACATTGCCGTACCAACGGCTTTTACCCCTAATGGAGATGGTTTGAACGACTACCTGTACCCGCTTAACGCATACAAGGCCGCCAGCCTGCATTTCAGGGTTTTTAACCGGTTTGGGCAACCCGTGTTTACAACAAATAGCCTGCTGGTTAAATGGGACGGAACGGTTAATGGAAGGCAGCAGGCGCCCGGCACCTACGTTTGGTTACTTGATTATATAGATAGCGGCACAGGGCAAAGGCATTTTTTAAAAGGTACAACGCTGTTGATGAGGTAATACGCGGCTAACAACATTATTGTTAAAATATCGTTTTCAATTGCAGCATTACCCTATTTTTATGCGTCAATACTGATATGCTTTTTAAAGTTGCACCAATACTGCTGCTGTTTGCAATTGTTTTTAATGTTAACGGCGTTGCCCAGTGTACTGAATTGGGCCAAACACCCCAAACAGCTTTTCCTGTTTGCGGCAGTAATGTATTTGAGCAGGATACTGTTCCCCAGTGTTATAATGGCAATATAACGGTGCAGGGTTGCAGCGGCGACGGTGCTTTATACCAGGACCGCAACCCCTATTGGTATAAATTTACCTGCTTTAAGGCGGGTACGCTTGTTTTTACTATTTCGCCCAACGTGCCCAATGACGATTACGACTGGATAATATTTGACGTAACAGGCCGTAGCCTGGATGTTGTGTTCAGTACAGACCCAACGGTTGTAAGCTCGGTATTTGTTGCCTGTAACTGGTCTGCCACCAGCGGCAGCGCTACCAGTGGAAGAACCGGCACTTCACTTTCTGCACCCAACCTTTCAGAATGTGCCACCATAACAGGGCCCATCGACAATACTGACCCGCCGCCATTAAGCAAAGCGCCCACGCTTAAACTGGGCCACCAATACCTGCTTATGATAAGCCACTTTTCCGGTGATGACCAAAGCGGCTATGCACTTGCGTTTACCGGCGGTACCGCAAGCATTACAGACACAACACCGCCGCGCCTGGTTGCTGCTGCGCCAAGCTGTTCAGGCAAAAAAATAAGTGTTAAGCTAAATAAAAGAATGCGGTGCTCAAGCCTTGCGGCAGACGGCAGCGATTTTGCAATTTCCCCCAATGTGGCAAAGGTAATTTCAGCTACGGCAGCCAATTGCACCGGCTTTGATATGGACTCAGTTGTGCTTACGCTTGACAACGGACTGCCTGATGGCAATTACCAGGTTGTGGCCAAATTTGGCAACGATGACAACACGTTACAGGATATTTGTTTTAAAATGGTGCCCCAGGGCGATAGCCTGCCCTTTTCCATTGCAAGTTCAAAGCCGGTTGCGTTTGACAGCATGGTGCCTGTTACCTGTGCGCCGGACACGCTGATGTTTGTGTTTCAGAAAAAAGTAAAATGCAGCGCTATAGCGCCCGATGGCAGCGATTTTGCAATAACCGGCCCACACCCTGTTACCATACAAAAAGCCTTTGGTAATTGCGATGAGGATGGCCTTAGCAATATTATATATGTAAAGCTTGCCCGGCCTATATACCTTGCAGGCACTTACAAAATAACACTGGTAACAGGCAATGACGGCAATACTGATGTTGACGAGTGCGGGCTTGAAACCCCGCCTAACCAATCCATAAACTTTACGGTGAACGATACGGTGTCGGCAGCTTTTAACGCACAGTTAATGCTGGGCTGCAAACAAGACTCTATTGTGCTTTTGCATAATGGCAACAATGGGGTTAATGCATGGCAATGGCTGTTTGACGACAGTACAATATACACCACGCAGGCAGTAACACGGCGGTATAAAGATTATGGTACAAAAACAGTTACCCTGTCAGTATCAAACGGGTTTTGCAGTGACGAATCAACCCAAAGCTTTGTGCTTGACAACCAGCTAACGGCCCGCTTTACCGCGCCTGTTACACTTTGCCCTGAAGACAAAGCCATTTTTGTTGACAGCAGCTCAGGCAAAATAATATCGTGGAGCTGGTATTTTGGTAACGGCAGCACCAGTACGGATGAAAACCCCGCCGCACAGTTGTACCCTACATCTACCAGGGACAGAACGTACTCGGTACAACTGGTGGTAAGTAATGATATACCTTGCCGCGACACAACCTATAAACAGGTTAAAATTTTATATAACTGCTACATTGCAGTGCCCACGGCATTTACCCCTAATGGCGACGGTTTAAATGACTACCTGTACCCCATGAACGCTTACAAAGCAGTAAACCTGGAGTTTAGAGTGTATAACCGCTGGGGGCAGCAAGTGTTTGAAACCAAAGACTGGACACGCAAATGGGATGGAAACATTAATGGCAACCCGCAGGCGCCCGGTGTATTTGCCTGGTACCTTAGCTATACAAATTCTGACAACGGCCAAAAATACTTTTTGAAAGGTACAACGGTACTGATTAGGTGATTTGATTGAATTTCTCCTCAGGTTTCGGATCTAGATGCTACCCTGCTTTGTGCGTAAGCTCGCGGAATATTTCCTCCAGGTTATCGCCTTTCGTTCCCAACGATACAATATCAAGGTTTTGGCTAACGGCCAGCCCCAGTAATTGTTTACGGGCATCATCCATATTGCCGGTGGCAAGCTGCCACTCAAGCTCACTTATTTTCTGCACATTTATTACAGCGGGCAGGCCCTGCAGCAATTGTGCGCTAACAGGTGTTTTAAAGGTTACTGTTACCACGTTACTTTTAACGCCCTGCTGCAAATGGGCCAGGCTGTTATCAGCCACCAGTTCGCCTTTGTTAATAATAATTACCCGGTCGCAAATAGCCTGCACTTCCTGTAAAATGTGCGAGGAGAACAAAACCGTTTTATCCTTGCCCTGCGCTTTAATAAGGTTGCGTATTTCAATAACCTGGTTAGGGTCAAGGCCGCTGGTAGGTTCGTCTAATATAAGCACTTCGGGGTTGTGCACCAGCGATGCTGCCAGCCCCACACGCTGCTTGTAGCCTTTTGACAGCTGGCCTATTTTCTTTTTGCTTTCCAATGTAAGGCCGGTTAGCTCAATAGCATTATTCACCGCCAGTTTAGTATTGCCTACTTTATGTACACCTGCAACAAACGAAATGTATTCGCGCACGTACATATCATAATATAACGGGTTGGCTTCGGGCAGGTAGCCAATTTTCTTTTTTGCCTCAAGCGGCTGTTCCTGCACGTTTATGCCGCAAACATGGGCAATACCGGCATCTGGCGCAAGGTAGCCTGTGATGATCTTCATAGTAGTGCTTTTGCCGGCGCCGTTAGGGCCTAAAAAACCTACTATTTCACCCTTATTAACGGTAAACGATATATTGTTTACAGCCTTTTGCCGGCCATATATTTTTAATAACTTATCAACCTGTAGCGATGAAGAAGACATGAGGGCAAATTATTTACTACTAACGTAAAACAAATAAAGCTATGTATATAAGCTAAACAAAAATAACTTTCATAAAAAGCAGCAGCGCAGCAATAACATATATAAAAATGCTTGCAAGGTTTTGCAAAAACATAGAAAAGCGTTCCAGGTTGTTTTCTGCCAGGTCCCTGTCAATTACACCATACCATTTAAATATAGCAGAAACAATACCTACAACATTACGTTCGTAGTTTTGAAAAAATAAGGTTAGTAACAACTTGGCCACTATTAAAACACCCAATATTAAAAACCCGAACTTTCCATAATTGGCTAAAAAATATTGCCACATACTAAATTATTCTGTGTTTTAATCCGCGAAAATACAACATAACAGGGCTTGGGCGGCATAAATAAAACCATTGACTAAATATTAACCATCTGTACCGGCAAAAAACTTATGCCGCGGCTTGCTGTAGCCCTTGTTTACTGTCATACTCGCCCTGCAATGCATAAACCCCGAATATTACCAGCCCGATGGCTATGGGTAAAAAAATAATAACAATAATGCTCCACTGCAACAGGCTGTTTGTTTTTGCGGCTTCGGCGGCCGCCTTTGCTGCGTCGGTTGCAGCACCGGCAATTGTCTTGTTGGCTTTTTGTACGGTTTCCATTGCATTACTCACAATAAAATACAACGCAACCGGCGCCAGCAATATCCATATCACCCCAAAAACCCTTTTAATAGTGTTCATATCAATTAGTTTAGCTTTTATTGAATATAGGTATTTGTGTCGTCCATAACATTGGCATCGCCTTTAGGCGATAAATACAATAACCCTATTATAAAGCAAATGCCGGCAACTATAATGGGGTATAACAGACCGGATAAGGGTTGCTTTGTATAAGTGATTATAAGTGTGCTTAAAAAAAGTTCCAGGCCGCCAAACACGCCATTGCCGATATGGTAGGGTAGGGACATTGATGTATATCTTATACGAGTTGGGAAAAGCTCCACCAAAAAAGCTGCTATTGGCCCATATACCATGGTTACATAAAGTATTTGCACAAATACCAACAATACAAATTGCCAATAGGTGCCGGATGGCAAAGTTTTATCGGTATAGGCTACTGAAGAATGAGGCGGTAAACCAGCCACATCCATACTTATGGTGTCTGTAACGGTTGCTTTGTATGTTAACCCGTCAGCTAATGTAACCGTTGCCGTTCCGGTTTTTACCGAATCTTTGTTGTTGGGCAGCAGTGATGTCTTCGTCTCAGCAACTTCAAAATTACCTCCTGGGGTCGTTTTTGTTATTTCTGCAATATTTGTTTTGTCATAAAACACTTTATAAATGTTGTGATAGGTACAAATACCCAGTAACATACCTGTCAGCATAATCCATTTGCGGCCAATTTTATCGCTTAAGGCGCCAAAAACAACAAAAAAAGGCGTTGCAAAAAGTATTGCCCATAATAATATAGTACGGCTTTGGTCAAAGTTTATTTTACAGGTATTTTCAATAAAGCTTTGGGCATAAAACTGGCCTGTATACCAAATAACGCCCTGCCCCATGGTTGCACCAAAAAGGGCAAGTAAAACCATTTTTAAATTTATCTTATTGGTAAAGCTTTCTTTTAAAGGATTAGATGACGTTTTGCCTTCGCTTTTAAGTTTGGAAAACAATGGGCTTTCCTTCATTTTCAGCCTGATGTAAATAGACACTACTACCAATATGGCTGACAAAAGAAATGGAATACGCCAACCCCAGTCGCTAAATTTTTCAGTACCAATTTGCGTGCGGGTCAACAATATTATTCCAAGCGAAAGAAATAAACCTAACGTGGCGGTGGTTTGTATAAAGCTTGTATAAAACCCCCGTTTATTGTCCGGCGAATGTTCTGCAACATAAGTAGCCGCCCCGCCATATTCACCACCCAGTGCAAGGCCCTGTATAAGGCGCAGCAGCAAAACCAGCAGGGGCGCAGCTACGCCAATTGATTTATACCCCGGTATAAGGCCAATGGCAAAAGTGCTGCCACCCATTAAAATAAGCGTAAGTAAAAAAGTGTATTTGCGGCCAATAATATCGCCCAGGCGGCCAAATACCAGGGCCCCGAAAGGCCTTACAATAAAGCCTGCTGCAAAAATAGCCAGTGTGCTAAGCAAAGCTGAAGTGCCCGCGTTCTCCGGAAAAAACTGTTTGGCAATAATAGTAGCTAAACTGCCAAAAATGTAAAAATCATACCACTCAATTAATGTACCTACTGAGGAAGCAGAAATAACTTTCCATATACTGCTTCTTTGCAAGTTTTCCATATGGGGGCTGTTTTGGTTTTAGCTGTTGATTGTATGTAGCAAGCTGTGTTTGAAGATACATGTTTTGAAGATATACGCAAATTTTTATGCGGAGCAGAGGGCAGTACGAAGAAAGTTCATGGTTGATAGTTCATAGTTCATGGAAACGGCCAATGCGCCGCATACAGAAAGGTGCCAGGGTTAAATAGAACGTTATGAACGGATGATGAAAGTTTAATTTGATGTTACACGCCATGAACTATGAACTATTAACTATGAACGTCCTTCTTCATGAACTTACGAAAACGTTTGCATACATTGCTAAAACCGCATTTTTGTATATAATAAATGCTGCATATTTGTATACCGCTAGTTTATAAAATCGTAATTATACCATCATGAGTACATATACCCGCAGACATTTTTTACGCGACGCTGCTGTTGCAGGCGCAGCAGTTAGCGCAATAGGCACACCTTTAAAGGTGCTTGCTGCCGAAAAAACGAACATTGTGCGCATCGGCATGATTGGCGTTGGCTTACGCGGCCAAAGCCACCTTGACCAATTTTTAAAACGCAGCGACGTTGAAATAGTTGCAATGGCCGACCCTGATAAAAATATGATGGCCATGGCGCAGAAGCTGGTGGCAGGGTACAAAAAGAAGGCGCCTGCGGAATATACCAACGGCAATTACGATTACAAAAACCTGGTTAAACGCGACGATATTGATGCAGTATTAATTGCATCACCATGGGAGTGGCATATTGAGCAGGCGCTTGCAGCCGTAAACGCCGGTAAAAAAGCAGGTGTGGAGGTTTGCGGAGCTATTAAATTACAGGACTGCTGGGATATTGTAAGTGCGGTTGAAAAAACTAAGGTGCCTGTTATGATGATGGAGAATGTTTGTTACCGCAGGGATGTAATGGCGGTATTAAACATGGTGCAACAGGGTATGTTTGGTGAAATTTTACACTTACAGGGCGGCTACGAGCATGACCTGCGCGAAGTGTTGTTTAATAACGGTGTTGACGGTGGCGAAGGTGTTGGCTTTGGCGCAACAGGAGGCTTTAGCGAAGCCAAATGGAGAACTGACCATTATGTAAAACGCAATGGCGAGTTGTACCCTACCCATGGTTTAGGCCCGGTATCAACCATGATTGATATTAACCGTGGTAACAGGTTAACGGCATTATCATCCATTTCAACAAAATCAAGGGGTTTGCACAGGTTTATTGTTAACAGCCCTAAAGGAGGGCCTAACCACCCTAATGCAAAAGTTAAGTTTAAAGAAGGCGATATTGTTACCACCCAAATACAAACAGAGAATGGTGAAACAATAGTGCTTACGCACGATACATCATCGCCACGCCCGTACAACCTTGGCTTCAGGGTACAAGGCACCAATGGCTTATGGATTGATAACCACGCAGGCGGCTTTGATGAAGGGCTTATTTACTTTGAAGATAAAAGCCCGCAAAAACATGCCTGGGAAAATACAAAAAGCTACATGGAGAAATACGACCACCCGCTATGGCAGAAATACTCAAAAGATGCAGAGGGTGCAGGCCACGGCGGTATGGACTTTTTTGTAGACAACTCATTTATTGAGTGTGTTAAGCGTGATGCTGAGTTTCCGCTGGATGTGTACGACCTTGCTACATGGTACGCTATTACCCCTTTAAGCGAAAAATCGATTGAAGAAGGCGGCCAGTTGCAAAAAATACCTGACTTTACCGGCGGCAAATGGCAAACACGTAAACCTATATTCGGCAGAAGCACCGATTATTAGTAACTGTTGATTGTAGTATAAATTATAAAAAACGAACCGGGCAACGGTTCGTTTTTTATTTGCAGTATGCGTGGCATTATTAATGACTCGCCCCATTAATTTACCTAAATAAACACCTGCCAACTTAAGCCTATATTTGTTACACTATAGCAACTACCTGTAACCAAAATAAACAATGCAATTTACCGTTAGCGATATACTTTTTTTGCTGGTACTGTTTCTTGCGCTGTTTATTGCGGTGTTTTTATTTACAGCAAACAGGGGCAGGCGTGTAAGCAACCTTTTGCTGGGCGCTTTTTTTCTGTCATTGGCGCTTAACCTGGCCGACAGTTTTTTGCTGATAAAACAAATATACTTTAGCTTGCCGGCGCTGGCATTATGGGGCAGCAACCTGTTGTTGGTGTGCGGGCCGCTGTTGTATTTTTATACGCAAAGTGTACTGTATAAAGACTTCTCCATTACGCGTAAAAAATTGCTGCATTTAGTACCGTTTGCAGCGCTTACCCTCGCCACCGAAACAGCCTACCTGGCCGCGGGCTATCAAAAGCAAATAGAAATACTGAACAATATTTTGGTAAGACATATTCCGCTGGCGGCTTACCTGGTTTCGCTGGTAATTTATGTACACTTTTTTGCCTACCTGCTGGCCGCGTTTAAACTGGCGCAACAATACAGTAAGGCTGCGGCTAATCAATATTCCAACGCACAAAAAGTAACATTACAGTGGCTAAAAACGCTTATCAGTTTCTTCCTGGCCCTTATGCTGGTAACGCTGGCGGGCAGTTACCTGTCTTTCAGGTCATCAACAACAGCCTATTTTTTCGTATTGGGTTTAACAGTATTCCTGCTTTTGAGCTTTATTGTTTTTATGCTGTTTAAAGCGTTGAGAAACCCTGAAATATTTTCTCAATTAGAAGAAAAAGAGGTACAGGCTGCGGCTCAGCCGGTAAAATATGCTTCTTCCATATTGCCCGACCTGGAAAAAAGGGCGGTGCTGGAAACACTGCAACGATATATGCAAAGCAGGCAGCCTTACTTTGAACCTGAACTTACTTTAGACAAGCTTGCTAACATGGTTGGTGTTAAGCCAAAAACGCTTTCGCTGGTAATAAACGAATTGCTGCAGCAAAACTTTTTTGAATTCGTCAATTCTTACAGGATAGAAGAAGCAAAACGCCTGCTTACCAACCCGGCCGACAAAAAAATTACGGTGATGGAAGTTATGTACCAGGTAGGGTTTAACTCCAAATCGTCCTTCAATACCCTGTTTAAAAAGGCCACCGGCCTTACGCCCGGCGATTTTAAGAAGCAAAGCATAGGCTAAAACCGTTCGACTTTACGTTTTTCCGGCTTTCGAACCATTTAAATGCGTTCGACTTTACGAAGTCTGCCCTCTTACGGCCGCGTGTGCCCACACCTTTGAAAAAAAATATTTATGTCAAAAAATTTCACACCTTCTTTAGTGCCTTTATCCAAATGGGCGTTTGCCGGCATACTGGTTGCAGGTACGTTAGCCAACATATTATTATCGCCAAAATGGGCCATGCCAATATTTGCCTGGGTAGCGCCTGGCTGCATGTTGTTTTACTTTAGGTATGCAACCTTGCGCCGTAAAATGCTGTGGTTTATTGTGGCATTAGTTACGTCGCAATTTGTATCGTCTGTTAATGTATTTCCATTTCCCCTGCCGGTAACGGCGGTGCTCATCATCATTAATACCCTTAAGCTACTGGCTATATTTTTGACAGACCGGTGGATAACCCGGAAAAGCAATGGATTTTTTAGTACACTGGTTTTTCCTGCCGCATACGTTACCAAAGAGTTTATTGATGGCTATTTTGGCGGAAGCTGGTGGTCAATCGCCAATACACAATATTCATTCTTATGGCTGGCCCAGCTAAGCTCGGTAACGGGGCTGGCCGGTATATCGTTCATGGTGTATTGGTTTGCCGCTGTTGCATGCAGGTGCGTATATGGCTATTATAACCATATAAAAGTTAGCAAACCAATAGCGTGGTATGCTACAGTGTTAGTAGTTGTTTTAATATTTGGCGCTTACCGGTTTTACAACGACACTGCCTCCGGAACCCGTAAGGTAGAGATAGCCGGGGTAACGGTGCCAAACATCGGTTTAATGCAGGCTATATATAAAGATGTAACAGGGAAGGATATAACGGTTGACCTGAAAACTTCCATCGTATCAAAACAACTGCAGCAGGTTAATACAGCCATGATACCTTTTATTGAAAACCCCGACACCGCCAAATTTGTTAACGGGTATAAAGCTTTACATAGCCTTGACGACAGCCTGTTTGCCGAAAGTAAGCAGGCAGCAGACAACGGAGCTAAAGTAATTGTTTGGAGCGAGGCTAATGCCATTATGCCCCGCACCATGCAAAATGCCTTTATTGAAAGGGGAGTAGATTTTGCAAGAGACAACCGGGTATACTTACTGATGGCGATGGGCGTTTTTGATACCGGCAAAATAACCGCCACCAAAATGTTTTTAGAAAATAAAGCCATATTGATTGCGCCTGGCGGTGCTATTTTAAATGTGTTTCATAAAAACCACCCGGTACCTTATGCGGAGCGAAGCACACCCGGCGATGGTAAGGTGCCTGTAATTGCAACACCCTACGGTAATATGGCTCTGTCAATATGCTATGATGCTGATATGCCTGCAAGCATGCGGCAGGCGGGCAGCCAAAAAGCTGATATGTTGTTGCTGCCTTCAGGAGATTGGTACGCCATTGACCCATACCACACCTACATGGCTGCGTTTCGCGGTATTGAAAATGGCTGTACGGTTGTGCGGCAGGCAAGCGGCGGGCTGTCGCTGGTAACCGACTACAGGGGCCGCCAGCAGGCAAGCTTTGATTTTTTTGAGCCCGGCAAAAAATTGTGGCAGGCAAATATTATAACGGGGCATGTGCATACAATATATACAACTATCGGCGATGCATTTGCATATTGTTGCATGTTGTTTACAGGGCTAACAATAATATATATTATTTCAGGGTTGTTCATTACCGGCAAAAAAAAGGAAGAAGCCGCGTTGCCAAAAGGCCAGGTAATGGTGTATTAACTAAAACGGTCTTTTATAACTATACATAAGCCCTGTACAGGTGTAATACCAGCTTAATGCTGTTGTCTGTACAGGGCATTGTAAATACATTTAAATGATTATTCCTTAATTACTACCCGGCCATAAACGCCCTAACCTTTGCTTTAAAAACATCTTCTTTCTTCACCAGTTCTTCCAGCAAAACAATTTGGTTGGCTGCGCGGTTGTAGTTATGCAGCGGGTATTGCGCACCGTAGTAAACGTCGTTGTTAAAGTAGTCGGCCAAAAAACGCAGCGCCTGCATATATATCATAAACTGCCCGGCATAAACAAATGCACCGGTTTCTATATTCGATAATTCCTCTTTCATTTCGCCCAGGTAACCCTCCATCACTGCATCAAAGTATTCATCCCTTATATATACCTGGGTTAAGTCTGGTTCATTTTCACCTGCGGGCGAAAGGTAGGTGCGCATAATATCGCCCACATCACTAATAAAATACCCTGGCATTACTGTATCAAGGTCAATCACACAAATGCCTTTATCGTGTTCATCAAACAGCACGTTGCTTATTTTGGTATCGTGGTGTGTTACCCTTTTTTTAAAAGCCCCGTTGGTTTGTATTTCTTCAAATATTTTAACCAGCACATCAAACTGTTTCAGGCATTGTACCAGTGGTTCAGCGTGCGCTATCCTCTCTTTATTGCCGTTGTCTACGGCCTGTAAAAATTGGTTGTACCGCAAAGACAGGTCGTGAAACTGCGGCAGTGTTATATTAAGGCTTTCAGTATTAAACCCTGAAAGCAAACGGGTAAACCTGCCAAACTGTTTTGCAGCCTCGTACGCCTGCTGCGGTTGCTGCAACACATCATACGTTCGCGATCCTTCAACAAATTCAAACAGCCTGAATGCACCGTCGCCGTTAAGTATAAGCGTATCACCTGTTAAAGTGTTAACCGGTACCGTAAAAACGTAAGCCGGGTAATGTTGTTGCAGGTATGTTGCAAGCTTTTTTATATTATCGTCAATTGCGGCCGGGTTTTTAAATACATTCTGGTTTATGCGCTGCAATATATATTTTTTGCTGTTGCATGTAATTAGCCATGTGTTATTAATAAGCCCTGTGCCAAATGGCGCAATAACACAAGCGTTTTCTGCAAAGCCATATTGTTTAAGTATGAAAGGTATCATCATTATTATGTGCAATATTAACGGCAAGCTGCTGTTGCAGCAAAATTAATGGTATAGGTAATATGTTGTTTATGCAAACGGTTTAGTAATTATACACACCAAAAATTTAATACACATGTTGCCATTACTGCTTTACCTAAAAAATGGTATACTTGTTTTTTAAAAAATATATATGATAAGTGAGAAAGAAAACACCAGGCTTAGCAAGATGCTTAGCTATGTATTGCGGCACAACCCCGAAGCCATTGGCATTACGCTGGATGATAACGGCTGGACAGAGGTTAATACGCTGATTGCAAAGCTTGTTGAAAACAAAGAACATATTGATATAAGCATACTGCAGCATATTGTAACAAGCAATGCCAAACAGCGTTTTGCATTTAGTGAAGATGGTTTAAAAATAAGGGCCAGCCCGGGCCATTCAGTTGAGGTGCAGCTTGATTATAAACCGCAACAGCCACCAGCCGTTTTATACCATGGAACTGTTGAAAAATTTGTACCGGATATATTAAAAGACGGAGTGCAAAAAATGCACAGGCACCATGTGCATTTAAGCGCTGATGTAGAAACAGCTGTTAAGGTGGGTCAGCGCAGGGGCCAACCGGTAATATTGAAGGTAGATGCAGAAGGTATGGTGAAACAGGGCCACAGCTTTTACTTAAGCGATAATAATGTATGGCTGGCAAACGGGGTTGCGCCGCAATTTATTAGTGTGCTGCCATAATATTATATACCCGCCCTCACCTTAAACTGCCTTACCTTAGCAACATAACAATACTGCACATGAAAATTCTTTTGTTTGCTGCAATTTGCCTGCTAGCACTAACCGGTTGTTCTTCCTCAAAAAAAGCATATACCAGCCACCCCGCCACTACAGGTAAAGGTTGGAATAACCTGTTTACAGGTGACCTTTCAAATGCTGTTTATCCCGCTGGTGTGTGGACCGTTAACGACGGCGTACTTACTGCATCAAAAGATGAATGTATTTGGAGCAAGGCGGAATTTGATGATTTTGTACTTGACCTTGAGTTTAAAAATGCCGACGGCACAAACAGCGGTGTAATAGTACACGCAACCGATACGGAAGAATGGATACCGCATTCAGTAGAACTGCAGATAGCCGATGATTACTCAAAAGAGTGGAGCAAAGCACCTGCAACATGGCAATGTGCAGCGATATTTGGCCACCAGGCGGTTACCAAACGTACCGTAAAACCTGCGGGTGAGTGGAACCATTATACTATTACCTGCATAGGCAAAAAAATATGGATAGTATTAAACGGAGAACTGGTAAACGTTTGCGATATGAACCTTTATACATCTGCCAAAACTAACCCGGATGGCAGTGAAATACCCAGCTGGCTTAGCACACCAATGAATGTTTTACCATTACATGGCCACATTGGTTTACAGGGTAAACATGCCGGTGCGCCCATCTATTTCAGGAATATTAAAATAATGAAGCTGTAAACCGAACAATTTTTTTTATAATTTGTTTATAAAAATAGATGCGAAAAAAAAGCAGCATATTATGTGTTGCCAAATGCTGATTCACCGCATAAAATACCCCGTTAACATTATTTTTCAATGCGTTAAAACCCGTTACCTATTTAATTAAACAACCCGCCGATACATTAATTTGCTGCACATAAATTGTGTGTAGGTTTACATCACCTGCTGCCTCAAAGCAAACAAAATACGGGGCATTTATGAAAAAACATTACATACTCTTCCTTCTTGGCATGTTACTGTCAGTAACCCTGGTGCATGCACAAGACAGTACAAAGACCCTGCGGGGTACGTTAAAAGGCCGTTTAAAAGACACGGTGAACAACCAGCTTTTGCAAACAGCAGAGGTTGTTGTTATGGCGCCAGATGCGTCAGTTGTTGCACGCACGTTAACTGACAGTTCCGGCCGTTTTACATTACGCAATATACCTGCCGGGCAATATAAGCTGCAGATAACCTTTAATGGGTACGATACACGTTACCAGCCGTTCTCCATATCTAAAGACAGCCTGTTGCTTGATGCGGGCACCATTTATATGCAGCAGCATGCCAACGTACTTGCAGGCGTTGTGGTAGAAGCTCCGCCTATTGTTATTAAAAAAGACACTACCGAGTACAACGCGCAAATGTTTAATGTAAAACCAAACGCAACAGCAGGAGACCTTTTGGGTAAATTGCCGGGTGTTGATGTAGATAAATCTGGCAACGTTAAGGCACAGGGTGAAACTGTGCAGCGCGTGCTTGTTAACGGTAAAAGATTTTTTGGTGATGACCCTAAAATGGCCACACAAAACCTGCCGAGCGATGTAATTGATAAGATACAAGTGTTTGATGACCTTAGCGACCAAAGCAAGTTTACCGGTATTGACGATGGCAACCGCGTAAAAACAATAAACATTGTTACCAAGCCAAATATGCGCAAAGGTTATTTTGGCCGCGCAATAGTAGGTGGCGGCGACGAACTTACAACAGGCAACGGCCTGTATGACGTAGCTGCTAACGTAAGCCGGTTTGACGGCAATCAGCAAATAACTTTTATTGGCCAGGCCAATAACACCAATAAGCAAAACTTTACCGTGCAGGATATATTAGGCGGTGGCGGCGGTGGCGGAGGCCGTGGCGGCGCAGCCGGCGGTTTAGGTGGCGGCGCCGGCGGTAACTTTGGTGGCGCAGGTGGTAACAGGGCTGGTAATGGCGGGGGCCTTGCAACAGGCTTTTCTACCAGCAGCAGCGGGGGTATTACCACAACGCTTGCGGGAGGCCTTAACTATAGGGATAACTGGGGAAAGAATACCGAGGTTTCAGGCAGTTATTTTTACAATAACCTACAGGTATCTAAAGACCAGTTGAGCAATACAGAGAACTTTATTAAAAACGACTCATCGTTGTTTGATAATGCCAATACATCAGCAAATACCAGGAATATTAACCAGCGCCTTAACCTTAATATTGAAACGAGCTTCGATTCAATGAACTCAATGGTGATCAGGCCAAATGTTAGTATACAATCGGCAGATGGCTCTTCATCAAGCTCTACCAGTACCACAAGGGGCACAACAGTGCCCATAAGCGAAGCTACTGCACATACACAAACCCACAACAGCGGGTACAACGGCAGCGCCGACATATTGTTCCGTCACAAGTTTGCTAAAAAGGGAAGAACATTTTCTATTGATGTTAACTTTGGCGGCAGCTCTAACAACGGCTATGGCGACAACTTTTCATCAAGCGTTTACCATATAAAGGGTGTTGACTCAAACAGTGTTATTAACCAGCACTATGTTACCAAAAGCAACAGCCAGAATATAAGCACAACACTTTCGTACACAGAGCCGCTTAGCAAAAGGTCGTTTATAGAACTGAATTACAATTTTTCGTACAATAAAAGCACCGCTGACAGGTATACATACGATTACGACAGCACGCTAAAAACTTACAGCCTGCCAGACAGCCTGTTAACGAATACGTACGAGAACACGTATTATTCAAACCGCGGTACTATCAGCTATCGTTTTCAAAATGATAACCTGAACTTTAGTATTGGCTCCGGTGTTCAGTTTGGTAACTTAACCAGCAACAATGCCAGCAAAAATTTAGAACTTACACAACAGTATACCAATATTTATCCTTCAGCCAACTTAACTTATAAATTCTCGAACTCAACAACGTTGCGTTTTAACTACAGCGGCCGTACAGGCCAGCCAACTGCCCAACAGTTACAGCCTGTTATAAATAACAGCGACCCGCTGAACATTCAAATTGGTAACCCTAACCTTAAGCAAACATTTACCAACTCATTCAGGTTGTTGCTTATATCTTTCAATAAGCAGAATTTTCATAACATGTTTGCATCAATCAATGCAAACTTTGTAAGCAACAACATTGTAAACGCAACACTTACCAACCTTAATACAGGTGTTGACAGCATACGTCCTGTTAACATGAACGGTACTTATAACCTGTCAGCATTTTTTAACTATGGCTTCCCGTTAAAAAAGCCAAAGTCTAACCTTAACTTTACTACCAATTTAAGCGATACCAGGGGTGTTAGCCTTTTTGCGGCAGACTCAACGGGTAAAGAATCTATTCAAAACCTTACTTCAGGTACTCCTAACTATACAACCAACTATACGTTGGGTGAAACCATTAAATGGACAACCAACCTGAAGAATAATTTTGACATGAATTTTTCAGCTTCGCCAACTTATAACGTAGCTAAATACACGCAGTCGCCAAACCAAAACCTTAAATATTTCTCATTGGCATTGAATACTGATTTTACCTGGTATTCAAAAAGTGGCTGGTTGTTCTCGCCTGACTTTACCTACACATATTATGGCGGCCGTGCGCAGGGTTACAACACCAGCATACCTTTGCTTAATGTTAGCTTTGCCAAGCAGTTTCTTAAAAACAAGGCGGGTGAGTTTCGCCTAACTGTGTTTGACCTTTTAAATCAAAATGTGTCAATACAGCGTAACGTAACTGAAAACTACGTTCAGGATATTCAAACAAAAACACTTACACGTTATTTCCTGTTAACTTTTACCTATAACCTGCGCAATTTTGCGGGCAGCCAGCAGCAAAACAGGCGCGGCGATGGTAATGGATTCCCGGGGCGCGGCGGTATGCGTAACGGTGGCGGCGGTGGTAATAACGGCGGCGGCGGTGGTTTTGGCCCGGGCTTAGATTAATAAACCGTAACGATATTTTAAACGGGCAGCATACTATTTGCTGCCCGTTTTGTTTTGGGCTGTTGAGGAAGAGTTTTACTGAATACTTTGAGTGTGAATTGCACAACAAATCAACTGGTTTTTACCAACCGGCAACCACCTACCTTTGTATAAATGATACTGCAACAGTTTCCCGACCTTGGCTGGCTTAAAACCAAAATAAGCCAGCGTTTTGCCGACAGGCGCGGGCCGGGTAACCTGCAGCTTGAAACCGATGGTTTTCCCAGTGTAATTATACATGCTACAACCAGGCAGGCATACAGGCCAGATGTACTGGGGCCAATATCATTGTTTGCAACAATAAAAGGCAACACAATCTGCACCGTTGATGGCCGGCGTATGGTAGTAACAGAAGACACCTATTGCATAAGTAACCGGCAACAAAACTATACGCTTGAAATAACCGGCAGCGAGCCTGTTGAAACATTTAACATACATATAGGTGAACACTTTAGTGAGAAAGTATTGCAGGGTTTTACAAAAGCGCCGCTTGCCCTGCTGGATAATGTAAACGATGCAGCGGTACCGCCTGTTGATTTTTATAATAAACTGTACAGGAAAGATGAACAGTTTAATAACATGGTTAAAAAGTTGCTGCTGCAAAATGGGTTTAACAAGATGCAGTTTGAAGAAACACTCGCGCAACTTATGATGTACCTGCTGCAACAGCATAAAAATGTATTGAAAGATATTGCTGAAATGCCGCCTGTGAAGGCAGCGGTTAAAGCGGAGTTGTACAAACGCGTGTCGCTGGCGGCCGATTACATACACGCGTGCTATTTGCAAAACATTCAGCTGGAAGACATTGCTGCTTCGGCGTGTTTATCAAAGTTTCATTTTTTGCGGTTGTTTAAGCAGGTGTATAAAACATCGCCATACCAATACATACAACAACTGCGCACAGAAAAAGCGTTACAGCAACTGGCTGCCGGTGAAAGTGTGCAAGATATAGCCCTGCTGCTGGGCTACGAAAACAGTAACTCCCTAAGCCGCATTTTTAAGCAGCGCACCGGGCTGTACCCCACACAATATAGAAATTAGCAATAATGGCTACCTGCCGTAGTAGTTACCCTTCCGAAATTTGCTGAAAATTTATACTATATGAACCCCAAATTATTACCCGGTATAATGATGGCAGCGCTTTCTGTAATTTGTGTTATTTTGTTATTAACCGGTTTTGTAAAAGCTTTACGCAAAACAAGTTATACACCGAAACAGCAAACACGAACAGTAGTTACAACAGCAATCGTAATTGCGGGATGGATGGCTTTAACAGGCTTACTTGCCGTTAAAGGCTTTTTTGCAAATTTTAATGCTTTACCGCCCAGGCCGGCATTACTAATTTTAGGGCCGTTGCCATTTGTGCTGGCTGTAGCTTTCTCAAAAAAATTTACGGCTATATTAAAGGCAACGCCGCCACAATGGCTTATTGGCATGCAGGCATTTAGAATTGTTGTTGAGCTGTTATTGTTAAGGGCTTATACCATTGGGCTGCTGCCCAAACAAATGACTTTTGAAGGTGGCAACTTTGATATTTTGAGCGGCATACTGGCCATACCCATTGCCATTATGGTAAGCAAAAAATATAATCCTGTACTGGTTAGGGTGTTTAATGTAGTTGGCGTATTGCTGTTGCTGAACATTCTTGTAATTGCAATACTAAGCATGCCCACATCTTTACGGGTGTTTGTTAATGAGCCTTCGGCTGCGCTGGTTGGCGAGTTTCCTTTTATTTATTTGCCGGGTGTGTTAGTGGTAATGGCTTACAGCCTGCATATATTTTCGCTGAGACAGGCAGCAATTTTAAAACAAAATGTTTAATAATGATATGTTCTACCGTAGATAAAATGTATTTAATTGACAACACTTTTTAAAGAAGGCATACAAGCTTTTCTTTAGAAAGCTTATATATAGCTGTTATTAAAACAAGTGTCTGGTAACAGATCCTTTTCCTTACTTTCTTTTCTCTTGAAAGAAAAGAAAGTAACAAAGAAAAGTTCAAGGCCGACTTGAACCTCACGCGTTCGGCCGTGCCCACGCGCCTGTTATCTCACGACGCATGCTTTATTTTTTGTTTTCTTCCGTGATACTGCATACTACCCCCGCTTATAATTTTTTACTGGTGTACTTCGTATGTTTTAGTCAAGGCTTACTGCTGAGAGTTCGAGTCGGGTAAATACAAACAATAGTGAATCACGCGAATGACTTCATTTTGTGTAGAAGTGTGACGCTTATAGATACTAACCAAAAAAAAAGGCCGACCCTGGAAAGGGCTGGCCGTTGCTAACCTATGAAAAACACCGAGTTAAATATCGTTTATATGTAATAATTGATATAGTAAAATTTGTGCGGAATTTAGGGAGGATCAAAACCTTTTTTGCTGCCTGTTTACCAGCGCTTTTCTTAACATCTCGCGGTACTCACGTTCAATAATAAAAACCCGGTTTACCCTAGCCTCAAGAACGAGTATACTTTTAAACTCAGGCTTGTACTTTTTTCTTATGCTTACCAGCGCTTCTTCAAAAGCTATCTCATCATCAGGGTGGGCGGTTCTTGCAACCTTAACCTCGTTGGAGTAACTGTTATACACCGGCCAAAAACGTTGGGCTTCAGCAGCAGTCAGGTTAAGTTCTTTGGTTATGTAGGCAATTTTTATAGCCTCTAACCTTGCCCCTCCACCCGGTTGCTGACCTATACAAAAATAGGAACAGGAGAATAAAAAAAATATAATGAGGTAAAAAATTTTCATAATTAATCAAAATTAAATGTCTTTCCCTTGTTTTTCGTCCGGTTCACTATTGTCTTTTAAATATTGCTGTATGTCCTGGGTGCTTGTTTCATCAATATCAGTCTGCACATCAGGCACATCGTCTTCCAGCGATGTTGGCTGTACTTCAGCGCCTGTTGATGGCTGGCTGTTAAGGTAATCGCTGATATCGCTCGTGCTTACTGACGCAATAGCCTGGTCAACATTTATTGTTTTATTGCTATCGGCGGTAACACCGCCACCAACAGCAGAATGGTTATTGTACAAAAAGGCGCCAATGCCTGCCAATACCGCAACACAGGCAGCGGCAGCCCAGGTAACCCACCTGCGCCTGCTGTGCGTGTTCATGGTAATAACCTTTGCCTCCGTTTCCTCAACAGTAGTATTTACCGTAAATTCCTCAAAATAACCCTGGGGAACGCTGTAAGGCATTTGCCTGCTTATAGTATTTAACAGCGGTGCAATTTGTTCAAGCTCTGCAAAAACTTCGTTGTTTTGCTGCGCTTTTATTTTTGCCAAAACAGTACCGGCAAGGCTATTAAAGTAGCCCTGTGGTACTGTATAAGGTGCGTTTATTAACGGGAAGAATGCATCGGATGCCAGATCTGCCTCAACTGTATTATGCTGTATTTTTATTTTGGCTATAACTTTATCAGCAAGGTCTGCAAAATAACCCTGGGGCACACTGTACGGCACAGGTAAACCCTGCGGAAATTGCGTTTCGATTACTGCATCAAAAAAAATATCATTTTTTTGCTGCGCACCCTGTGCTTTTATTTTTGCCATAATGTTACCGGCAAGGCCATCAAAATAGCCATCGGGCACATTGTAAGGCATAGGGGTTACCTGCCCCACAGCAACATTGCCTGCTGTAACTTTTGCAAGTACCTGTGCGGGTAAATTATCAAAGTAGCCGGCGGGTGCAGTATATACATTGTGGTTACCAATGTTTGCAACGTCCTGGCTAATTTGTGCAACTTCCTGTAATATAGTGTTCTTAGTTTCCATGAAATAACCTGTTTTTAGACATCTTTAACAGCAACAGGTTTAATTATTTTTAATAAACTCTTCTATTTTTTTTACCGCGTGGTGATAGCTGGCTTTTAACGCCCCTTCGCTGGTTTCAAGCACCCTGCTCATTTCTTCGTAAGGCATCTCGTCATAATAGCGCAGGTTAAATACAATCTTCTGCTTTTCAGGCAGTTGTTGTATGGCTAACTGTAATTTCCATTCCAGTTTGCCGGCATCAAAATCCTTATCTGCAACTATTTTATTGCTAAGGCCTTCTTCAACATCGCCAAAGCTAACAGATGCACGTTTTTTGCGCTGCTCCAAAAAAGTGAGCGACTCGTTGGTGGCAATCCGGTAAAGCCAGGTATAAAGCTGGCTGTCTTCCCTAAAATTGTCCAGTGCATTCCATACCTTAATCAACATGTTTTGCAACACGTCGTTGGTATCGTCATGGTCAACAACCATCCTTCTAATATGCCAGTACAGTTTTTCCTGGTATTTTTTTATGATGGCTGTAAACGCCCGCTCTTTTGTTCCAGGCTGCCTGAAATCTCTTAATAACTCACTATCATCCAAATGCATGCAGGGTGGTTTAATATTGCCAAAAATAAAAAACCCCATCATATTGATGAGATTTAATTTGAAAAGTTTAAAAATGGTTACTCAATATTTGTCATTTTTACTTTTTTTAACAGCAGCTTTTAGCGTTTCCCGGTCTCAATTTCGTCATCATTAAGTTCATCTTCATCTTCCTCCTCTTCTTCAAAACTATAGCCGGGTTCTTCATCTTCCCATGTGCTGTAATCATCTTCTTCTCCATCAAACAATTGCTGGTATGCAAAAACCTGCTCGTCAGTAAGCTGCTCAATTATTTCAAATATAATATCGTCTTTCTTTTTCCAAATGGTCATTTCAATCTCGTCAATATGCGTTAGCAGCCAGCATTGGGCGGTTTGCATTAAGGGCTGTACCAGTATAATATCGGCGCCTTCTTTCTCCCTTATCAAATAGTATCCGTCCTGTTCAAGTTCATTATAGGTTGCCATGGTGTTGGTTTTTATGTAAAGGTGTTTAATTAAACAGCATTTATTATGGAAAGTTCATTATTGTTTTATTAAGGGTGTGAATTTACCTGGCCGGCAGGGTTTGAACAAATTATAACTGACGTTGAACCCCATAGGGGTTCCTGAATATATACATTACTCTATTCCCCGGGTTTCCCGGGCCATTCAAATTCAACCCATCCGGGGTTGCCCCAAAATTTTTCCCTACACCAAATACGGGTTATTCCTTTTTTCATACCCAACAGTTGTGGTGGGGCCATGGCCCGGGTAAACAACCGTATCGCCGGGCAATACCAAAAGCTGTTCTTTTATACTGGCAATAAGCTGGTTGTAATCGCCTCCGGGCAGGTCGGCACGGCCAATGCTGTCTTTAAACAGTACATCGCCGCCAATAACAAAGCCCTGTTTTTCGCAATAAAAAGCAACGCTGCCGGGGCTGTGGCCGGGCGTAAAAAGTATAGTTAGCTCGTCATTGCCCAGGGCAACTTTGTTGCCGGGCGTTAAAAAATGCAGTGGCCCTTTATACTCGGGTACAGTAAAACCCCATGCAGCGCCCATTTGCGGTGCAAACACTAAAACTTCCTCTTCATTTGGGTGCAGGTACAGTTCAAGGCCATAAGTTTTTGCAGCCCAGCGGTTACCAAAAACATGGTCAAGGTGGCAGTGGGTGTTAAGCAACTGCACAGGCGTTAAACCCCGTTTTGTTATATGTGCCGCAAGTGTTTCTTCCTCAGCCGTAAAATAACAGCCGGGGTCTATAATAAGTGCGTCCCCTTTTTCGTTGCTAAGCAGGAGAGTGTTTTCCTGCAGCGGGTTGAAAGTAAAGTACTCAACTTTTATCATAACACTTTTTTTACAAGTTCTTTCCAAACATTTGTGTTAATTTTAAAATTCTAATAGACTGGATATGCAAGTTAAACGCCTTAGTGCAGGATTGTGTTTTTTAATGGCTATTATTTTGTTGCCGACCTTATTAAACGCCCAGGTGAATACTGTTGAATTTGGTAAAAACAGGTTACAGAACAAAAAGTTTAAGTGGAAATTTTACCAAAGCCCTAATTTTAATGTATACTTTAACCAGGGGGGGCTTGAACTGGCCAAAACCGTGGTACAGGTAGCAGAAGAGGAACTTACACCCATTGAACAGGCTGTTGAATACTCGCTTCAACGCCGGGCCAATATAGTTATATACGACAATTATGAAGATTATAAAACCAGCAATATAGGGCTTGGTATTGACTGGCAAAATGCCGGCGGGCTTACCAAACTGGTAAACAATAAAGTGGTTATTTATTTTGACGGTAACCATAATACCCTGCGCCGCCAAATACGCGAAGGCATAGCCAAAATATTAAGCGATAACATTTTATTTGGAGACGATATTGGTGAATTTGCCAGTAATGCTGCCCTGCTTGACCTGCCACAGTGGCTTACCGACGGATATGTAGAATATATTGCCGAGCCATGGAACCAGGAAAAGGATGACCAGCTTAGAAGCGCCATGCTTAGCGGCGATTACAAAAACTTTTATGCTTTTGCTTTTGACAAGCCATTGCTTGCCGGCAATTCATTTTGGTATTACGTTGCTGAAAAGTACAAACCTGAGAACGTAACTTACTTTTTATACCTGGCAAGGTTGTATAAAAACCTTAACACTGCATCTCAGCGTATTTGCAAAAAGAAGTTTAAAGATGTGCTGGCCGATTTTATGGAGTACGAGGAGCAGAAATACGAGAATGACCTGAAACAGCGCAAAAATGCACCCAAGGGTAAGCTTAGTATTATTGAGGAATCTGATAAAAAAGTTGATTACTTTAGGTTTGCTGCCAACCCCAACCCTAAAAACAATTCATATTCAGTAGTTAAATTTAAACAGGGGGTTTATACCGTAAAGTTTGTTGATAATTTGTACGACGAACACGAGCTGCTTAAATATGGTGTGCGCACGCTTAATGCACAGGCCAGCAGCAATTACCCTTTTACGGCATGGGATGTTAAGGGCAGCCGCCTGCTGGTGGTGTACCCTAAAGATGGTAAACTGTATATGTTTGTGTACGATGCCATTGCCAACATTAAAAGGTTTAAGCAGGAACTTGAAGGTTTTGACCAGGTGCTTGATGCAAGTTTTATGCTTGATGCCAATACCCTGTTGCTTAGTGCCGTAAAAAACGGGCATACTGATATTTTTACCTATAAAATTGACAATGGTAAAATTAAAGCCATTACCAACGATGTGTTTGACGACCTTGACCCTGCATTTGTATCTTTCCCTAACCGTACCGGCATCATATTCGCCTCAAACAGGCCGGGGGTAGCGCCGCAGGGTGATACGGCAGTGCCCAGCAGGAACCATTTTAATATATTTTTGGTTGACCTGCTGAACGACGGCAGTTTTAAGCAAATAACACAGCTTACCAATGTTAAATACGGTAACGCGCGATACCCAACACCTTATAATACCAGCCACTTTACTTATGTAAACGACGAAAATGGTATAGCCAACCGATGGGCGGGCTTTTTTACCACGCAGCGTACCGGGCTTGACACATTGTATTACATAGGCGATGAAATACTGCGTAACCCGGGCGATAAAGAAATTGACAGTACGCTTAAGGCATGGCAAAGGCAGGAAGCAGACAGCATAAGCTACTTCCAGGTATATAAAGATTCTACTTACACTTTTCCTATAACCAACTACCAGAGCAGCCTGCTTGAATCAAAAGTGGCGGGCAATAATGAGCAGGTAAGCGAGGTTAGGCGCGAGGGGGACGAGAAATTTTTATACAAGTTAAGGGTTGACTCAATAGCCCTGCGTAAGCGTAATATAACAGCCAGGCCGACGGATTATATAAGAAAGATGATACAGCGCGACAGGCTGGCGGGTGGCAAAACAGCGGTTAAGAAAGATTCTGCCGCGGCCAAACCAAACCGGAATATTTTTCAGAACGAGTTTGAGGACGATAAATCCGATTCAGCCAAAACGACGGCGCAACCTGCGGCAGCAGCAACCACAGGCAGCAGTGAAACGCCGATAACGGCATCGAATGTGCATTTGCAGCAATCATATTTAAACCGGTCGTCGCTATACGATTACAGGCTTAAGTTTAATGCAGACTATGTGCTGGCTGGTTTTACCAATAATATACTGGTAAACCGCTTTCAGCCATTTGCGTACGGTGCAGGGCCTATAAAGCTTAATAATGGAAGCGATTTTGACTTTACCTTCAGGGTAGGCGTGAGCGATATAATGGAAGATGTTAAGATCATTGGTGGTATAAGGCTGGGAACTTCTATAAGCGATAAAGACGTATTTATCTCTTATCAAAACTACCGCCGCCTGCTTGACTGGGGTATAACCTATTACCGCAGTAATGTAAATAACTACGATGGCCTGTTTTACAACAGCAGCGATCCTCCATATTATGCGTATGATAATGAGCTGATAACAAACCTGTACCAGCTAAATATGTCGCTGCCCATAAACGAAATTAAAAGTGTTAGGGCCACCTTTGGTTTGCGCGCGGATAAGGCAGTGTTAAAACCATACAATAACCTTAGCGGCCTGGCAGACCCTGAAAGCCTTAAGGTAAAAGACTCAACATCATACACATTTGTAAGCCATTTTGAGTATGTGCACGACAACACCATTAACCCTGCACAAAACATTTGGAACGGCCTGCGCTATAAGATATACCTGGATATTGATTTCCCTATGACCAACCAGGGCTCAAGCGCTTCAACAGTAAATACTAAGGGCAAGCCTATTTATAATGCCGGGTTTGATGTAAGAAACTATTATAAAATATACCGCAATTTAATTTGGGCGGTAAGGGGAGCGGGCGACTTTTCGTTCGGCGATGCAAAAATTATTTATTACCTGGGTGGCGTTGACGGCTGGATAAGCCCTAAGTTTAATAATACAACGCCTGTAAACCTTAGCAATAACTATGCATTCCAGTCGCTTGCTATAAACATGCGCGGCTACCAGCAAAATATCGCCAACGGCAATAATGCGGTGGTAATTAACAGCGAGGTTAGGCTGCCGGTGTTTACCACATTCTTTAACAAGCCTATTAATAATGCCTTTGTACGCAATTTTCAGTTAGTACAGTTTATTGACCTGGGTACGGCATGGGAAGGCTCACTTAAAAATATTGAGCGCCCCACCAACACCTTTACCAACGAGCCTGTACATTTTAGCGAAAAAGTGGGCGGTGTAGGGCCTTTTGCAGGTGGTTACGGTTTTGGTGCACGCACCACACTGCTGGGCTACTTTCTTAAAATTGATGCCGGCTGGCCAATGGGCACTTTCTTTAGGGGCAAACCGGTATGGTATTTTGCTTTAGGGTTTGATTTTTAGGGGAGACCGGAAGACGGAAAGTTGGTACGGGTTACAAAGTTAGAAGTACGAAATAAAAATATAACAGGGGCTGTTCCGCAAGGGGCAGCCCCTGTTTGTTTTTTGCAGGCGCAGAATTTCGTTAAATTGACATTGCCTAAGCGCTGAAGGCGCGGTAACATACCAGCACAGGGTGAAGCCCTGTGATTGTAACAATTGTGATGGATCTGCCTAAGCGCTGAAAGCGCGTAACACCTGTTATTCAAAGCGTTCGTAATCCACACATTTCGTCCAAAGGCAAAGCAATTGTTGTGCACTTTCAGCGCTTACAGATAGATTAATTATTTTCAATACACAGGGCTTCACCCTGTGCTTGTATGTCATCGCCCTTTCAGGGCTTGTTCATGTAAATACACATGATATATAGTTTGACGGTAATGGTCTTGCCTTACAGTTATTGAAATAATTAAGTGCAACATAAATTTTGTAAATAAATATGTTGACAGCACAGGTTGAAAGGCCTGCATAGGTTGAGGAAATCAGGTATTCAGTCCGCAAGATGGGACATATCAGAGGTACAATAAACGTAACTTATTGTATTGTCCTCCCCACCCATTTGCTCAGCATTAATAAGAACAATTTTTAGATCAAAAAACCGGTATTCTCCTTCTCCTTGCTTATAATCTTTAGAATAGCGTTGTAATTCTTCGGCTACCTCGTCCAAATCATCTTCAAAATTGATTGCTATATCGAAAATTGTCATCATAGAACAGTGATGGATCTCTATGCTTTCTAATTTGTCATCTTTGGAATAATTTAGAAAAAAATAATCATCAAAATCATCCGGCCCTTGGTATATATCTCTTCGTTGGGATATGGGTTTAGCGTTCTCGCCCATATCGAAAATTTGGTTGTCCTCTTTAAACTCCATGCCAAGGTTGCTACGAATAGATTCTCTTTGTTCGGAAAAATGCAGGGTTATTTCGTCAATGATAATCCTTTCTGCGGGGATATATTGTATAGTCATAAATGTATGTTAGTGCTAACGGTAAAATTATGTAAACTGCCAACTAGTTTACCTACTCCCAAAAACCACCACCTTGTAATCATCTTCACCAACCGGCATACCAGGCCTAAGCCAGGCTTGCTGCGTAATAGTGGAAGTGCAGGGGCCATAGGTGATGATAGTTATTTTCCGCAACAACGCTTGTTGTTTCAGCCTCTCCAAAACATCCTGCATCATTCCTCCCGTAAAAGGGGTAAACATAAAAAATACAGTGCCGCCTGTGTAATCCGCTTGGCGGGCATCGGTGTTTATAAAGCTGACGGCGGGTAAGTTAAGCTGTTGTGCACAATGCTGTGCATAGTTGCAAAAGGCCGGTTCAAACTCAATGCCTTTGGCTGTAACGCCTGTTAGCAGGTGCATTAATATAAGCACCTGGCCAAGGCCGGAACCAATATCGAAGAATACATCATCCGGGGCCAGGTCAATTTTTTCAGCAAGGTCAAAAACCACATCGGCAGGCGTTTTTTGGTAATACACCATTTCAGGCTGCAACTCAAGCGTTTGTTGCGGCATAGCCTGAAAGCCGCACAGGCCGTTAATAAAAACATCAAGGTTGGTGTATGCTGTGCTACCGGAACAGCCGGTACCGCCCATGCTAATTTCTGTGTACCCGGCAATAAGTTTTTTAAATGCCTGCCCTGTGCAGCCGCCAGAACTTATTTTGGCCCGCAGTTTTTTAAACAAGCTGGTGTTAACTTCCTGCAAAGCGGCAGTTACTTTTTCGGCTTGTTGCTTAAGCAAAAGCAGTTGATCTGGCGCTTTGGCGTTTTGTGGCACTATTTCGGCCTGTTCAATAAGGTCTATCGCATCGGCCCGGCCGTCAAAATTCTCCTCTTTATAAAGCCTGCTATCTTTTCTTATTTCGTCTATCAATTTTAATAGTTCCGGCACACGGGGCTGCGGTGGGGAATAGCTGGCTGTGGTGGCAGGTTCTGTTTTGAGCAATCGTTATTCTATTTTAGCTGTGTTGGCTGTGGCTTATTAAAAGTATAAAAAATGATTATATGCGGCAAGGCAAAAATGTTGAAAAATAATTGACCAAAACACCGGACACTTTGGACGTGGATTTGAAGGATGAAACGGATGAGCGAATATGGATTTACAAGATTTAGTTGTATGAAATTTAGAAATGTTGAAAAATAATTGACCAAAACACCGGACACTTTGAGGTTTTTTATATTTATAGAGGTGCAGGTGAGAAGAAAGATGGGATATGAGTGGATATGGGTTTTCAATTTTTTGAAGAAAAGCGGATTTTGAGAACGTTTTGATTTTATAAATATTTGAATATCAAATAGGAAGGCCAAAATCGGGTGTCATCCTTTTTCCTCCTTCTTCCTCCCAAAAGGGACGACTTTGTACCGGGTATAATGAAAAAGATATACAATGCAGCCCCTAAAAAGCAGCTTGGCGTAAACTACCAACTGTTATCTTTGCGGCACAAAAAGCTATACCAATGAACCAGAAATTTGTTGACCGTATAAAAAGCGAGATCGCTGAAATTGAAGCGGCAGGACTTATTAAAAAAGAGCGTATAATTACCAGTGAGCAGGGGGCTGAAATAGAGGTGAATGGTAAAACAGTGCTGAATTTTTGTGCGAATAATTACCTGGGGCTGTCATCGCACCCAAAAGTGATTGAGGCGGCACACAAAGCGATAGATGAACGTGGATATGGCATGAGCAGCGTGCGCTTTATTTGCGGTACACAGGATATACATAAGGAGCTGGAAAAAAAGATAGCTGACTTTTTAGGAACGGAAGATACCATTTTATATGCCGCGGCATTTGATGCCAACGGAGGCGTGTTTGAGCCGTTGTTTGATGCACAGGATGCCATTATAAGCGATGCTTTAAACCACGCCAGCATTATTGATGGTGTGCGTTTGTGTAAGGCGCAACGCTTTCGCTACGAGCACAACAACATGGCCGACCTTGAAGCAAAACTGCAGGAAAGCGCAGGTTGCCGCAGCAGGGTAATTGTTACTGACGGCTCATTTAGTATGGACGGCACTATTGCGCAGCTTGATAAAATATGCGACCTGGCCGATAAACATGATGCTATTGTAATGATAGATGAATGCCACTCCTCAGGGTTTTTGGGTAAAACGGGGCGCGGTACACATGAATACCGCGGCGTAATGGGCCGTATTGATATTATTACCGGCACCCTAGGCAAAGCGCTTGGCGGCGCCAGCGGCGGCTTTACCAGCGGCAGAAAAGAAATTATAGAAATGCTGCGCCAGCGCAGCCGGCCATACCTGTTTAGCAATACATTGGCGCCAAGCATTGCCGGTGCATCTATAGCTGTGCTGGACATGCTTACGGAAACAACTGACCTGCGCGACAAACTGGAATATAATACCAAATACTTTCGCGAAAAAATGACTGCAGCCGGCTTCGATATAAAACCCGGCGACCACCCTATTGTGCCTATTATGTTATATGATGCGGTAGTGGCGCAAAACTTTGCTGCCAAGCTGCTGGATGAAGGTGTATATGTAATCGGCTTCTTCTTCCCTGTGGTGGCGAAGGGACTTGCACGTATACGCGTACAATTAAGCGCTGCACATGAGCAACGCCATTTGGATAAAGCCATTGAAGCATTTACTAAAGTGGGGAAAGAACTTGGGGTGTTGAAGTAGCCCCGGGCCTAAATGGGAAAAAAGCAAAGGCTTCGGAACTTACCTGCTTAAGGCCCCTTCTAACCCATCAGCCGGCAGTCCCGAAGCCTTGCAAATATGTTAGTTTAATGCAGTAACAAGTTTGGTTAACAGTTGCTCATTAAGGTCGTCATTTTGATGAGCATTGAAAAAGGCATCTACCTTTACTTTTTCGCCCTGCAATGCCTTTTCAACCGCCTTTTGCTTAAGCGCTGTTTTGGTAAGGGTGCCATTGTGATAAATATAATAGCTAACGTTATCAACAAAGGCGTCGTTTACCTCGCCATTCTTTACTTTAAGCACATCGTTATAATCTGCTTTTTCAAAGGTTGTTTTGGTTAGCTTTAACAAGGCGTAGTTAGTATTAACAGCAGGTACCAGCACTTCAAAAAAGTTGTTATCCAGTGTATGGTCGTAGGTGGCGGCCTGCACAAACAGGTGCGGCTTGTCTGTACTAAGGGTAAAACATTTTACCTGGCTTTTGTCTGCCTGTATAACAATGCTGGTATCTTTTGGGCGAATAAACAACTCCTGCCTTACCTTGTCGTATAACAGCAGGTAGTTATTAATTACTTCGTTGGTGGCGGTGGTAACGGTGCCTTCCGTCCAGGTGGTATTGTAAAACTGTGAGCCTGTGGCCGATGTGGATTTATAGGATTGAAATGCATCTGTACTCTGCATTCTGCCAAGCCCTGAAATGTTTTTGAAATCAACCGTCATGCTCAGGTCGTTTTTGTCCTGTGCGCTGCCGGCGGTGCAAAGTATGATGGCGAAAGCCGGCAATAAAAGCTTTTTCATACCCATGTGTTTACAGCAACTTAAGCTTTATTGGCTGCTTGCCGAAACACAGGGGTTTAAAATTTACCGTGGCAGGATTTTACGTAGCCAAAGCAGGATTTTGCACAATTGAAAAATCGCTTACCGGCTGTGCATTTTATAGTCAAGCACCTTCATAAAATAACCGCCAACAACGCTTCTTGCCTGAAAACCCACCTGTTTGCCATCAGTGGTTTCATGCCAGTCGTTTAAAGGCACGCGTGTAGGCGTTTCGCGAACGAATTTGTATATTGGGTCTATCAGTGCTTCAAAACTTGTGTGGTTGTTTGCCAGTGTAGCCGTCCATAATATCCAGTCAGACTTGGTGTATGTTTTGCGGCTGTCTAATGGCAGGCCAAAAGCATTTTGTTTGGTTAAATAATATTTTATCTCGGTATCATACACCGATGTAGGAAAGATGTTAAGGTTTAATACTTTATCCCACACCAGGTTGTATTTCTGGCTCCAGGTATTTTTATCATTAAAGGTTAATGCGTAGTGGTCGCCCGCGCCGGCATATACGGTCCACCTTTTTGCCATTGCCCTTGCTGTGTCGGCATAGCGTTGTGCAGTTGCATCATCACCCAGCATGTGTGCCAGCATGCCGTAGCAGCCTATGCCAACAATGGCTTTAACGCTAAGGTTTGCGTTACGTGCAAGGTGGCCTGCAAAGTCGTCGGTGCAAAGCTGGTTGGCGGGGTCAAAGCCATCGCGCATTAAAAATTCAACCCACTGGGTAAGCGTTTTCCAATGCTTTTTGGCAAAGTCCGCATTACCTTCGGCTTTGGCTATTGCTGCGGTAAGAATGATCATGTTACCTGATTCCTCTACCGGCATACCTTCACCATACGCCTGGCCGTTGGCAAGCGGGTAAGTGCCCAGGTCGTGGGCTGCATAAGGCTGCGTAAATTTGCCGCTTTCGGTAAAATAGAAAATACCGTTTAGCATGCCTTCCATTAAGTGTGGGTTGTAGGTAAGGTACAACGGCGCAGACGGATAAGTAACATCAACTGTGTTTATGCAACCATTGCTAAAATTTTCTTTTGAGAAGAACAGCAACTCGCCCTCCTTACTTTTTACCAGGTTATGTGCAGCTATGCTTTGCCTGTAGGCAGCAACACAAAGATTCGCGTATGTTTCGCCACCGGCGGCAACAGCATCGGCATATATCTTATCGTTCAGCTCATCGCACTGATGCATTACAGATGTGTATTCATCTGCGCTTTTTTGTAACAGTTCCTCAAAGCTCATGCTGGTTGTTTCTTTCCACCATGGCTTAAGGTTATCACCAAAATATTGTATAGAATATAACTCATTATAACCGAACATTATAAAACGTTCCGCAGGTGTTGTGGTTACGCTGCCCATATCAATAGCAGTATTAAGGGTTAAATGTTTGCCCTTATCAACATACTCCATGGTAACCATGTTGCCTGCAAAGCTTAGCAAGCCTTTATTATTGGCCGTTACGGTTTGCACAGCGTTTTCACCCGCAGGGGCTGCTACATACAGGTAGCCCCAGTCTATACGCAGGTCGTCGCCTTTCTTTTTTAGTATCGGCTGTTCAATGGTGCCCGCTTTAAGAAAAGTCAGTCCATTTGAAGATGCTTTACTGGTTTCTATCTCCTGTGCAGATGTATTGGCTGCAAGATCAGTAGAGGTTCCGAAGTATACTTGTGTTGCATGTGCCTTGCCGTCTTTTGATGTTGCCTTAAATGTTACATACGAAACAGGCCTTGACATAACAGCCAGGTTGTTAATAATAAGCGGCGATGTAAAAGTTACTGCAAGGTTAATGCCGCCGCAGGTAAAATTGTAAATGGTTTGTGTAGCCTTAATGGTAACGCTGGTTTGTTGTGCTGTAACAATGTTTTTATCCAGCTTTTGCGCTGTTTGCGTAGCAAGGCCTGCATCAAGCCAGGCGCCACCGGCAGTATTGGCAACATGTATAGCCAGCAGGTTGCCTTGCTTTTTAAGCTTTTGTTTTGTGGCCTCTGTAAGCTGTATGTATTTAAACTTATTGGTCCAGCCAACAACGCTGTATATTTTTTCGCCGTTTAAGTATACTTCGGTATTGTCATCATAGTTTATTTTAAGAAACAGCTTATCAAAGTTTTTGTCAGCCACATCAAATGAGCGCCTAACCCAAATGTCATGGCTTTTCCATTGTGTTGCAGCATTGTCATTATCGCCAAAAGGGGCGGCGGCGGTTTGCCATTGGGCGTCGCTAAAACTTGTGTTCATCCAGCTTGTGGCAGGTTGCGCTTCAGTATATTTTACATCATAATGCGCCTCATCGCTGGTGGGTAGTAAACCCGCGTACACATCATCTAACTTGCCTAAAAAGCGGTACGTGGTGCCATCTACTTTTACAAGACCTATAAGCGATTGGTTGCTACCTGTCCAGTGCCGGGTGGTACTTGCGGTAGCATCATCTGTAAAGCTCCATACACTAAAATAAGGGTTGTGTGTTATAAGCGGGTAAGCAGGCGCTTTTGTTAACTGTGCAAAAACGTTACTTGTTACAGATAAAGACAAAGCAATAATTACAAAACGGCAAATGTTGGCAAACCTCATGGTGGTATATTTAAAGAGCGATAAAGATAGTGAGAGAAGAAGAAATGAGGCTGGCAAAAATATTGTGGCTTTCAGGGAAAGTATTTGTATACTTCCTTTCTATTTAGCACCCTGCTTAAATAGATCGTTTCATCTTTCCATATAAAGCCTATTCGAAAGTCTCCAAACCGTATTCGATAAGCATCGGCAAAGCCTTTTAGTTTTTTGCAGTTTGGAATTTGAGATAATTACCTAAGTTCTGTAAGGGAAATGAGAATATTGGCAAGTTCAAGCTTTTGAGTTTGCGAAAGTTCTTTCTCAACATCTTTTGAAAACTTTTTGGTAACAACAATATTCATTTTTGTTGTAAGCCTTTTATAAAGTTTGCAGTATCAATAGTGTCGGTATAATCAGTCTCCTGCATTAACAGGCCCAATACCATATATTCTTTATCTTCCTCTGAAATAAAGCGGCTTTTTATGTGGCTTTTTTCCAAAAATTCTTTTAGTAATAATAATTCTGCATCGTTGGCCGGCTCTATTACTATGGTGTCCATAGTGGCTGTTTTTTCAAATTTAATTCTTATGCTCGACGTAGTAAAAAGGATTTTCAAAATAAAAAGCTATATTAGTAATCAAATTATTTAAAATGGAGACCCTTACACCTAATGAGGAACAACCCGAACAGCAAAGCGATTTCCTGGATGATATTATAGACACCAGGGAGTATGATAAAAAAATAAAGTCTGCACAGAACACCATTTTTATAGTTGCCGGTGTGCAGTTAATTTTTGGGTTGATAGTTGCATTTACCGGCCCCGAAGAGGTGCAAAATATTCAGATAGGCGTGGCAGTTGTAATTAGCGCTATCTTTTTTGGCCTTGGTTTGTGGTGTAAAAAGAAACCCTTTACGGCTATAATTATTGCACTAACGGTTTACTCATTACTGCTTATATCAGACGCCATATACGACCCGGCCACAATTGTAAAAGGAGCAATAGTAAAGGCATTTATTATCATCTACCTTGCAAAAGGTATTGGAGCTGCTAAAACGGCACAGGAAATTAGAAATATTGGCAAGTAAATTTTGGATGATTTTGTTTAGGCTTGTTCATCCTCGCCGGGTTGCATATTTTCCGGCCCTGCTATTTCTACTGTGTCATGATGGGCAATAATTTCATCATTATCCTGCATGATATTTTTTGAAAAATAGTTTGTAAGGCTTTTGCTGAAGATTATAACAAGGCATGGAATTGTTATGCGTAATATAACTGGCCACCATCCATCTGTTATTCTGGATTGCCCATCATCTGTTATATAAGATGGCGCCGTAAAAATGTCAATAAACCTGGTAATGGCCGCCGGCAAATGATCCAGCAAATGGCTTAATGCTGTTACCACGATTAAGATGGACAGCAACTGGTTAGGCTTTGTGTAAATAGTAAGGCTATCATCAAGGCCTGAGCGTTCAGATATAAACGTGCTTATACTACATGATTTGCCAATAATGACTACACCAAATAGTGCCAATACAATAAGGGGTATCACCATTTCTAAGCCACTCCTGCCAAATCCGGCAGAGGATCCGGATATATAGAGGTAAACAATTTGTATAAGAGAATATGCAGCAAGATAAATAGCACCTATACCTGTGTAAATAATAATAAGCTGTACCAGGGCGTTCTTTTTCATTTTATGGGTTTGTACTTAAAGATATAATTAAGCAATCACAACATGAAATGAAAAACGAATGCAGGCAGGCAAAAAACTGTGGTAACATTCAAACATTCAAACACTCAAACCTTCAAACCCACACTACTTGCTTATCATCCCGTCAATGCTTATCTTTCCCGGCCCGCAAAGCAAAATGGATATATACGCAGTAAGGTACATTAATGCAACCTCTGATTCAAGAATAGGCTTGCCCTTATCATGCCCAAAAATTATTACCAGCATGGTGATGATCAGCAGGCTAACAGTAAAGCGGGTAAACAGCCCTAAAATAATAAACAGGCTGCAAAACAGTTCAGAAAAAATAGCCAGTATAAGCGAAGTTTTTGGCCCCAGGCCCATAAAGCTATAGAAATCAACTTTTAAAGTGTCAAACTTTTGCAGCTTGTCAAGACCGTGTAAAAATAACATAGTAATACCAAAGCATAACCTTACGCACAGCATGGCCAAATTAAATGCCCATGCGCTGTATTGTATTGATAATAATTTTTTCATACGCAACGTTTCTGTTATGCACAATCAAAAGTGCGAAGATAGGCAATGCAATTGTTTATCCACAAACGTGGAACAATGTTTGTATTACCTGTATCCTTACCAACTTTAAATTAATTTTGCGTTTTATTAAGAAAGTTATTAAAATATTTGCCCAACTATACCGTTCAAATAACAATATGAAATTAACCTTTACAAAGGCCGGCCTGTTACCCCTTGCTGTGCTGCTGTTTTTTACGGCGCAGGCCCAATACACCAAGGCAAATGACGACCCTGATGCTGAGTTTAAACTGGCCAAAGAGCTATACCAAAAAGAACAGTTTAGCCTTGCTTACCCTTTGTTTAAAATGTTGTATGCTGAAAACAAAACCAACAGCAGCATACCGGTTACCATTCAAACAGAATCAAAGTATTACTCAACTGTTTGCGGGTTACAATTGAATGACCAGACGGCAGAATTGGCAGCCAAAGATTTTATTTACCTGGAGCACCACGCACCGCGTATTGAAATGATGAGCTACCACCTGGCAGAGTATTACTACCGCAAAAAAGATTTCGCCGATGCCGTTACCTATTATGAAATGACCAACGTTGCAAACCTTAGCAATAAAGAAATTGCCACCATGAAGTTTCACCAGGGGTACAGCTACTTTACCATGCAAAGGTTTAACGATGCCAAGCCTTTATTTGATGCTGTGCGGCAAATACCAACAGACCCTAACTATATTGATGCTAATTATTACTACGGCTTTATAAGCATGAACGATAAAAAATATAATGATGCGCTTGCTGCTTTTAAAGTGGTGGAAAATGAGCCTGCATATAAAAGCATAGTGCCTTATTATGAAACAGAGATCTATTATTTCCAGGGGCAGAAAGATAAAGCGCTGGAGACAGGGGAGAAGGCTTTAAAAGCAGGCAGCCAGTATTATGACCTTCAGTTGAAACAACTGGTGGGGCATATTTACTTTGAGAAAAGAAATTTTGCCAAAGCGCTGCCTTACCTTGAAGAATATGTTAGCCATACGGAGAAAGTAACGCGTGAGGACCTGTATGAATTATCTTTTTGCTACTACCAGGCCAGGGAATGGAAAAAAGCTGCCGCAGGGTTTAAAGAACTTGGCGGCAAACAGGATTCGCTGTCACAAAACAGTATGTACCTTTTGGCTGATGCTTATTTAAAACTGGGCCAAAAGCCAAGCGCGCGAAGCGCATTTTTGTTTTGCGCTTTAAACAGCAGCAATGCAAAGCAAAAAGAGATATCGAAGTTTAATTATGGCAAACTAAGCTACGAGTTAGGGTATAATGATGTTGCTTTAAATGAGCTAAAAGCGTTTATTGCCGCCTACCCAAAATCTGACTACAACGCCGAGGCTAAAGACCTGCTGGTAAGCGTGCTGGCCAACACCAATAACTATAAAGAAGCGCTTGAACTGGTTAAAACACTTGGCCCCCAAAGCGAGACAGTTAAGCGGGTTTATCCTAAAATATTATACGGCCATGCAACTGAGCTGGTAAACGACCAGCAGATAGTACAGGCTGATGACCTGCTTACCCAAATTTTTGCAGCGCCTTATAACGATGCGCAATTGCCTTATGCTAATTTTTGGAAAGGCGAAATAGCTTTTAGAAATAACAGTTACGATTCGGCAATATTTTACCTTAACAACTATATGCGCACCCCTGTTGCTTATGGCGAGGTAAACATAACCAACGCAGAATATACGCTGGGTTACAGCGCAATAAGGCAGCAGGATTACGACAATGCGCTTAAGTATTTTGAAGCGATAACCAAAACAATATCGCCAACATCAACACCATTGCAGCAGGATGCCTATGTGCGAAGCGCCGATTGTTATTTTATGAAGAAGAACTACAGCAAGGCGCAGCAGATGTATGATGCTGTTTTAAATTATAACCTGCCCGCCGGTGACTACGCTCTTTACCAAAAAGCAATAATAGCCGGCGCGTCAGACCAGTTGCCGCAAAAAATTAGCCTGTTGCAATCATTGTCACAGCGTTTCCCTTCATCAGCGCTTAACCCTGATGCTAATATGGAAATTGCCAATACTTATATAGCCAATGAAAATTACCAAAACGCTATTGCACCACTAAACAATTTGCTGGCTAATAAAAATGCAGGTGCGTTTAAGCCCCAGGCTTACCTTAAGCTGGGTATAGCTTACTACAATCTTAAGAATAACGAAGAAGCGGTTAAAAACTTTAAAGCGCTTATTACAACATACCCTAACTCAACAGAAAGCGACCAGGCAGTTGATTATGTACGAAACCTGTTTATAGAAAACCAGCACGCCGCAGATTTTGTTGCTTTTATGCGCCAGGCCGGTAAAAACGTAAGTTTTTCTGAGGAAGATTCACTTACGTATGTTTCTGCAAATATTGCTTACAGCAATCACCCGGATGATGACAATACTTTAAAAGGGTTTACTGATTATATAGCTAAATTTCCTGATGGTAAATATGCTATAGATGCCAATTACCTTGCAGCGGATATACTTAATAATAAAAAGGCTTATGTTGAGGCACTGCAATACTACATAGTAGTTGCGCAAAAAGCGCCTAATAAATATGCTGAGGTTAGCGCCCTTAACGCGGCCCGCATTTGTTATTTTGAATTGAAAGATTACAATAAAGCTGAACAATATTATACGCAGTTAAAAGGGCTTGCAACATCGGCCGAGAACAAACTTGAAAGCATGCGTGGCCTGCTGCGCTGCCAGTACAAACTGGCACAGTGGACGGATGCAGCAGCTAACGCGCAGGACCTTTTACAGCAAAAAGGCGTTGCTACAGACGACAAGATGATGAGCAATATGGTTATTGCCAAAAACTACCAGCTTAACAACCAGCCGGCTGATGCATCTGCTGCGTATAAGGCTGTTATTGAACTAGGCAAGTCAGAATACGCGGCCGAAGCAAGATACCATGTTGCTGAAATTTTACTGGCACAAAACAAACTGCCCGAAGCTGAAAAAGCTGCTTTTGATGTTATTAATAAAGCCGGCAGTTACGATTACTGGATAACGAGCGCTTACGTTTTGCTGGGCGAGGTATATTACCAGGAGAAAGATTATTTTAATGCAGAAGCTACGTTGAAGAGCGTTGTAGAAAACTCCAATTACCCCGAGCTTAAAAAAGCGGCGCAGGATAAGCTGGACGTGGTTGTAGCAGATAAAAACAAAAACAGTAAAGTAGAGCAACAGTAAACCAACGAAGCATGAAAAAATTAACCATCATACTTATATTATTGTCTGTTACAGGCATAACTTTCGCGCAGCGTAAAAGCAAAAAGAAAGAAAAACCTAAACAGGAAGCAGAAGGTAATGTTACCATAACGCCTGATACTACGCAGCCGCGCACTGTAACCGTTACCGCGGCATTTAAGCCATCGCTGAAAACATCATCTAAAATAAATTTTAGCGCGGCTTCGCCTACGCCGGATACAGCGCTGCCAAAGCTTAATTATAATGTGCCTGCCCAAAACCTTTTCTTTTCCTACCAGTCAGTGCCGTTAAAACCGCTGGCTGAAAATATTGATACCGCTATACACTGGCAAAATAAAAACTATGTAAAAGCGGGCTATGGCAATTTTACAACACCATACCTGCAAACAGGGCTGTCGTTTGGCGATGGGGTAAACAGCGTGGTTAATGTGCATGCAAAATATACTTCATCAAAAGGGCCGCTTACCTACCAGGATTTTAGCAAGCTTAATATTGAGGCGCTGGGTATTTTCAGCGATTCGGCCAATGCAAATGAATGGAGCGGCAAGTTGTTTTATAATACCAGCACACAATACCAATATGGCTACCAGCCAGATACCTTAAAGTTTACCAAAGATGACCTTAAGCAGCAGTTTACCACATTTGGAGGCAAGGTTGGTGTACGTAACAAAAAAGAAAATGATGCCGGCATAAGCTACTCGCCAAGTATAGGGCTTACTTTGTTTAACGATAACCGGGATGGCAAGGAGAGCAATTTTATTATAGATGCGCCTTTATCAAAATCGTTCGGTAAAATATATGCCTTTAACCTTGGCCTTACGGCAGATGTTACCAGCTACAAAAGCGACAGCGGCACCGTTAATAATAACCTGTATTACATAACACCATCAGTGCAGTTTAATACGCCCAATTTTAAATTGATAGCAGGTATAAAACCTGCCTGGGATAACGGCGTTTTCTCCATGCTGCCCAATGTAACGGCAGAAGCAAAAATAAAGGACGAGAAGCTGATATTGCTGGCTGGCTGGGTGGGGTATTTCAATAAAAACACTTACCAGTCGCTGGCGGGCATCAACCCTTGGTTAGCACAGCCACATTCGTTTTTAAATACACGTATAACTGAACAATATGCAGGCTTTAAAGGCTCTGCCGGCGACCACTTTACCTATAATGCCAAAGTAAGTTACCTGCAGTTTAGCAACCAGCCGTTTTTTGTAAATGATACTGTTACGGGTAAATCGTTTACGGTGGTGAACGAATCGCAAATGAAAGACATTCGCTTACATGGCGAGGTAGGGTATACCGTACAGGAAAAATTTAGCGTGCTGGCAGGCGCAAGCTTTAACCAGTACAGCAACCTGCAGGATAACCAAAAGGCCTGGGGCATGCTGCCGCTTGAAATAAACGGCTCGCTGCGCTGGGAGGTGTTAAAAGATGTACTGATAAAGAGCGACGTATTTTTTTGGGATGGCCCGCAATACCGAAGCAAACAACTGACAGCTCAAAAACTTGACCCTGCTTTTGACGTAAACGCCGGGATTGAATTTAAAATAGTTAAGCAGCTTAATTTTTGGGCGCAGTTCAATAACCTGCTTAACAACCATTACGAACGCTGGCACCAATACCAGGCTTTAGGCTTTAATGTTCTGTTAGGAGTTGTATATTCGTTTTAGAATTTGAAAACGTATGTACGGTTACCTGTATAAATATCTTGCATTACATAAAAAATTGTCGCTGCCGGGCATAGGTTCTTTTAGTACTGACCAGGTGCCTTCCCGCATAGATTTTGTAAATAAACGGTTGTACCCGTTTATGCCTGTAATACGTTTTACACAAGGCTCGCCCATGGCTGACAAATATTTTTACCGTTTTATAGCGGCCGGGCTTAATATTGACGAACTGGAAGCCATTCAAAAATTTAACGAGTTTGTTTTTTATATTAAGGAACAATTTTCAATGAACGGCTTTGTTGACTTTCCCGGCATTGGCAGGCTAACAAAGCAATTCTCCAACACATATTCCTTCAAACCTATCAATACAATACAGCCCTTCTTTCCTGACCTGCATGCTGAACGCGTTATACGCAAAAATGCCGGGCATACCATTAAGATAGGCGAAGATGAAGTAAACTCACTTGGTACTGACGAAGAAGCTGCTACGGAAAACAAGGAAGAAAAAAACTGGAAGATACATGCCCTTATTTTGGCCATACTTGCTGCCATGGCAATAGCGTATTATTATTTAAGCAGGTAAGGGGTACAAAATTTTGGTGCAAAAGCGCATCGCCATCTGGCCAAGAGGTGGTTATCCGTTTGCATAGTTTGCCTGGTTCAGTTATTTTACTACTGGTAAAGCCCACCCTGGTATTTATGGCCGCCACATGTACAAATGCACAAGGGTGCAATGCAACAAAGCTGAGCTGAAAAACAGGAGACGATCCCAAAAAATTCTATTCTTCCCGCAGCACTTTCCCGGCAATATTTTCGGCCATTTTAATTATATTTACCCCAAACCATTCTAACATGCACATACTCTCACAAGCAGCGGCCAAAAGGCTGTGTTATACTATTGCATTACTCGCAACAATCATTATAAGCCGTGCACAAACCGCTAAAGTGTACGACAGCGCATTTGTAAGCGGCCTTAAGAAGGACGCATTAACATATGTTGCAGGAAAGGAGAAAATGATACAGGAAATGGTGGACATGGTTTTTAGTTTTGGCGAACTGGGTTTCCAGGAAGTGGAAACGTCAAAATACCTTACCGGCATATTGGAGAAAAACGGGTTTACGGTTGAAAGAGGCATATCAGGCATACCTACCGCATGGATGGCGCGCTGGGGCAGCGGCAGCCCTGTAATTGCGCTGGGCAGCGATATTGACTGCATACCAAAAGCATCGCAAAAGCCCGGTGTTGTATACAAAGACCCTATTGTGGAAGGTGCACCAGGCCATGGCGAAGGGCATAACTCTGGCCAGGCGCTTATTATAGTTGCGGCAATGGCCATGAAAGGGCAAATGATAAAAAGCCATATACCCGGCACTATTATAATTTGGCCCGGCGTGGCTGAAGAATTGCTTGGTACCAAAGCCTGGTATGTTAGGGATGGTTATTTTAAAAATGTTGACGCCTGCATATTTGCCCACGTTGCCGGCAGCTTTGGCGTTAGCTATGGCGATGCCGGGTATAACGGCATGGTATCAGTTAAGTTTTCGTTTGACGGCGAGGCCGCACATGCCGCCGGCGCGCCATGGCGTGGCAGAAGCGCGCTGGATGCTGTTGAACTGATGGATATTGGCTGGAACTTTAAAAGAGAACACCTTAAGCCTACACAGCGCAGCCACTATGTTATTACCGATGGCGGCGACCAGCCCAATGTTGTACCCAGCAAAGCGGCAGTATGGTATTACTTTAGGGAACGCAATTACGATGATATACAAAGCATGTATGATGCAGGAATACAGATAGCCAAAGGCGCTGCTATGATGACCAATACCCAAATGAAATATGCAATATTGGGTACTGCATGGCCCGGGCATTTTAATAAGCCGATAGCCGAAGCCATGTACGCCAATATTAAAGCAGTTGGTATGCCTGTTTGGAGCGATGCTGACAGGCAAATGGCTGCCGCTGTGCAAAAACTGGTTGACGCGCCTAAAATTGATGAAGAAGGCAAACCGGTAAATGGGTTAAAAGATAAACCTGACACGATTACGGGTTCTGTGCCATTTTCGTGGGGTGGCGGTTCGGACGATATTGGTGATATATCGTGGGTGGTGCCAACCATTGTGCTGGGCTACCCTGCAAACGTACCGGGCACCAAAGGCCACCATTGGGCAGATGCTATTGCTATGGCCACGCCATTGGCGCACAAAGGCACACTGGCAGGCGCCAAGGCCGCAGCGCTTACCTTAGTTGACCTGTTTACCAACCCCAAACTGTTAACTGATGCCAAAGACTATTTTACCAATGTGCAGAACAAAGAAGTACACTATAAACCCTTTATAACAGCGAACGACCCGCCTGCAATATTTTTAAATAGGGAGATAATGGACAAGTACAGGCCGGAGATGAAGAAGTATTACTATGACCCGGTTAAATATGAAACCTATTTGGAGCAGTTGGGAATAACTTATCCTACGCTGGAAAAAGCACAGGGCAAGTAGACATTAAAAGCTGTTTGCTTTACAAAGGATGGTCTTTAAAAAGGGCCACCCTTTGCTTGTAGTGCCGGTGACCGTACACTGTATCATACTGTAACACGAAGTGTATCGTAGCCGTACACTTTTTGTTTTTAAGCCTTAATTCTTCTAAACGCAATTGAACCGTTCATAGTGCTTATTTAGCCGTTCATCAGCCAAAAATGCCTTTTACTGCCTGTTTTAGTACCCTTTAACTAAGTGTGCCACACCGTTTGCCATATACTAATCAAATAACTATTTATGAAAAAGCAGTTAATATGGTTACCGGTTGTTATAGCAGCAGTTTTGCTTGCAGCATGGAACAAACCATTGAGAGAATTGATGACACCCGAAAAAGCTGTTACCAAAAATGTAAGCCTGGCTGTATATACCAACGATAATTACAACGCAAGCATATATTCAAACGCATCTGCAAGCCTGCAGGTTAGCATTGTTAAGGTTAGGGGCAGCGAACGCAAAGTTGTATGGCAAAAAAGCTATGATGCCAAACTACTTAAAGACTACCCAACATTTGCTAACGCCCTTGCTGAAAAAGTAGTGGTTAACAACGTGGTTGACAGCAAAGACAGGCTTGAGGTGGTGTACACGCTTACCTACAACGACAAAGGCAACCAGTTGCAGCTACAGGATGGCACTATTATATCAAAAGGCGAGAAAGGCGGCAAGTTGTTTATTAATATTTAGTTGATTGGTAACTGCCAGTTGATTGGTTGCCTGGTAGGGAGTTCATAGGTTCTGGCAGATCAATAGTTAGGTGAATTGGTTTATTTTAAAAAAGCTTCATTTTTTATCCTCATATATTCTCTCTCATATAGCAGGTAAAAAGGCTGCCCGGAATGGACAGCCTTTTCTATTTACTTTAAAGTTTTTTTTGGTGGAAAACCCATGCCATATGATTGACTTATACCTGGCACCACAGCTAATACAGCCTAACCTTATACCTGAACATACCCCTATAGTAATTCTTCATCTTTAGCATCTCGTGCGACTTTTGCGATATCCAAAAAATGGCATACGTTTCTTTGTTATAATCAATTCGCAACAGCCAGCATTTTGTTTGCACTTCTTTATTCAGCACAAGGTTTTCTTCACCAATTATGGTGTGCATATAATATTCCGGTTTGCCGCTAAGGTCATTAGGATCAAAAAAAGCAATGGCAAATTGTTGCCCAACCTTTTTATAGGGCAGCAGTTCAAATATTTCCATATCCCACTGCCAGTCGTATGTGGGCAGGTTCATGGCTATTTTTGTTGTGGGCTTTGCATTATTGCCTGTAACAGTATCAGCAGTAAGCATGTAACCATCGCTAAAGTTGTAAGCCATTATGCCCAGGCGTTTACTGTTGGTAAACGCATACAGCGGTTGCAGCGTTGCCCTGCTGCATACATCCGCCACTGATTTATATAATGAATCGTGGTGATACCATTTCCACCCAAAAGCTACGGCGGGTGCACCGTGAAAATTGGTGAATGAAACATTGCGCACCCAAATATCTGAGTAGTGTATCTTTCCCGTGGCGCTGTCTGTAGTGTATACAAGATAAGATGCGTTACCCTCCTTTAAATTTTTTAGCAGCAGTTTATTGGTTTGGGTATTTACGGTATCAACCTGGGCAAACAAAAGGCACCGCAGGAGAAATGTAAAGAACAACAGTATTCCAGGTTTTTTCATAATAGTTTAATTACTAACAGTTTTAAAATGGCTGCAAGTAACACCGGCAGTAATGCGTAAAAAAATGTATTCAATACAACAGTGTGTTGGTTCAACCTGTAGCAGTTTATAATCAATACTGCCAACGGTTTAAAAATATACGCCACCCGTTGAAAAGCACTTTGCAATTCCTGTGTTTGCTTACCTTTCGGGCTGTTACGCAATGCGGCACTTTAATAAAAATATCGTTTCGTGGCAGGTGCAATTATTAATATGGCTTGGTGTGTTAATATTGTCATTCCTGTCAAACCTGCAATTTGATGGGGTTTCACAATCATCTTCATTTGCGCTGATCACTACTTTTTTTTATGCGGTTATTATTTATGCCAATGCTGCCTGGTTTATACCAGTGTACTATTACACCAAAAAATATGTAGTGTATGTATTATTACTAATAGCTTTGCTGGTGGTAGTTGTTGCAGCGCGTACATTGTTGTTCTCATACATTTACAACACTTTTTATGCAGTTAAGCCCGAGGCGCTGACGGCTAAAAGTTTTACTTATAGTATATTTTCGTGCGTTTTTATTTTGTTGTTCAGTTACTTCTTCAGGCTGGCATTAAACTTTTTTACGCTTAGTAAAAAGCAGGCAGAGATAACTGCTGAAAAAGCACAAACAGAACTCGCGCTGTTAAAGCAACAATTACACCCGCATTTTTTATTTAACACGCTTAATAACATTTATTATGTTGCAGGTAAGGATTCGCCCGAAGCTGCAGACCTTATAGAGCGGCTGTCAGGCATTATGCGCTATTTTATTGAGGAGGCTAAAAAAGAAAGAGTTTTTTTAAAGGATGAAGTAGCATTACTAAAAAGTTATATTGATTTGGAGAGCATACGCATGCGGTATGAAATGCCTGTAAAGGTGAACATTACCGGTAACACAAACAGTGTTACCATGCCGCCGTTATTGTTAATGCCACTGGTTGAAAACATATTTAAACATGGCGTTGATAAAAGAAGCAAAGAAAACTTTGCGGAAATATTTTTAACTATAAGCGATGGCCGGTTACTGTTTGGTACAAAAAATATGTGCTACACATCAACAAATAATACCACAGGTAAAACGGGGCTTGCCAACCTGCAAAAAAGGCTGCAACTTTATTATGATAACAATTACACCTTAACAGCCAAACAGCAGGGTGATATTTTTATTGCCACATTACAAATACCGGTAAATGAAAATTAGCTGTATAATTATTGACGATGAGCCCAACGCGCTGGCGTTGCTGGAAGGATATATTGAAAAGATAGCATCACTTGAGCTTGCCGGTAAATTTTTTGATGGTGTTGAGGCGCTGGAATTTTTGAAGAGGAATAAGGTTGATGTAATTTTTACTGATATACAAATGCCTTTACTCACCGGTTTTGAGCTAGCTGATATTTTACCCCGCAACCAGAAATTTGTTTTTATTACCGCGTATGCTGAACATGCATTAAACAGCTTTAGCTTTCATGTAATTGATTATTTATTAAAACCAATCACCTTTAAACGGTTTAGCCAGGCGGTATTTAAAATTGAAGCACTAACCGGCACAGAAACTATTGCCACTGCCGGCAAGGCCCCACAGGAAACATTTTTGTTTGCCAAAAGCGGCAGGCAAATAATAAAAATAAACTTTGATGATATTGTTTTTATTAAGGGGGAGAAGGAGTATGTAAACATTCAGCTTAAAAATGAAAAACTGCTTATTTACAAGCGTATGAAGGAGATGGAAGCCCTGCTGCCGGGGCAGTTTAAACGTGTGCATGTATCGTACATAGTAAACACGCAACACATACAGAAAGTTATAAACAACCAGGTGCAAACAGGAAATATTAAAATACCTGTTAGCGATAGTTATAAAGATGCATTTATGCGTTTTTTGGAAGAAAAGATGATGTGAGGTATTGCAGCCCCACACCACCTTATAGTACCTCTAAACCAGTTGGTATACCGGCTTCTTCTTCAATAGCCTGTCTAACGATCTTTTTCCCGGCCCTTCAATTACAAGAAACAACGATACCAATACCTGTGCGTAGTCGCTCCGTATTTCGTGCAGCACTGCCCAAAAGCCAACCTTTGGTAATGCCGGTGGTAAAGGCAGCGGCGAGGTGCCTAAGTATAACGCTATTTTAGTTGTTAATATGGCCACTATCATTTGCGCTACAAAGTATAGCGAAACCAGCCTTGTTAGCAACCCGGCAATTAACAGCACCCCGCCTATAATTTCAGCAGTAGCAACAAAATGCGCAGTAACCTCCGGCATGGGAAAACCCAGCTTGGTAAACCTGCCAACGCCCTGGTTGGGGTACACAAATTTTAAAATACCTTCCCATGTAAATACGCCGCCGGCCATTAGCCTTAATATAATAATTGCGCCCGGGCCTGTTACCGGCGGGTTAAGCAGCCAGTTAAATGCTTTTTTCATTGTTTAAGTTTATTGTGAATGTTTGTTGCATTATTGCAGTACAAAACAACTTAAACAATTTGCCGCAGGTAAATCTTTTACATTATGCAGGCAAAGTTCTTGATGAAACAGTGTAAGCACAGGTAATCAAGAATTTAGCCTGTGTTATGTAAACGGCACGCGCGGTTATAAAGGTTGTTTTACTTTTACAGTAGTATTAAAGGCAAATGAAGGCTAAACAAGTTTTATTTAACATTAGCATGTGGGCGGCGCTGTATGTGCTGTGGGTTGTTGTTTTTCAAAACCACGCCCTAACCATAAGCAGAACTGTAACGGTGCAATTTTGCTACCTTATTTTTATTGCCGGTAACTATTACCTGCACACGCTGGTGTCAATTCCGCGGTTTCTTTACAAAAAACAGTATGTATCCTTTGCGTTAATGCTGCTGGGCGGTATGGCAACAGGTGCGTTGCTGCGGGTACCGCTTGCCATGTATATAGGCAGCCATTTTTTTAATGCAGGCAAGCAGCAGCAAAACTTAAATACGCTTTTTATTAACTCGTTTGTAAATATTGGCGTATGGGTTATTTGCCTGGTTGCTATAAAAATTGCTGTTGATAAAATACGGTTTCAAAAATATGTAGACACTATTGAAAAGGAAAAGATGAAGGCTGAGCTTGACTTTTTAAAAGCCCAGTTTAACCCGCATTTTTTGTTCAATTCCATCAATTCAATTTACGCACATATTGATAAAAAGAATGCCGGCGCAAGGGGCATGCTGCTTACTTTTTCTGAAATGCTGCGGTACCAGCTTTATGAATGCAACACTGACGTAATAAGTATTGACCGTGAAATAACATTTATAAAAAACTATGTGGCGCTGCAGCAGGTGCGCATGGAAGAAAGCCTTATTGTTGAACTGTATATTTCGCCGGCAGTAAAGGGTTTTACTATTGCACCATTACTTTTTATAAGCTTTATTGAAAATGCTTTTAAATATGTAAGCAACAGCGACCATCATGATAACAAGGTTGAAATAACAATGGATAAACAGGGCGATGATTTTATTTTAAGGGTGTTTAATACCAAAGATGATATTGCAGGCAGCCTGCTGCATAAAGGTGGTATTGGCATTATAAACGCACAGCGAAGGCTGAATTTGTTATACCCGCAAAAACATACGCTGCAAATAAACGACAAAGAAAGCAGTTATGAAGTTACCTTAAACCTTACACTGGCATGAAACTGAAATGTATAATTGTTGATGATGAACCTGCCGCCCGCAAACTGTTGCAGGAATATATTGAAGACATTGATTTTTTACAGCTTTGCGGTGTGGCGGAAAACCCGTTAAAGGCTAATACTATTTTGCAACAGCAGGAGGTTGATGTGATGTTTCTTGATATTAATATGCCAAGGCTAACAGGTATAGAGTTTTTAAGAACTGCTGTTAACCCGCCGCTTGTTGTAATGACCACTGCCTATGCCGAATATGCAACCGAAGGCTTTAACCTTAACGTGATGGATTACCTTGTAAAACCATTTTCGTTTGAGCGTTTTTTAAGAGCATGCAATAAGGTTAAAGAATACCACGACCTTACCAACCACACAACGGAAGCACCAGCGGCAACGGCCGATTATTTTTTTGTAAAATGCGACGGTAAAATCGAAAAGTTACTGTATAGCGATTTGATATATATTGAAGCTATGCTTAACTATGTTATACTGCATACCGAAACAAAAAAAATGATAGTTTATTTAACCATGAAAAGCATTGCAGAGCAATTGCCTGCGCAAATGTTTATTAAAGTGCATAAATCATACATCATAAACGGCAGCAAGGTAAAAACCATTGAGGGCAACGAGGTTAACCTTGGCACAGCCAAAGTTGTTATAAGCCAAAATTTTTACGATAAAGCAATAAAGGAAATTTTGAGGGACAGGATGATAAAAAGGTAATATTTAAAGGCACAAGGTAAACTTCTCCTGCATGCCGTCCTGCCCTGAACTTGATTCTGGATTGTTTTCGAGTTATTTCAGCAACTCTATACCCGCAGACCGCGTTTTGTTGGGATGCTGAACTGCGTCAGCAAGACGAAGATTTTATATTAAAATTTTACTGCAGGGTTTATTATTGAATAGTCTCCTGGCCTAAATAACGTCCAGTGCTTCTCCTTCTTTTTTGATGCTGCCCACATTACCGCATTGGTAAGCAGTTGTGCATAAGGCGGGTTGGCATACGCCGTTGAATCGTGCCCCACACCTACATAAATAAAACGCCTGTATTTTTCATTTACCCACACCAGCGGGTGGTCTCCCATGGGTTTGTTTTGTTTGTAGGTGCTTTCATCAGCTTTAGCTAAAACACGCACGTTGGGCCTCGGGCTTTTATCAAACTCGTACCACTCATCCGTCATAACAATAGTAGCCGGTAAATTTTTAGTAGCCGGGTGCTTATGGTCTTCAATAATTAAAGTGCCCTGCTGAAACTTTGGGTGCGGCGAATAAACTACCCCACCCATTGCATCTTCAAACCACTGCCAGTAAGTATCGTTCGGGTGAAACTGTTTGCCCGTAAGGCCCGCAGCATGCACGCATACAAAGCCTTTACCACCAATAATAAATTTTTGTACAGCAGCCTGTTGTTTGGCGTTCATATCAAACGGGGCCAAATGCAACTGCACATATACCTGGTATTTAGCCAGTGTATCATCATTTATCATGGCAGTGTCTTGCGTAAAGGTTAGTATGAAATGTTTTTCAGCAGCAAGGTTTGCAAAAAATTCCCGGCCTTTGGCCACGCTGCCTGCATGGTATTTATCAGTTGAGCCAACCACTAATATGTGAAGGGGCTTTTGGGCGTGGGTAAGCACGTGTATAAAAACCAACAGCAATAAAATTGGGGGAACTTTCCATTGCAGCAATCGTTTATTCATAAGCAGGTATGTTAATGTAACTGGTGGTAAAGCCTGCAGGCATTTTAGCAATGCTTTGCATTTGAAAAGTTAGGGTTTAAATATTGGCTCGCCAAATAGCACTACCATCTCACAATTGGCAAACGTATAGTTTTTGTATGGCGCGGGCATAACTCCCCCGCTACAATATCCTTACTTCTGTTCGCCTGTTTTGCTGGCGGCCGGCCTCGGTGGTGTTATCGGCAACGGGTTGGGTGGCCCCATAACCTTTGGCCGTAATTCTTGCAGTGGCAATACCTTTTGCTACCAGCCACTTTTTTACCGCATCGGCGCGTTGTTGAGACAGGTTTAGGTTATCAGCATCGTTGCCCACATTATCGGTATGGCCTGCTATCTCAATATTGTCATCTGTTTTCCACTGCATGTATTCAAGCAGCTCCTGCAACTGTTTAAACGATGATGGGCGAATGGTGGCCTTGCCAACATCAAACTGCAAGCCGTTTAAGGTGTAGGTGCGGGCAGGGTCGTAGGTAATGTCAACGGTAAGGGCGTCTTTAAAAAACTCGCCGGGGCCAAGCTGCTGTACCTGCAGCGTACCGTATTGGCTGGTATCGGTTAAAGCCTTTAGGGTAACCAGGTAGTCGTCGCCGGCGGGCAGTGTAAGGTTAGCCTTGCCCTTAGCATCAGTACGGGCAGCTATTGTTTTTTTTGTTTTTTGCGATTGAAACAATACCTGCTCGCCCTTGCGCGGTTCGTTCTTTGAGGTTACTACGGTAACAATTACCTGCGCCGTTTTTGTGGTATCGGCTTTGGCAGGCTTGCCGGGCTGCGCGTTTATACAGCAGGCTATGGAGGCAGCTATTATTGTTAATAAGGCTTTAGGCAAATACATAGTAGGTAGTTATGGTTACGCACTGTAACGCATAAATGTACCGCAAATTATTTTGGGGGTAAAGAAATTTGTATGAGCGCCGGCATTGTACCGACGGATGTTGGTAAGTTGTAATTTTTAGTGTGCACCGTGCGTGTTGTTATGCCATTTTCGGAAACCTGTTAGCCCTTCGTTACCAATTGTATTCTTAGCGGCTTTGCCCCCTGGCGGGAAACCAAAAAAGCGCACGAAGCACCGGTTTTCTCGTGCGGAGAAAATGGAGGTCTCGCAGAAGCGCCAAGCCGCAAAGGGGAGAAGAACTGTTAAGGCAAGTCAGAGATTGCAACATAAGCTCTCCGGAGCCCGGAGACTCCGGAGAGCGGGTACATTATACATAGGTACAGGCCTGAAAGGCCGTAATCTGTCAGCGATGGGTGCAGCCCGCCCTAGATAACCGGCGGGCAAGCCCATCGTTAAAGGCAGGAGCGGGTACACTATACATTGGTGCAGGCTTGAAAGGCCGTAATCTGTCAGCGATGGGTGCAGCCCGCCCGGGTAACCGGCGGGCAAGCCCATCGTAAAAAGCAGGAGCGGGTACACTATACATTGGTACAGGCCTGAAAGGCCGTAATCTGTTAGCGATGGGTGCAGCCCGCCCGGATAACCGGGGGGCAAGCCCATCGTTAAAAGCAATATAACACAGGCAAGCGCTGAAAGCGCGAAATAACAGTTTGGAAGAATGGTAGCGGAGAAGCCTTAGAAGGCTATTACGCCCTTACAGGGCTTGCGGATAACCGCAGGCGTTATGTAACACAGGGCTACACCCTGTGCTGTTATCTTACGCGCCTTCAGCGCTTTACCGCCGCGAAATTTTTGGTGTTTGGCTTGCAGGCCTGAAAGCTCAGATATAATAGCGGTGGGTGCAGCCATTCGTTAAAAAGAACATGATGTAGGCAAGCGCTGAAAGCGCGAAATAATAAAACTATCCGCAGAGTTTTGCTTTACCCTACGGATATACGGGAAACCTATTAGTTAACTCTTTCTTTAATAAATGACGAGACAGTTAACCGATGAACACCTAATATTCTACCTATAGCACTGTAAGAAATTCTTTTGCCAACCAGCCCCTTTATTTCATCTTCCTTGCCATTTAGTTTTCTAATTTGTGATTTGCTGCCTTTAGGCCTGCCTAAAATTTGTCCTTCTGCTTTTCGTCTTGCAAGCGCTTCTTTGGTGCGCTGTGAAATCAAGTTACGTTCAATTTCAGCAGAAAGCCCAAACGCAAAAGCCAGCACTTTTGAATTGATGTTGTTACCCAACTCGTAATTTTCTTTTACAGTATATACCATTACATCTTTTTCCATGCAATCATGCAGTATTTTCATTATCTGCATAAGGTTGCGTCCAAGTCGGGAAAGTTCTGAAACCACCAGTACATCACCTTTTTGCATTCGCTGTAGTAAGGTGCCAAATTTGCGTATTTCCAGCCGTTTGGTTGAACTGATTGTTTCTTCAATCCATTCTTCAATGGCAAATTGCTTTGCCTTGGTAAAATTGACGATCTCAAACCGTTGGTTTTCGGTTGTCTGCTTGTCTGTACTGATGCGTATGTAACCATACTTCATAATTGGATAATTTAATAGTAGTTTTAAAATGGACAATAAAATAGTAACATAATTAGAATATTCCTATGTTGTAGATAGTATTAATTGTGGAAATGGGAGCGATTTTATTAGTCAGAATTCTTCTTTACAAACTGGCTTTACAACCAATAGCTGGGTAATTTTATCTGGTATTGAGGCTAGCATAAAAAGGAAAATTGAAGCGGCAGGAACACCGTTGAAGGACTGGGATATAAGCATTTACCGAGGCATACTTACAGGGTATAACGAAGCATTCATTATTGACGAAGAAACCAAAAATAGGCTAATAAAAGCATCGCCAAAAAATGCCGAAATTATACGTCCGATTCTACGCGGCAAAGACATACACAGATATCGTTGTGATGAAGTTGATCAATGGATAATTTTTATTCCATGGCATTTCCCTTTACATGAAGATGAGACTATAAAAGGAGTGTCTTTTGAGGCAGAAAAAATGTTTAGAGAACATTATCCAGAGGTATACAATTATTTGCTTAGCCATAAAACATTATTAGAAGGAAGAAATAAAGCGGAAACAGGTATTAGATACGAATGGTATGCACTACAAAGATACGGAGCTAATTATTGGAAGGAGTTTGAAAAAGTGAAAATCGTTTGGGGGAATCTAAGCTTACGCGGCTCATATTCATTGGCGATGGAAGGTGTATTTGTCAATGCACCATCAACATTTATACCTTCAGGTAATTTGTATTTATTAGCAATCCTAAATTCAATAATAGCAGACTTTTATATAAAACAGTTGGGTGTAACAAGAAATGGCGGATATTTCGAGTACAAGCCAATGTTTATTGAACAACTTCCTGTACCAACACTATCAGAAGAAAAGGAGAATGAGTTTGTTGAATTGGTGAAGCAACGCTTAAAACCAAATTCCAACGGCGAAATAATTGATAATGAAATAGATAAAAAGGCAATAGGATTATTTGGTTTAACTAATGAAGAAGAAGAATTTATTTACAATTCTGCCGCTTCTATAAATGATATTTCGTTTGGAGACAGGGCAAATAAATTATAGACAGAAAAATTTATTTCTTTGACAATGATTGCTGTTAAATTTGATTCTGCCTTGTTTACCAGGGATAAAATTCTAGCTTCAATTTCTTTACTTGGCTTTGGGACACAAATTTGATCAATATAAATTTTTATCCAACGTCTAGTTCCTACGCCAGACGTAGCAGCAATTTTATCAAAATACCACTCACATAATCTCGAGTTAAGAAAAGCTAAAAGATACTTGAGATGATCCCCTGTTATAAAAAAGATAGTATTGTTTATGTAATAGCCGCTGTTATCAATTGCGAAATTTGGTTTGTCAGTAAGCTCAATCCATACAATCTTTTCCTTAGCAAAGTCTTTATGGTAGGCAACATTGTCTTGTATTTCATACCACTCATATGATCCAGGCTTCCTTCCATAGCTTTCATTGTTATTCCTGGGTTTTAGTTGAGTATAAAAATCTTGCAAATAATCTCTAACCGCTGGATACAATTCTATATCAATTCCTCGCCTTGTAAATATTATCCATTTATTTTCAAAATTGATTTTATATTTTTTTATATCCCTGCCGCGTAAAATGGGACGTATAATTTCGGCAGCTTTAGGGCATTTTTTGACCAGTTCAATTCTCTTTGCCCCATCAATAATAAATGCTTCATTAAAACCAGTTTTAATTCCGTAATTAATTTGAATATCCCAATCTTTGAGTGGTGTTCCTATTGCTTCAATTTTCCTTTTTATGCTAGCCTCAATACCAGATAAAATTACCCAGCTATTGGTTGTAAAGCCAGTTTGTAAAGAAGAATTCTGACTAATAAAATCGCTCATTTTCTCTAAACTACCTAAACTCTTATCTAATACACATGTTTGGGTTTTGTTTTGGTTAGCAGCATTTTGAGCGATAAGCACATTTGTGTCTACTGTGGCAGAATCAAACACCTGGTAGCCGCCAAAATCTACAAGTAATAATGGATTAGTTTTTTCAATAAAAAATTTGCGTAAAGCTTCACCATAGTTAGCTCTCATCCATTTGTTCGAGGTAATAAAGCCAAGATAATAGCCTGGCTTTAGGAGTGTAAAAGCCAATTCATAAAATAAGGCATATATGTCCCCTGTGCGGGCAAATGTTTTATAGTTTTGTGTTTGCAGCACGTCGGTACTGGCGCCCATTTTTTGTAACTGAATGTAAGGTGGGTTACCAATAATTACCTCAAAACCTTCGTATATACCACGACTATCCAGTACCTCTGGAAACTCAAAACGCCACTCAAAGGCATTGCGATAAATTACATTGTTTTCAATTTCAGTAATCTCACCCTCAATCTTGCCGATGGCGGTGTTTATTTTGGCCACTTCGGCCTGCATTTCTTTTTCGGGTTGCTTTTGCCCAAACAAATCCATGTTGTTTTGTGCCAATGCAAGCTGGCCGCGCAAATCTCTTAATTTCTTTCGTCTCGGGTCTCGTTGGTAAACTGTTTGGTGAAACTGTTCTTTAAATGTTTTAATTGCACTTTGCAGGCTAGTCTTGGATTCTTTATTTGGCGTGTTTTTATAGGTAGCCACCAAGTCCTGATAGACTCCTATACCAAACCTTTGCTTCTTAAATACTTCGCTAAGGTCTTCATTAATATCAAACTTCGATAATAGTGAGTTGCCATTTTTAATATTTATATCAATGTTTGGCAGCGTTTCTAATTCAGCAAAGCCTGAATCTTTTTTATAAAATGCATGTTTTAATAATTCGATCCACAAACGTAGCTGGCAAATTTTTACGGAGTTTATATTAATGTCCACTCCGAACAGGCATTTCTCGATGATCTTTCTTTTTTCATTAAAAAAGACCTCCTGTATATGTTGTATGTAGCTGGGTATAACATTTTCACCATTTTTACCCATGGTTACACCATATTCGAAAAAACCTTGTGTTTTGTTATCGGTTATTATTAACTCATCGTTGGCAATACTCACCTCTACTTCGGTCAGCCTGTTGCCGTCATCGTCTGCCAAAATGCCTAATTCGTATTTTATTAACAGCATTTCGTTCAGGCTAGAGACAAGGAAGTGACCGGAGCCAACAGCAATATCCGCTATACGTATGCTTTCAATAACCTGGTTAAATTGAAGGATGTCTTTAGTCTTCCTCTTATCTTTTAAATAATTACAAAGGTCTTCAATGGTCTCACAGTCCCATTTATGGGTGTCATTAAATTTCTTTACTACTGCTTTACGTATAGTTTCCCTACACAAAAACATAGTAATAGCGCCCGGCGTATATATGGACCCATCTTTATAACCATTTATTTTCTCAAATACAAGACCCAATACAGAGGCGTTGATAATAGGTTTGTTTTCTTCCTGCACTTCTTCTTTGCCAACAGATGAAAAATCATAAGCATCAAGAAATTCAAAAAAATAGTGAAGGGTGTTTTTAGCTGTTACATTTTTATTGTTAATAGCTTTTTTAAGTATCGAGTTTGAATATAGATCAATCTCAAGATTATCATCAAGGCCGTTTATTTTAATAGTGTTATCCTCTAATTCCGAAATATCGAATAACGAACTGTTAAGATAAGGTATGTGGCTATACTTTTGTTTTACCTGTGGTGTGCGGTCTTTGTTTTCCTTAGCAAGCACCTGGAAAAATAATTTATACAATTCCTGGTAGCTTTGAATTGTATACCTATTTAAAAACTTATACTTATTGCTGTTATTATGATATCGCAATAGTTGGGCTTCCAATAGCTTTAAGAACAAAATACGGTTTGTCCAAGTAATACACAATTCGAGCGCAATATTAAAAATCCTCTCGTCCTGCGTGTCGCCAAAAAGTTGATGCGATGGTATTTTCCGTATTGAATTTTCTACCTCAAGAATATTAATGGTATTTTCCAGTAATGAACCCGGGTGCCTTTTACTTGCCGGTAACCGCTGTATTATTTTTTTACTGCCATCCTTTGTTTCCTCTAACCCTATAATATGTAACAGTTCGGAAAAAAAGCCTTTATCTAACGAATTGCTGTCGTTGATAAATGGTATCTTAAGCAAGTGGGGCGGGGTAAAAAATTTGTAAAGCGGTATAAGTTTTTTATCCCCATTTTCAGAATTGCCCTTTAGCCATTTTTCATACTCCCTTATATCAAAATAGGTAAAAGGGAAATCTTTTTCCAGTTCATTTAAAAAAGGCTTGGCTATTTCCTTATAAAATAGGTCAGTCTTTAGGCTTACCTTTTGCCCACTGGCCCATTCTTTATAAGCTTTTTGCAGGTGCGTATTTTCGTTAAATATCCTTTCAAAAAGAGCCGCATCAAACACAAACCACTCGTAGATATTAGTAATAATAAGGTGTGTAAGCGAATTATTTTTGTTATCCAGTCTTTCCCTGAAAAAGTATAAAATTAATTCGTGCATTGCCTTTTTGTTCAGATCGGTTTTTGTAACCATATCTGCTTTGTTTCCAGGCCTCTTTACTTCAAATAAAACGCCAGCATGCGTTTTAGCGTCTTCACCAAGATGTATTACAAAGTCTGTCCGGCCTTTTGTTGCAACCAAGTATTGGGGATGAAAAAAAGTTGTTTTAAAAAAATCCATCAAGAATATCTTGACGTTTTCCTCCGACTCACGTTCATCAATTTGGTTGAGTAGCTTTAATAAGTTAGACTTAAACAAATTCAGGTCGTTTCGCCGCGGTTTTAACAAACGGTACGCAGGGTTGAGGCTATGGATCAAGTCAATCTCGGATATGGTCATCAGCTGCTTTAATTAAGGCTGTAGAAATTAAACGTTTCGTTAATTTAAGCAATTATAACGAAAATCACAAATATTGAGTTACATGATTTAACCAATAACCCTTATTTCTTTCCAACCCATCCCAAACCTGTCGCTAGCAAAAAAATTTAATTTCCATTTTATGATGACGAAAACGGGTTTTGTGTATATACATAAGGAAGGTGGAGGAATCGGCCCCACCCAAACCCTCCCCCATAGGGAGGGCTTTGCGGAGATTATGGAGAAGTGGCGCTAAACAATGAAGCAGTAGCTAAAGGAATTTTACTAATTGAAATGTTATTTGAATTTGCAAACGAAAATGAGGTTTTAGGCGGATTTTAAATTTGTAATGTGTTTAATATCAAATGATTATGTTGAAAATGGGTTGCATCTAAATTCCTCCTTTTTCCTCCGTTTGGTGCAGGTTGCAGTGGCAAAACGAAGGGCTAAAGGGACGTGCAGCCAAAGAGAGTAATGCAGGGCCACAGAGTGGCACAGAGTTCGCCACGGAGTTTCACGGAGTTGGGAAGGTGGAAGGCTTAAGGTTTAAGATGGAAGGAAGAAATGAATTTGTAAACGAAAATGAGGTCTTAGGCGGATTTTAAATTTGTAATGTTTTAATATCAAATGATTATGTTGAAAATGGGTTGCATCTAAATTCCTCCCTTTTCCTCCGTTTGGTGCAGGTTGTTGTGGCAAAACGAAGGATTAAAGGTATACCAGGGACCAAAGGGCCGTACAGCCAAGAGAGCAAACGCAGGACACAGAGTGGCACAGAGTTTCGCCACGGAGTTTCACGGAGTTGGGAAGGTGTAAGCGTAAAAACCGTAATTGAATTTTGTAACGGTTTTGCCATTGGAGAGAGATATATGGTTGAAAATGAGTTAGTTAGTGCTGAAATGGTTTCCTCCTTTTTCCTCCCCCAAAGGGGTACCTTGGACCTTTTGAGAAGGTTTCAGAACAGAAGGCGTAAGGTTTAAGGCGAAATAAAGAGCGTAAGAAATGCAGGGCCACAGGGTTTTACGAAGTTTGGCCACGGAGTTTCACGGAGTTGGGGAATGCTGATGGTGCGGCAAAAAAATGTTCCGCTTTGCGGGCGGAACATTTAAACTATAGTCAAACATCGAAAACACGTGGTTATTAGCTGCAGCCCATGCTGTTGCCGCAGTTTAGGCACTTATAACAGGTGCCGCTGCGCAGGGTTATGTGGCCGCAAACGTTACAGGCTGGTGCATCGCTTTGCATGCTTTTGGCTGCCATGTTTACCATGTCAAGGCCCGACTCGGCTTTAACGGCGGTTTTTTGTGGCTTGTGCTGGTGGGCTACTGCTGCAACGGGTGCGTTAACCTTCATATTGCTAAGCTCGGGCTTGCCTATAAGAGTAACATCGTCAACATCGCCCATGTTGCCAAGCTCTGGTTTGTCAAGTACATGCACAAGATCTGTACGGCCAAGGTACTCGTAAGCCAGCGCGCGGAACACAAAGTCAACCAGCGATGTGGTGGTTTTAATGTTCGGGTGGTCTACCATACCGGCAGGTTCAAACTTGGTGAACACGAACTTTTCTACAAACTCTTCCAGCGGTACGCCGTATTGCATACCTACGGAAATGGCTATGGCAAAACAGTTCATTAAGCTGCGCAGGGTGCTGCCTTCTTTGGCAAGGTCAATAAAGATCTCTCCTAGTGTACCATCAGCATACTCGCCTGTGCGCAGGAAGATAACCTGGCCGCCAACCTTTGCTTTTTGCGTAAATCCACGGCGTTTTGCTGGCAGGGTCTTGCGCTCAACAATGTGCGACAGGCGGCGTTTTAACGTTGTATCAGGGGATGCCTGTACACGTTTTTGCACCTCTTCAAGCAACTCGTCAACGGTAAGCTTGCTAAGGTCAACTATATGTGGTTCAGCTTCTTCGGTAATTAAAGCCTGGGCTGTTTCTTCGGTTTTTGTTTCGGCTTCGCCGGCTTTTTTCTTTTTGTCGCTCTTGTTGCTTAATGGCTGGCTAAGCTTGCTGCCATCGCGGTACAAAGCGCAGGCTTTAAGGCCCAACTGCCAGCTAAGCATGTAAGAGTCAGATATTTCGTCGATAGAAGCTTCGTGAGGAAGGTTGATGGTTTTTGAAATAGCGCCGCTTAAGAAAGGCTGTGCAGCAGCCATCATTTTAATGTGGCCATGTGCGTGAATAAACCTTTCGCCTTTTTTGCCGCATTTGTTTGCGCAGTCAAACACTTTAAGGTGCTCGTTTTTAAGGTAAGGTGCGCCTTCAACCGTCATGGTACCGCATACATAATCGTTGGCAGCATCAATTTGGTCTTCGGTAAAGCCAAGTGCGTCGAGCAGGTCAAAATTCCAGTCGGTGTATTGGGCCGGTGTAAAACCAAGCCTTTCAAGGCAGGCATCACCCAGGGTAAACCTGTTGAAGATAAAGCCAATTTCGAATGCTGCTTTGGCGGCATCGTTCAGCTTCTTTATCTCTTCGGCTATAAAGCCTTTTTCGCTAAGTGACTGGTTGTTGATGAACGGTGAGCCTTCAAATGAGGCAGAACCAACGGCATACTTAATAATAGCGTCAGTTTCTTTAGCGCTGTACCCAAGGTTTTTAAGCGCTGCAGGAACAGACTGGTTGATGATTTTAAAATAACCGCCGCCGGCAAGTTTTTTAAACTTAACCAGGGCAAAATCTGGTTCAACGCCGGTGGTGTCGCAGTCCATAACAAGGCCAATGGTACCAGTGGGGGCAATTACAGTTGTTTGAGCGTTACGGTAACCGAACTTCTCACCCAACTGTACTGCATCATCCCATGCTTTGGTTGCGGCTCTTAATAAAACGTCAGGGCAATACTTAGCATTAATGCCAACAGGCTTAACGCTTAACCCCTCATAAGCTTCGTTTGCATCGTATGCGGCGGCGCGGTGGTTACGCATTACACGCAGCATGTCTGCCTTGTTTTCGTTGTACCTGGCGAATGGCCCGATAAATTCTGCCATTTCAGCCGAGGTTTTATAAGCTATACCGGTAAGTATCGCAGTAATAGCGCCTGCAATACCACGGGCTTCTTCGCTGTCGTAAGCAATACCGCTTACCATAAGCATGGTGCCCAGGTTTGCGTAGCCAAGGCCAAGCGTGCGGTAGTCGTAACTAAGCTGTGCCACTTCTTTTGAAGGGAACTGGGCCATAAGCACTGATATTTCAAGCACTACTGTCCATAAACGGCAGGTGTACTCAAAGCCCTCAACATCAAACTTGTTGTTGCTGGTGTCGAAGAACTTCATCAGGTTGGCGCTTGCCAGGTTACAGGCGGTGTTATCTAAAAACATGTATTCGCTACATGGGTTAGATGCGTTTATGCGGCCACCCTGCGGGCAGGTATGCCACTCATTAATGGTAGTGTCGTACTGTGTGCCGGGGTCAGCGCAACGCCATGCTGCATAACTTATGGTGTTCCATACTTCGCGGGCGGGTATTTTTTTCATTACCCTGCCATCGGTACGGGCCTTAAGTTCCCAATCGCCGTCTTCTTCCAGCACTTTGAAGAACGAGTTGGGTATGCGAACTGAGTTATTTGAATTTTGGCCTGAAACGGTAAGGTAAGCTTCGCCTTCGTAGTGGTTGTCGTAGCCTGCGTCGATAAGGGCGCCTACTTTCTTTTCTTCTTCCACCTTCCAGTTAACGAATTTCATTATCTCAGGGTGGTCAAGGTCAAGACAAACCATTTTGGCTGCGCGGCGTGTAGTGCCGCCAGATTTGATGGCGCCTGCTGAACGGTCGCCTATTTTTAAGAAGCTCATTAAGCCGCTTGATGTGCCGCCGCCGCTCAATTTTTCGCCTTCGCCGCGTATTTGAGAGAAGTTGGTACCTACGCCGGAGCCATATTTGAAGATGCGGGCTTCGCGGGTCCAAAGGTCCATAATGCCACCTTCGTTAACAAGGTCGTCGCTAACGCTTAATATAAAGCAGGCGTGGGGCTGGGGCCTTTCGTACGCGCTGGATGATTTTTTTAGCTGGCCGTCTTTAGCGTCAACAAAATAGTGGCCCTGGGGCTTGCCGGTAATGCCATAGCTTTCGTGCAGGCCGGTATTAAACCATTGGGGGCTGTTAGGCACGCAAGCCTGGTTTAAAATGCTGTAAACCAGCTCATCGTAAAATACCTGGGCATCCTGTGGGCTGGCAAAGTAGTTATAACGTTCGCCCCATACGCGCCAGCAATTGGCCATACGGTGGGCTACCTGCTTAACACTGGTTTCCCTGCCAAGGCTGCCGTCAGGCTGTGGAATGCCGGCTTTACGAAAATACTTTTGGGCAAGAATGTCGGTGGCAATCTGGCTCCACTGTTTGGGAACTTCCACATTGTTCATTTCAAACACCACTTCCCCGTTGGGGTTGCGTATAACGCTGGTGCGGTAATCGTATTCAAAAAGATCGAATGCTGCTACGCCATCTTTGGTAAAACGACGCTGGAAGTGCAACCCCTTGGTAGGTTGAGCCATATTAAAAGTATTTAGTGTATTTGGAATTTGTTTTAAGCCCCCGTTACGTATTAACGAATTGTTAAGCGGTTGACGAAAATATTCATCTATCGCGAAAAAGCACGTGTTGAAATATGCACAGTATGTTGAAAAGTAATGTGGACAATTCCGCGAACAATACTGCCATTGGCTTTGCCGCATTTTGCACACAATGTGGGTAACAATTTATGTAAAAAAGGTGAAGAAATTGGCGGAAAAATGTTAAATAGATGGCAGGGAACCGACGCGGCCAATATCTGAATGGGTGCGGTTAATATAAAAGTCTATAGGTATGGGCTTTTGAGTAAGGAAGCTGATATTAGACAGGCGGTTTTTTACCACCGGGTTTAACAGCCAGGGAATATTGCTTTCTGCATCAGTTTGCCAGCCGCCTTTTTCAAGCTTGGGCAGTATGGGGTTGTTGAATGAGGTGATGTAGTCAACCCAGCCAAAGCCCATGTCCCAAGCTTGCTGCAAAGCTTTTTTGGGGCTTGCTATGGTTGCCAGCCGCATGGCGCCTACGTTGGGCTGCAGCACAACTTGTGAGCCATCGCTAAGGCTACATCCTTGTAATGAAGGTTGCTGCCAGTAATGGCCGGCAGGTGGTTGGCCCGGGGCGCCGGTTACGGTTATCGCCGACAAAACTTCGTCCATCGGTTTGCCCCACATGGCGGGGTTAATGCAGGTCATCCTTATAAGCGGGGTGTAATGGTACCAGCCCAGCAAACGGTACAGCCTTATGGCATCCATATTGGCGTTAATATTACCTTGCAGGCCCAAATGCCCAACGGCGTTTATCAGGCTTAGCAACACCGGGCTGTTACGGTACTGAGGTTGTATGTACAGGTTTATATGCCAGGCATACCCATTTGAAAGGCTTACACCCAAGTGGCCGGCAATTTGCCCTTTCTCAATGGCTATAAAGGCCTGGCCGTAAGTAGCATTGCCAAACTGCCATTGCCAAAATGCCTGGTTTTGCAGGGGATGGCCCGGCTTGTAAATAAGCTGGTAAAATGGCTGCAATAAGGGCCAGTGTTCAGGTGTAGCCGCCTTTATTTCCATACAAATGGGTTATGCTTCAATAATTTCGGTTAAATGCCCCTGCGGGGTAAGCAAAAAAGCGCAGCGCTTATTGTTAAACGCCTCTGAAAAAAAAGTATTCAGCAGCCTGTAACCTGCTGTAACCAGTTGTTCAGTGGCTTCGTCAAAATTTTGCGCTTTATAGGCTATATGGTAATAGTGTATGCCACGCTTAAAATAGGCATCAAATGCATTGTTACCCGCAAATGGCTGCACCAGTTCAATATTGGTATTATTACCGGTGCTAACAAAGCAAACATTTACCAGTTGTGAAGATATGCTGTACACCTGCGATACCGCCCCCGCGCCAAAAAGCGCGGCATAATTTTCAACAGCTTCCTGCATGTTCTTAACAAGTATGGCACTGTGGTGGTACGTCAGGCTTTCGCCGATTGAATGCATGTGCAAATTTCTCCTACATTTTTAAAGCTGTTAACCTGCATGGCGGTAAACTTAATACCAAACTTTTTCTCAATCCCGATGATGATCTGGATGTTGGAAATTGAATCCCAGTCCTCTACGTCGTCTGCTATTGTTTCGGCAGTTACCACAACGCTGTCGCTGTCCAGTTCCTCCCGTATTACTTCCTGTACCTGCCGTAAAATTTCATCCTGTGTCATACGCTGCCGTTAATAAAGGTTTTTAATGGGGTAAAATTATCCAAATTTAGCTGCCATTTACCATCTGCCATTTCTTTAAACCCTAATGAGTGGTAAAAATTTTTTACCATACCGTTTTTGGCAGTCGGTAAATATTCACCCACCAATTCTATAGCTCCCTGTGCAATCGCCTGTTGTACAAGGCTGTTCAATACAAAATTTTCCATGCCGCGTTTTAATACGCGGCAACTCATCAGCCAGTTTTCAATAAAAAAAACGTTTTGTTGTTTTTTCAGCACCACCATACTTATAAGGCCATAATCACCGAATTTATCAACTAATGAAAAATCAAATGCCATGTAGTTATCACTGCCGGCAATGTGTTCAACATCCTTTTCGTTATAGCGCACTGTACGCAGGTTAAACTGATTTGAGCGTTGCGACAATTGCGCGATCCTGGGTTTATTAAAGCTGTTAAACCGGCCAATTTTTACCTTCATGTTAAGGCTGGCCAAATAATCGTCCTCGTTGGTAAAAATTTCTTTTGCTCTAACACGTTCAGCTTCCTTTTTGTATTGCTCGTTACGCTTCATGTCTTCTGCTGTAAAAGTTGCTGTTTCAAACAGGTTTAGATGCTGCAAATAGTTAAGGTATCCGGCGGGGTCTTCCGGCAGTTCCGGAACGGTTACAGCAGGCAACTCCCTGCGTACAAGGTTTCTTTCAAACGGGTTATCGTCAACAAATACCATGCTGTCAAAACCAATATTCAAAACTTTTTGAATGTAGCGTATGTTATCCGCCTTATTATCCCAGTTTACTGCAAATATGGCAATATCATCCATGCGCAACTCCATTTCGGGGTGCTGCTCAAAAACCTCTTTTACCACGGCTTCATCATTTTTGCTGCAAACCGCTATAATAATGCCCCGTTCTTTTAGTTGCTTAACCCATAACTGCAGGTCAGTAAAAACTTTTCCTATGCCAAAGCTGCCCACCTGTATATTGTTTATGCCATCATCGCCAATTATTCCGCCCCACATGGTATTATCAAGGTCAACAATAATACATTTGTTAAACCGCCCCTGTATTGCCTGTATTACCTGTGTAATACTTTTAACTAAGCCCACTAAAAAATCCGGCTCTGTTACTATGCCGGTATTTACATAAACGGTCTGGTTTAGCCTGTTATTAAAGCCAAAAGTTGTTTGTAACGCATCTGTATCAACCACAAAAAGATTATTATGCCTTTGTGCCAGTTGCATAATGCCAGCGTTTATTGCCCTTAATTGCCAAGAGAATGAGAATGGTGTTTTATTGGCAAAATTGCCATACACACCATCAGGAAGCATACAAAAGTTAAGAAAAATGATGCTACTCCCGCTGTATTGGCTATAGGCGGTTATAAGTGTTTCGTAGTAACTTAGCTGGTTTTTAGCAAAGTGTTGTTTTTCGCTCAGGGGTAGCCTGGCGAATTTTTTTTGTAGTTCCTCAGCTGCAAAAAAAATTATTGCAAAATCCGGTTTAGAGTGATATAACTGTGATGCGCTATCCAGTATTTCCCGTTCTGCCTGCTGAAACCCGGCCTCATAAATGTCAAAATTTAGTTGTGCCTCAAAACCGTATCCCCTAAGAGCTATATGTAAAAGCTGGGTAGGGGTATCGCCTAAAATGGCAATTTTGGTGGCTTTAAAAGCTGAAAAATCTTTTTTGATATTTTTTTTTAGCTGCGTAAAATTCATCATGCAATACTGCTTAAAATACTGTTCGAATGTAAAATAAAATAGGGATTTTTGACCAAAATTAAGGTTATGAAGGTAATCATGTACCACTATATACGGCCGGAAGACGAAAGCCTGCCTGAATTTAAATACCTGCACCTTGATGATTTTTGTAAGCAATTAGATTTTTTTGAGCGTGAGTACGGGTTTGTTGATAAGGCAGATTTCTTTAAGGGGCTTTCCTGCGGGCAGCCTGTGCCGGGCGTTGTACTTACCTTTGATGACGGCCTTAAGGACCATTATAAATACGTATTGCCGGAACTTAAAAGAAGAGGCCTTTGGGGCTTTTTTTATGTGTGTACAGGTGTTTACCAGTCAGGCAGTTTGCTTGACGTTCACCGGGTACACATGCTTTTAGGGCGGTATGGCGGCAAAGAAATTTATGATGCTTTAAAGACTATGATAACTGACGACATGCTTGTTGGTAAAAAGCAGGAAGAGTTTAACCAATATGCGTACAAAAGCCAGGCAAATGATGATTACAGCACCCAGGTAAAGAAAATATTGAACTATTTTTTAGATTATTCGCATAAAGATGCAATCCTTGGAAGGTTAATGGAGTCGTATTTTGGCAATGAGGCGGACCTGGCAAAAAAATTTTACATAACCGCCGGTGAAATGGCAGAAATGCGGCAGCAAGGAATGATTATTGGCAGCCATACCGTAAGTCACCCGGTATTAAGCAGGTTAACGCCGGATGAACAGGAAAAAGAAATAAAAGGATCGTTCGCGTGGCTTGAAAGTGCTTTACACGGCCTGGATTTTAAAACATTCTGTTATCCTTATGGTGGATTTCACTCATTTACCCGCGAAACAGAAAAGATATTGAGTGATAATAACGTTAGTTGTAGTTTTAATGTTGAGCCCCGTGATATTGAAGCAGCGGACCTGCTTAACAGGCCAACCGCTTTACCCCGGTATGACTGCAATATGTTTCCTTATGGCAAAGTACGATAGTTAGCAGGCAACTAATATTGTTTTATTACGTTTATATGTTAAAAGCCTTATTTGTGGCTTTTGGCTAAAATAACCCCCAAAAAGAGAAAATTTTTTTGCATTTTTGCATATAGCACCAATTTAACAGTTAATCGTTTGCATGAAGCAGAAGTTATACCATCAATTAACCGAAAGAAAAAGCCATGGCAAAAAGTCATTTACGGTGCTGATTGATCCTGATAAAGTGGATTTAAACAAAACAGAGCAACTCGTAAACCTGGCCGTAAATGCAAAAGTGGATTATTTTTTTGTAGGGGGTAGTTTGGTAATATCCAATCACCTTGACGAATGCATCCGTCAAATTAAAACACTTTGCAATATACCCGTTATTCTTTTTCCCGGCGCGCCAAGCCAGGTTAGTAAATATGCCGATGCATTATTATATCTTTCCGTTATATCGGGCCGCAATCCCGAACTGCTTATAGGCCAACACGTTATAAGTGCACCTTTTGTAAAACAATCTGGTTTGGAAATAATGCCAACGGGTTATATAATTGTTGATGGCGGCGCGCCTACAACAGTTTCGTACATTTCAAACACAGCGCCTATACCGGCAGATAAAAATGAAATTGCCATGTGTACAGCAATGGCGGGTGAAATGCTGGGGATGAAGGTTATTTATATGGATGCAGGCAGCGGTGCGAAACGCCCCATTACCGAAACTATGATCGAAAAAGTATCTTCTCACATTGAAGTGCCGCTTATTGTTGGCGGTGGTATTACCGAACCTGAGAAGGCTTACCGTAATTGCCGCGCTGGCGCAGATGTAATAGTGGTGGGTAATGCCATTGAAAAAGATGCCAGCCTTATTATGGAGATGAGCGATGCGGTGCATTCAGTACCGGTAAATGTATAAAAACCATTAGGTTATTGGTCAATAAGTCAGTTAGCTAATAAAGAAGCCGGTAGATCTACCGGCTTCTTTATTAGCTAACTCCATACCTCGTTTTTACTTAATGACCTATTGACCAATGACTTATTCACTATTTGTTCTCCGGTGCTACCCTTGTCGGGGTGTCTTTACCGCTTATGATTGTTTTGCTGCTTATGGCTATGGCTTTTATAATTTCAGCCATGTTGTTCATGTCTAATGTGCCAATTTCATCACTTACTTTATGATAGTTGGGCTCGCTGTCCATTTTAGAGGTAGATATGGTGTGTGCCGGTACACCTACGCGGGCCAGTGTTGCATTATCTGAACGGTAAAACAGGTTTTGTTCTGTATACGGGTCGGGATAAAAAGAAAAATTACTGCCCTTTAGGTTTTCCTGTAATATTTTGCCCATATCGGTTCTTTCATACCCGGTAATATAAGCCGAGTTTTTACCCCACTTGCTCTCGGTGCCTATCATTTCAATATTAAACATGGCTTTTACCTGCTCAGGGTTTAACTGTTTTGAAAAGTAAGCTGAACCATATTCGCCCACCTCTTCAGCAGTAAAGGCGGCGAATATAATAGAGCGGCCGTTACTTTTTATCGTACTGAAATATTTTGCTAATGTTATAACTGCGGTGGTGCCGGCTGCATCATCGTTAGCGCCGTTAAAAATGCTGTCGCCATTAACAGGTTTACCTACACCAAGGTGGTCGTAATGGCCGCTAAATATTACATACTCATTAGGTTTGGTTTTGCCGGGTAATACGCCAACAATATTGCTTAGCGGCAGCCTTTCAAAGGTTTGGCTGGCTGTAATGCTGTATTGTTGTGTTGCGCCATTGCCCACTATAAAAACAATAGTTGGTGTGGTGGATGGTATTTGCTTCGCAAAATTAGCTATCCGTCTTAGGTTTTTTTGAAATGAACTGTCAATAAAAACAACGGTATTCTTACTCCCCTGCAATGCATTTATCGCCTGGCCGAAGAAATTGTCTTTGGCGCCTATGGTAACTTTCTCAAAGCCAGACCGTTCGGTAACAGTAACATTTTCCTGTGGGGAAACTACCACTACATTAGCTTCCGGTACTGTAACGCCATCTACGTTGGCCTGCGTGGTAACTGTTTTTGACCGCAGCATTTCAAAACTTTGCCGGTAGTCTTTTTTACCCGGCAAAGGCTTAAGGCCAGCGTTTTTAAATTCTTTTATTATAAAATCGCCAGCTTTTTCAATGTCTGGCGTAAACACCTTTCTGCCCCGAAGGCTGTCTGACGAAAGAACGCGTTCAATACGCTCAACTTCCTTCGCATTAATAAGGTTGTCTATTTTTTGGGCATGCAAACAAGAACATACTATTAAGCCTGCAAAAACAAAAAATCTTTTCATATGTGTTTTTTTCCTGTTGATTACAAAGTAACTGAACCAACAAAGAAAGGAAGATTATTTGGTTGGGCAAATTGTTAGGCTATAAAGCGTACTAATATAGTAGCCGGCGTGTTTTAAACCCCCCAGCAGGCAGTATAAACTTGCCGTTCAATTGCCTTAGCTAATTATAGCGAAAGCAAGGTTAGATTGCAAATTAAGCTCGTACCTGCAAACTTAAATTCATCCCATTGCTAAAAAAAGTGAGGCTTTATAGGCACGCATTTTAGAAATATATCTTTAAATTACTTATTGCTTTATAAACTTATACTTAATGGTACTATTGCCATTAGTAAGGTAATAGCCGCCCGTTGTAAGGTTGGCCACGTTCCAGCTAATAACATTTTCTCCTGTTGCCAGGTTCACTGTTTTCTGCAATGCTATTCTGCCGGCAGCATCGTATATATTAAGCACTGTTTTTTGTTGAACAGCGTTAATTTTAACTGTGAGAACACTTTTTACGGGATTGGGATACAACAACGTTGTAGTAGCGCTACCCATGGTTACGGGTATAATTTGGGAATAGCTGAAATCGCCGTCTTTATCAACCATTTTTAAACGATAGTAATTTATACCCGTTAACGGATTTTCATCAACCGTGGCATAAGTATGCTGTGTATTGACACTGCCTGCTGCCTGTATTGTTGAAATACGGGTAAACGGCGCCCTGTTTACTGACCTTTCAACATCAAAATAACTGCTGTTTATTTCCTGTGCTGTTATCCATTGAAGAGTAACAACATTTTTTTGCAGCGCTGCACTAAAATTCAGCAGCTTTACTGGCAGTAGCCCGCTGGCCCCACCGAATTTAGCGGCATAAATGTTACCTATTTGCGATGTCCAGCAGGCAATGGCAGTGCCGTCTTCAAGTGACACGATTGGATTTACTGTGTGATTATTGCTCACCTGCATTGAGTCGTATTGCGATACAATTACGGGTATGCCGCCCGCACGCCATTGTGTAATGCCATCTTTGTTATATTTCTGGGAGTATAGCCTGCCATTAAAATTCCACATGGCAATAACCCCACCGCTTCCATCATCGCCAATAACGGGGTTTATGCCGTTATACCCGTCTTTTGGCCTTAAACCTTTTCCCCAAAGCTGGTTGCCGTTTTTGTCAACATGCTGCAGGCATGCAATGCTGCTACTGTCAAAAATCATATAAAAGCCCCCTTGCTTATCAATAAGCATGGATGCAGCTACATCATCTGCTTTGGTAATAGCAACAGGCAAGCCTTTGTTTTTCCATAAAAAATTGCCGTTCTCATCAATCTTTTGCGCATAAATATCGTGGCTTGTAGCCTGGTTTCTTGCATCTTCCCATGCAACTGTAATATTTTTTGTTGTAGCGGTGCTGTCATATAAAAGGCTGGTCGCGTTATATGATGCTCTGCTATCAAATGAATCTGCTACCAGTAGCCCTTTCTGAGGCCATAAAAAAGTGCCTGTTGCTGAAATTCGCTGCATATACAATGCTGAAGTATAGCCCCATGCCACTGCAGCCGTGCCCTTACCTGTATTTACGATATTTGAGCCGTAACTAATATTAGTACTGTCTAAACTGGTAACATATAAACCGTTTGCACCCCATACCGGGTTGCCATTTTTGTCAATATGCTGCGCTGAAATGCCAAATGGGCCATATGTTTGCCAGGTAATAAACGCGCCGCCATCGCCATCAGCAGATGCCTGGTTGGTGGCGGGGTCTTCACTATTACGCATCCTTGAATCCTGCGCAACAGAAACGGGTACGCCACCAGCAACCCACAATTCGTTACCATTGGCATCAAGCCTTTGCGCGTAGATATGAAACCCGCCACCAATTATACTTATATCAAAAAATATCACCGCACCTCCATGGCCATCAGGCAGCACTATAGGGTCGTAAGCCCATTCGTCGCCCGGCGATGATAACATTTTACCGTTTGTGCCCCATTTTGCCACTCCATTACTATCAAGCCGTTGTACGTATATTCTGTCCATTGAATTTCTTTGGTCCATCCATGCTATAATAGCTCCTTTGTGGCCATCGCCGCACATTAACTCTCCATAGGCCCTGTGGCTTTGGCATACAAGGTTTCTCGTGGTTGTATCACTGCTCCATTGCGCAAAGCTGCAGGTGCCTGCAAGTATGGTCGTTAAAAGAAGTAAAATTCTTTTCATATGAAAGGTGTGTTGATTGTTTCCGAAATTATCGACGCCCATAAGCCAATCCTATACACCTTTTTGTCTATTTTTTGCAGGTAAAACCACCACATTGGGTTAAAGAAAATGCTTTTATAAAAATGATATAAATTATTCCTACTCAAATACTGTAATTCAACAGGCTTACTATGCCGCCTTGATTACAATAAAACAAATTGTGTAACTAACCTAAGCTGCAGGCTTCACCTGCAAGCAACTAGTATGGTATCTTCTCCATGAGAGTTTAGATATGTCCTGCGTTTTAATTCATCAAAAACCTGCAATTATTTCACTCCATTATCATAGTTTAGCCTTTTAATGCCAAATGCTTATGCGAAAAATATTGCTTATTGCAAGCCTGTTTGTGTACCACTGTATTTATGCCCAACAGCTAACAGTTGAAAAAATTATGCAGGATACCAAGTGGATCGGCGTTTCGCCCTCAAGCCCTTTTTGGTCTTACGACAGCAAAGCGGTGTTTTTCAGGTGGAATCCGGAAAGAGGTATGTCTGATTCAACTTATGCCTATGGCCTGCAAAGTAAAGGGCCCGTTAAGGCAGGGTACGCCTCTTCACAAAGTGCTGCGGCAATTAATGGGGGTACTTACAACCTTAACCGTACCCAGATAACCTACGATTTTAAAGGCGATATTTATTTGCTTGATGTTGCCACCAACGCAACCAAAAGAGTAACCCAAACCGAGGAGTATGAAAGCAACCCGGCATTTGCACATAACGATGAATGGATTGTGTATCAAAAGGGGAACGACCTTTTTGCATGGAATATTAAAGAGGGTACCACCAAACAACTTACAAAGCTGATAAGCGGTTCAGCGCCGTCATCAAAAAAAATACCTGTTGAAGAAAAATGGTTGATGGAGCAGCAATTGCAAACATCTGACATCATTAAAGAACGCAAAAACAAAGCAGATGCACGCAAAGCCTTTTTACAGTCAGTAAAGGAGACTGACACACTGCATATTATTTATACCGGAGATGATGCAGTTACCGGCCTGCAACTAAGCCCTAACGGCCGTTTTGTAACCTACAATCTTTATGAAGAACCCAAAGACGCAAAACGCACAGTTCAGCCCAACTATGTTACCGAAAGCGGTTTTACCACTGACATACCCGGCCGCGATAATGTTGGCGCCAGCCAGGGCAGCAGCACCTTTTATGTGTTTGACAAATTAAAGGATACCGTAATAAAAGTAAACCTTGATAGTATACCCGGCATTGTGGATGCGCCGTTATACCAAAAAGATTACCCTGCAAAATTTGCAAACAATAAAAAAGCCCCAAGGCCGGCTACCGTTAACGGGCCTTATTGGAGCTATGACGGAAGCAATGCCGTGGTTGACATATTCAGTGATGATTATAAAGACCGCTGGCTGATGCAACTGGATGGCGCAACTGGCAAACTAATCTTGCTTGACCACCAGCACGATGAAGCATGGATTGCCGGCCCTGGTATAGCATGGCTATCAGGTGCGAAGGTTGGATGGATTAATAACAACACTTTTTGGTTTCAAAGCGAGGCATCTGGTTACAGCCACCTGTACAGTATTAATGTAAGCACGCATGATAAAAAGCAAATAACCAGCGGCAAGTACGAAATACTAACTGCGCAGCTTAGCAACGATAAAAAATATTTTTATATTACAACCAACGAAGACCACCCGGGTAAGCAACAATTTTATCGTATTAAAACAGACGGTACCGGCAAGCAGCAAATAACCAGCATGACTGGTGGTTATGAAGTTAGCCTTTCTCCCGACGAGAAATATATAACCTATCGTTACAGCTATCAAAATAAACCGTGGGAGTTGTATGTACAGGAAAATGAGCCGGGCAAGAAACCTGTGCAGGTTACCAATAAGGCAATGAGTGATGAGTGGAAGGCATACCCGTGGCGCGATACAAAAATATTCACCTTTAAGGCTCGCGATGGCGCTGATGTATACGCACGTATTTATGAGCCTGCTGCCGGCAAAAAAAATAAAGCGGCAGTAATATTTGTGCATGGTGCGGGCTACCTGCAAAATGTTACCTATAGCTGGAGCTATTACCAACATGAATTTATGTTTAATAACTTGCTGGCTGATGAAGGTTACACAGTGATGGACATAGATTATCGCGCGAGCGCAGGCTACGGCCGTGACTGGCGTACGGGTATTTACCGGTACATGGGAGGCAAAGACCTGGATGATGAGGTGGATGCTGCAAAATATTTAGTAAGCCAGTATGGCGTAGACAGTACCCGAATAGGTATGTATGGTGGCAGCTATGGCGGTTTTATGACGCTGATGGCATTATTTACACAGCCTGGTGTGTTTAAGGCTGGTGCAGCCTTACGCCCTGTTACTGACTGGGGGCATTATGACCACAACTATACCGCAGCCATTTTAAATGAACCGTTTAATGACAGCATTGCTTATGCGCGCTCATCACCTATAAATTTTGTAGCGGGTTTAAAAGACCATTTACTGATATGCCATGGCATGGTTGATGTAAATGTTCACTTCCAGGATGCGGTGCGTTTAGCGCAAAGGCTGATTGAATTGCATAAAGAAAACTGGGAGATAGCACCCTTTCCTGTTGAAGACCACGGTTTTGTTGAAGCCAGCAGTTGGACCGATGAGTATAAAAGGATATTGAAGTTGTTTAATGACAATTTGCTGAAATAAGAAATCTACGAATTACGAAGTTGGTACGAATATACGAATGGGTGACAGCGTTAGTTTTTTTATCTGGTTGTTGATGAAATCTATCAGTTGCGAATTTAGTAAGAACATATAAATAGGGAACACTTTTTTATAAGGATGTCACTGTTTTATGGTGCAAATCATTGAGTAAATAGAGAAATATTTATGGATAAAAAAATTAAGGCGAAAGGACCGTGTTTATCCTGAATTAAGTTATAAAATTATTGTCTCTGCATTCGAAGTATATAACGAATTGGGATTTGGTCATGCCGAAAAAATATATCAAAAAGCTTTGGCTATAGTGCTAAAAAAGAAAAACATAACTTTCCAGGAACAAGTGTATACTCCTTTGAAATTTCAGGATGAGATAGCAGGAAAAATGTTTTTTGATTTTTTGGTTGAGGATAAGATCATTACTCTTAGAATACCATCCACTACTATTCCCCATATTACAAATGCAGATATATAAGTCATTATAAAATACCTAGAAAAATTGTTATAACACTTACAATAAGTAAATGAATAATATTGGGTTTTGCTTTTATAATTTCTTGAAACATGGCCGGGTTGATCAATTATAGTAACATTTAATCTGCAGGTAAGGCTAAACAATCCAGGCCCTAAAAACTCGCCGAAAATTGTTAAAACACAAATGGCCATCTATTACCCTTACACTTGTTAGCCCCTTTTTCTTATTTTTGCCCCGTTTTAAATTTACGTTATCATTAACCCGTCCCGCGGATGCGGGATAAAACTATACAGTTACATGGCAGATATTTTTGAAAGGTTGATCAAAAACTATGGCCCCATTGGCCAGCACCGTGAGAGGGCGCATGGATATTTTGCATTTCCCAAGCTGGAAGGAGAGATTGGCAGCCGCATGAAATTTCGTGGCAAGGAAATGGTGGTTTGGAGCCTTAATAACTATTTAGGCCTTGCCAATCACCCCGATATAAGAAAGGTAGACGCTGATGCAGCAGGCCAATACGGCTTAGCCTCGCCTATGGGCGCGCGTATGATGAGTGGTAATACTAACCACCACGAGCAACTGGAAGCTGAGCTGGCTGAATTTGTAGGTAAAGAAGATGCCATTTTAATGAACTTTGGTTACCAGGGCATTATGAGCGCTATAGACGCGCTTTGCGGCCGCCACGATGTAATTGTGTACGATGCCGAAGATCATGCCTGTATAATTGACGGCCTTCGCCTGCATCCCGGCCACCGTTACGTGTACAAGCATAACGACCTGGAAGATTTTGATAAACAAATGGAACGCGCTACTGCCCTTATTGAAAAGCAGGGTGCCGGTGGCATTTTGGTGATTACCGAAGGTGTTTTTGGCATGGCGGGCGACCAGGGTATTTTAAAAGAAATTATTGACCTTAAGGGCAAATACAACTTTCGCCTGCTGGTTGATGATGCGCATGGCTTTGGTACTTTAGGCGCAACTGGCGCCGGCGCCGGCGAAGCCCAGGGCTGCCAGGAAGGTATTGACCTGTACTTTAGCACCTTTGCAAAGTCAATGGCATCAATTGGCGCGTTTACCGCGGGACCACGGGTTATTATTGATTATATACGTTACAACATCCGCTCGCAAATATTTGCTAAAAGCTTGCCTATGCCAATTGTGCTGGGTAACCTAAAAAGGCTTGATATGCTGCGCACCATGCCCCAACTGCGTGAAAAACTGTGGCACAATGCCCTAAGCCTGCAAAAAGGCTTGCGCCAGCGCGGTTTTGATATTGGTAAAACCAATACCATGGTTACACCGGTATACATGAAGGGCGGCGTTGAAGAGGCTACTGCTATGGTAATGGACCTGCGCGAAAATTACGGCATATTCTGCTCAATAGTAGTGTACCCTGTTATACCAAAAGGGCATATTATTTACCGTTTGATACCTACAGCTGCCCATACGGATGAAGATATTGAACTTACCCTTACTGCATTTAGCGAAACCAAAGCCAGGCTGGACGCAGGCGCTTACAAGGCAGAACATATACCTGCCATGGCGGACGCAAGGTAGAAGTAAGTTTGTAGTTGCGAACGCACGATAAATAAAAGAATGGTGCTTATAATATTTTAAATAGAATAGATAACCGGCAGGGCAGTAATAATTGCCCTGCTTTTTTTTGTGGTGGTTAAGTTGTAAAGCAAGCACTTCTTCACCTTTACGTTAATACCCCCTTTGCAATGATAATTATTAGTTAACCGTAGCCAGCCGCAAGTTATATATAAAAAGTTCAGCTTTGCAGCAATGAGTAACGCCTGCATTGTTAGCTGTATATTATTAGCTGGAATAATTTTTTATAGCTGTAAAAAAACACATGCCCCTCTTGTGCAGCCACTAACGCCGATCATGGCAGAAAATTATTTAACTGAATCACCGTGGAGCTTTACCTGGCCGCCTGATGGAACGAGGCCGCCGATATTTGACTCAGTTGCTTTTTTCTTTTCACAGCAAATAAACAGCAATACTTACCGGGATAGAGTTGTGGGCTACTACCCGGGCAGGTTAACTGTTTTTACATCTGCAACATTTATAGTAAGCAATAAAGCAAATAAGCCTGACACGTTAATAACGCCATTCTCACCTTACACTGCATCGGGCAGTAAGCTGGATACTTTTTTGATAAGCGATTTAAGCAGCCATGCATTTGTTATGTGGCAGTATACTGTACCCGGAAACGGCCAGTTGCTAAGGGATACGTTGGTTAGAAGGTAAGATAAGTAAGCCCTGCGGGCTGGCAGAAACCGCTAACTAAATGTGTTAAAAGTTTTTGATGTGCTAACGCATTACACCCAAGGCTACAAATATTGTTGTAACAAACATGCAGCTAAGGCCGGTTAAAAAGAATATATCTGCAATTTTTTCAAACCGATCGCCTTTTTCTGTTTTGCTGCGTAATGACAAAAACGAAAGCAGGCTTGCTGTCATAAACAATATAATAGCTGCGATTGTAAACTCGTCTATCAATGTTGTTTGCGAAATTTTAAGTACATGCAGCGATGTTAAAACGATAAAACATATACCCAACAGGTTAGATGATGTATTGAGTATATGTGGCGATTTGTTATTGCTGTTTTTATCCATGATTAAAAATTACAGCTATAAAATTAAATGTTGCTGTAATAAAATAAAACGGCCGGCTGTTATAGTTGTGGTAAGGTTGTAAGCTGCATGCAGATAACGTATTTCTCTGCACCTTTGCCTTATGAAAAATATCCTCATCCTTGTTTTACTGTTTGCAGCCGCAGGCAGCTATGCGCAAATTAATAATGTGCAATTTATCAATCCTTCCACATTGTCTTCTCCCAAAGGCTACTCGCATGCCGCGATAATTGACCTTGGCACCTGTAACATGGTTATTATGAGCGGGCAGGTACCGCTTGACAGTACGGGCAACTTTATTGGCAAAGGTGATTTTACCCTGCAGGCCGAAACAGTATTTGCCAACATAAAAAAGCTGGTTATTGCAGCAGGTGGCAATATGGATAATGTTGTTAAGCTGGGTTATTTTGTGCTTGATGTAAGCCAGCTGCAAACATTGCGTACTGTGCGCGATAGATTTGTAAACACTCAGCACCCGCCTGCCAGTACACTGGTGCAGGTAAGTAAATTATTTAGGGATGATGTGTTGCTTGAAGTGGAGGCTACGGCCATAATACCCAAAAAATAGCACACTGTTTATGTAAGCATTGTTAAGAGTAGATAATATGGTTGCCTGTGTTTACCCATTTTGGCTAAATACCCTGGCAACACGTACAAAGCGGCTTTTGTAATAAGCATCTAAAGGTGTTATAGTTACGCCCATTTGCCTGCCGCTGGTGCTATGTATAAAACTAATAGCGCCATTAACATTGGCAGTTATAAGGCCCATATGCCCAATGCTGTTGCTAAGGCTGTCGGTACCGGTAAATAAAATAATGTCACCGCGTTTTGCCTGGCTTACCGGCACGGTTTTGCCAACACCGCCAAACTGCATTGACGAGCGGGGCACCTGTATATTAAAATGATTAAATACATAGGTAATAAAACCGCTGCAGTCAAAACCTGCCTGTGGATTGCTTGAGCCATACAAATAAGGTACGCCTTTTTGCATTTCAGCAAACTGCATTAGCTGCGCCGGGGTAGTGTTGCCCGTATTAATAGTGTTTGTAGCGGTATCATATTTAGATGTAACCATAGTGGGCGCTGTGTCATGGTGAGTTTCCGCAGTATCAGCTTTTGCGCGGGCTGCTTGTGCCTTCATCCTGTCTACATTATTGTTTTGGCTAAGCTGCCCGCAGCCTGCCAGGACAAATAATAATATGAATACAAGTGTTTTCATAGGTTATAACGCAGGTATTACAATTAATAAGCCAAACAGGCTGCTGTTGTTGTAATTGTTAAAGTTGCCTAAAACATCCTTTGCCTAACTGTATTGATAATAGGCTATTGTGAGCCTTTTTAAGGGCATTATTTCAAAAATTCTTCTACCGTAAACCTTTGTTTAAACGTAAATGCGTATGGTGTTTGTCCATGCTTTCTTATATGATCAAGCCTTGCCACTGCGTCGGCAACTGTTGGGTGTTTTCCTTCCTCAACATACCACAAGGCCATGTGCATATCCTTCATCTTTTCAAACCACTCCTTACGCCGCTTAAATATTTCTACATGATTACTTTTGTATACGTAGTTAAATAATTTATCAATGGTTTCCCAAACGCTCATGTTTACAATTATAAAATCATCGTCATACACTTTTATTGATGTTGCATTGTTATCATCTGTTTTCAACCGCCAGATAAAACCATCGCTTTGTTCAGCAAGTTGGTTTATGCTATCTAAATTGGCAACAAAATCTGCCATTATGGGGCTGTCTGTCGGGGCCAGCATTTTTGCTATATTTACCTGCGCCAAATAATATTCCATCGGGGTATTTTTTGTAAAACTAAATAACGCTTTATGACGAAACAAGTGGTAACAAAAAGGTTACCGGTTAAAAGAACAGAACATGAAGGCAGGTTATATAAATGTTCAGTAATTGCTGCGCTTAAAATGTTTGCTACCAAATGGAAGCCTTGTATACTTTGTTACCTTGCACAAACGCCCATGCGTTATAACAGCCTTTATCGTATTATACCCAACATAAGCAGGAAAATGTTAAGTGAGCATTTAGACGAGCTTGAAAACGACGGCTTAATACACCGTATACAATATGATAATAAATTGCAACGCGTTGAATACAGCCTGTCAGAAAAGGGAAGATCGTTATTACCATTGCTACATCAACTGCAGGACTGGGGCATGGCTAATATTGATAATGTTTTAACTATTCACCAAATGGTGATGTAATGGCAGGCTGATAGCTCATGATGGTGAAAAAGGTTCATGGCTAATAGTTCACGGCAATAACTCCGTGCTTCAATTATATACTTGTTTTCTTTTCAGTTATTGGGTTGAATATTGTCTGTTGAATGCATGCTTGATTTACACAACAGGCTTTCCTGCCATGAACTATAAACCATAAACCCAATGGCCGCCTGCAAGAACCATCAAAATAATCTCAATTGCACTCCCTTCGTTACGCCCCTTGGCTTGGCGCGGCCAAATACAGTGCGGCCTTCATATTTCCAGCTATCGTTTCTTTCTTTTTCAATCAACTCTTCAAAACGTTCGTTGGGTACAAAATCTTTTTCAGCTTTTGCTGCTAAAGTATGCAGCGCTTTAATGGCCTGCTGTTTTTCGCTGTTGCCCAACTTTGCTTTTTGCACCGCTGTTTGCAGGGTGCTTATGGTTTCATCATATACTTTTATAGGTACGGGAAATGGGTGGCCATCTTTACCGCCATGTGCAAAAGCAAAACGCGCCGGATCTCTAAAACGCCTTGGTGTACCATGTATTACTTCGCTTACCAGCGCCAGGGATTGTATGGTTCTTGGCCCAACACCCTGCAACAACAACAACTCATCAAAGTTATTCAGCGCGTGCTCGTGCGCTACCCATAAAACGCTGCCTAATCTCTTAAGATCAACGTCTTCAGCATGTACTTCGTGGTGGTGGGGCATAAAAAGTTGCTGAAATTCCTGCATCATCAGTTCAGGTTTTTCTTGTGTAATTGCCAGCATGCCGTGGCGCGTAGTGGCAGCGGCATGTGCCGTTACATTTAATATAGCGCCCTGGTTAATACCGCAAACGGCGGTATGTGGTTCTTCTACAAAGTTTTTCAGGGTTTCTGAATGCCAGTGGTAACGCCTTGCTGTTTTACTACCTTCACTCATACCCTGCTGTATAACCGTCCATTCACCTGTGTCACTTACAATAAAATTATGCGTGTATAACTGAAAGCCATCCTGCACAGCAGTGTTATCAACCTTTGCGCTTAACTTACTGCATCGCACCAGGTAGTTACCGTCAAGCCCGGTTTGTTCAGCAACCTTTACTAATTCAGCGGGCGTATCTTTACTAAACTTTCCTTTACCGCCGCAAATAAATATACCCAGCTCTTTTGCATGCGGGTTAACAGCCCTCTTTAATGCGCCCATTACTGATGTGGTAATGCCTGATGAATGCCAGTCCATACCCATAACAGCGCCCAGGCTTTGAAACCAAAATGGGTCACTTAGGCGTTTCAACATCTCTTGTTTGCCGTATTCCATTAAAATAGATTCGGCAACAGCCAGCCCAAGTTTGGCCATACGTTCGGCAAGCCATTGCGGCACATATCCATAGTGTAAAGGCAGATCTGCTGAGCCAGCTCGTTGCATAATGCTAACAAAATTAGCAACATTGTGTGATAGTTACCCTTAAAAAATAAAGCGCACAGCTTGCCTGGCAAGCAAATAGAATGAATACATATTGCCAGGATTTACACTGATATGACTTTACGCCTTAAAAATCCTGCTTACCCTGAAAATCTTGATAATCTGCATTCAATTTTTTCTTCGGTAAAGAATTCATTGAAGGGTGCCCAGTAGTTCGGCCAACCGGCTTCTCATTCCGGCTGCGGCTTTTATATCCCGGGCAATTAAGCCGGTAATAAACTGCTGAAACTCGGCTTTGTGTTTTTCCCGCTTGCCGGTTTTAATATGTATATGGGTAAAGGTGGTCCACATCAGGGCTTTTAGCTGTTGCATGGCATCATCATACATCAGTATCTCTACTTTTATTTGCGTATCAGTTGCTTCTATCAACTGCGATGCAATACATACCTTGTCATTATAAAATACCGGCCGTATGTATTGAATTTCATGATTGGTTACCACCCATGCAACACCTTGCCGGGCAAATTCAGGCAGGGTTATATTATAGCTGTCCCGCAGGTGGTCCTCGCGGGCGTTTAGCATATAGTCAATATAACGGGCGTTATTAAGGTGGCCCATAGGGTCGCAATCGTTAAAGCGTACTATATAATAAGATTGAGAGAAAATTTGCATAACGGTTTTATTTAGCTTTATACAATTGTATGGCAAACATAAGCAGTGGAGTATAGTCCACTGTCAAAAAAAAGTAAAACAAATTTTATGCTGATAGGCGAATTAGCACAAAAAAGCGGCCTTACCCGGGACACTATACGCTTTTACGAAAAAATAGGCTTAATAGCTATGAACTGCGGGGAACGGCTGGAGAATAATTATAAAAATTACCCGGATGCTGTTTTAAAGCGACTGCTGGCTATAAGAAAAATAAAAGAGTTTGGCTTTACGCTGGAAGAAACAAGGGGGATAATAGTTCTTTTTGAAGAAGGTGTACTGGAACCAAAACGGGGTATGTGTTATGTGCAGCGTAAAATAACATTGGTAGAAAGGAAAATTGCTGAGTTGCAGGCCATTAAAAGCAAGCTTGAACAAATTACCGACGGCCGGGACAAGCCCTGCCCATTAGATAAAATATTAAAGGAGATAGCGTAAGGTTTGTACCACACACTATCTCCTTTAATTATTATCAGCATTAATCTAAAACCAATGGCTGCTTGTTCCTATAGCTCTGAATGGCCATGGTACAGTTGCAAGTATTACTATTAAGGCAAGCAGGTAAAACACCACGGTGCGTACATGTTTTTTGCGGTCAATTATCTTCTTTTTGGCTTGTGCTTTACCTATATGTATTAACACAATAGCTATTACCATTCCTGTAATGTGCTCAATACCAAAAAACCGGGTAAACGGGTCTTTCATTGCTGCGCCCATACCGCCCGGGTAATCAGCCAGTAAATGGTAGCCTTTGGGCCCAAAATACCATAATGCTAAACCAATAAGCAGCATAAGGTCTGCAATAATCGTAAGAATCAAACCGGTGTTTGCATCAGACCGTATAAACGGCCTTTGGCCTGCAACCAGGCTGTTGAAAATAGCAATTAACAAAAGCAACAACAACGCCCAGCGGCCTATGCTGTGAATGTGTGCCAATGCATCGTATAAAGTTTGATTCATGATAATAGCTTTTTAGATGTTTCAAAGCTAAACAACATACAACCTTTAAAAAAGTTTTTATTTGCCGCCATTGCTTTTTAGATCAGCTTCGCAGTTGGCATCCAATTGTGGAATGCTGCCATCAAGCTGGCTCATAAAGCCCTGGTTCTCTATCTGGTAGTACATAAGGCAGCTGCTATTTATGCAATGCGGTTTATGTGCTTCGTCCTCGTGGCCTGTCACCATTGGCGTACCGCTATTCACCAGGCCAAGCAGGTGGCCAAACTCATGCTCAAGTACTGTGCTTTCAACCTTTACGCGGCTTGCCTGCCCCAGCCCGCCACTACCTGCCTGTATGGTTTTTTCAAGCAGCACAATTGATGTATTGCGGTACGCCACACCGGCAACACCACTTGTTGCGTAGTCCGCATCAACAGCCAATATACATACAGCAAGGCTGTTACCAGTGTTAAACAAAGTCCGCTCTTTGTCTTCAAAACCGGTTACGTCGTTAATGCTTACTGTGCTTTTGCCAATGGTGCCTACCTGTAATTGGGTTATGGTAATGCCGCCAATCTTGTTAAGGTGCGCTTTTAAAAAAGATACCAGGTTGTCAATCGATTCCCGCTGCGGCTGCATACCCGGGCTATACTCAATTTGTATATTAAGTGTACTGTAAATGCTGCCACTTAAAAGGTCATGTGCAGAAGCGCCGACACCAAGTTTGTTGGATGCAGGACCGGTTGAAGATGATGAATTGGTATCATTTTTACTGCACCCGGCAATAGCCAGTATAATGCAGGCGAGGACGGTGTATTTTTTCATAGAATCAAGATGAGTGATGGTAGATGATAGTGCGGGAGTATAAAAATCATGCAGCTTTATAATTGCAATGGCTTTCATATCGCAACGCGCCTCAACTACTGTTTTACAATTCTACTGCCAAATTTATTGAGCCTGTTAAACGTCTGCCAATTCCTAAATTATCAACCGTCATCTGTTAGCTGTCAACTACCCTTTCATCGCTTCACCCTCAGTGTGTCATCTGTTAATTCTCAACTTTCTTCTAAGCTACTTCAATCTTCTTCTCCAGGTACACGTCTTGTATGGCATGCAATAAATTAACACCATCAGCAAAAGGTTTTTGGAAAGATTTCCTGCCCGAAATAACACCCATACCACCGGCACGTTTGTTAACAACAGCGGTCCGTACAGCTTCTGCCAGGTCTTTATCCCCATCAGACGCGCCGCCTGAGTTAATTAGGCCAACTCTGCCCATATAGCCATTTGCCACCTGGTAACGGCAAAGGTCGATAGGATTATCGGTTGTTAGCCGGGTATAAATCCGGTCATCTAATTTACCATAATGGCTGTTGCCTGTGTTAAGCGCTTTATAGCCGCCGTTGTTTTCAGGCAGTTTTTGCTTTACAATATCAGCCTGTATGGTAACGCCTAAATAGTTGGCCTGGCCTGTAAGGTCTGCCGATACATGGTAATCAACGCCATCTTTTTTAAATGAATCGTTACGCAGGTAGCACCACAACACAGTTGCCAAGCCCAGGTTATGTGCCTCTTCAAAAGCACGGCTAACTTCAACAATTTGCCTGTCGGCCTGCTCGCTGCCAAAATAAATAGTAGCGCCCACTGCTGCTGCCCCAAGGTTCCACGCATCGCGCACGCTGCCAAACATCACCTGGTCAAACTTATTGGGGTAAGTAAGCAGTTCGTTGTGGTTTATCTTAACCAAAAACGGAATTTTGTGCACGTATTTTCTTGCCACTATAGCAAGGCCGCCAAAAGTGGTAGCCACAGCATTGCAGCCACCCTCAATAGCCAGGCGAATAATATTCTCCGGGTCAAAATATTCAGGATTCGGCGCGAAAGATGCCCCCGCGCTATGCTCAACCCCCTGGTCAACCGGCAATATGCTTAAATAACCTGTGCCGGCAAGCCTGCCGGTATTAAATATGGCTTGCAGGTTGCGAAGCGTTTGGTTATTGCGATTGCTGTCAACCATTATGCGGTCAATAAAATCAGTTCCGGGCAGGTGCAGTTTTTCCTTGGTAATGGTGTTGCAGGTATGTGTTAATAATAGTTCACTTTCTTTTCCCAGTAACGAGGCTATATTTTCATACGTCATAATAAAAAATTTGTGCTGTGTAAAGGTAACATCAAACAATGGCTAATTGTTTATGTTAATGGTTAAGACATTAGTCCTGTTTATACTTTTAGATAGACTTTGGCTAAAGTCAATAATATGGTTTGCTATAACCCAAGCTTTAAAGCTTGGGTTAATAAAGGAACGAGTGCATGGCTTTAGCCAAGTGCGATTAGGAACAGGTGCATGTTAACTAAAATATTTTAAGCTACATCTATTTGTGTGGATATTTATAGTATGAAGACGGCAAAACAAAGCGCAGGCATTCTGCTATACCGGCAGGTGTCAAAACAAACCGAAGTTTTTTTGGTGCACCCCGGCGGGCCGTTTTGGGCGAAAAAAGATGCGGGCGCGTGGAGCATACCCAAGGGCGAATTTACCGATGAAGACCCGCTGGACGCAGCTAAAAGAGAATTTTTTGAAGAGACTGGAATGCAGGCAGATTTCAATCGTTTTATGCCCTTAAAACCGGTTAAGTTAAAATCTGGTAAAAACGTATTTGCATGGGTTGCTCAGGGGGATTTGGATGCGGCCCAAATTAAAAGCAATGTCTTAAAATTGGAATGGCCTCCCAAATCGGGAAAAAAAATTCATTTCCCGGAGGTAGATAAAGGTGCGTGGTTTACACTTGACATAGCAAAAGAAAAGATAAACACCAGCCAGGCCGCCTTTATTGAAGAATTGGCGGCTAAAATAATAACCTAGAACACATTAAAAAGTGTTACAATTCGTAACTTGTTAACGGCGATAAGATTTCCGGAAAAAATTCGGGTCGTGAGACGGGCAATTTGAATCGCGTGAAACGCCGCACGAACACATTATCATACTAACAATAACAAGAGTTGCAATCAAAGCAAATACTTTTTTCATTGGGATAAGAATTTTAAAATTATCTTGCAAAGGTATTATATTTATTTTGAATACTTGCAATATCGTGCCAGGAATTTGATTAAGAGCGACTTAAAAATGACAGTACATTTTACTTCTATCGGCGGCAGCGTGATGCACCAGTTAGCCATTGCTTTGAAACACAAAGGATATACAGTTACCGGTACGGACGATGAAATATTTGAACCGGCAAAATCCAACCTGCAAAAAGAAGGCTTGTTACCGGCACTAACCGGGTGGGATGTAAATAGTATAAAGCCAAACCTTGACGCTGTTATACTGGGTATGCACGCCAAAGCAGATAACCCGGAAATACAAAAAGCAAAAGAACTTGGGTTGAAGATATACTCCTTCCCCGAATATATTTACAACGAAAGCATCAATAAAATACGCATAGTAGTGGGGGGCAGCCATGGCAAAACCACCACTACCAGCATGATAATGCACGTGCTTAAACAAACGGGTGTTCTGTTTGATTACCTGGTGGGCGCCAGGCTGGATGGCTTTGCACAAAGCGTAAACATAACGGATGCCCCCATTATAGTTTGCGAGGGCGATGAATACCCCGCCAGCGTATTGGAGAAAAGGCCCAAATTTCATTTTTTGTTCCCGCACGTAGCCATACTTACAGGCATTGCGTGGGACCATATAAATGTTTTTCCCACGTTTGATTTTTACCTTGAGCAGTTTAAAATATTCATCAATAAAATTGAGCCCGGCGGCATACTTATTTATAACGAAACCGACCAGGTATTAAAAGACCTTGTTGAGTTGAACCAGCGGCAGGATATTCGTTACCAGCCATACAACCTGCCGGCATGTTCTATAACCGGTGGCGTTACCACTGTACAAATAGGCGATGCCAAAGGCCAGCTTAAAGTATTTGGCAACCATAACCTGCTAAACCTGCATGCTGCCTGGTATGCCTGCAAACAGGTGGGCGTTAATGAGCTTGATTTTATAAAGGCAATAAGTAGTTTTACCGGCGCCGCCAAAAGGCTTGAGGTGATGGCGAAAAACAACACCACCATTGTTTACCGCGATTTTGCGCATGCGCCCAGTAAGGTAAAGGCCACCATAGAGGCCGTTAAGCAACAATACCCGGAGCGAAAATTAATAGCGGTTCTTGAGCTTCACACATTCAGCAGCCTTAACGAACAGTTCATGAAAGAATATAATGGTGCAATGGAAAAAGCCGATGAAGCTGTTGTGTTTTATGCCAAACATGCACTTGAACTTAAACGCATGCCTGACCTGCCAAAAGAAAAGGTGCTGGAAGGTTTTAATAAAAAAGGGTTGGTTGTAATAAATGATAAAACAGAGCTTGATGCATGGCTGCACAAGCAGCATTTTACCAATGTTAACCTGCTGCTGATGAGTAGCGGCAACTACGATGGGCTGGATATTGCTACCTTTGCACAAAACATTACCGCGTAACAGCTTATTAATAGCAGCGCAACAGTATATATTGTAATTTTACTTTAAATGAAACTTAGATTAGATCGCCCCATTGCTTTTATTGACCTTGAAACAACCGGCATTAACATTAGCACCGATAAAATTGTAGAAATAGCTATTGTAAAAATTTTGCCTGACGGCACTAAACAGGTTAAACGAAAACTGCTTAACCCGCAAATGCCTATACCAAAAGCATCTACCGATGTGCATGGCATTACAGATGAAATGGTAAAAGATGCACCTGTATTTAAACAGGTAGCGAACGAAATAAAGCAGTTTTTAGACAACTGCGACATGGGTGGCTACAACAGCAACCGCTTTGATGTGCCTATGTTGATAGAAGAATTTTTACGTATAGGGTTTGATTTTTCAGTTGAGGGAAGAAAGATGGTTGATGTGCAAAAGGTATTTCACCTTATGGAACAGCGCACCCTTGGCGCGGCCTATAAGTTTTATTGCAGCAAAACGCTTGAAGGTGCGCATAGCGCCGAAGTGGATGCCACAGCCACCTGGGAAATTTTACTTGCCCAGGTTGAGCGTTACGATAACATTGGCGCAACCATTGAAAGTATAGTAAAGTTTACGGGCGAAGATGATATTGTTGATTTTAGCCGCAGGTTTATTAAAGTAAACGGAGTGGAAATATTTAATTTCGGCAAGCATAAAGGGAAGCCTGTAACCGAGGTGCTAAAAGCAGAACCGCAGTATTACGATTGGATGATGAAAGGCGATTTTGCCATGAATACCAAGCAAAAACTAACCGAGATACTAAACCGCACCCTGTTAAAAAAACCATAAATAGCTTATTATTTGGGCTTGCCGAAAAACTGTAACATTTCGGGTTTTTATAAAATTGTATTTTCGGGGCTTATTTAAGCGTCCAACATTTTGGAAAAATTAGTTATAATACCGACCTATAACGAAAAAGATAATATTCCTGTAATTGTACAGGCTATATTTTCATTAAAACAAGGCTACCATATTTTAGTGGTTGACGACAACTCGCCCGATGGTACCGGCATTGTAGTTAAAGGCCTTATAGAGCAATATAAAGGGCAGCTTTTTTTAGCTGAACGCATGGGCAAGCAGGGCCTCGGCACCGCGTATATACATGGTTTTAAATGGGCTGTTGAGCGTGGTTATAACTATATTTTTGAAATGGATGCAGACTTTAGCCACGACCCCAGTGACCTTGAGCGCCTGTATGAAGCCTGTAAAAATGGCGCGGACGTAGCAGTTGGAAGCCGCTATGTAAAAGGTGGCAAAACAGAAAACTGGCCGCTTGACCGGCGCATATACTCAAAAGGCGGCGCTATTTACACCAAACTTATTACCTGGATGCCGGTTAACGACCCAACAGCCGGTTTTATGTGCTATAAAAGAAATGTGCTGGAAACCATAAACCTTGACGAGATTAAGTTTGTGGGTTACGCCTTTCAAATTGAAATGAAGTTCGCTTCATGGAAACTGCACTTTAAAATTGTTGAAGTACCTATTGTATTTCGCGACCGGAAGATTGGCGTTAGCAAAATGAGCAAGGGTATTTTAAAAGAAGGCGTGTTGGGCGTATTGAATATACAATGGCATAGCCTGTTTAAAAATTACCGCAAACGCGTAGCCTCTGCTGACGGCAAATCAAATTCTGTGCTCGCATCTAAAAAGATGGTGGCCGAAAACGAGTAGCTATTTTTCAAGCGATACATATAATTCCGCCCTCGTCATCCAAACACCATTACGCTTACACCACATAGCTGAGTAATTGCCGCCTGCGCTATAACTGTGTTTTGCGTGCCACGTTCCGGTTTCCCACGCAAGGGTATCATTTTTACTTATAATAATTTGTGATGGATTACGCTGGTACCATACCTGCGGGTTTGTTGCAAATAATTGTTGCCACACAGCAGTAACTGTATCTCTCCCCATAAAAGATTTGGCCCTGCCAATGGTATATGCAAAATCTGGCGCCAGGCAGTTGATAATGCCTGCCACATCATGTTTTGCAATAGCAGCATTTGAAGCAGTACGTGCGGCACGAATGGCCGCTTTGTCTTTCCCGGCATTTGTTTGTGTACGTGCGTGGCTACCTGCCATCAATAAAAGAACAAGAAATACCATTGGACGCATAGCAGTTGTTTACCTACAAGGTAAGATGAAATTTGTTCCGAAGCAGTTTGTTATAATAGTTATCACAGTTTATCACCCACTTTTATAAATTGATATGCCCCTTCTCTATTCCGCACTCAGAAATGTTAGTAGCTATTGCAATGAAATACATAAATCCTCGGGCAAACAAATAGCTTCTAAATAGCAAAAAAGCCATAGATTGCTCAACAGTAAAATATTTTTTTTAAAAATCTTGTCAAAATATTTGGAATATTAACAGTGTTAAGTATTTTTACATCGTAATTAAAATATGGGTATAACAGAAAGAAAAGAAAAACAGAAGCTGGAAATAAGAAAAATGATTCTTGATGCTTCCATGAAACTCTTTATTGAGCAAGGGTATGATAATGTTACTATTCGCAAAATTGCCGACATTATTGAATATAGCCCCACAACGGTTTACCTGTATTTTAAGGATAAGGACGAGATTTTTTACCACTTGCACGAGCAAGGCTTTGCGCTACTTACTGAGATGAACCAAAACCTGGCAGGTATTGACAACCCCCTTACGCGCCTGCATAAAATGGGGGAAAATTACCTAACATTTGGGCTGCAAAACCCGGAGTACTATGATATAATGTTTATACAGCATGCACCTATGAAAGCCCTGATGGAACGAGAGGACTGTGAGTGGACTTTTGGCGAGGGCGCTTTAAACACGCTAAAGCTAACCATTGATGAAGCCATGCAAAAGGGCTTTATATATAAAGGAAATGTTGAAGCTGCATCAATGACCATTTGGGGCATGGTGCATGGCCTGGTATCGCTGGCTATTAGGGAACGGTTTGATAAACTTATACCCAGCGAAGAAATACCGGCTATGGTGCAGAAATCGCTTAATTGGTTTTTAAGTGCTGTGGACAAGCGGGTTGGTTGATTGGTAAACGCCGGTTGAGTAGCTGATTGGATAACACCAGTCACTAAGTATGCGTTCATTTTCTATCATTATAAAGGGATAAAACCCTTTATTTTTCTCCCAGTACTTAACACTGTTAATATTTTTTACATAATAAATAATATAATCGATGATAAAACCAATAACTACAGCCCTGCTAAGTTTTATTGTATTTGTTGGGCACAGCCAAAATGTATTAGAAAAATACATTAAAACCGGGCTTGACAGCAACCTGCTGCTTAAACAAAAAACATTTGATGTTACCCAGGCCCAGTTAGCCCTGCAACGCGCTAAATCTTTGTTTCTTCCACAAGTTGATTTTAACAGCCAGTACACGCTTGCAACGGGCGGCCGCACACAGGATGTACCTATTGGCGATCTGCTGAACAATGTATATAAATCCCTAAATGATCTTACATCGTCCAACAAATTTCCACAGGTACAAAACCAAAGCATAAAGTTTTTACCCAACAATTTTCAGGATACAAAAATTGCCGTGGCAATGCCTTTATATAATCCTGAGTTAAAATACAACAGGGGTATAAAGGAAGAATTGATAAATGGTACACAGGCAGAGATAAGCGTATATAAACGCGACCTGGTAAAAAGCATTCAGCAGGCTTATTACCAATACCTGCAGGCAAGCAAAGCAACAGATATTTATACAAACGCTTTAACGGTTGTAAACGAAAACCTGCGGGTTAGCGAAAAGCTGGTAAAAAACAATGTTGCAACGCGCGACGTAGTATTAAAAAGCCAGGCACAGGTAAGCGCAGTGCAAACATCGTTAACAGAAGCGCAGCAAAACAAAAAGAACGCAGCAGCATATTTCAATTTTCTGCTAAACAGGCCGTTTGAAGATTCAATAGAAATTGACCCGGGTATTTTCTCAACGCTTGACAAAACAATTGCTGTAACAGATGCAATTGCAGGCAGGGAAGAATTACAACAGATTCGCAGCGGTGAAAAAGTTTTACAAACAAACTTAAACCTTAATAAAAGCTTTGTTCAACCCAGGCTAAATGCTTTTTATAACATTGGTTTCCAGGGTTACGGGTTTAATGTTTTTGATAAACAGTTTTATCAGCTTGGCGGCCTGCAGCTTACATGGAGTATTTTTAAAGGCAATGATAATAAGCTTAAAGTAAAAGAAACCCAAACCAATATTGAACAGTTACACGCACAATACAATGATGTGCAAAAGCAACTGCAATTGCAGGCTGTTACTGTTTACAATTCATACATAGCTGCAACACAGGCCTTACAAAGCGCCCACGATGAAGTAGTGAGTACCAAAGAAGCCTACCGCCTTACCGACAAAAAATACCGTGAAGGGCAGGCACTGCAAATTGAACTGATAGATGCCCGTACGCAAATGACCAATGCAGAAATTAAATATTCGTTAGCGCAGCTAAACGCACTAAACAAAACAGCCGACGTTGACCGTGCCAACGCGTCTTATCCATTATAAACAAAACAGCTAAAAACTTTGTATATGACAAAAATACTCAACACCATTTTGCCTTTACTGGTGATAGCCTTCGCCATAAATGCCTGTGTAAGCAAGCAAAAACCAGCAACCGTAACAGATGATGCTGTAATAATTAGGCAACAGCCTGTAACAACGGTTAATTATTCACCCACGCTTTACTACTCAGGTTTGCTTGCCTCTACAAGCGAGGCAAACCCGGGTTTTAAAATTGGCGGCGTTATAGCCAGAATATATGTAAAGGAAGGCGACCATGTAAGCAAAGGCCAGTTGCTTGCAAGCCTTAACATGACAGAGATAAACGCACAGGTGCAACAAGCAACTGAAGGCGCAGAAAAAGCGAAGCGCGATGCCGGAAGAATAAAAAACCTGTATGATGATACGGTTGCCACGCTGGAGCAATTACAAAATGTACAAACGCAATTAAGCGTTGCAAATGAAAGCCTGCATATGGCACAGTTCAACCAGCAATACGCCCAAATTCGCGCCACTGAGGACGGTATTATAGTTAAGAAATTAAAAAATGAAGGTGAGATAGTTACCGGCGGTGTACCCGTATTTGCCATAAGCGGCAATGGCAATAGCGACTGGGTTGTTCGTTTTGGTGTGCCGGATAAAGAGTGGGCCATTTTAAGAACAGGCAATACAGCAGATGTTGAGCTTGACGCCTACCCTTCTACAGCGTTTAAAGGCGCCATTACCAAAATAGCACAGGCGGCCGACCCTGTTAGCGGAACTTACGAGATTGAAGTGAAAGTATTACCGGGTGACAAAAAATTTGCACCTGGCCTGTTTTCAAACATCCATATCAGCACATCTGCGCCAATGCAGGTAACTATGATACCGGTTGAAGCAATTACAGAAGGCGATGGCAAAAAAGGCTACGTGTATACGCTTAATGCAGACAGCAAAACAGTTACAAAGCACCTGGTTAAAGTTGCCTTTTTAACCAATAACAAAATAGCTATAAGCAGCGGCCTTGAAAATATTAGCCAGGTTATAACAGACGGCGTAAGCTATTTAACCGAGACAAGTACGGTAAGGCTGCAATAGCAACCAGTGATTAATAAGATTTTGCTGATTTGACTGTTTAGAAAAAAAGCGGCTGTGATGTTATATACCCGCAGCTAAAATAACTATTCCTGCATAAATTATTTGTTCAAACTTAAAACTGTCCTGGCCCGGGGCATCCCTCTGCACTTGTGGAGAGGGAACGAGGGTGAGGTGTTTATGAAAATAACAGATTTCTCCGTAAAAAATTACCAGTTTACGCTCATCGTTTTTATAATGATGATAGCGATTGGTGTAAACTCGTTGCTGCACATGCCGCGCGGCGAAGACCCCGATTTTTCGGCGCCACAGTTTAGCATTATTGTTGTTTATCCCGGCACCAGCCCGAAGGACATGGAACAACTTGTAGCCGACAAAATGGAAAAGCGCATTAATGAACTGGACGATATTAAACGCACCAGCACACAAATTGATGACGGCCTTGTAGCCATACGGGTTGAGTTTAAATATAGTACAGACCCCGATAAAAAATACCAGGACGTGGTGCGTGAAATTGACGCCCTTCGCGGTGAGCTGCCAAAAGATATTTTAAGCATTGATATATTAAAGTTTAGCCCAAGCGATGTAAATATTATGCAGGTGGGCCTCACCAGCCAAACCATGCCCTATAAAGACCTTGAGGAATGGAGCAAGGAATTAAAGAAACGCCTTGAAAAAATAAAATCGCTGAAGAATGTTGACAACTGGGCTTTTCCGCAACAGCAGGTACGCATATCGCTTAACCTCCAAAAAATGGCACAAAATAGCATACCGCTAAACCGCGTTATTGGCGCCATACAAAATGAGAATGTGAACATACCCGGTGGAAGCGTGGAAATGAGTACCAAAAAATTTAATATAAAAACCACCGGCGATTATAAAAGCGTTGATGAAATTAATAACACCATTGTAACCAGCATTAACAACAAACTGGTATATGTAAAAGACATTGCTGATGTTGAATTTAGTTACGAAGAACAAAGCTATATAGGCAGGCTGAACGGTGTGCGTGGTGTATTTGTAACGGCCAGCCGCAAAATGGGCACCAATATTTTTGATGTTGAAAAAGAGATGCAGCCTGTTTTGGATGGCTTTAAAAAAGAACTACCCGCCAGCATACATTTTGAGCAAAGTTTTAATAATGCAGAAAGCGTGCACCACAGGCTTGGCGGCTTTACCATTGATTTTGCCATTGCTATATTTTTAGTACTGCTTACTTTATTACCGTTGGGTATAAGGGCCAGCATAGTTGTAATGGTAAGCATTCCATTATCCCTGGCTATAGGTTTGTTTTTGCTTGATATGTTTGGGTTTACTATAAACCAGCTTAGCATAGTTGGGCTGGTTGTTGCACTTGGCCTGCTGGTAGACGACAGTATTGTGGTGGTTGAAAACATTGAACGTTACCTGCGCCTTGGTTACAACAAAAAAGAAGCTGCCATGGCTGCAACAAAGCAAATTGGCCTTGCAGTATTGGGTTGTACCGCCACCTTGGTATTTGCATTCTTACCTTTACTGTTTTTACCTGAAGGTGCGGGAGATTTCATCCGCAGCTTACCGGCAGCAGTTGTAACAACTGTAATTGCCTCGTTGTTCGTATCGCTCACTATTATACCTTTTCTATCCAGCAGAATTTTAAGCGGCCACGAAAAACCTGAAGGCAACTTATTTTTACGCGGTTTAAAAAGGCTTATAAGCGGCTCGTACCGTAAGTTGCTGCACAGCGCCATTGCACGGCCATATGTAACCCTGGTAATAGCCCTGGCAATATTTATTGGTGCGATAGCTTTGGTTCCGGTTGTAGGGTTTAGCCTTTTTCCTGCATCGGAGAAACCGATGTTTATGATAAACATTGAAACACCGCCCGGGTCAAGCCTTTCAACAACAGACAGCGTTACACATTATGTTGAAAATAATATCAAAAGGCTGCCTGGTTTAAAAAACTATACAACTAACGTTGGGCACGGCAACCCCCGCATTTATTACAACGTTATTCCGCACAACGATGCCAGCAATTATGCACAGGTATTTGTTCAATTGAGCGAAACACCGCCTGCTGAAAAAAGAACGCTAATAGACCGGTTACGCGGGCAATTTAAAAACTATCCCAACGCCAAAATTGAAGTAAAAGACTTTGAACAGGGGCCACCCATTGAAGCGCCCATTGCCATACGCGTGTTTAGCGAGGACCTTGATACACTGCGTGCACTATCTTTCAAAGTGGAAGGCCTGTTGAAGAAAACGCAGGGCACTATGTATGTTAACAACGACCTTACAACGCTTAAAACAGATATTAAGGTAAAAGTAAACAAAGCCAAAGCAGGCTTGCTGGGTGTAGCCGTTAGCGAGATAGATAAAACAATACGCATGGCTGTAACCGGCTTAAACATAGGCACTTTTAGAAAAGATAATGGAGATGAATATAATATTAACCTTACCCTTCCGCATGACAATGTGCAAACCTTTGATGTGTTTAACAAAGTGTACGTAAGTGCGTACAGCGGTACATTAGTACCTCTTAGCCAACTGGCAGATATTCAATTGCAGGCCAGCCCCACTACAATAAAACATTATGACAAAGACCGCTACACTGTTGTTACCGCGTTTGTACAAAATGGCTACAATACGGCAAAGCTTACACAGGGCATTATACAACAGTTAGACAGCATGAAATTTCCCACAGGGGCACACTATGTTGCTGCCGGAGATGTAGAAGCGAGTAAAGAAAGCTTTGGCGGCCTGGGCACCATTATACTTATTACCGTGTTTGGTATATTAGGTGTGCTTATACTGGAGTTTAAAACATTTAAAGGAACGCTGATCGTATTATCGGTTGTACCACTGGGTATAATAGGAGCCATATTGATGCTGCTGTTTACCGGCAACACCTTATCTTTCGTAGCAATAATAGGATTGATAGCACTGGTAGGCATTGAGGTAAAAAACTCCATTCTGTTAGTTGATTATACTGACCAGTTACGCCGCAACGGCATGGCCCTGGACGATGCTATACAGGAAGCCGGCGAAACAAGGTTTATCCCTATTATTCTTACTACCCTTACCGCCATTGGTGGGCTATTGCCTTTAGTGATGGAGAAAAACCCGTTGTATTCGCCGCTTGCTTTAGTTATTATAGGCGGCCTCATCAGCTCAACATTGCTTACAAGGGTAGTTACACCGGTGTTATATAAATTGCTGGCACCAAAAATAGTTGACAGATAAGAGATGACAGTTGACAGAACGCGGATAGATATTGCCGTTGATAATGAATGTTCTATTTGCTGATACTTACTGATGAAACTGATAAGAAAACCTACAGTTTTTTAACCAGCAAGGGTTTTTATCAGTTTCATCAGTAAGTATCGGCCCTCATTTATCAATGATTAATAACTCGCTGTTCGCAGCTCTAAAGTTCGACGCTTGTTACCTTTCTTGGCAATTCTAAAAACAATCCATGAAGACCCGCCGATATTGCGCCTTCTACATTTTTTATTGAATCATCAATAAACATTGTTTCTTCAGGGTTAAGATTCTGCTCTTTTAAAATATACTGGTAAGATTCAACATAAGGCTTTCTTAAACCCATGGTATGTGAGTAGTAGTCTTTTATAAAATAGTGGCTAAGACTGTTGAAACCTGTTTGTTCCTTCAAAATAATTTTGAAAGCATCCTCATGAATTTTGTTGGTGTTGCTAAACAGGTAAATATTAAATCGCCCGCCAATGCCGCCAAGCCATTCCAGCGCATCAACATAAAACTTACCAAGCATGGCACACCAGGCACTGCGTATTTGTTCATCACTTAAATTGATACCCGATACCTGCCTTAGTTGTTCATAAAACGCTTCCGGGGTTATTTTGCCTGTTTCCAGTAACTCAAATAATGGCGAGGCATGCTGCTGGGTATATAACTGGTTAAAATGTGTAACGCCAAGATCAATAAATGCATCCTGGGTTTTAAAATAATCCACTTCTAAAAAAACGCCGCCCAGGTCGAATATAATGTTTTTTATTTTTTGCATGTGCTAATATAAGAAGCACATATTATACAACAGCCATAAAATATCAGGCATGTAAATTTTCTTCTCTGCCCATTTTTATTTTGCAGATGAAGTGAGTGACACAAGAATGCTCAATAGTATTACAAAAACTGGCGTCAACATTTAAATATATAGACGCATTTTAAAAACCAATCTTCCAGGCAACTACTTTTTACTAATCAGCTAACATGCTATCTTGCAGGTATGGAACAAGTTTTTACTTATCAGCAATTATACAGTTTTACCAATACTATTTTCAGGCAAATGGGCTGCACAGATGTGCATGCAGATACCGCAACAAAAGCGCTGTTATCAGCCGATATTCGCGGTATTGACAGCCACGGCGTTGCGCGTTTAAGCGGCTATGTAAGGTTGTGGGAAGCGAAGCGCATTAACGCAACGCCTAACATTACCATTGTGCATGAAACGCCAAGCACTGCAGTGATTGATGGAGACAGCGGCCTTGGGCTTGTTGTTGCCCCGTATGCCATGCAGGTTGCTATTAATAAAGCTGCCCAGGCAGGTACAGGATGGGTAAGTGTACGCAACAGCAACCATTTTGGTATTGCAGGTTACCACGCCATGATGGCATTAAACCATGACATGATAGGCATGGCTATGACTAACGCCAGTGCGCTTGTAGCGCCCACCTTTAGTGTTGAACGCATGTTGGGCACCAACCCAATAGCAGTAGCAATACCGGCGCAGGAGCAACCACCGTTTGTAGCTGATTTTGCTACTACAACAGCCGCTAACGGCAAGCTTGAGATTTTACAACGTAAAAATGCAGATACCCCTTTGGGTTGGGTGCAGGATGTGGACGGCAACCCCTGCACTGATGCTAACGCATTAAAAAAGAGCGGGGCCTTGCTACCGCTGGGCAGTGACCGGGAGCATGGCAGCCATAAAGGATACGCATTAGGTAGTATTGTTGATATTTTTTCCGCGGTGCTGAGTGGCGCAAGCTATGGCCCGTGGGCGCCGCCTTTTCCGGCGTACGTGCCAATGCCACAAAACATGCCGGGTGTAGGCCTTGGCCATTTTTTTGGCGCTATGCGCATAGATGCTTTTAGGCCTGCGGCCGAATTTAAACAACACATGGATAACTGGATAGGTCGGTTCAGGCAGGCAAAGCCCGCACAAGGTTGTGATAAAGTTTTAATACCCGGCGACCCTGAACGTGAGATGGAAGCGATACGCATGAAGGAAGGCATCCCTATTATTGGCAGTGTGATTGAAGACCTTAGAAAAGTTGGCGGAAGATTTGGAGTTAACTTATAAATGCAGATTTATTCTAAGGTTTAACCATCGTACGGCTATAGCACGGTCACTATCTTAATTTAACATCTTACACCTGCATTACATAATTTACCCAGTATAAGCTTTGCAATCAAAGCTGCAATCAATTGTCAACCTGCTTTATTAAGGGCCTGTTATCAGGTACCCGTTTTTCATATTTTATTTTAAAAGCCGAAAGGTCGGGTGGATAAGCGCGTTTACGCTGCAGTTCATATTGATAAATGGTTTGGCCTACCTGGTACATAAATGGGTGTGCCACAGTTTCAAAGTCGTAACTGTCATCATTCAAAATTCCATCACTGTTTGCATAAACAGTACCCGTTAGCATGTATTCAATATTGTGCTCAAAATCAACCACGTAGCTTATATCAGTTAAAAACCCGTAAGCCCAGCCAACCTTATTAAACACACGCACATTTGGCGGCATAATAGTATGAAGGCTGTCTGAAAAAAAGAACTTCACATACGAATCATAATACGTTGCGCTGTCGTACTTGGGATAATTTGCTTCAGAGGGAAACTCAGAAAGATATTGGTATATAAAAGCATAATCATCTTTTGTAAGGTTAAAGCGCTGACTTTCCGGCACCGATGATGGGAATATTACACTTTGCATCATACGCTGGTAGTCGTGCAGGCTAACATTGTTGTGCTGTGTAAAATCCATCGGCTCATGTATCAAACTATCATCGCTGTTCATATAACCAATGCCTAATTTATTTATATGGCTAAAGTCAAACGAATCGGCATTAAAGGCTGCCGGCTGTGTGTAAATAATTTTACCACTGCTGTCAATAAAACGAATAGTATTAGTATGCCGGTTTTGGTCAACATTCATCTTCCAGAAATGCCTGCTTATGCGTGCATCTGCATAGCCTTTATTGTGCAGCTTCCGGTTAATAGTTTGTTGGCCTACAAACTCGTACATGCGGTTGTATGCATCATTGTCGCTTACTAAAAAAGCTTTGCGTATAAATTGCGCTATTGATGGCAGGCCGGTTTGGGATGTGCTGTCTTTATATTCAGCTTTAAGGGTGTTATACCCGCTGTCAAACTGCATACTGGTAAATTTGTTTACGCCTTTAGCGTGCATTTCGTTCAATTTTTCCAAAGACAGCAATGCCAGCGGGAATTTTACTGTTGATGCCGGGTTGAAATACAACAACGAATCAACATTATAATAGTAATTGGTAAATGTTGGTTTGTTGTTTTTGTCGCGGTTTATTTGGGTATAAATTATTTGCGGGCGATGTTCTGCAAGATTGTGCAATACTTGCTGCAGGGCGCTGTTTGTATTGCTTTCTAAAAGGTTTTTAAGCAACGCATCGGTTTTAGGCTGGGCACTAATAATGTTGTAACCGCAAATTAATAGCAGTAATAAAATGGTTAGTTGGCGCATGTGCCTAAGATACAGAATAAACCATAAGGTATTAATTTTTCGATAAATTTCCTATCCAGTGATGATTGTGAAAAGAGCCTGACACGGGTCATCAATTAATTAAAGAACAGAGCAAAATTTACTGATGATGTTTTTCTACATTTATTAAACAACATATCACTAGTTATGCTATAAGTTTTTATAATCTATTGAAAATAAAATAATTGTAAGAACGTCGTTGCTTGGCTGGTTTTTTGCAAACGTCAATGTATCCATCTTCCTTTGTACACAGTAATAATATTAATTCCTGTGAAAAACTGAATGAATTACATGGTAACCTTTGTAACACCAAGTTAATTAAAAAAACCTGCAACTGTTTTTGCAGGTTTTTTATTTTAAATGTAGTTAAGTATGAGCGTACAATATATAATAACCATAGTTATTGTGCTGGCAACGTTTATTGCTGTGCTTAACCATCGCTTTTTAAAGTTGCCTACCAGCATAGGCGTAATGATAATAGCAATAGTGGTGTCTCTGCTGCTAATGCTTACAAGCGATATTTTCCCCAAACTGTTTGATGGCACCACAGCGCTTATTACTTCTGTTGATTTTAGCCAGGTGTTCATCAGTACCCTGCTTAATTTTTTATTGTTTGCAGGCACCATACAAATTCGCATTAAAGACCTTAGAACACAACAGTTGCCGGTTATGCTGTTCGCCACTTTGGGCGTAGCTATTTCATCATTCGCCATTGCAGGCATAATGTACTTTATACTGCCGCTGCTAAACCAACCCGTTCCTTTTTTACAGTGCCTGCTGTTTGGCGCGCTTATTTCGCCGACAGATCCAATTTCGGTACTGGCTATTTTACGGGAATCGAATGTTTCCAAATCGCTTGAAATAAAGATTGCAGGTGAATCGCTGTTTAACGATGGGGTGGCGCTTGTCTTATTTTTTACCACCCTGCATGCATTGCATAACCCCGGTGAAGGAACAAGCTTTGGCGAAATTGCTAAAATATTTGTTACCGAGGCACTGGGTGGCCTTGTACTGGGCGTTGTACTGGGCTTTATTGGGCTAAGACTTTTAAAAAATGTGAATGATTATAAAATTGAGGTGATGATTACACTTGCCATTGTACTGGGTGGCTATACATTGGCAAGAAGCCTGCATATATCAGAACCGCTTACTATGGTGGCTGCCGGCATATTTATAGGCAACTATGGCAAGGCATACGCTATGAGCGATGTTTCAGGTGACTATATAGATAAGTTTTGGGAGCTGATAGATGAGATCTTAAATATAATATTGTTTGTATTAATGGGGTTTGAGTTGTTGCTTATTACCCATTTCAGTAATTATTGGCTGGCCGGGTTGGCAGCCATACCTATTGTGCTGCTGGGAAGGTTTATATCAATTTGGACATCATCAATGGTAATACGGTTAAAAGAATCTATATCACTTTCTACCATGGGCTTTTTAACCTGGGGTGGTTTACGCGGGGGCATTTCAATTGCACTTGCCTTAACCTTGAATGAGCAGCACCATGGTCACCTGTTTGTGGTGATCACTTATTTTGTTGTGGTTTTTTCGGTAGTTGTACAGGGCTTGAGTATTGAAAAAATAGCCGAAAGGCGCAGAAAGAAAACGCATGCAAAGCCAATATGAGCTGACAGATGACAGTTAACAGAATTTTAGCGAAGATTGATCCCGTATAACAGGCTGTCATCTTCTAAAGTGGTTTTATTATGATCTCTTCAACGCACGCCTGTGGAGATAGTTGTGCGGCTGTGTATATAAGTTCAGCAATATCGTTTGGTTGTATCATCGTTTCCGGTTGTACGCCGCTGCCATGCCAGCTTTCAGTATATACTGCACCCGGGTATACACCTGTAACTTTTATGCCATAAGGTTTCATTTCTTCAAGCAGGTTTTTGGTAAAGCCATGAAGCGCAAATTTGCTTATGCTGTAACTGCCGCCGTTCGCGCTGCCCTTTAATGATGCAACTGAACAAATGTTAAATATGTGCCCGCTTTTGCGCTCCATCATGGCAGGCAACAAAGTACGCGTAAGGTGGTAAGCACCACCAAGGTTGGTGGCCAGCATTTCATCTAACAATCCATCTTCTTCACCATGTATGCTGCTTCCTGTAAAATATGCAGCGTTATTTATAACAACATCTGCTATGCCCGCTGTTTGCTGCGCCCAGTTACCAAAAGCAATAACATCTTCTTTTATACTTATATCAACAGCCTTAACGCCTATAGTGCTATTGGTGTATTTTTCAGCCAACTCATCGGCAACAGCCTGTAGTAGCACAAAATTGCGTGCACACAATACAAGTGTGTTTCCCGAAGCAGCAAATTTTTCAGCCACGGCCCTCCCAATACCTTTTGATGCGCCTGTTATTATAACAACCATAAAGTAAGTACCCCAACCCTTAAAGGGGAGTTTTTTTATATTTGCACAGTTAAACAGCGTAATACCATTAGCAAACATAAAAATAGCTTAATGCAGCCAACCAATAGCCAAACGGTAAGTAATAAAAGTTCTTTTTCCACTTTAGGGGGTAAGGAGGTTATATACAAACATCTTTTTTTTGATCTTGACCACACCATTTGGGATTTTGAAACCAATGCCAAAGAGGTATTGTTTGAATTATATGAAATGAACGGCCTTGAGGCGCGTGGTGTTGCAGATTTTGATGATTTTTTTGAAAAGTACAGTCACCATAATAACCGCCTGTGGGACAGGTATACCAAGGGTTTTATTAAACAGGAAGAATTACGTTGGAAAAGAATGTGGTTTACCCTGCTTGATTTTAAAATAGGTGACGATGCACTTTCTAAATTGATGTCGGCACAGTTTTTAGAAAGGCTTCCGTATAAAACAAACCTTTTCCCTTATACCCTTGAAATACTGGAGTATCTTAAAAACAAAGGCTATAAAATGCACCTTGTAACTAATGGTTTTGAAAGCATACAACACAATAAACTGCGCAGCAGCAACCTGCGCAATTATTTTATTGAGGTTATAACCAGCGAAGCCAGCAACAGCCTTAAACCACATGCGGCTATATTTGAATACGCGCTTAACAAAGCCCTTGCAACCAAAGAAGAAAGCATAATGATTGGCGATAACCTTGATGCAGATATACAGGGTGCTATAAATGTAGGGCTTGATACGGTATTTGTAAATCATCTAAAAGTTGAGCCGCATATAAAAGCTACTTACACTATTCATCATCTAAAAGAGTTGGAAGATATTTTTTAAGACATTGTAATGAATGGATGACATTTTTTTGAAAAGATGTTATCCATTACATCAAATGCTACAAATCCTTCTTATATATCCTGTAGCGTTTATAAATTTTGCCGCCAAGGTTAGCCAGTTCTGCACACATACGGGTATTGTTCTCCAGTATTAAATGGCTGTCAATTAAAGTAAAACCCCGGCGCAATGCTGTTTGTATTAAAGCCTTTGCCATAAGCACGTTTAGGCCAATTCCCCTGTAGCGATGTTTTATGGCGCCCAGCATAAGGTTTAACTGTGTAGCCTTTTTAGCATCACGCAACATATAAATAAAGCCAAAGGGCAAAATTTTACCTTTCGCCTTTTGTAAGCCACGGCTCATATCGGGCATGGCTACTATAAACGCAATAATTTCTTTTTGGGCAGTCTGCACTACCTTAATGCATTCCGGGTCAAGTACAAACATATATTGGGCCGCAAGTTTTTTCATTTCAGCTTCACTCATTGGTACAAACCCAAACAGCGATGTGTAGGTTTCATTCACCAACCGAAGCACTGGTACTATATAGGGCTTCATTTGCCTTTTGGTTGTAAACTCAACCAGCTCTATTTTTTTGTTGGCTGCAAGGCGTGTGTATATGCCCTCATACACTTCAGGCAGCTTTTGCGGAACAGGTAGCTTGTATGACACGCAATCTTCATTCTTTACGTATCCCTCTGCTTCAATAAGCTTAGGCAGGTATGGCGGGTTGGTTGGTGTAACAATAACGGGCAGATATTCGAAGCCCTCAATTTGAGCACCCTGCGGGTCTTTGTCAGAGAAACCAAACGGGCCGATGATATTTGTCATCCCTTTGGCTTTTGCCCAATCTTCAATAAAGTGTATCAAGGCGTACGAAACTTCCTTATCATCTATACAATCAAACTGGAAAAATCGTGCTGTTCTCTCATTATGCTGCTGGTTATAGCCATGGTGAATAATACCCATAATACGGCCTGCCAAATCACCGTTTTTATAAGCAAGAACCCTTATAACATCACAACCGGCAATCATTTTATTGTGTTTTGGGTTATGAAATTTCCTTTCGTCATCATATACGGGCGGTACCCAATTTTTGTACGATATGTAAATATATTTAGGCAGGTAAATAAAATCCCGCAGGTCTTTTTTTGATATAACTTCTTTTATAATAACAACAGGGGCAACCATTATCAAACTTACTATTTTTCGTTGTTTGTTGCGTTCAATATCCAGTAACTTAGCAACTATTACAAATTATGCCGTTATGAACAGATCGAAGTTAGTGCTTATCACATCTATTATATTAGTTTTTACTGCCGCCTTCATAAGCGCACAGGCGCAGGACAACCACTATCATCCGGGTGAGATATGGAAGGATGTTGATGGTAACCCCATTAATGCACATGGCGGTGGCTTATTATACGATAAAGGCACTTACTATTGGTATGGAGAAATTAAAACAGGCAAAACTATAAGGGTTGAAGAAGATAAAACCTGGGAGAACTTTAGGGTAAATGCAGGCGGTATATCATGCTACTCATCTAAAGACCTGGTGCACTGGAAATTTGAAGGTGTAGCACTTAAGCCCGAACTGCATGACAGCACCAGCGAAATTTATACAGGCAAAGTAGTTGAAAGGCCAAAAGTTGTTTATAATGAAAAAACAAAACAATATGTTTTGTGGATGCATATTGACAGCCGCAATTACAGTTTTGCAAGCGCAGGGGTTGCTGTTAGCAGCACGCCACAAGGGCCCTATAAATACCTTGGTGCAGTGCGGCCCAACAACGCTATGAGCCGAGATATGACGGTGTATAAAGATGATGATGGAAGGGCCTATCTTATAAGCACATCAGAAAATAACCAAACAATACATGTTAACCTGCTGAGCGATGATTACCTTAAGCCAACTACCACCTTCACGCGCATATTAGTAGGGCAAAACCGTGAAGCGCCCGCGGTAATAAAACATAACAACAAATATTACCTTGTTACATCATTGTGTTCTGGCTGGGACCCCAACCCTGCCCGTTATGCTACTGCCGACAGTATATTGGGCGAATGGACAGTACAGGGTAACCCATGTGTTGGCCAGGACAGTGCGACTACGTTTCAATCACAAAGCGCGTATATAATACCAGTGCACGGCACCAATAAATACATTTTTGTAGCCGACCGCTGGAAGAAAACCGACCTGCCTGATTCACGTTATATATGGCTGCCTTTGAATTTTGACGGAGATAAGATGAAGGTGGAGTGGAAGGATAGCTGGCATTTTTAAAAGCTAGCAATTTTACCAGGGCTAAAAGCAATTTTTTTTCGGCTATTGTGGCTTTAGCCTGTATTATAATAACGTGTATTATTAATACTGCATAAGTGATGAACCTGCCTTGAATATAGTATCATTAAGTTACGATACCCCCTGTTACTTACCCAAAAAATTGCTAACCGTTACCAGCCATTTTGCGCTGTCTTTTTTATACAGGCTTTGATGGCCGCAATCTGCATACTCAACTAATGTTTTATTGTTGGATGATAAATTTTTATAAATTGCCTGTGTTTCATCCTCTGTGACGCGAATATCGCTGGCGCCCCGCTGCAATAATACAGGGCAGTTAATACTTTTAGCATACTCCTGCGGGTTCATGCTAAATGCCCAAAAGCCATGTTCAATACCACCCCAAAAAGTAAGCAGCAACGCAGCGGGCTGTACGGGCACATGGTTGTTGCGCATTGTGCCTTTTACTGCACCGTACAGGCTGCCAAAAGGCATTTCAAGAATTACCTTTAATGGCTGTATGTAACTATAATCATGCATTGCTTTAATGATTGTAGATGCGCCCAGCGAAACACCCCAAAGCACAATATTTTTTTCGCCTTTCTTTGCAATGTAATCATAAGCTGCTTTTACATCAAGGCTTTCATAATACCCAATAGTGCAGGTGTTGCCTCCGCTTTCGCCATGCGCACGAAAATCAACCATTAATACATTATAATCCATATCAAAAAAAGCCTGGGCTTCGCTTATTATACCACTTTTGCTACTGCCATGACCATGAAACATTATAACCGTTTTATTTGACTGGCCGCGCTTATACTCAATAGCACTGTTTATATACCAGCAAGAAAGTTGTAAACCGTCGTCAGTTGTTAGGTTAACATATTCGTGAGGAAGTTTTAATGAATCTGCCACCTTGCTTTTGGGCACTTTTACGCCGAGGAAAACTGCTGATACCTTTTCACCAAAACTCATTTCGGTAACATTTCTTTTCGTAGTACCACCGCTATAAAACCGGGTGGCCCGGTATGCCTGCAACGCACCTATAATATTAAGCAGTATAAATAAAATAAGCAGGGTGTAGCCAATACGGCGCAGCAGCTTTTTCATAGCGGCGGGTTTATATAAAGTTAGCAAATAAATTTAAGTGTGCAGGGCAGTTTTCATCCAAACAATTTCCTGTCCACACTCAACTTACCCGGCCCGGTAAAAAAGAACACCAGCCCCATAAGCACAAACATAAACGGGTGCTGGTCGTCGTACCAAAATTTGCCGCTGCCTATAAAAAATGTTATGTAAACAAACGTGCATATAACAATAATGCATGCAACCCTTGTAAATAAACCCAATACCAATAAAACGCCCGCAATAAGCTCGGATGATTTTCCCAGGTAGGGCATTAACAAGGGGTGGGCGCTTGTTTTAAACATATCGCCCTGCACATATTGTTGCATTGTAGCAGAATCAAATACTTCCCAGCCATGGTATACCAGGAAGGCTCCTGTAACAATTCTAATAAATGCAATACCGCCATTTTGTATGAATGGCTGAGAAGAAAATAGTTTTTTCATGGGCAGTTGTTTATTATAATAAACCTTCGGGGTTTACAGAACCTTTGTTTACCAATCAACCAATCAGCTACTTGATCTCCTCTGCCCCAAAATACTTCCACAACACCACGGGTATTTTAATACCTTCTACGGTTTGGTTATTTTCAAGCAGGCTGGCTAATATACGCGGCAGGGCAAGGCTGCTGCCGTTAAGGCTGTGCACCAGTTGCGTTTTACCCGCAGCATCTTTATAGCGGCATTTAAGGCGGTTTGTTTGGTAGCTTTCAAAATTGCTTACACTGCTAACCTCAAGCCAGCGCTGCTGTGCGGCGCTGTACACTTCAAAGTCGTAAGTAAGTGCACTGGTAAAGCCCATGTCGCCACCGCAAAGGCGTAGTATGCGGTAAGGCAAGCCAAGGGTTTGTAAAAGTTTTTCAACATGTGCCACCATTTCATCTAATGTTTCATAGCTTTTTTGGGGCTGCACCATTTGTATTATCTCCACTTTTTCAAACTGGTGCAGGCGGTTAAGGCCGCGCACATCTTTGCCGTAGCTACCGGCTTCCCGCCTAAAGCAAGGCGTATAAGCCGTCATTTTTACAGGCAGTTCATCTTCCTTTACAATAACATCACGGTACACGTTTGTAACCGGCACCTCTGCGGTAGGTATCAGGTAAAACTTGTCTTCGTTTACAAAATACATTTGCCCCTCTTTATCAGGCAACTGGCCGGTGCCGTAGGCGCTGTCTTCATTCACCATAAACGGTGGCAGGTATTCAATATAGCCTGCATTGGTGTTATAGTCAAGAAAGTACTGTATCAAGGCCCTTTGCAGCCTTGCACCTTTATTAATATATACAGGAAAGCCCGCACCGGTGATCTTGGTTCCCAACTCAAAATCAATAAGGTTATATTTTTTAGTAAGCTCCCAGTGTGGTAAGGCAGCGGCGCTTAAGTCAGGCTTAATGCCACCTTCCCGTATAACAACATTATCTTCCGGCGTTTTACCTTCAGGCACCAGTTCGCTGGGCAGGTTAGGCAATGTTACCAGCATATCCTGTAGTTGCTTTTCGGCCTGCTGCATGGCCTCTTTAACCGGCTCGAGTGTTGCCTTTAGTTGAGGTATAGATGCTTTTAAAGCCTCGGCTTCTTCTTTTTTGCCCTGGCCCATTAGTTTGCCAATATCTTTACTGGAACTGTTTATTTTGGCCTGTGTATTATCAAATTCTAACTGAAGTTTTTTTCTTGTGTCATCCAGCGCAATAATTTCATCTACCAGCCCGGGTTGCTTAAAATGCTTAACCGCCAGCCGCTGCTTTACCCATTCAGGATCATTACGCAAAACATTAACCTGTAGCATGTAATAATTTTTTGCAAATATACCTTTTAGGATTGCTTATAAAAAAGTTGGAATTCAGTCGGCCATATTATTACATTTGAAACAATGCAATTAAGCAATGGAATACTTTACTGTACATTGGTTTCATTCATTGGGTAATGAAGAGCCCCGTATTTTTTATTCGGAAATAGGGGACGACCGGTATGAGTTAAAAAAGATAGAAGTATACGACGATGGTAGTTTTGGAATGGCAAGAGGTAATTTTTCATTTGGAGGTACTGAATTGGGAGATCAGCCGACTCCACCACTTGAAGAGATTAACGGCGATACCGAGTTTAAAGCCGGTACAATAACGCCAGAAGAGTTTGAAGCTGTATGGGCTAAATATATTAACTACCTGGAGTAAACAGCTAACCGGCACTGTTACTATCGGCTCCTTACTCTCTCATATATATTTTCCCTTATTTTTGTTGCATGATGAATGTGAAAGATGACCTGATGCAACGCTGGTGGGACCTTGAAGCCAAACTGGTTGAACGTTTTGGCAAAAAGCCCGACATGGAAGCTATTTTGTTTTTAATAGGTATACAGGAAACCAATTTTTTTAAGGCTAAAATTACCAAAGAGCAAAAGCAGGACTTAATGCACGTTGCTGTTTGCACCGTATTAAGCACCAGCGGTTATTATGAACTGGAAGGGCGCGATAAAGATGGCTGGCCGCACTTTAAGCAACTAAAAGAAATACCGCCCCAGGGCATTATGGAACAGGAAAATTTTTTGAAAGACCATATATTATTGTACTTCACCCTGCATGAATTGTAAAAAACAATCCCAATACATGAAACATTTTGTTATTGCTGCCTTCGGCATGTTGTTTATGGGCGCCGCATTGGCCCAAACCCCACACAAACCAGGTACCGCCACCGTTAGCCACACAGCCCCAAAACCTAAAGAAAGACTGGTGGAAATAACTACTGATTTTGGTAAAATGGTTGTTAAGTTGTATGACTCAACACCGCTGCACCGCGATAATTTTGTAAAACTGGTTAAACAGGGCTTTTATGACAGCCTGCTGTTTCACCGTGTTATGCAGGGTTTTATGATACAGGGTGGCGACCCTGAAAGCAAACATGCTGACAGCGGGGCACTGCTGGGCGGTGGTGACATACCCAATGTAGGTATGATTCCGGCCGAAATGAAACCATCGCTTATTCATAAAAAAGGCGCGCTGGCCATGGCAAGAAACGATAACCCTGAAAAAGCGAGCAGTAACTGCCAGTTTTATATTGTACAGGGCCAGGTGTTTGACGACCAGAAAATAAACGACATGGAATGCCAAAGGGTGCGCCCGGCAAATCCTGCATTTTATTACACAGAGGCACAGCGTAAAGTGTATAAGTCAACTGGCGGAGCGCCGTTTTTAGACCAGAACTATACGGTATTTGGTGAAGTGGTACAAGGCCTTGAAGTGATAGATAAAATTGCCGCTCAGCAGGTGGATGGAAATAACCGCCCGTTGAAAAATGCCCGTATGAAAATGCGGTTGCTGAATTAATGAAAAAGAGACAGGAGTTTGCTTAGAAAATTGAATATTTGTACACTTAAAAATATTTATATGAATTTTCCACCTGAGCTGAAGTACACCAAAGACCACGAATGGGTAAAATTAGTTGAAGGCAACACCGCTTTAGTGGGTATTACCAGCTTTGCCCAAGGCGAATTAGGCGATATTGTTTATGTTGACATAACTACGGTTGGCAAAACATTAAACGCTGAAGAAATATTTGGTACAGTAGAAGCAGTGAAGACCGTTAGCGACCTATTTTTGCCCGTAGCTGCCACTATTGAGGAAGTAAACAGCACGCTTGAAAAAGAGCCTGAACTGGTAAATACTGACCCCTATGGTGAAGGCTGGATGGTAAAAATAACCCTGGCTAACGTTGCTGACCTTGACGGCCTGATGGACGCGGCGGCCTACGAAAAGCTGGTTGGATAATTAAGATTGCCTTAAAATAAGTAACTCGCCTGCCTGCATAAATGTCGCCAACAGACAATAAATACACCGAAGCCGAACTGGTTGCTTTGCTTAAACAACGGCAACAATCTGCGTTTAGTTATTTGTATGATAACTATTCAGCATCGTTGTATTCGGTGGTGTTAACCATTGTTACTGAGCGCGAAACGGCAAATGACGTGTTGCAGGAAATATTTATAAAAATATGGCGGCAGATTGAATTATATGACTCATCAAAAGGGCGTTTGTTTACCTGGATGATGAATATTGCCCGTAATGCGTCTATCGATATGCTGCGCAGCAAAGGTTTTAACAACAACCAGCAAAACCGGGAATTAACAGAAGCCGTATATGAAACAGTTGGCAGCGTTACAACCAATACTGACAAAATTGGTTTGCGGAAACTGGTGGAAAAGCTTAAAGAAGAATACCGTACCCTGGTAGACCTTGCATACTTTCAGGGCTACACACAGGACGAAATCTCAAAAATGCTGAACATACCTTTGGGAACTGTTAAAACCAGGCTGCGGACTGCCCTTATACAATTACGTGAAATAGTAAAACCATAAATGAGGTAAGTTGGATATTAACGCATACATAGAAAGCGGTGTTATTGAAAGTTATGTGCTTGGTTTAGCCAGCGCTGAAGAAGCGGCTGAACTGGAAGCGCTGGCGGCGCAGTATGCGGAAATAAAGAGTGCTGTTAACGAATTTGAGATACTTATTCAAAAAACGATAACTGAAGAAGGCATTGCACCACCGGTTGAATTAAAGCAGCAAATAATGAATGCGCTGGCTGACGAGTTTGAGCAGCCCAAAGTTATTGCAATGCCTGCTGCAAACACGGGGAAAAGCAACAACGAAGGGCAGACCAAAGTTGTGCAAATTACCACACCCGGCGCGTGGCGTACCATTGCTGTAGCGGCTAGTGTGCTTTTTGTGGTAAGCGCAGGGCTTAATTATTACTACTACAATAATTACAAGGCCGCAACCAACAGCTATGAGGCACTGCTGGAAAACCAAAAAAATCTGCAAGCCTTTGAAACCAAATACAACAGCCTGCAAAGCACTATAAATATTTTACAGGACAGCGCCATGCATGTTGTTAAAATGCAGGGAGCGAAGGAGAAAGCCGGTGACATTGCAACTGTTTATTGGGATACCCGCACAAAGGATGTGTATTTATTAGCTAATAAAATGCCACCCGCACCCGCCGGCAAGCAATACCAGCTATGGGCAATTGTTGATGGCAAGCCTGTTGATGCAGGTTTAATGAGTGATTGCGACGGCGTATGTAAAATGAAAAATATTCCCGCTGCACAGGCATTTGCCATAACCCTTGAAGATGCAGGCGGCAGCCCAACCCCGCATTTAGACCAATTGTTTGTAATTGGGAAAGCGTAAAACAGCTTAAAGTTTACAGTTTGCAGGTGATTGAGTGAATGGAAGATATGCGTTCCTGTAGTTATATTCACTATGGTGTTGCAACCTTAGGCGATTGCCACAAAAATCCCATCTGGACAAACTCATCGCTGTTTTTTTCTCAACGACGGGCTAATAATATAGAGGAAAAGAAGTCCTCTGTTATACACTCCTATATACATACATCTGTAATGATAGGCTAGTTAATTTTGCTGCTGATAATAAAGATCAAGTTGTTTATAAGCCCCCTTTAGGAGTAGGTGTAAAAAAGGGCACTGCAAAAGCAGCGCCCGGGTACATCTAAAAATGCACAAACGAGAAAATATATAATTAAAGCTTTATATTACCAGTTGCTAAAGCGTATGCCTACCGCATAAGGGTATTGTTTAACTGCATCCTGCTGCAAGGGGTTAACGCTATAGCTGCCATATAACCTTATTGGGCCTATGCCAAGTTCGGCAATGTAGGCAATGCGCCATGGGTCAAGGTCAAAATCCCCGCTTTGCTTAACTTTACCCCGCTCACTGCTTTTTTGTTTGGTATGGCTGCCAACCCTGTAGCCTGCGCTTATACCACCGCTAAAGCTAAACCCTCTTTTTTTGCTGGGTGTAGCATTAAAGTTAAGCATAAGCGGTACGGTTAAATAGCCTGCATACAGCTTGTCTTTTTTAAAGTTAACCGTATCGCGCCATATATATAACGGCTCTTTGTTATAGGTAATGTTATTGTCGTACCTAAAGTTAAACATCTCTAAACCCAAACCATATTTAAGGTTAACCACGTGTTTTGTAATATTTAGTTTTTGCATAAAAAACCAAATATTAACGTTGGTTGATTTTGTGGTAATAAGCTTAAGGTCTGACTTAGTGAAGTTGCCGCCTGTGCCGCCATGTAAAAAAGCATTGGCTTCTGCACTGCCATAAGCGGTTTTGTCGTTCCAGTTGGCAAAGCCCAGGTCGAATATAAACCAGTTGGTGCTTACGTTGGTGTGGTAGCTGCGCGAGTTGTTGCTGCCAAAAAGGTTGATGTTAAAATTGTAATTGTGGTCGTTATAATTATAATTGCTGTCGTTACCACTGCCACTGTTTCTCTTGTCTTTATTTCTTTGAATAATAATAAAATTGCCAACATGTATGGTATCAATGCCATCATTCTTCGTGGTATCCGTTTGGGCAAAACCCTGCAGGGCCAGCATTACTGCCACCATACCTAATAAAATTCTTTTCATAATAAGTGTGTTAAAAATTCAAAATGTTTCACGGGGGTTTAACTACGGGTTAGGTACAGGCAGCATTAGTCTGTGTCTTTTTTATTTCTGCTGCCGAATATACGCCCTGCACGTTTAAGAAATCCTTTTACTTTGTCTTTATTCAGTTCGAGAGACCCTACGTACATAGATTTGTTTTCATCATCGGTATCAATCACCTTGAAAGGCACTGTAGCAGAGGCTACGGTTTCTTTGTCAGGTGTACCACCCTGCTTCATTTCCTTTACGCGGTCTGCGTCAGAATCTATCACAGGATGAGAAGTTGCTTTGGGTGGGTCAACCGACGCTACGGCCTGGTTATTAATACCTCCGGCATTAGTAGCATTTTGCGGACTTACCTGTTGAACACTATTATCAGAAGGTTTAACTGTATTGTTTGCCACTGCGTTGTTATCAACGTTATTAGCAACCTGTGCGGGCACTTCGTTATTAACCTTTTGCTGCTGCAGTTGCTGTACAGGTGCAGCCTTTGGTTTAACAATAGGTTTAACTGTTGCTACACTGTTTTTATCCTGTTGCAGTACCTGTGGGGCAGGTGCAACCGGCGCCGTTTGCGGCGTTGTTACAGGTTTAGCGGCCTGCGTTGGGGCAATTTTATTTACCGCAACCTGTTGCCCTGCCGGATGAGTGCCTTTAGTTGTTGGGTATAACCACCACCCTGTAATTGCAATAGCTATAACCGCTGCGGCCACTGCCATGCGTGCAAACGTAAAAAATGGAACCACCCGTTTGCTTTCTTCCTTCCTGTAAAGGCCTTCCTTGCCTGCAAACACTATTGTTTCCGGCTGCAATACTGTTTGCTTAAGCAGGGTAAACTCATCCTGCAACTGCGGGTGCTGCAATACAAATTTTTCTACTTTTTGCATGCCCGCTTCGTCTAACTCCCTGTCAATATATAAGAAAAAGAACTCTTCGTAGTTGTTGATGTTTATTTCAACATCAGTTGTTTTATACAGGTTTTGCTTACCGGGGAAGAAAATATCTTCTTCCGGTTGCAGTTTAACCTGCATAATCGCATCCAGCTCTGCCGCCATATCGGCGTTTTGCTGTGCAAACAGTTCTACTTCTGTACGCTGGCGGGCGCTAAGCTCGTTATCTGCGTACAGCAAAAACCATTCTTCGTAGTTTTGCCTGTTTATCATACTTAATGTTTTACATCACATTTTCGGGGCTCACCAAATAGTTTCTCAATGTTAACCGTGCACGGTGTAAATATACTTTTACCTGGCTTTCGTTCAATCCCATAATTTGTCCAATTTCCTCGTAGCTGTAACCTTCATAGTCTTTTAACAAAACCAGGCATTTTTGTGTATCGCTAAGCCGGTTAAGTGCTTCCTGAAGGTTTTTCTTTAAATTGTTAACCTGGTAAGTATGCACTTTAACTTCGGCAGTAAATTCATCCTTCAACTGTATCCTTTTTACTTTGCGTATGTGGTCTATCATTTGGTTGTAGGCCACGGTAAAAAGGTAACTTTTGCTCTTTTCATTCTCCACAATATCCCTGTTACGCCATAATTTTTCAAAAGCCGTTTGTACTATATCCCGTGCATCTTCTTCATGGCGAAGGTTCTTCACTATAAAGCGAAACACGTTATCAGCATATAAGTTTACACATTCATTATATTCTCGTTCGGTCATAACCAGCGTGTATCAATTTTTCCCGTTCGTATTACTGTATGTTGTACGCAGCACCTTTTAAAATGTTACAGGCAGCTATAATTTTTTTGCAAAATACCCTTTTTATGGGGCTTTTGCGCCATAATTACCCATTGGTGGGTATTAGCGGCATTGCCGGCCGTAGTTACTTTTAGTGAAAATTTGACATGGCAAAGTTAACCATAGTTTTGGCCGTTATATTGTGTTTTGCAGCCTGTAAAGGCACCCGGCAGCAAAACAACCCGCTGCAACGGCTTTTGAAAGGGCCCGTATAAGGCTTGAGCCAATGTACAGGAATATTGACAGCTTTACAGTGGCGGAAGGGCTTGCCCGTGCCAGTACCGGCGACTCAAGCACTTATATTGACTCAACCGGCAAGCAGCTTATATCGCCAAAATACAATGTTCAATCATTTAGCGAGGGCCTGGGGCTGGTAGAAGAAGCCGAGAAGGGGCCATTTTACTTTATTGATAAAACCGGTAAAAAAGTGCTTGACCTGCCCGCTTACACCAATGCTTTTTCATTTTATCACGGCTATGCCGTAGTTGCCAATAAAGACGGTTTGTATGGAATGATTGATAAAACCGGCAAGGAGATTTTGCCGTGTATTTACGAGGAGGGCCCTGATGAGCTTAGGGCCGATAATTTTATAGTGCATCTGCCTGCCGAAGGCAAGAAAATAATAAATATTAAAGGCGGCGCCATACTGCCTGTAAAGGATTTTAAGGAACTGTTTTACGATGAAGTAAACAACAAATACGCACTTGGTAACGATAGTGGCTGGTACTTGCTTGATGATAAAGGGGCTGTACTTAAAAAGCTGCCCGCCGATGGTTTGTTCTACCCGCGCGATGGTGCATATGTGGCAAATAGGGAAAGTAAAGACAGTGGTACGCAATGGGCCGCCATGGATGGCAATGGCAACCTGGTGGTGCCTTTTGGCAGGTATAACAGCATTGAGCAGTGGAGCGATGGCCTTGCCTGCGTTGGCATTGAAACAGGCACCAGCCCGAACAAGGAACAGGAAGGCGTAACAGATGTGCACATGAAAACCGGCTATATTGATAAAACGGGAAAAGAAGTTATACCGCTGCAGTTTGAAGACCTTGCGCAAAGCTTTAACGAAGGGATGGCCATTGCTATGCAAAAAGGTAAAATAGGCTTTATTAATAAAACGGGCCAATGGACAATACTGCCGCAGTTTGACAAAGCCGGGCCTTTTAATAATGGCTTTGCGAAAGTAAACAGCGGTACAGACGCCTTTTATATTGATACTAAAGGCAACAGGGTGCAATAACCGCCGTTCCTAAATGAACTGATTTACCTGTGAAACCGGATATACATAAACATGGCAATCCAGCCCTTTAATTAATCTCAATCCCTATAAAAAACAATGGCCCCCGGTAGTTTTTGCCGGGCTTTTTTTGCCGCTTATATCAACCTCCACTTTGCCCTGATTTAAGTGATTGACCTGGTGTATTTTTTATAAAAGCCCGTTAATGCAATACATTTAATTAAGCATTACTTTTTAGTTGTTGCCTAAAACTAAAGCAGTTGGCTAAACACCTGCCGCAATTCGTATATTCGTAATAATTCGTATTTCGCAGAATCTTATAAACTTTACTGCATGCGCACACCCCACCTGTCTTTTTTTATTGCTGTAATACTTTTTACTTACAACGTACATGCACAGCTAAATGACGTGGAAAAAATATTATACAATGCCAACATATTTACGGCTGACGCGCAACACCCCTATGCGGAGGCAGTAGCTATTAAAGGCAATAAAATAGCGGCAGTTGGCAACCTTATAACGGTTAAAGCTTCGGCTGGTAAAAATGCAGTGATGATTGATATGCATGGCGCCACATTGTTGCCCGGTTTTGTTGATAGCCACAACCATGCAGTTGAGGGTGGGGAAGGGCTGCTGCGGGCTAATGTAAATGACGATGTGTTAACATTACAGCAATTAGCTGATTATGCTGATGAAGTTAAAAAGAATGGTTTTGGCATGATTGGCAATTTTTTAGTGATAGACGGTATTAACATTGAAACATGGAAAAACATTGCCGAACTGCACAGGGTGTTTAGCCACAGCCAATTTGAAGCACAGCCGGTTTTGCTGCGCGGCAGCGATGGGCATACTGCATGGGCCAACGCTGCACTGATGAAAATAGCAGGCATTAATAAAGCTTTTATTGAAACACTGCCTGCCAGTACTAAAAAATATTTTAATGTTGACGTCAATGATGAGCCTAACGGCTTTTTTGCTGACAGCGGTTTTTTTAAGGTAGATGCAGTGCTGCCCAAAATACATGTGGATGAAAACCTTGCCGCTGAAAAAGGCCTTGCCTACAATAATGCATTGGGCATTACCGCTTTATTAGACCCTGCTGCAGGCCATATACAAGATAGTGTAAACAGTATATTAAACGCATACAAATATTTATCGCAGCAGCACAAGCTTACTGCGCACATAGCCGCAATTGTAGTAGCCAAAGCAGATGATGCGCCTCAGCCCCAAATTAACAGGTTAAAAGTATTACAGGGCATGTATAACAGCAGCCATAACCTGCGTGTGCTTGGTTTTAAAATATTTGCTGACGGTGTTATTGAATACCCCACACAAACGGCGGCTGTATCAACACCATATGCAAACAGCGGCAGCTACGGCGCGCTGATGTACAAGCCCCAAAATTTTGCCCGTTTTGCTGTTGCGGCGGATAAGCAAAACCTGCTGGTGCATGTGCATGCCATTGGCGACCGGGCGGTTACCGAAACGCTAAACGGTTTTGAGGCTGTTAGAAAAAACAATGGCAATAGCGGCATACCGCATACAATTACCCATGTACAGGTAATGAGGTTTGAAGATATTAACAGGTTTAGCCAGTTGCATGTGCTTGCTTCGCTGCAACTGCTGTGGGCTTTGGGCGAGCCTACCACTATTGATATTGTGAAGCCTTATGTTGACCCTGCCGTATATAAATACCAGTACCCTGCGCGAAGCCTGTTAAATGCCGGAACTATTATATGCGGCGCCAGCGACTGGAATGTTAGCACCGCCAACCCGTTTGAAGCTATATACGAAGCTGAAACCCGCAAGGGCAGGCTGGGCGTACTTGACAGTACCCAATGCATGCCGCGCCTTGCTATGCTGTATGCCTACACCATTAATGCAGCCAAAGCGATGATGCAGGAAAAAACGATTGGCTCTATTAGCCCCGGCAAGTATGCCGATATTATTTTGGTTGACCGGGATGTGCTAACTATTACTGCTGAGGCTATGGAGAAAACACAGGTGTTATGGACGATGTTTGAAGGGAAGATTATTTATGAGAAGAAAAGATGAGACGATACAAATATTCTACGCGGTACACCTTAAACTTATACATCGCACTTTCCACCTTCTTGCTGATGCCTTTCTTCGCTTCTACCTTTAACTTTATTTACAGTAAACTTTTCCGTAAATTACTGTCAAATAAGTATGGCAATGAAAGCATTATCAGAAACGTGGTTTGCAGACGGTTATATTGACTTTGAGCTAAAGAAATATACATTATTAGCGTACCTGCAGGAAGTAAATAAATATTTTGACCAGTGTAAATTATACCCCCAACTGGCAGACATTATTTTTCATTACAACAACATACTGGCTTTTAAAAAGAATAAGCAATATTTACAGGAACAGTTTCCAAAAAAATTTACCGGCGTACAGTTGCAGAAGCTGCAGCTTCTATATGAGAAAATGATAGAGGACGACGACCTGATGAGCCAGCTTGAAGAAATTATTCAATATGCATCTCAAACCATGCAAACAACCATAAACAATGGTACAGAGATATACGAAATGGTTGAAGATAAATTAACTATTGCGCCGGTTGGGCTTATACCGCTTGATTTAAATGAGGGTTACTTTTTTCTTAGCACGGGCTCTAATAAAACCACGTTTGTTTACCAATACCGCCTAAGCATATTTGAAAAACATGATGAAAAATACCGCAGCATAAAAACGGAATTTATTGACACATGGTACCGCAGTATTGTTACCACTTACGAAAGTATTAAAGGTGACCTTATACGTAATCGTACCATGTTGCCCAACCCGGCTGTATATGCTATTGACGTTACCCAAAGTTTTCCGGTTGAAGAAACTTTATTGCCTATTGCAAAGCGAAGTTTGGTGAGATATATAACGGTGAGTTGAGGGATGGCTCATAATTCATTGTTAAATACGAATCCAGAACAGGAGAACTCAAAACATAAAACCCGGAACTGAAAAACTTAGAATTGCAGCGTAAACGCAGTACCCTCACCTACCAGCGACTGAACTGTTATGTTACCCTTGTGCAGCATCATAATTTGTTTGCAAAGGCTTAAGCCAATACCGCTGCCGGTTTTTTTGGTGCTGAAGAAGGGTATAAATATTTTATCCAACAGCTCTTCTGACATGCCGGGACCATTGTCTGTTACGCGTATGTAAGGCTTTTTGCCATGCAGTTGTGCGCCGCTAAGCATAATATGTGGGTCTTCAATTCCCTTTACTGCTTCAATGGCATTTACAACCAGGTTTATCAACACCTGTTCAAGCAGGTTTATATCAGCCTCTATCATCAGGTCAGGATCTTTCAGAATAACTTCCATTTCAATATTCTTCTGCTCCAGTGTTGGTTCCATTAGCTGGTGCAAGCTTTCAAACACATCACGCACATAAACTTTGGTAAGGTTAAGGGTGGTGATCTTATTAAGGTTGCGGTATGTTTCGGCAAATTTCAGCAACCCTTCACTCCTCCGTTTAATGGTATCAATACCAATGGCAAGATCTTCCAGCGATTGTGGTTTGTCTTTATTTTCTACTGATTCCTGCAGGCTCTTTTTTAAAGTATTGGCCAGCGACGAAATAGGTGCAATGCTGTTCATTATTTCGTGCGTCATTACACTTAACAGCTTTTGCCATGCTTTTGATTCTGTTTCATCTAATGCCTCGTTCACATTTTGAAAAGCTACAAGCTTAAAAACCTTTCCCTCTGTTTGAAAGGCAGTTGCACTCAACAATACTTTTAAAATATTTCTTTCAACATGCACATTGGCAATAACAGATTCGCCCGGTTTTAATTCAATTATCTGCGCACAAAGTGCATGGTCGCGCCGGTCAAGCGACTGTATGGTTTTAAGGTAAGGTATTTGCAGTATGCGCTTTATTGATTCGTTCATCCATACCACCTCCCCACTTTCGGATTCATAAGACAGGATGCCTGTATCAACCAGCTCCAGTATTTTTTGCAGGTATTGGTATTGGGTTTCTTTCTCTTTGCTTATTACTTTAAAAGTGGTATTAATATCATTAAATCCCTTGCGCAACCTTTGCAGGTCCTGCGGCGCATGCTTAACATCAAAATGGCGTGAAAAGTCGCGGTAGTGTATGCTTTCAACAAATTGTTCTACTTCCTGCTGTGCTTTTTTATTGAAGCGAAAAAAGTCAAGTACCTGGTAAATGATAATGGGTACAGCCAATATTTCAAAATGATATTGCTCATGCACAAGTAAAAAGGCTGCGCCTGTTATGGTGCCAAACAACAATAAAACCCTTATAGAAATATTCCAGTCGTAACGTTTAAACATATTTGCTCCCGCCTCTTTTCCACCCCGCACGTGCGGGATTGCTATTGCAATACTATCAAATTTTTTTTCAAATGGCTTCGTTCTCACAGTTCTTTTTCCTCCGGCCCCATCCTTAATCCCTCCACCTTAGGGAAGGGACTTTGCGAAGAAGCCCTTTTGTTGTTAAAATAAATTTTTCATTGGCTTGTTTTTATAGCAACCATTCCTTCAGGTTTCTCCGCTCCAATCTTCGCAACACCTTTCCCTATGTGAAGAAGGCAGGCATAGCGGCTGCCGTTTCCTATATCTCGTACTTACTCAACCTTCTGTACAGCGCAGTTCTTGTTAAACCAAGTTCTTTGGCGGCTTTAGTAATATTGCCATTATATTTTTCAATAACGTGTAATATCGTGTTTTTCTCAATGGTACTCAACTTCATATCGTCGTCCTCAATACTGGCTGCAGGTGCTGATTCAATCGGTGAAAATATAAGGTCCCTTGCCTGTAACACTTCCCCGTCACTCATAATAATAGCACGTTCAATGGTGTATTGCAACTCGCGTACGTTGCCCGGGTAGTGGTATTGTAAAAGTTTTTCTTCGGCGCTTTCATCAAATCTTATGGCAGGTTTTAAATACTTCTCCGCATAAACTGATACAAAGTGTTTTGCCAGCACAAGAATATCCGTTCCCCTTTTACGTAATGGCGGTACCGTTATTTCAACTGTATTTATACGATAAACAAGGTCCTTTCTAAACCGGTTTTCGTTGGCCAGTTCCTGCAAAGGCAGGTTGGTGGCACAAATAAGGCGTATGTTTATAGGCTGCGGCTGGTTACTGCCAAGGCGCGTAACCATCCTGTTTTGTAAAACGGTAAGCAGTTTGGCCTGTTGGGTAAGGCTTATATTGCCAATTTCATCCAAAAACAAGGTACCCTCGTTAGCGCTTTCAAAACGGCCTACCCTGTCGTCCTTCGCATCAGTAAATGCGCCCTTTTTATGGCCAAACAGTTCACTTTCAAAAAGCGTTTCGGTTAAGGCGCCCACGTCAACCTTTACAAAAGGCTTATTGGCTCGCAATGATTTTTGATGGATAGCTTTTGCTATAAGGTCTTTACCTGTACCATTTTCGCCAAGAATCAAAATATTGGCATCGGTGGGGGCAATCTTTTGTGTTTTGTAAAAAATATCCTGCATTGGCTCGCTCTCGCCCAATAGTTCTTTGCCAATTATACTATCGTTTGCAAATGCATCATCGCTTTTTTTACCGGCGCCTTTTTTACGAAGGGCATCTTCAATTATCACCATCAGCTTTTCGTTATGCCAGGGCTTTACCACAAAGTCGGTAGCGCCTTCCTTTAACGACCGAACGGCAAGGTCAATATCACCGTATGCAGTTATCATAATCACTGCGATATCAGGCTTCAGTTCTTTTATGCGCTTTAGCCAGTAAATGCCCTCGTTACCAGTGTTAATGGACGATTTAAAGTTCATGTCCAACAGCACAAGGTCAAAATGCTTCGACATAAGCGAAGGGATGTTGTCAGGGTTTTTTTCCGTTACTATCTCTTTCACTTCAGTTTTCAAAAGCAGGCGTACAGCGGTTAAAACATCTGTATCATCGTCAATTGCAAGTATGCAATATTTTTTTAGGTTCATAAGCTATAATTCAACTTCATACACCAGCAACTATAAATATACCAAGATGGAAACTGATGATTTTAAACGGGTTACAAATTACGCAATATTATATAATTGTATCAAATACGTACACTTCTGTAATAAAAACGTACAAAGTACCAAAAGCAGCCGGTTTGTAATGTATGATTTTTAATTGGTTATCATTTGTTTAACCTAAGCTGTGGTTACCACGCTTCCGCTCAGCAGGTACAATTGGGATATTTACACCTAAGCGCCTGCATGGGAGGAAAAAGGAGGAATTTTAAACGCATACATTTTATTGGTAATGCATTAATTTACAACCAATTATAAAATTAATCCCTTCAGTTAATTCCTTTTCTGTTGAAAAATGGAGTTTTGCTGTCAACTTCTATTTCCAATTCAAAAATTAACCTGGCTCATTAGCTCAAACAGAACTCAGTGTAACTCTTATTTCTTCCACTCCATGCACTCAGTGATTACAGTACGCACGTGCAGGGGCGCAAAAGGAGTACAAAGGAGGAAATGAAACAATTCTTATTTCGATCGCAACTATTTAATTTACAATCAATTAAAACATGTCTATTCACCCAAAATGCTGTTTCCGTCAAAAAATTAAATTCAGTCCATCCCCGCTTCAACCAACTAATTTTCTTTCAAACATCCCAAAGGCGTTCCCCCTTCAATAAATATAAAAACCCGGTTTTTGTCCGGTCTTTTGGCAATATTTATTTATCCACAGGCGCGTGGCTCGTTTTCCTTTCTTACTTGCCCTCAATTTAATTTATGCTACATTAGTCGGAATTCTTTCTATTGTATTAGCGATGAATATTTTTGCACTCAACCCTATGTTTTAGTGTGGATAGCTTTATTGATTTTATTGGAGAAGCTTTAATGGTTTTGGCATTTGTAAACCCATTGGTAGCTGCCTTTTTTATATGGAAAATAAAAAAACTAACGATAACGGAAAGGATATTTATTATTATAATCGCATCAATAATTCTTTTCGTTTTGTTATTCGGTTGTTCGATGAGTATTATTTTTAGAAACGGGATGGCAATAACATAGTAATTTTATACTGCCTCAAAATCACCTCACATACTGTAAAACTGCCTGTATGTACAAGTTACTGTTATCCTGCATTTTTCTGCCGCTAATAACAACCGCCCAGTACAATACAGATACTGCCAACCTGTGCCGCGGCGCTTATTATACTGAAGCGCAGGCCATTAAAGTACACAAGGCATTTGCAGAAACCTACCACGATAAAGCCACCTGGCAAAAACGCGCAGCAGTTATAAGGCAAGGCATTTTAAACGGCGCTGAGCTTACCAACATGCCGGCAAAAACACCGCTGCGTGTAATAATAACCGGTAGGCAAACTGTTAACACCTATATTATTGAAAACGTGGCTATTGAAACATTGCCCGGCTACTATTTAACAGGCAACCTTTACCGCCCTGCCGACACAACAAAAATTACAGCGGGCATTTTATCGCCGCACGGACATTTTAAAAACCCTGATGGCCGCTTTACGCCAGACCAGCAAAAGCTGTGCGCCACGCTTGCCCAAATGGGGGCGGCTGTTTTTACATACGACATGGTAGGTTATGGCGACAACAAACAATGTAACCACGAAATACCTAAAGCGCTAAAGCTGCAAACCTATAACAGCATACGCGCATTGGACTTCCTGCTATCGCTGCCGAATATTGATACGGCCCGCATAGGCATAACGGGCGCCTCGGGTGGTGGTACACAAAGCTTTATTTTAACTGCTATCGACAGTCGTGTAAAGGTTGCAGCGCCGGTTGTAATGGTATCGGCCTATTTTTTCGGCGGCTGTGTTTGTGAAAGCGGTATGGCCATTCACAAACGGCCCAACAACCAAACCAGCAATGTGGAGATTGCGGCTACAGCGGCGCCGAGGCCCTTGCTGCTTGTATCTGACGGCGGCGACTGGACAAAAAATGTTCCCAAAGTTGAGTATCCGTACATTAAAAACATATACGGCTATTACAATAAGGAAAGCAATGTGCAGAATGTACACCTGCCTAATGAGCAACACGATTACGGCCCATCTAAAAGGCAGGCGGTATATGCCTTTTTTGCAAAGCACCTTGCGCTTAACACAGAAGGTTTGGTGAAGGATGGACTGATAAATGAAAGTGGTGTTACTGTACTAAACCAGCAAAACTTAACCGTGTGGAATGCAACCCACCTTATACCTGCTAACGCAGTTACAGGCGACGATAAAGTAATGGCGCTGCTGGAGTGGTAAGTTTTATACTGCAACACAATAAATGGGTGTCGCGGGTGCGACGAATTACTTGTGCCCCGGTTTATTGGAGAGCCACTTATATAAGTCTTTTAAATTGTACTGTTTATAATCTCTGGCAGTTGTTTGTTTATCCTTCGTATTTGTGCCCTCTTTCTTATATACCTGCCGCCTTTATACCGCATAGCCTCCTGCGTCAAAGCCATCTTTTATACGTTGCGCAATAGATGCTGCATTGCTTTTGTCGTCGCTTATAATATGCGTTGGTGTTTGATTAAATGAAGCGTATAGATCTTTAAAAGGTGTATAATCTGCAAGCGCGCCTTCATTGCGTGATGCCGCGCGTTGTGCGCACACTTCTTCAAATGGCCGCAGTACAACATAATGCAACGGCACCTGCCTTAACTTTGTAAGCGATATGGCCGTATCAAGATACCATGGCGGCATACAAAAATCAAGCAATACTGTATATCCTGCCCGGGCGTAAGGTATAGCAGCAACCGTCATTGATGTCATAATGGTTCTGAAGTTCTTGCTTCTTCCAACTATTTCGGCACCCTTTGAAATAAAGAACCAAAATTTATCGCCTTCTATATAAACAACTGGCTCCTGCAACAACATAATAAGTTGGGCTGCAACGGTGCTTTTACCCGCACCCGGCGGGCCGGAAAGAATAATGATAGGTTTAGGTATATCATGCTGTTGTGTTGCTGCATTTTTTGGCATGCATTAAAGATACTTATTATTCTGTCCGCAGGCTTTTAACAGGGTTTATAACGGCGGTTTTAACAGCCTGGAAACTTACCGTTAATAAGGCGATAAATACTATTGCCAAACCGGTTATTGCAAACACCCCCCATGTTATTACTGTTCGGTAGGCAAATGTTTGCAGCCACCTGTCCATCAGCGTCCATGCTACCGGTGAAGCGATAATGAATGCTATAAAAACAAGCCACAAAAAATCTTTTGACAACTGCATAAATAAAGAATAAGCGCTTGCGCCAAGCACCTTGCGTATGCCCATTTCTTTAAGGCGCCTTTTGGCGGTAAATACTGAAAGGCCTACAAGCCCAAGGCAGGCAATAATTATAACTAATGCAGATATACTTAGTGCTACAGTTCCTGCCCTTTCCTCATCAGCATAAAGGCTGTTATAAGTCCCCCTTAATACCCTATAGCTAAAAGGGTTGCCCGGGTACAGTTTCTCATATACCGTACGCACACGTGCCATTTTCTGCTGCAGGCCGTCAAGGTTTGTTTTTATGGTATAACAACTATTGTTATGCTGCGGCACATATACTATAGGTTCAATTTTTTCTTTCAGGCTCCTGTGGTTATAATCTTTTACAATACCTGCTATTATATAACTTTTACCCCAGTTTATTAATTTACCTGTTGCTGCAGATGGCTCGTAGCCCAATTCGCGCGCGGCTGTTTCGTTTACAATAAGCCTGTCTCCCTTAAAGCTTTTATCTGCGTCGGCGCTGCTAAAATTGTTGCCATATAACAATGGTATTTGATAAGTATTGAAGTAGCTTTCATCAATTTCAGAAATAAAGTATGTTTTATGCTCATCGCCTTTTTGTGCGTTAGATCCTGTAATGCCATCAGCCCCAAAATTGTGGGCATACCCGCTGCCGGGAACGCTGCCTGTAAGGCTTATTTTTTCTACAAAAGGCAATCTGGCGAGTTCATTTTTAAATATAACTTTATTATTCTTAAAGGTTGAATCCCGTATAACCGGCCCGTCTATTACAACAAGATTGTCGATGTTCATACCAAGGTTATGGTGCCTTAAAAAATTTATTTGCCTGTAGGCGATAAGAGTAGATGCAATAAATACTCCCGAAATAACAAACTGGAAAATAACCAACCCTTTGCGCAAAAATATATTGCCGTTGCCGCCCGCATTATTTAGCCGCATAATGGCAATTGGTTTAAACTTAGCCAATATAAAGCCTACATAGCCACCACATAAAACAATGCCTGCTAACACAATAAAAATACTGGATAGCCATGTACCGGCATTATTGATGTAATGCAGCGATAAAGGTTTGGCGGTTAGATAATTAAAAAGGCTTTGGGTTATGCCTGTAAGACAAAATGCCAGCAGAAGGCCTGATAAGTTTAAAATTATTGATTCAGTAAGGTAGCGTATAACTATATTTTTTTTATCGCTTCCTACAATTTTATGTATGCCAATTTGTTTTGCCTGGCCAACGGCATAAGCGGTAGAAAAGTTTATATAGTTTATCCACGCAATGCATAAAATAAGTATGCCAAGGCCAAATATAAAATAGGTCATGGCCATGGAAGCATATGTTGGGTTGTCATCTTTAAGGCTGGTGCCAAGATGTACCTCACTTAACGGTTGTAATTGTATTGTACCATTTTCTGCTTTATAGTTTGGTGAAGATTGCTTCCACAATGCGCTGGCTTTTGATGCAACAACTTGCGGGTCTGCATTGTTGTCAAGCCGCACATAAGTGGTGTACGAATCGTTGCCCCAGTTATCTATTTTGGCCCAGTCTGAACCTTCGGTGTAAGCTGGGTCTTTTAAAATATTAATAGGTAAAAGATATTTAAATTGTATATCGCTCTGCGCAGGTATATCAGCAAGTACGCCTGTTACGGTAAGTGGTAAATTGCCAAACTGGTTATGCAACTGCAATACCTTGCCTATTGCATTCTGCTCGTTGCCAAAGAATTTTTTTGCTACTGGCGCTGTAATTACAATTGTGCCGGGGTTATCCAGTTCACTATTGCCTGCAACAAAAGGAAAGCTAAACGATGTAAGAAAAGAAGGGTCTGCAAAAACGCAGCCATCTTCGCTGAAAGATTTAATGGTTGTGCCATCCTTGCCGGGATTGTAAGACACCACCGCGCCATCGTTAAAATTATCTGCAAAACGCATAGCTGCTTTCACACCTGGTATGTTCTTTTCCATAATAGGCGCTATGGGAGCGAATGTAGTGGCAGATTTACCATCCCTCGCTGCAATGTTTACACGGTAAAGATTAGGCAGGTTGGTATTAAAACGGTTAAAGCCTTTCTCATAGCTGTAATACTCAAGGCATAATAAAAAAACACACATGCCAATGGCAAGGCCTGCGATATTTAATGCGGAAGACATCCTGTTTCTTTTAATGCTTCGTAGGGCATATCTTATGTAAAAAAGCAGCATATGGTATTGGTTTAATAAAAAAGTATTTAAAAAACGTTTCAAAGCCTGTGCCAACGCTGAAAGCCGCACTGGCAAAGGGTTTATATATTATGGTTGAATAAATGTGTTCGCCCCCGTACAGTATGTGTACGAATATATATTTTACTTGTTTAATCATTTATATTCTTTTTGTTTAAGACGTAAAACAAAAAACACGTAAGCTTAATTGTATATTAGCAATAGCAACAATAAATAAGTTATGATTATTCTAGCCAAAAATGGTAAACAGGTATTGCTTCGCCACATTGCCGGGCAGGATACAGGCAGGCTGTTATGGTATTTGCATGGTTTAAGCAATGACACCAAAATGCGTTTTGGGCCGCACCCCTTTGATGAACAATCAGTAGTTGATTTTTATAATAACACCCAAACGAATACAGGCTATGTTGCAGAAGATATAAGCACCTGTAACATAGTTGCTTATTCCATCATTAAAAAAGGCTATTTGGAACACGACAGCCAACGGCTTCAATCTTATGGCATGTTGTTATCTCATCACCATGATTGCACTTTTGCGCCTTCGGTTGCTGATGATTGGCAAAGTTGCGGCGTTGGCAATGCATTGTTCCAATTTATTCTTTCAGATTTGGCAAGCTCTGAAATTAATAGAATTATTTTATGGGGTGGCGTACAGGCAAGCAATACCCGCGCTGTAAACTACTACTATAAGCATGGGTTTAAAAAATTAGGGGAGTTTTATTATAATGGCGAAAACTATGATATGAGCTTGACAATTGATGGTTAAAGCCAATATGCAAACAGGCCTGGATTTTCCCAGGCCTGTTTGCATTTATACTTCGCTCCAATAAACTTTAGAATAGAGACTTTAAACCTTAAACTGTTACCATGTTTTTTCCATGCTCCATGCCTCAAACTCTTTAGCCACGGCAGTAAGAAAAGATGCGCCAAGGCTGCCGTCAATAATACGGTGGTCGTAGCTTAATGATAAGTACATCATGTGCCTTATGCCAATGGTATCACCCAGTTCGGTTTCTATTACTACCGGCCTTTTTTTAATGGCGCCTACTGCTAATATTGCTGCCTGTGGCTGGTTTATAATAGGTGTGCCCATAAGGCTGCCAAATGTGCCAACATTGGTAAGTGTAAAAGTACCACCTTGTGTATCATCAGGGCGCAGGCGGTTATTGCGTGCATTGTCGGCAAGGGTATTAACCTGCTTGCTTAAACCAACCAGGTTAAGATAATCCGCATTGCGAATAACAGGCACTATAAGGTTGCCTGTTGGCATAGCGGTAGCCATGCCTATGTTAATGTCTTTCTTTACTATAATGCGGTCACCATCAACGCTGCTGTTTATCATCGGGTAGCGTTTAATAACCCTAACCACGCAGTCAATAAACAGTGGCGTAAATGTTATTTTGGTGCCTTCGCGTCTTTCAAATTCCTTCTTTACTTTTTCCCTCCATAAAACCATATTGGTAACATCCGCCTCAACAAACGATGTTACATGCGGGCTGGTTTGCTTGCTGTTAACCATATGTTTGGCTATAAGCTTGCGCATCCGGTCCATCTCAATTATTTCAACGTTGCCGCCATAATCGGCTTCTGTTTTGCCGGTAGTAGCAGGCAGCAGGGAAGAAGCTTCAGATTTTACATTTTCTTCCTCAGTTTGTGGTGCGGCGGGTCTTGTTTCTTCCGCTGGCTTATTAAAAGTTACAGGCGCCGCCTCAGCACTTTCAGTTGGCTTAACACCGGTCTTCTTATCCTCTACATATTGTAAAATATCTTTTTTGGTTACACGGCCTTCGTTACCGCTGCCGGGTATTTTTTCCAGATCCGCCATGCTAACACCTTCGCTGTTGGCAATATTCATCACCAGCGGTGAGTAAAAGCGGTTACTGCCTGCAACCGGAGCCGCTGGTGCAGCAACAGGTTGAGGCACATAAGGCACTTCCTCCGCAGCGGCTTCATGTTCATGTACCACAGGCTTGGCTGCTTCAGGCTGTTTGGTAAGGGTGCCATTGCCACCGGTATCAATACGGGCAATAACTTCGCCAATAGCTACCACATCGTTCTCCTTATACAACACTTCGGTAATAGTACCTGCTGCTATTGACGGCACCTCGCTGTCAACCTTGTCGGTAGCAATATCCAACACTGTTTCATCCTGCTTTACCGCATCGCCGGGTTTTTTGTACCACTTCAATACGGTAGCCTCCATAATACTCTCGCCTAATTTTGGCATTACCAGGTCAACAATAGCCATATACGCAATTTCAAAATGTGTAATAATAAAATAGAGAATTATGTGCCCAACTTTTGCCTAATTCCCTGCGGTTGTTGCGTCGCCCTCTTGTACTGCATAACATGCAGCAGCAGGGTAAGCAGCAACCTTTTTACAGGTCAAAAGTAAAGTTTCCCCTGCAATTAACCTTATGCCCCGTTTTTAACCATAAACAACCGCAAAATATTTAAGGCATTCATCGCCGTTAATTCAATATTTCGCAGCCTGTCAAAACGAAAATGCAGCTTTTTAGCCTCAATATTTAAATTATTTCCAACGGCTATCCAAACGGTACCAACCGGCTTATCGTCTGTTCCGCCATCCGGCCCCATAATGCCTGATACAGCTATGGCATAATCTGTTTTCATTACGCCCAGCACGCCTTTCACCATCTCCTTTACAACCTCTTCACTAACAGCACCCACAGTGGCAATCGTTGCTTCCTTTACACCCAATACGCTTTGCTTAATACTGTTATCATAGCTAACCACACTGCCCTGGAAATAAGCTGATGAGCCCGGTATTGATGTAATAAGGTGGGCTATATACCCGCCTGTACAGCTTTCAGCGGTTGATATGGTTTTGCCCTGCTGCTTAAGCAGCCTGCCCACTACCTGCTGCATAGTTACATCTTCATCAACAACCATTTCGGGTTTTACCAATTTTTTCAGCGTGGTAAAAGCTGCTTCCAGCGCAGCATCTACCTGCTCTTTTTCGCCATTGGCAGTAAGCCGTAGCCGCACCAGGCCATAATTGGGCAGGTAAGCTAATTTTATAAATGGGGGCAATGCTTCTTCCCAGCTTTGTATACGTTCCGCTATCATGCTCTCGCCAATGCCAAAGGTTATAACAGTGCGGTGTGCTATATATGGTAAGCTGTAGCGCTCTTTTAATAGTGGCAATACATGGTCGTGCATAATACCCTTCATTTCATGCGGCACGCCCGGCATGCTTATGTAAATTTTGCCTTCCTTTTCAAACAGCATGCCCGGCGCAGAGCCGTTTACGTTGCTTAAAACGGTGCACACATCAGGCACCAATGCCTGGTTAAGGTTGCGCTGCAGCATAGGCCCCGGGCGTTTAAACACCACCTCAAAAAGATAATTAATATGGTCAAGCGTAGGCTGGTGCCATACCATTTTGCCGCCAAAATATTCGCACAATAAGGGCTTGGTAATATCATCAGCCGTAGGGCCCAGGCCGCCTGTTATTAATATAACATCGCTGCGCTTGCCTTCTTCATCAAGCGCCTGCCAAATATCTTCTTTTACATCGCCAACCGCAATGCGGTGGTGCACCCAAACACCGGCTTTATTAAGCTGCTGGGCCATCCAGGCACTGTTAGTATCTACAACCTGCCCAATCAGCAATTCGTCGCCAATAGTAATAATTGAAACTGTTATCTTTTTACTCATAGCTCATCCAAATAAACATCAAAAGTATTTTATGTTTATTATAAAGCGCACTTTTTATAACAAGGATTTATTTATACAACCCTATTACCTGCCGGGCAATATTATCCATTGAATAGACTAAAACAGGTGTGTAATTCGTAATAGGGCTTAGTAATAGTTCAAGCGCTTTTGCGGCCATTGCTTCTTTGGTGTCAACAATGTGCCAATGCTCAATATCAATTTCCATGGGGCGAAAAAAACTTATAACATGCGCCCCTGCATACAATGCCTCAAGGCAAACCGTGCTAAAACCTTCGTAGTTTGATGTGTGTAAAAATATTTTGCTTTGTTGCATTAACGCTAACACTTCAGTATGCGCCTTTTCCCCGGCAAGCGCCAGGTTGTTTTCAAGGCTGTACCGCTGTATCAGTGCCTGCAATTGTTGCTGTAACGGGCCTTTACCGCATTGCATTGCTTTAATTTGCGGCATTTTATGATGTATAAGTTTTACAACTTCAATAAAAACATCGTATTGCTTTAAAGGTATTAGCGAACCTGCAGCTAAAATATCTATGCTTCTTAATTTGGGTTCTGTGCCAAACAGCTCCGTATCAATACCATTGGGAATAACCGTTACAGGCATAACATGATGGTTATTATAAAACTGCCGCGCCAAAAAATCAGACATGGCAAAAACTTCATTTGCACCGGGTCGAATAAATTTAATAAGATTGTTGTCGCTCTTGGCATCCTGGCCCGTTATCCAGGCATAGTGCGGCAGGTTATATTTTTTACCAAAACGTTTGCCCACTAGTGCGCAGTCTGTCACCCAAAAGCTTAACAGGCCTTTAATACTTTGTGTTGTATGCAACTTCTTTAGTGCCTGCCATATTTTATACCATAACAACAAGCGTCTAAGTTTTCTTTTAGCGCCGCCATTAAAGCTTATAACCTTTACCCCATGCCAGGTATATTCATGCGCGGTAAAGGGGTATTGAAAAGCAACAATAATAATATTCAGTGCAGGAAAATTTTTATGCAATGCGCGCACAAAAACCTGGTGTGCTGGCAAACAGGTAGTGTCTGCCTCATTAGCAGGAAAGCCAGGTGAGAGTATTATTAAAGTATCTTTCTTATCTGCCATTAAGCTCAATTATTTTATTGCAAAACTCCAGGCTTTTTTGCTGGTGCGTTATCAGTATTATCATTTTACCTTCAGTCGCCAGTTTTTTAAAATGCTGTAACAACAGTTCTTCGCTTGCATTGTCAAGCTCGTTAAAAGGTTCATCTAAAATAATAAGGTCGGCATTTTTAAATAAAGCTCTTGCAATCGCAATACGCTGCCGCTGGCCGCCGCTTATGTTTTTACCATTTTCAGTAATTAGTTTTTGCAGGCCTTCTGTATAATGGCTGGCAATTTCATTTACGCCGGTAACATCTAAAATGTGCTGCAGGTTTGCCTTATCATAACTTTGTTCACCTAATACAATGTTTTGTTCAATGGTATCGTGTATCAAAAAGTTTTGCTGCTTTACATAGGCTATTCTTTGCCAATATTTTTTTCTGCCTTCAATATCACGGGTTTTATCATTTATAAAAATGCTGCCATCGTCTTCTTTTACAAGGCCTAATAAAATATTTACCAGGGTTGTTTTACCGCTGCCTGATGGCGCCATTATACCAACAATATCCTTCCTGTTTAGTTGCAGGGTAAGCCTGTTAATAACCTGGCGGCTGTTGTAGCTAAATGAAATATTACAAAAAGCAATGCTGTTTATTGGCGGGCAATGTTCAGCAGGCTTTTCTTTTGCAGTGCCGGTTTTTTCTTTTAACAGGTCTGTTATAGTAAACCGGTACGCTTTTATTTGCCCGCTTAAATTAATAAGCTTTACCAGCCCGGGAATTATTTTATACGCAGCAGCCATAAAAGCGCCCAATAATATAAAACTACCGGCGCCTGCGTTGCCCGCAATATTTGCTGCTATAACAAGCACGCAAACGCCCAACACCGCAAATACTTCCAGCATTCTTACAGGCAGGCCCTGTATGGTTTGCAGGCCTGCCAGTTGCGTGTTTAAAGCCTGCTGGCTTTGTGCATAACGCTGCGTAAAAAAATTATTTTTGCCGTAAATATTGCTTTCTACATAGCCTGTCAATGCCTCTTTTAAATGTTGCAGTGCAAGGGCGCTGCGGCTGCTTATGTTATTGCGTACAGCATGTATTTTTTTGCGTATAAAATACCACAGCAACACGGCTGCGGGCAACAACAGTAATGCAATAACGGCAAACAGCTTTGCATTGTATAACAGTATGGCAATAACTGAAAATAATATAAGTACGGCCTCTGTAATTATTTGTTGTGTGCCGGCCAATATATAATGCGCAAACTCAACAGGTTGCTGGCTTATGCTGCGGATGTATACGGCTGAATCAATATGTACATGGTCTGCATAATTGCCCTGCAGGTAGTTAAGCATATTTGCCTGCGATAACCGCGATGCCACAGTATACACAAACCTGTATTGCAGCGTATATACATATTGCGCAGCTATATTTTTAAACAGGAAGAAAATAAGAAAAACAACTATTAATATAGGTGAGTGTGGGTTAATAAGCCAGGCTGGTAAAAAAACATATTCGTTTTGTAAGTTAGGCTGTGTGTAAAAATGAATGATGAACAATATGGCTGCCAGCGAAGCAATATCCAGCAGGCTTACCAGCATATTACATACGGTAAGCCACCAGAATTTGTTTTTTTCGTTCCGGTTTATAATAGAGAATATGCCGCTGAGAATATTGTTCAAAAGGTTAAAAGTTTTTATGTACTAACGTAAACCAATATTTAGTAATGGGGGTTGCCTCTGCAAGGTCGGGAATCCAATAAGTCAATGGTCAATAAGTCAGAAAGTCCGGAAGACGGAAAGACCGAAAGTCAATAGGTCAATAGTCAATAGTCAGTAAGTCAAGAAGCCTATAAGATTATAAAAACCCGCTCGTTTTCTTCCCTTGAGCATTGTTAAAGGGACCTCTTTGGAGAGTGTTGAAAATTGATTATTGGGTGTTTTGTTTTCTTAAATCGCTAATATCTTCTCCCGTAAAAGTTTTTGACTGTATTTAATTGATTATTGAGTGTTGAAAATTGAGTGTTTGCTTTTCCTTAAACCGCTAATATCTCCTCCGTAAGAACTTTAAACTACAAACTTTAAACTGGCTCTATTATCAGCCCGTCTTTCATATGCAGCCGCCTGTCGCTCATATCAGCCAGTTCTTCGTTGTGGGTAACAATAAGAAAGGTTTGCTTAAACTCGTCGCGCAGGCGTACAAACAGGTCGTGCAGTTCTTTGGCGTTTTTACTGTCAAGGTTGCCGGTAGGCTCGTCGGCAAAAACAATGGCGGGTTTGTTTATTAATGCCCTGGCAACTGCAACCCTTTGCTGCTCACCACCGCTAAGGGCTTGTGGTTTATTTTCAAGCCTTTCGCCAAGGCCCAAAATGTTAAGTAATTTAATAGCTTCCTGCTCCACCTCTTTTTTGCGCCTGCCCAGCAGCCAGCCAGGTATGCAAACGTTTTCCAGCGCTGAAAATTCGGGCAGCAGGTGGTGAAATTGGAAAACAAACCCAATTCTGTTATTACGAAAGGCAGCCAGCTTTTTGCCGTGCAGTGTATGCACCGGAACACTGTTTAAATATATTTCACCTTTGTCCGGCTCGTCCAATGTGCCTAAAATGTGCAATAAAGTGCTTTTGCCGGCGCCCGAAGAACCGACGATTGACACAATTTCGCCCGCATTTACTTCAATATCAACACCTTTAAGCACATGTAGCTGCCCGTAACGCTTGTGAATATTTACCGCTTTTAACATGCCAGTACGTTTACTATATTACAGCAAACGTAGCTACAAAGTGCTGAAAAACCCTGTTTTTATAATTTTATAGATTTATTTACTGTGTGGGGGTAATTGCGCATTTGGTTATTTCGTTACAACCCTTACATTTGCGCAAAAATTAAGAGGCTATGTTTTGGACACTTGAATTAGCCAGCTATCTTGAAGATGCTCCCTGGCCTGCAACCAAAGACGAACTTATTGACTACGCCATCCGTTCCGGCGCACCCATTGAGGTGGTTGAAAACCTGCAGGAACTGGAAGACGAAGGTGAGGTTTATGAGAGCATTGAAGATATTTGGCCAGACTACCCGAGTCAGGAGGACTTCCTGTTTAACGAGGACGAATACTAACCTTAGGTCCACTATCCAACATATTGGCCGCCCCGTGCATACGCGGGGCGGCTTTTTTGATTTTATACAGGCCGTTTATAATAACTTTATTGCCAAACGAAATACGATGGAACAACACAACCCTGTGCCAGGTTCAGACGGCCTAACCACCAACGAATGGCCTGAACATGTGGAAGAAAGAACTGCAGCGTATGAAAAAGAACTGCAGGATTCTATAAAATATATAGCCAGCCAGCTTGATCTTGCTCCAGTTATTCACGAAAGCAACGACTCCGCCTTGTTACCAACAGGTTTTTCCCTGTTAAACGCCATTAGTAATTTTGACCGTATTGAAAGATATAACAAATGTTTTGCTGGCAACAACCCGTTGTCGCCATTTAAAATGTTCGTAGTTAGTGTTGAATATAGCTCAAGGTCGGGCAAACACAACTATTCACGGGAAGATATTCACTTTGCAGGCTTACTCACCCTAAAGAATAACTATCCCTATACTATTATAAGGCCGGAAACTTTTGCGGACAAGCTTGCTGATATGTTTATGCACGCAGAACTTGATATTACGGAGCAAATAAAATTTTCTGATGCCTTTTACATGCTTACCAACGATAAAGAAAAACTTACACACTTGCTGGCTGGTAGAAATCTTGATGAGCTTGCGGCTAATAAGGAATGGATGATTGAAATAAAAGAAATCAGTGCCTTTTTTTTACGTCAATGAAAATAAGCGGCATGGATGCTGCACACGAATTTTGCGATGGCGCAAAGTTGCTGAATAAAATATTAAATGGCTAAAAACTACCCACCCAATAAATTGGCGATTTTGAAGTGTAGGGATATTGGGATTTTATTAGAAACATGCAGAATTACAAAATCTCAAAATACCGAAATCACAAAATCACCAATCTCGAAAATCACTTTGAATTATTCCTTCCACCGGTAAGTGCTAATATCAAGTCCTGCAAGGTCTAACACACGGTCTACCACTGTGGCTGCTACTTCCTCAAAGGTTGCAGGTTTGCTGTAAAACGATGGCGTAGCGGGGCATATAATACCGCCGGCCAGCGTTACCGTTTCCATATTGCGTATATGAACCAGGTTATAAGGCGTATCCCGTACCACCAATATAAGCTTTCGCCTTTCCTTCAATATTACATCTGCCGCCCGTGTTACAAGGTCGTCGCTTACGCCTGAGGCTATGCGGCCAAGTGTGCCCATACTGCATGGTATAACTATCATAATATTATACCTGGCGGAACCAGAGGCAAACGGCGCCATAAAATCATGCTTGTCAAAATAGCGCACAGGATAGTTTGAATAATCTTCGTTGCCTAACTCGGTTTTCCAAACCTCTCTGGCATTTGTGCTCATTACCACGTCAAGGGCCGTCCATTGTTCTTTTATTTGTAACAGCTTATCCAGCAATACTTTGGCATAAATGCTGCCGCTGGCGCCGGTAATAGCCACCGCTATTTTGTTTTGCATAATGCAAAGGTAGGAGAAGAAGGTGAGAGGCGAAAGGCATAAGTTGACACTGTCATGTCCTGTAATAGGTGGACGCACACCTATATATAAATATAAAAAAACCGTTTTTGTCTCGCCTTTTCATCAACTATTTTAAAAGAAGTTTTCCACATTTAATCGTCCATCAAATTCAACCAGGTTATGGCTAGGAAGTCTCTTTCTGCTTCCCCCTTAATGACGTCCAATGACTTCTTAGCGACCTGTAACTAATAACTTCTACTTAACTGTATACTTCGCCTCCCAGCCTTTACCATGATTTGTTTCGGTGGTTAAAAACCAAACCAGCATCTTATTGCCAAATGATGTTACAGGGGGTGGAATGTGCGGGCCGCTATACAGCGCTATAATTTTAGAGGCAGTTGTTTCACCATCAAAAACATATACAAAATCAACCCTCGGCTCCGTATCAAACGTTGTAAACTCAAGTGTTATTTTTTTGCCGGGTGGTGCTTCTATCAGCCATTTACAATCTTCTCTGCCGGCGTAGTTATTCTCCTTACTGCCATCCCCAAAGCTGCCTGTTGCAGTTGTAAACATTTTGGTGCCGCTGCAATATAAACAGCTCGAATCAACCGTTTCCGCGCGATAACCTATCGCCAGGTTAAAATCTTTTTGCAGCCTGTCAGCATGCAGCACAACCCATAACGAATCTTCGGCGGCAAAAGCACTGTCTGGCAGGTGCTGCAGGCTATAGGAGCCGAGTAGGTTAGTATCTGCAATAGCTTTTTTATACAGGTCAATATTTCCTTTGCTGCCTGTAAATGAATGTGGCATATACAGCCGCAGGCCTTTGTAATGCCCATAAGGGTGAATAAACCATACTGACTGTTTTACTGTTGGGCTATTTCTCTTATTGAAGAGAATATAGCCTGCCGGGTTGGTAACGGTAAGCTTACCACCTTCCGTGGGGTGGGCATTAGCATAAAGCGCTGATGCAGCGGCGGCATTTATAAGCCCCGCGCCCAGTTTGCCACTATAGGCAGTGTTTAATGTATCAACCGCAACGGCGCTGGCCATTAAAAGCTGTTGAATATCTTTTGCTTTAAGTTCGGGGTAACAGGCCATTAACAACGCGGCGGCAGCACTTACAACAGGCGCTGAAAATGACGTGCCTGAATATACGCTGCGTGCCGTATCGTCCATTACGCTTGCGCCCAATATGTTAACCCCAGGCGCGCTAAGGCTTATAAACGGCCCATAATTAAAATTGCGGGGTTTTATATTGCCTTTGTCAACGCCGGTTACACCAATAACATTCTTTCCGCCTGCGGGGTATTGCACCTGTTCTGTTGGAAAATTACCTGCCGAGGCTACGATCAAAATATTTTTGTCGGCAGCGGTTTGCAAAATATCTTTTTCATATTGCGAAAACTGGCCGCCACCCCATGAGCAATTAATTATATCGGCACCCGCTTTTATGGCATATTCAATGCCTTTATAGCCGTCTTTCAAATACGTTTGCCTTGCATTATCACCCAAACATTTAACAGGCATAATATATATGCCAAATTTATCACCGGGCAGGCGGGGCGTTGCAAAAGCAATTTCACCGGCAAGTTGGGTACCATGGTAAAAATCCTGCAACCTGTTATCGGGCGGCAAAACGTTATTATCATTATCGCTCACGTCCCACCCGTTTACATCGTCAACAAAGCCATCGCCGTCATCATCTTTATTGTTATTGGGTATTTCTTTTGGGTTTGTCCACAGGTGCCCGGCAATATCTTTATGGGTAAGCCTTACCGCATCATCAACAACGGCAATAACCACATTTCTTTTTTTTGGTAATTGCCACAAGGCAGGTATACCAGCCCTTGAGAGATACCACGGGTCAGAAATGGCTGTGTCGCCGGCAGTTACATCTTTTTTTAGTGAACAGGTAAGCAGTTGTTGCGGCATATTTTGAACATAACTTATAAATGGCAATTGCTTTAAAGTATTAATTAAACCAAGCGAGTCGCCGTTCCTTACAAAGCTTATTGTAAGCCACCTGCCCATGCGGGCGTCATTATTTAGCAAGCTGGCTTTTTGTATGGCTGTTACATTAAACTTTTGTGTTACTGCATTCCAGCTTTTGTTGTGCACATTGCATAGTGCCTGTACGTTCTGCATGCTTTTATAGCTGCCTACTTTTACAAGCAGGGTAGCTTTGTAGCGGGTAGCTTTCTGTGCTGAACAATTAACACAAAACGTGCAAAGCACAGTTAAAAAAAGCAGGTACTTTTTTAAGTAATACCTGCTTTTTACCCGCTGTGGGGCGGAAGTTTGTATTTTATACAACAATACGATAAAAATTAGCGATGAATAGTTATGGTGCTGGACTCTGTGCCGCCCATTTGCCCTAAATAATAGTTTGATAAACCAGGCCCTTGTTGTTGTGCACCTATAGGTACCCTGCCGCGCAGATCAGGCAAGGCAAAATTAACTGTGCCGTTACCACCATAAGTAGTGCCTAACAAAGAGAATAAAGCAGTATTTTGTGCAATAGACAACAGTTGCCCGTCGCAATACGCCCAGCCCCTTGGCTCGAAATTATAGGGGTATATGTCTATCTCTCCTAAAAATGGATCCGAACCACCATTCCTGCTTGGGAAAATACCTTCAAGTGCTATACAGTAACTTAACCCAAGGTAAGGCTGCATGTTGTTAATAGAGATGCTTGTGTCGCCTTTTGGTGCGGGCGGTTGTACTGCAACCCAGTTATCGCCATCCCAGCTAATAAGGTCGCCTACCTGCGTGCCGGGGTTTATCATAACACTGTCGTGGCTTATGCTTAACGGCGCTTTTGCTTTTAACGCTAAAGGTGCTGATGCGCTTCTGGCCGAATATAAGGCAAAAGGCACACTTACCAACTGGCTGCTGCCTGTTAACGTAAAATTAGTGCCGCCGGCAGGGTCAATAGAAATTTGCAGCCATTTGCTGTGGCCATTGCCCCAATTAATTGCGCCAAAGCTACCTAAGGTTGCTGTGCCGCCGCCAATTTGCAGTGTAAAATATCCCTGCGCAGTTGTAATGGTATTTTGGGTTTCAGTATACACCGCAGTGCCAGATGCATTGTCCTGCAAAATGCTGGCCTGTATGCTTATACTTTGTGTTGCCAATGGTATGCCGGTGCTGCTGCGTGCAACACCCTGGTAGTTAAAGCTGCCCGGGGCTTGCGCAAGCAATATATTGCCTGCAAGTGTAAGGCAGGCAACTAGTATTGCACTTAGGGGTAAATGTTTTTTCATAGAAGCGTATTTTATTGTTTGGTGATTTTTACCGATTGAATGTAGTTGCCGTCTTTACTAAACAGTTTCAACAGGTACATGCCGTTTGCAAGGGCAGAAAGGTCAACAGATGTTTCACTACCGCTAAAGCTTTTTTCTGCTACCAGGCGTCCATCTATACTGAATATTTTTACTGCATAAGGTTTTTGCGCAAGCGCGTGTACTTTAATTGAAGAGTTAAAAGGATTTGGTGACACTACAAACGTGTTGCCATTACCGGTAACAAGCGCAATGGTATTGGAATAGCTGAAGGCTCCATCATTATCAACCTGTTTTAAACGGTAGTAGGTTATTCCGCTAAAAGGCGCAGGGTCAACAGCTTTATAGGAGTGTTGTACGGTTGTGCTTCCGCTACCGGCTACTGTAACTAGCTTTAAAAAAGTTTTACCGTCTGCACTTCTTTCAACATCAAAATGGTTATTATTTATTTCCTGGGATGTGGTCCAGTTCAACTCTGACTGGCCAGCGGCGTTTAGCGACCCCGTAAAGGTTAAAACATTAATAGCCAGCGCCCCAATACCCAATGGCTGCAAAAAACCAACGGTAACAAGGTTTGATCCTGAAGATAAAGATGTAATTGATACCTCGCCAACTGAAAAATCAAGCTGCAATGTGCCGTTACTGTAGTGGCCACCGGTAGCATTAACAACTGAAAGGCTTGTGTCCTGGCAATAAGTTACATTATAACTTCCGGCAAACAGCACTATGGCGATGCCGCTAAACAATCGTATAGCGTTTTTCATTAGCAGTCTTTTTTCCTTAGACGGGACTTAAGTTTACACTTTAAAGCTATATATTTTTTTGAAGAATGAAAATAAATTTAAGGCTGCGATACTAAAATTTAATATCCGGATCAGCCATATTGCACAAAACGGCATTAAATATTACCGGTTAATCCATATGGCAAGCGTTTAATATTGGTAAAAAGCGCAAAGCCACGCGCAATTATTGTACCAGTAGCAAATAAGTATTAGCACAAAGTTCAGGTATAGATAGATCTTTAATTTATAATTATGTGCTATTGCGGATTTAAACTAAGCTTCCCCAAAACATTCCCGTTTTGTACAGAAAGCTTCGCGGCATTGCACAATTTATCAAAAAAGGAGATTATATTTTTAGACGATGTACAGCAGGAGTTTAAGCCCGATCTTCAACATTTTATTACAGGCGCAACATTGTCGCTGCAAAATGGCAAACTTATTATTGGGCATAACCTGTATAAAAGATGGCTTAACAAAATAAAGACGGAAGGATTTGTTATGAAATAGATTTTAAAAGACCATAAAGTAAAACTTGTTTATTTCCCCATGCTCTCACTTCTTTCGGCTTCTTCAAAACGTTTTTAAACTGTGCGAAAAATGCGAGAGGTTCTCAAACCCTGCTTCAAAATAAACATCAGTGGGTTTGCGCTGTTTTTCTTTAATATGGTAATAGGCCGGTTGAAGGCGACGTTCAGTTAACCATTTTTGCGGTGTTGTATTAAAGGCTTTTTTAAAATCGCGCCTGAAAGCGGCTACGCTTGATAAAAGCCCTGCCCTAAAGCGGTATTTGTAAGCCGGCCAAGGGCTTCTCCCCTGCCATTTTCGCAACACCCCTCTACACCTGTGGAGAGGGGCAGGGGGGAGCTACTCCGTTCTCAAACTCTTCACCGGGTTGGCCAGCGCAGCCTGTATGCATTTAAAGCTTATCGTTGTTATGGCAACAAACAAGGTTATTAACCCCGCTGTTGCAAATACCCACCAGCTTAAGTTTGTGTGGTAGGCGTAACCCTGCAAAAAGTTATTTAAGCTATACCAAGCAACGGGGGAAGCCACTGCCATAGCAACCAGTACCAGCACCAAAAAATCTTTTGACAGCAAAGTTACAATATGCGGTATGCCTGCACCCAATACCTTACGTACACCTATCTCTTTCACTTTTGCTTCGGCGGTAAAAGTTACCAGGCCAAACAAACCCAGGCAGGATATAAGTATGGTTATTACAGCAAAGCAGTTGAACAGTTCACCAATATGCACATCGCTTTTGTACAGGTCATCAAAATCGCTGTCTAAAAAACTGTACGTAAAGGCATAGTCGGGGTTATACTTTTTCCATAACCTTTCCACAGCCGCTATTGCTTTGTCGTCGTCTTTACCATTCGTCCTTATATACATCTTACCGCGCCATTGTTTGTTATATTGAAGCACAACCGGCGCTATTTGACCATGCATACTTTGAAAATGAAAATCCTTTACCACGCCGGCTATAGTACCCTTCAAGCCCTGGAAAGTAAACCGTTTGCCCACTGCGGGTTCTTTAATGCCGGTTACCTTTATAGCGGTTTCATTCAATATAAAATTAGCGCTGTCGGCAGCCGTACCGGTAAAACCTTTGCCTTCCACCAGTTGCATACCCATCACCTGCAAAAAATTGCTCTCCACCGGCACCTGGCAAATGGAAAGAGATTGTTGATCGTCCCGCTTGCCGTCCCAGTCTACACTGGTTGTGCCTGAACTTGTATTAATAATATTAACACCGCATTCCGTAACACCCAGTACACCCGGTTGCTTCATCAATTCTGCTACAGCCGCATCGTAGTGGTCGTTAATGTTGCGCATCCATGTGCTAAAAACATTCTCCTTGTTATAACCAAGGTTTTTCTCACGTATATATTTTAATTGCCTGCCTATAATAATGGTGCTGGCAATAAGTATTATGGTAAAGCTAAATTGTACTACCACCAGCACTTTGCGAAAATTACCTTTATTGCCAATACCACTTAATTTGCCCTTCATGGCTTCCAGTGGTTTGAAAGAAGACAGCGTTATTGCCGGGTAAATACCTGCCAGCAGCAGGGTTGCGAGCAAGGTAATACCATACACCGCCAGCACGTTGGTTGACCATGGCCTGAACACAATGCTTTTACCTGAAATGTTATTATATAGTGGCATTACCAGGTAAATAAGCCCGGTGGCCAATACAATAGCTATAAAAAAGGTTAGCAGCGATTCACTTAAAAACTGCATGAAAAGACTTGTTTTGCCGGCGCCGACAATTTTACGCAGGCTTATTTCTTTACTACGCTTTATGGCCCTTGCGGTAATAAGGTTTACGTAGTTTATGCAGGCAATCAACAGTACAATTACTGCTACTATAAAAAATACTTTTACAACCGCCATACCTTTCTCCTTGCCGTCTAAATCATACAAATGCATTTTGGTAATGGGGTTAAGCACATAAGTAAGGCCCTTGTTTGCCGGTATATTAAAGTTGCGAACGTGTATTATACCTAATTTTTCACCTGCCGCGGCCGGGCTGGTATTTGGTTTAAGCTGCACATAGGTATCATAATTATACTGGCCCCAGTTGGTGTTAAGTGATTTAAAATAATTAGTGGTATCATATTCCTGTTCAAGCTGCTGAAAATTAAATACTATTTTATACTGTATAGATGAATTTTCAGGCATATCCTTCATCACACCTGTTACATTGTATATTTTTTTGTCATCACCCTTTAAAACCTTTCCAACAGGGTCTTCATCGCCAAAAAAAGCTTTGGCAGTTGTTTCAGATAATATGATGGAATGCGCATCAGCAAAAGGGTGTTGCGGGTTACCTTTAATTAGCGGGTATGTGAATATGCTGAAAAAAGAAGGATCTGCATGGCAGCTGCGCCATTCAGTCATTTTTTTGCCGCCATAATCAAATACCGAAACATTCCAGTCTTCTGTTATACGGCAGGCATCCTGTACTTCCGGCACTTCTTTTTTTGCATAAAGTGCTGAAGGAGCAGGTGTATTCCACCAAATATCACCATTGGCAAATTTTGGCGACAGCTTGTAAATGCTTGCGGCGTTTACATTAAAGCGATCGTAGCTTAATTCATCATTCACCCAAAGCAACAGCAACATACTTACCGCAAGCCCTGCGGAGAGGCCGGTAATGTTAATGAACGAATACATTTTGCTTTTAAGCAGGTTGCGCAGGGCTATTTTGAAGTAGTTTTTAAGCATGGCAATGGTTTATCGCTTGTATACGGCCATTATAACCAATGGTTACACAGGCGTGTAAATATTTTGAGTTAGCAGAGCGCCTGCACAGGGGGAACTTAAAGAAAAAAACGCAGTTGAGAAATACCTCTCAACTGCTTTATACTTTGCATTAAAACCCCTGTTGCTGCTAAAAATAAATGCCCGGCACCAGGTCTTCAAGTAAAGTTTGGTGTTTTGGCTGCCAGCCCAACGTTGTGCTGCTTTGTGCGGCCGATGCAGGCACACCAAGCGAAGCAAAATGTACAAACCAGCCAAAATGCGCTTCTGCATCTTTGCCCGTTTTAGATGTTACGGGTATATTAAGGCCTTTGCCGATAGCTTCTGCAATAACTTTAAATGGTACACCTTCTTCCGCAACCGCGTGAAACACTCTTTGCGCTGGCTGCTGCTCTGCAATAAGGCGGTACATCGCGGCCGCGTCAAAACGGTGAACTGCGGGCCAAAGGTTATTGCCCTCACCTACATAAGCTGATTCGCCCTTTTTCTTCGCCATGTCAATTATCATGGGTACAAAGCCATGGTCGCCCTGGCCGTGCGTGGTGGGCGGCAGGCGCACTATATATGCGTTAGCGCCTTTGGCTTTGGCAGCATGGGCGGCCTCTTCTGATGCGGCGCGCGGTATAACATTTGAGGGCGCTGGTGTATCATCTTCGTTAGCAATGCGGCCATAACTAAGAAGCCCAACGCCTGATGTTATAATAAGCGGTTTGCTGGTGCCTGCCAGTGCATCGCCAAAGCCTTCAATTACCTTGCGGTCATCCTCACAATTATCTTTAAACCGGGAAAAATCGTGGTTAAAGGCTGTGTGTATAACAGCATCGCAGGTTGACGCAGCTTCACCCATGCTTGCCTGGTCGTTAATATCGCCTTGGTATACTTCGGCACCGGCTTTGTTAATTTTTTCGGCGGAACTTTCGCTGCGGGCAAGGCCCAGCACCTGGTGGCCGTTCTTAATCAATTCGTTTACTATTGCGGAGCCTACAAAACCTGAAGCTCCTGTAACAAATATCCTCATATTCTAAAGTTTTTTGTGAGGTACAAAGTTGCGCGCAAATAGATGCCTGAACGAGGACATTTGACCATATTTAGCTACCGGTGCAATTGGGCATGGCGTATGCGGGTAAGTGTTTTACTGAAATGCCAAGGTAGGCGGCTATCATACGCAAAGGCAGGCGGGGTAATAAGTTGGGGAAAGACTGTACAAATTCATCATATTTTTCTTCAGGCGTGGCGCTTAATGTTGCCAGCAGGCGTTGCCGCTGTTATAAATATTGCGGGAGATAAGTTGCTGCGAATAATTTTTTAACCCCGGTATGTTAGCCAGCAAATGTTCAAAATCAGCTTTGGTCCAAAGCAAAAGCACCGTATCTTCTACCGCAGCAATATTTAACAATGCCGGTACCTGCCGGTCGTAACTTTCAACATCAAGCGTCCAGCTATGTTCGGGTGAAAATTGCAAAATATGCTCGCTTCCGTCAGCCGCAGTACCAAACGTCCTCAGCAACCCTTTGCTCACAAAAACTTTGTGCCGGCATATCTCTCCTTCGCGCAGCAAAAACTCATTGCGCCGTAAAGCCCTGGTAACCGCTAACGATTGTACCTGTTCTATCTCCCCGTCACTGATGTTTGAATTGGCGCGAAGGTATGTTGCAATTTCATCTGTCATGGTTATTCAAAGGTAAATGATCAACGCTTTTAACAGAACATCAATTAAAGTACGTTGTTCAAATTAAAAAAACGGGCCACTGTAACTTTTTAAACGCCCCACCGTTTCAGGCATCGCCGGCAACAACCAAATAATTGAATTCTATAGAAAAATGCAAAAACTAATCATCATCTCTGCCATTCTTTTTTATTGCTGCCCCGTGTTTGCGCAGGAGCAGCAGCTAAATACATTAATTAAACAATACGGCATACCCGGTATACAACTGGTTTGTGTAAAGGGCAATAAAGTACAAAATTTTAACCTGGGAACTATTAGTAAAGAGTCAGGTAAAAAAGTAACCGGCAACACTATATTTGAAGCAGCCTCACTAAGCAAGTGTGTATTTGCTTACACCGTGTTGCGTTTATACGACAGGGGCATTATTAGCCTTGATACACCGCTATTGCATTATATAGGCAAGTACGACCGCTTTGACAGCGCCGATCCACGATATGCCTTAATAACCGCACGAATGGTATTGCGGCATACAACAGGACTGCCCAATTGGGGTGATGATAAACATGTACGCTTAATTTTTATGCCAGACAGCACCTATTCTTATTCTGGTGAAGGGTTTCAATACCTGCAGTGGGTGGTTGAAAAATTGACCAATAAATCGTTGAACGAACTGGCTCAACAGGAAGTGTTTACCCCGTTGGGCATGAATAACTCAAGCTACACCTGGACAGATAAATTTGATACACTGTCTGCTTTTGGCAACAGTGCGGACGCAGTAAAGGGTCACACCAGGCAAATGGCCGCAGCCAGCCTTTTAACTTGTGCCCATGATTATGCTGTTTTTCTGCAGGCAATAATGCGCGGTACAGGTTTAAAACAGGAAACACACAATATGATGCTTGAAAAGCAATCTGCTGGCAATTGGTTTAACCACAGGGTAACCGAAGCCAACAATCATATCTGGTGGGGGCTTGGCATGGGCTTACAGGAAAATGAAAACGGCAGGTGGGCATGGCAATGGGGCGACAATGGCGATTTTAAAGGCTTTTGCATTGTTAACCCAAAGAAAAAAGAAGCGCTGGTATACCTTACACACAGCAACTGGGGGTTGCATATAACCACAGATATTTTAAACACCTTCTTTCCTAAACAAACATGGTGGCCACCTGCCTGGATCGGGTATGAATTTTATGAGAAGAAGAATATGCTGGCATTTTGGGCCGGCCTTGATATAAAGGGCTACAACCATGCTATGGAAGTAGCTGACGAACTAAAGCAAAAAGACACCTCTTTTAAAATGCCGGAAAGTGATGTGAACGACCTGGCCTTTATACTGCTTGGAAAGATGCAAAAAAATGAAGCTATTGATATTTTCAAATACAATCTTTCAGCAAACCCAAACAGCGCAGATGCCTATGAAGGCCTTGCCGAAGGTTATGACGACATGGGCAATAAAGACTTAGCCATTCAAAATTTTAAAAAGTCTGTTGAGCTGAACCCTAAAAATAATTATGCGGCGGGGCGCATTAAAAAGTTGGAAGAAGGTAATAAATAGTTAACAGGGTTACGCCAAACTATAACACTTCATTATACTGCAGGTTTTATTCAAAAACATAATTTGCACCAGCAATTTTAACCTAAATAAGCCTGTATGAAATATTTATTATTAACCTTATTCACCGCTTTATTAACCGCAACAAGCATCAATGCACAACAACAAAAAAAAGTTCATTTTATGATGGTGAGCATTCACAGTGGTATTGCCGCATACCACCCTGAATTAATAGTAACCAAAGAAGACGGCACACAGGAAGTTACAAAGGCCGATAAAAAAAGCTGGTTATGGACCGGGATGACCTTTGATACCAGAAGTGGCAGAATGGAAGCTAATGAAGATTCGCTGTTTATTACATTAAAACCTTATTTCCAGGCTGGCTGGCAACTTGCTTCCTCAACCATTATTAAGAATAATGGGAGTGATGATTATATAGCGAGGTATTATTTTACTAAAAAGGATGACTAGTTTCGCGCGGTGTACAACCTCTCCCAAGCTTGCTATCTTATTTAACCAATGTTTTACCCAGGCGCATTACGCTATCTTTTACTATTGCAAAAACATTGTCGCCTTTTTTGGGCGAAAGCGGGTAGGTGCCCGTGAAAGCGCTAAAAGCAGGCAACACGGCATAGTTACTGCTAAAATAATAACATGGCAGGCATATACTTTGCCTGGTACCTGTTCTTACCACAACACCGGGGTGTATATGGCCTGAAATATAATAGCAGGTATCATCGCCGGCTTGCATGGGTTCACAATCAGCGCTTTTAGCTTTTGTTTTCTTTTTCTTTTCAGCCGTTTCACCTTTCACTTTTGACTTCTCACCTTTCACATCTTCTGCTTCCCCTTTCGCGCTTAACGGTTCACTATTCACGTCTTCAATATCATGCACAAAGCAAAATTTATCAATATGCAGCTTGCAGTCAGTAACAATAATGTCAGCTTCTGCATAATGCTCATTATGTAAAATATCGTGATTGCCCTTTATAAGTTGTATGGTTAGTTGTGCAATGTCTTTACGCCAGCGGGTAAACAGGTCAACCTCTTTATTCATTTTGCTGTGAAACATATCGCCGGCAATAACCAGTTGTTCTGGCTTATACTGTTGTATGATGTGAAACAGCCGGTGCAGGTCATCTTTATAAACGCCCTGTGGCACAGCAATACCTTCTTTGCGAAAATGCCCTGTTTTACCAAGGTGCAGGTCTGCCAGGATGATCGTTTTTTGCTCTTCCCAATAAACGGCCTTTTGTGCCAGTAGCCAAAATGTATTATTATGTAAACTATAACTAACCGGTGCCGCCATAAGAGGGCAAATATAAACAGAAGGATGAAATATGGTAATAGTAACTGTGAAAACATATTTGACAGGAGTGCAAAAAATCAGGCTACAGTATCAGCAATCCATCAACGCGTTTAAAGTGCTTCTTATTTAATGTGGCTAATAAAAATCCATAGCGCAAAGCAGTTGCTGCAATAAATAAATCAGCAATATCTATTTTTTTCATTTCAGTTTTAGTTCTTTGTTAATTGAATCAGCTATATCAGCGGCGACCTCATCAAAAGATGCGACATTTACTATTTGCATAACACTGTCCCAAAAGTGCATTTGCGAAGGCGTTGCCCCTGAATAAATTTCATACTTGGTTATGGAAGAAATTACAAACTAATATCCCTCGCGAACCAATGAAATCCAAACGGAATTATTTTTATCGGTTTTGCGATAATAATCTATCAGAATTGAAGTATCAACCATTACAACTTTTTCCGCCATTGGTTAATAGCTTTTCTGTTATTATCAATTGTTGATAACTGCCTGGCATTAGCAATAGGCCCATTTAATACAAGGCTTCCAGGCCAGCCTGGTTTTTCTTTCAAAGCTGCCTGTGATTTCCGCTTTTAATTTATTAAGCTGAGCTTTTGGCAAAGTCTTTATTACCTTAATAAGTTCATCTATTTCTATATCTACCTTTACCTGCATAATAATCAAATATAAGAAATTTTATAGCGTTGAAGGAGTGCATGAAAATGGCAAAGTAGCATACTTCGTTCTTAAGCACTTCCATATTGCCCTGGTAACTTCCCGGCTAAAACACTTTCGCTACTCTTGTTCCTTAACAGCTTCCGGCTTGCGATAGTTTACCACAATTGCAAGTGCTTGTTTTGCACGCTCTTCAATAGTGTCGTACTTCTCGCTTTCCAATAGCGGCTTGCTTACCAGTTTGCTGCCCATACCCACCGCACAGGCACCCGCTTTAAACCAGTTGCTCATATTGTCACGCTCAAGTTCAACGCCGCCAGTGGGCATAAAGGCAACGCCGGGAAATATTTCTTTTATCGCTCCCAGGTATGATGGCCCGAGCAAATTACCCGGGAACAATTTTATCAACTGGCTGCCAACTTGTTCCGCGACCATTATCTCAGAAACGCTCATACAACCCGGCGACCAAAGCAGTCCTGCTTCAACTGATACTTTGCCTACTTCAGGTATCATACCGGGGCAAATAATAAACTGTGCGCCGGCCGCTATATACGTGTGTACGTCGTTAACCGTTTTAATGGTGCCAACGCCCAGTAACATATCAGGCATGGTAGCATCTCTTTCAGCCACCAGTCTTTTAAAGTTGTCAAGCGATTCGGGCAAGCGGTTAGTGTACTCCATAACCCTTATGCCGGCGTTGTACAGTGCGTGCAAAACCTTTACGCTAACATCTGCGCTTGCTGTAGAAAACATGGGCAATATGCCCTGTTCTTTTATTCTGGTTAATACTTCAGATTGTGTAGGCATGATGTTTAATTATTTGTTGAATATTATTAATTGTGTGGCTGGTTATATCACCTTTTTCGTGCAATTTACCAAAAGCAGCGGCCGCTGCATATTCAATAACATCTGCAGGTGTATGATTGTTTTGCAGCCCGTATATTAAACCAGCCATAAAACAATCGCCGCTACCCACCTTGTCTACAATAGAGGCTGATGAATATTCGCCGGATGCATACAATGTACCACCGTTAAACAATGTACCGTAATAGCTAATGCCACCATCTTCTTTGTCAAACCTATAGGTGAAGGCTACCGTTTTACAGGCAGGGAATTTATGATGAATAGCTGCTGCGGTATGTTTTGCATGTTGCAGGTATGCCTCCCTGCTGTTTTGGGCAACAAGCACATCATTTAGCTCAATGCCCAGCAGGGTATTGGCTGACCATATATTGCCCATAATAACATCACAATGCGCTGCCAGCGCAGGCATTATTTCAAAAGGTTTTTTACCATACTGCCAAAGTTTGGCGCGGTAATTAAGGTCAACGGAAATAGTTATGCCTTTAAGTTTGGCATGTATCAGCATTTCTTTACAAACGGCTACGGCATGTTCATTTAACGCGGGGTTTATAGCGGTAAAATGAAGCCAGCTAACATCTTTAAACGCCTCATCCCAATCAATCATGCCGGGCCTAAGTTCTCCAAATGATGAGTGCTGCCTGTCGTATATAAGGCTGCCACTTTTAAGGTCGGCGCCCTGTTGCACATACAATAAGCCCATGCGGTTGCCGCTATAATGCACAGCGCTTGTATCAATGCCTTTTTCCTGCAAAAAATGTAATACGGTTTTTGTAACACTGTTATCCGGCAGGGCAGTGCAATATTTAACCGGTACATTCCATTTGGCCAGCGCAACAGCAACATTACACTCGGCGCCAGCCAGGTTTATATGCACCTGGTGATTGGTTAACCATTCCGTTGTTTGTGGCGGCGATAAACGAAACATTACCTCACCGAAACAAAGAACGGAGTTACCAATAGCCCCTTCCCAACCTCCGTCCAAAGGGTAGGCTTCAAAAAGCGATTCATTTTTTATATCGTTAGTTTCTTCGTTCATTATATTTTTTAGCTACCAATTTTTTTATTTAACCAGTTTAAAATTAATAACGTCATAATGCACTCATCGAAAGTCTCCCCTAAAGGGGGAGATTTAGAGGGGGCAGTACTGTTTTATATTCCTGTAACACACATCCCCAATCACTTTGCCGGTCCATTCAATATCGCCTGGCAATTCGCCTTTCTCTATTTCTTCTCCAAAAATATTACATAGTATCCGCCTGAAATATTCGTGCCGCGGGTATGACAAAAAACTTCTTGAATCTGTAAGCATGCCAATAAACCTGCTTAATAACCCCATATTTGAGAGGGTGTTTATTTGGTCAGTCATGCCATCCTTCTGGTCTAAAAACCACCAGGCGCTGCCCCACTGTACTTTACCCGGCGTGCTGCCGTCGTTAAAGTTACCGATCATAGTAGCCATTATAGCGTTATCCGCAGGGTTTAAATTGTATAGCACCGTTTTAGCAAGCTTATCTTCCTTATCAAGGTTGCCAAGAAATTTTGACAGCGCTTCTGCTGATATACTATTGCCTATGGAATCCCAGCCTGTGTCCGCGCCTAAATGGTGCATGGCCCTTATATTATTGTTGCGTATGGCGCCAATATGGTATTGCTGCACCCAACCCCGTGCATGGTACATTTTAGCCAGTTGAAACAATATAGCCGATTTAAATTTTGCTACTTCCTCGATGTCTAATTTTTTTGATGCCCTTGCTTTTAAAAATATTGAATCTATATCGTGCTGAGTGTAGTCTGCGGCGTATGGCTTATCAAGCCCGTGATCAGATAGTTTACAGCCATTGGCAACAAAATAATCCATCCGCCTTTCCAGCGCGTCAAGCAGTGCGTCGCTTTTATTGATCGTCATGCTGGCTGCATCTTCAAGCTTATCAATGTATTTATTAAAGCTAACAGTATCTTCTACGGCAAAAGCCTTATCCGGGCGAAAAGCCGGCAATACCTTTATCTCAAAGCTGCCCGCTTTTATTTTTTGATGATGAATAAGATTGTCTACCGGGTCGTCTGTAGTGCAAAGCATTTCCACCTTCATTTTGCGCAGCAGGTTTTGCACGCTATGCTCGGGCGAAGCAAGCTTTGCAGAACAATCATCATAAATACTTTGTGCTGTAGCTGGCCCAAGCAATTCATTCACATTAAAATAGCGTTGCAATTCAAGATGCGTCCAGTGGTATAAAGGGTTGCGTAACGTATAAGGTACGGTGGCTGCCCATTGCTCAAATTTCTGGTAATCTGTTTTATTGCCCGTGCAGTAGCTTTCATCAACGCCGTTGGTGCGCATGGCGCGCCATTTATAGTGGTCGCCATAAAGCCATGCCTGGGTAAGATTTTCAAAATTGTGATTATTGGCAATTTGATCTGGCGGTAAGTGGTTATGATAATCAATTATGGGCAGATCTTTTGCAAACTCGTGGTAAAGCTGCTGCGATGTTTTGGTATGAAGCAGAAAGTTATCGTCTAAAAATTTTTTCATGTATTGGTTGATTGAACGCAGATTATTAGGATTTAGGGGAGTTACCCGGCTGTAAGTCCCAAGTTACTATTATCGCCTTTGTCAAGAATATGTACTCCTTCTTATGCCCAACTCCAACCCTCTCAGTTCCGCCAGCCCGCGCAGGCGGCCTATGGCAGAATAACCGGGGTTTGTTTTTTTATGCAGGTCGTCAAGCATCTGGTGGCCGTGGTCTGGCCGCATAGGTATGCTGCAGTTTCTGTTTTTCATTACGCCGGCAAGTGCTTTAACTACCTCATACATATCTACATCACCATCCAAATGGTTGGCTTCATAAAAATCGCCAAACTCATTTCTTGTTGTGCTGCGTAAGTGTATAAAGTTAATACGTTCGGCAAACTGTTTTACCATTAAAGGCAGGTCGTTATCAGCCCGCACCCCAAATGAGCCCGTGCAAAAACACAAACCATTGTTTAAGGATGGTACCGCATCAAACAGCGCTTGTACATCATTTGCTGTACTAACCACCCTCGGCAGGCCGAGTATGCCATACGGCGGGTCATCAGGATGAATAACCATTTTTACACCAGCCGCATCTGCGGCGGGTATAACCTGTTGCAAAAAGTATATAAGGTTGCTGCGCAGTTGTGCTGCATCAATATTTTTATACGTGTCAAGCACTGCAGCAAACTCTTCCAGCGTAAAACTTTCCTCGCTGCCCGGTAACCCTGCAATAATATTTTTTTGCAGTTGCAGTTTTTCAGCATCGGTCATTGTGGTAAAACGGTTATGTGCAATTTCAATATCAGCGGCACTGTAATCTTTTTCCGCAAGTTTGCGTTGCAGCATAAACACATCAAAAGCAATAAATGCCGCCCTTTCAAAACGCAGGGCTTTGCTGCCATCAGGCATTGTATAGGCAAGGTCAGTTCGTGTCCAGTCAAGCACCGGCATAAAATTGTAGGTAACAATATTTATGTTAGCCTCGCCAAGGTTGGTAATAGACTGCTTATAGTTCTCAATGTATTGCAGGTAATTGCTGCTTTGTGTTTTAATAGCTTCGTGTACAGGTACACTCTCTACCACATCCCATACAAGGCCTGCCTGCTCAATGGTTTCTTTACGGCGGTATATTTCATCCAGCGTCCATACATCGCCGTTAGGTATATGGTGCAATGCCGTTACTATGCCCGTGCAACCAGCCTGCTTAATATCCTGCAGGCTAACAGGGTCGTGCGGGCCAAACCATCGCATTGTTTGTATAAAGCAGTTGCTATTATTTTTCGGCATAGGCTAATGTTATGTTACAGGCTTACGAGGAGATAAAAGTAATTGAAATTTACATACGCCTCGCCCCAATCCCACTTCCCGCAGGAAGGGGCAGGAACCCACTGAGTATATTTTGTGCTATAACCCCTATTTTTGCCTTTAAATAACTTGTTTATGGCAATTGATATTAGGAATGACTGGACCATTGAAGAGATACATGATATATACAACTCCCCCTTACTTGAACTAATCTATAAAGCTGCTACTGTACATAAAGAATATAATGATACCGCCGAAGTACAGGTATGCACCTTGTTAAGTATTAAAACAGGCGGCTGTACTGAAGACTGTGCTTATTGCCCGCAGGCGGCACGCTATAACACTGGTGTTAATGTACAGGCGCTAATGAAGAAAGAAGATGTTTTACAATACGCACAAAAAGCTAAAAACGCAGGCAGCACACGTTTTTGTATGGGTGCCGCCTGGCGTGAAGTGCGCGACAATAAAGACTTTGACCGCGTGCTTGATATGGTAAAAGGTGTTAATGAAATGGGCATGGAAGTTTGCTGCACGTTAGGCATGCTTACTGAAGAGCAGGCCCATAAACTGGCCGATGCCGGATTGTATGCTTATAACCACAACCTCGATACATCGTCGGAATATTATAACGAAATTATTACTACCCGTACATATGACGACCGCCTGCAAACATTAGACAACGTGCGCAAGGCCGGTGTTACAGTTTGCTGCGGTGGCATTATAGGCCTTGGCGAAACACATGACGACCGCATTGGCATGCTGCATACGTTAAGCACCATGCCGCAGCACCCTGAAAGTGTGCCAATTAACGCACTGGTACGTATAGCCGGCACCCCGCTTGCCAACAACCCCAAGGTTGATATTTGGGATATGGTGCGCATGATAGCTACAGCCCGTATATTAATGCCGGCCACCATGGTACGCCTTAGCGCAGGCCGCACTGAAATGAGCATTGCTGAACAGGCCCTGTGCTTTATGGCGGGCGCCAACAGCATTTTTGCAGGTGATAAATTACTTATCACGCCAAACCCAAGCTTTGATGAGGATAATGCGATGTTCCAGTTACTGGGACTGAGGCCAAGGGAATCGTTTAAGGTGGAAAAGGAAAGGCTTATGGAAATGGCATAGCATGCCGTGATTGGGTTTGAGGTTCACACTATTGTAGATTCCCCAATTGCAGATTGTAGATTTATTCCTCAATTTTAACGCACTTATTATTTAATGAAATATCCTTTTAAAAAAAACGTAGAGCTGAACTTGATAAGCGTTATGCTGACGACAAAAGTGGAAAGGCTAAAACAGTTACTGCAGAGGAAAGCGAGAAAAGGATATAGAAGATTTTAGATAAGAAAAGAAGCAAAAGCATTAAATACTTAACAAATTAGTCGGTATTTAATGCTTTTATTATGAACTATTAGCCATGAACTATGAACCCAAAAGATCTCACTCCCCCTCCAGCCACTTCATCAGTTCATTACCCAGGCCATCAACACTAATAGTGGTGTTGCTCAACATTACTACTGCAAACTTCTTCTGTGGGTTTACGGCAAGGTAGCTTCGGTAGCCGCCTGTGCCGCCGTTGTGAAATAACAGGCTGTCGCTGCCGGGTTTTATAATATGCCATGCAAGGCCTACGGTTGCTTCAGGTGTTTTAAATGTTGGGGTATGTGTAAGCTGTATGTCTTTATCCAATGAAGCTTGTGAAGCGCCTAACTGCGCCTGTGCATATACCAGCATATCCTGCGCGGTGCTGCGAATGCCGCCTGCGCCCATAAAGGCTTTAAAATTCCATGGGGCAGCATATTGGCCGTTATCATATCCTTTTGCAAAACGTGCAGAGTCGGCCGGGCGCAGGTACTCACGCGTATCGTGCATGGCTAATGGTTCGCAAATGGTTTTTATCAACAGCTTCTCGTAGGTTGTTTTGTTTATATGTTCCAGTATCACCCCCACTGTGCCTACGGCAAGGTTGCTGTACTCGTATTTGTCGCCTGCTTTGCGCGTTGGTTTAAAATTTTTATAAAAGCTAAACAGCTTGCTGTCGTCATAATCTATGTAAGGGTCAGTTTCATTGCTGCCAAAATTGTTGGGCATACGCGGTATACCTGATGAATGGTTCATCATTGACTGAATGGTTACCGGTACGCCCGCATACACTATTGGCGGCACACTATCCGGCAGGTACTTATTTACGGGGTCGTCCAGCTTTATTTTGCCTTTGTTAATGGCATCTGCCAGCAGGGTAGCGGTAAAGGTTTTGGAGATAGAGCCAATTTCAAAAATGGTTGCCTGGGTTGGCACCTGCGCATTGCCTTTGGCTGTTTCACCATATCCATAGTAATATGTTTTGCCGTCTTTAAAAACAGCTATACTAACGCCGACCGTATTGGGTTGGTTTATAAATGGCTGTAATAAATTGTCCACTTCTTTATCAAGCGGTGTTACCAACGGGTTTGTAAATCCAGGCTTAACTGCCTTTTTTGCATTGTCGTCAGTATACGGTTGCAACAAAAACGTTTCTATTTTATCATCCTTGTCAAGGCTAAGCAGCAGGTTTAAATTTATGCCGGCAAATACCGCTTTGTATTTGCTTACTCCGTTGGTTGTTTTTTCAAAATTAGCTTCCTTCATTTGCCCCAGCGGGAAAAGGTTATTATTGCACACCTGCTTAAAAGTTGCAGGGGGCAATTGTTTTTTAAAAGCCTCGCCGGTAAGCGCATATAGGTTATCAACATCTTTTGCATTAAAATATTGCCTAACCAGCGCGCATACCGAATCAGTTTTTTGTTGAGGGCCGGTTTGTGCAAAGCATGAAACATTCATGGTAACCATAACAACAAATGGAAGGAGCTTTTTCATGGTAAAAAATATGGCTAAAGATAAAAACATTTATACAGCGGGGCTAAGAAGTTTGGTGAACGGAAACAGCCGGTCTACGATTGTCTTCGTCAATCTTTTGTTAAATGCTACCGGCGGTATGTTGCCGAGATAAACAGCTTCGTTATTTTGTTGTACTAAAACTTTCGTACAATGAACTTTAAAAATATAATGGTGGTGGTTGCCGTAAGCGCCGTTACGTCGGTTGTAAGCGTGTCGCTGTATGGCAAATGGATGCACAAAGGTGACAACAACCAGGCAGACACCTCAAAAACACAAGTACATTTTGCCCGTTTTGAAGAAGGTGTCGACAATGCCGGCCCGGTTGACTTTACAAAAGCTGCTACGCTATGCTCTCAGGCGGTGGTGCATATACAAACGCATATTGGTGAACGGCAGGTAAAATTGCAAAGCGACGATAACGACCCCTTTGCCCAATTTTTTGGCGATAACAGCCGCGTTATACCGGAACAGCGGGGTAGTGGCAGCGGCGTTATTTTAAGTGAGGATGGTTATATAGTTACCAACAACCACGTAATTAAAGATGCAGATAATATTACCGTTACCCTTGCCAACCACAAAACATATAAGGCCACACTGGTAGGAACCGACGCAAAGACCGACCTTGCAGTGTTGAAGATAGACGCAGGCAACCTGCCCTTTTTATTATATGGCAACAGCGATGATATTAATGTTGGGCAATGGGTTATGGCTATAGGTTACCCTTGGAACCTTGACATTACTGTTACAGCAGGAATTATAAGCGCCAAAACAAGAACCATACAAAGCGAAACCAACCCTGACCGTGGCGAAACCTTTATACAAACAGATGCTGCGGTAAACCTGGGCAACAGCGGCGGAGCATTAATAAACACAAAGGGAGAACTGGTAGGTATAAACTCGGCGCTTACATCGCCTACAGGCACTTATGCAGGTTACAGCTATGCTATACCGGTAAACATTGTAAAAAAGAAAGTAAATGATATTATACGGGGAGCTACCGTAAAAACCAGCAAAAGTTAACCACCATAGCTTAAGCAAAGAAGGCCGCCTGCAAGGGCGGCTTTTTTGTTTGGAAGAAAGTTACCATAGTTTACAAGTTCTAATAGTTCATGGGTTTGTGCGAACTTTTCAATCTTGTAAAATGTTATAAGAATTACAGCGATGAGAAAACCGGTAAACTGCAACGTTATTGAACCGTGGGACTTGTGAACCAATGAAACTTGCGAACCTGCCCCAGCGGTAACAAAAACTTTTTTTTGAAAATAAAAGAACTGTTGTAAATTAAAAGTCTAAAAACAAACAGCCGTATGATAAAATTCAATGAAATTCAAGTTGGCGATTACGTAATTGCAGAATATGAAGGACAGAAATGGGAAGGACAGGTTACACACCTTAATGGTGATGAAAAACAAGTTTGTGTTGAAACAGAGGTGCAGGAGTTTTATTATGAACCTGAACACCTGTTTCCTATTCCTATTACCGACGAGGCTTTACTGACTCTTAACTTTACAAGAGAAGATCTTTCAGATGGCTCGGTAAAATACAAAAAAGGGTCGTTCAGAATTATGGCCCCGAAAAAAGATGATTTTTCCGGCCTGGAAATGTGGTACAGGGAAGACCGGCGTCACAATCCTAATGTGCATTATATTCATCAACTGCAAAACCACTACCTGCAAATGACCAAAATACACCTCACGAAAGAGGTAATGGTTTAAAATTATTATTCAGCTTTATCTTATCAATTTAAGGAACAGATATTGCCTGCATACAGTAAAACCATCCCGGTAAAACTGTAGTTAAGGCAGGGTGCTTGCCCCGAAAGGGATTCCTCTGGAATGAGACGCAAACCCGGGGATTATGAAACGGTACGTGTCTTACACTGTCGTTAACAGGCCCTGGCTTAACTATACAGCGGGATGGTTTTTTTTATTATACCCCTTCTGTAACTTTACCCTTTAAGTATTTTGATGAAGAAGCTACTGATTTTTTGTTGCCTGTTTTGTTTCCTGCTTACCCGTGCCCAGCAGTTTGGAGGTAACCCCAGTTTTATAGAATGGCGGCAAATTAATACACCTGAAGCCCGTGTTATTTATCCCGAAGGGCTTGATAGTATAGCGCAGCGTGTTATGGCCATTGTAACCTACATGCACAAAAACTATAGCGGTACCATTGGCGAAAAGCTTAGAAAAATAAATATTGTTTTACAAAGCAATACCTCCGTTACTAATGGTTATGTGCAGCTTGCGCCTTACAGAAGCGAATTTTACCTGATGCCCCCGCAGGATGCATTTGAGCTTGGTGCACAAAACTGGGCCGACAACCTTTCCATACACGAGTTTAGGCATGTACAGCAATACAGCAATTTTAACAACGGCATATCAAAAAAATTATTCTACCTGTTTGGTGAGCAGGGGCAAGACCTTGCAAATGCTGCCAGCATACCCAATTGGTTTTTTGAAGGTGATGCCGTGTACAACGAAACTACCTTAAGCCACCAGGGCCGCGGCAGGCTGCCTGCTTTTTTTGCCGGCTACCGCAGCATATTTGATGCGGGCAAACATTACACTTACATGCAGTTACGCAACGGTTCACTGCAACATTTAATTCCAGACCATTACCCGCTTGGTTATATGCTTGTGGCCTACGGAAGAGAGAAATACGGTGATGACTTTTGGCGAAAAGTAACCAGGGATGCTTCGGCATTTAAATCAAAATTTTATCCTTTTCAAAGCGCGGTTAAAAAATATTCGGGCATTAAGTTTACGCAGTTTGTTGACAGCACTTTTAATTTTTATCACAACCAATGGAAGAATGATACATTGAAAGATATTAACTGGATGACGGGTATTGAAAAGAATAATGTAATTGATTACAAATACCCTTACCTGATGGATGATGGCAGCCTGCTGCTGCTTAAACAAAGCTATACCGCCATACCTATGTTTATTATAAGGCATGCAGATGGTACGGAGCAGCCTGTAGTAATAAAAGACATAAGTCATGATGATTACTTTAGTTATAACAATCATAAAATAGTGTACAGCGCCTACCGTGCAGATACCCGCTGGGGCTACCGCGACTTTAGCATTATTAAGCTGTATGATATGAACACCGGTGAAATAAAAACGATTGACCACAAATGCCGTTACCTTTCACCCGATATTTCGCATGACGGTAAAATGATAGCAGCCGTAAAAATGCAGCCCGGGCTCCGGGCTTCTGTTGTGTTGCTTACGCCTGCCGGTAAAACCGTAAAAGAGTGGAGTGACAGCGGCGCAGTTATTTATTCTTACCCGAAATTCTCAGCCGATGACAAATACCTCTACCAAATAACAAGGGATAACAATGGCCACATGGGGCTGGAGAAAAGGAGCATTGCAGATGGTAGTATTACTGTGGCGCTTAACTTCAGGAACAGGATTTTGGGTTACCCTGTTGTGCAGGGCGATACCGTATTGTACAGTTGCAGCAATAATGGTTATGATGAGATTTGGGCTTACATTGAATCGCAACACCAGGATTATAGAGTGGCACGTTATGCTACAGGCTTGTACCAGGGCACGCTTGATAAAAACCACAAGCTGGTAGCTTCTGCTTTTACAGCAGATGGCTATAGGCTGGCAACGTTTAACACAAATTGGCAACCGGCACATGCTGCAGACACATTGAAGGACCTGTATGTTCATGCGCCATTTAAGCCTTTAAACAACAACACACTTTTAGACGTAACTAAAACATCGTACCCTGTTGAAAAATATCCCAAAACGTACCACCTCGTTAATATTCATAGTTACCGGCCGTTTTACGATTATCCCAACAGTTCGGTTATATTTTTTGGCGACAATGTGCTTAACACGCTTCAAAGTCAGGTATACTATACCCACAACCTTAACGAAGGGTATAACAAATTTGGCGCTACGGCTGTTTATGGCGGTAGTTATGTACAGCCAACTATTGATGTGAACCAAACATATAACAGGCATGCAGCTTACAATGATGATACTACCGTGCACTGGAACGAATTTAATATTGCCGCCGGGCTGCAACTGCCTTTAAACCTGTCGCAGGGCAGGCAATACCGCACACTTACCTATTCATCAACCTATAATTACAACCATGTTAACTGGCGTGGCGAAGCAAAGAATTTTTTAGAGAACGCCAGCCTTCATTACCTGCAAAACAAACTGCTATATGTAGGGCAAAGCCAGCAGGCCAATAAGCAAATATACCCTTCTTTTGCCCAGGTAATAACAGTGCAGTACAGGGGCAGTATTGATAGCAGGACGGCCCATCAATTTTTGGCCAACGGCATGTTTTATTTTCCTGGTTTCGCACCAACCAACAGTATTGCAATAAGCGCGGCCTTCCAGGCAAGGGATACCGCCGGGCAATATTTTTATACCAACGATTTTCCTTTAAGCCGTGGCTATCGGCAGGTTGATTTCCCCCGTATGGGCAAGCTGGGTATAAACTACCATTTTCCTTTATTCTATCCTGAATGGGGCTTTGCCAACCTTGTTTACTTTACCCGTGTGCGCATGAATTTGTTTACTGATTTTTCAGCCGGTAAAAGCCTTCGCACCGGCAGTACCACATGGTACAACAGTGCAGGTGCCGAAATATATGTTGACTTTAAAGTATGGAATGCGCAGCCTTTTAGCGCTGGCCTTCGTTATAGCAGGTTGTTAAATGGCGGTGGCAGTCTGTTTGAGGTTGTTGCCCCGGTGCTGATATTAAATTAAACGGCTTACTCAATTGGGCGCAGGCTTGCCTGTGCATAGGTTTAGGTTCATCTTTTTGCCTGCAATAAGATTTTTTGCTTTAATTTACCAGCGCGTATCATAACTGCATAATACAACCATCAACATGAGAAAAATACTTAGCTGCCTGCTGGCAATACTATTTACCTGTACAATTGGCTTTAGCCAGGATATAAATAAAATAAACAGGGATTTTCAGCAGGCCATGAGCGGCAAATCAGGTGTGCCTTATGGTAATAATCCTGCTGCGGGAAAATACTATGATGTACGCGGCTTTAAAATGTATTGCGAAGTGTATGGGCAGGGCAAACCGTTACTTATTATACATGGCAACGGTGGCTCTATCAGCAACTTTGTTTATCAAATACCTTACTTCGCCAAAAATTATAAAGTTATTATTGCTGACAGCCGGGCGCAGGGCAAATCAGTTGATAACGGCGATTCTCTTTCTTATGAAATGATGACAGATGACTATGCCGCGTTGCTGGATGTTTTGAAGGTGGATTCAGCAAATGTTATCGGCTGGAGCGATGGCGGCATTAATGCTTTATTGCTGGCTATACGCCACCCTGAAAAGGTAGCAAAAATTGCCAGCACCGGTGCAAACCTTCGCCCTGATAGCACAGCCGTGTACCAGGAAGTATGGGATATGGTAACCCCCGAATATCACCAGTTAAAACAAAAAACTACTTTAAACGCTAAGGAAAAAGAGAGCTTTAAGCTGTTAAAATTGCTGTGCGAACAGCCACATATTCCGCTAACTGACCTTAATAAAATAATGGTACCCTCTTTAATAATTGGCGGCGACCATGATGTTATTAAGGTTGAACATACCATGGAGATATTTCATAATATACCCAATGCTTATTTATGGATATTGCCACGGTCAGGCCACAGTACACCAGTAGTGTATGCAGATGAGTTTAATAAAAAAGTGGATGATTTCTTTTCAGCACCATTTAGAAAGATAGCAAAGACAGGAAGATTTTTTTAGCAATTTAATTTTACCACCCTATACTATGCGATCCAATGGATAAAAGCTTCGTTTTATTTGCAGTCACTTTTATTATAAGTAGCTCATCTTTTTCACAGCCTGGTGATAACTGGTGCAGCCAGCAACCCCGTGCACAATTTAGCACATTGAAACAGGTTAACACCAGCCGCCCATGGTTTAAAGTATATAATGTTGGTTACAACGTTTATGCTATTAGCGAGCCATATAACTATCAGGAAGTAATCTCTTATTTAATATTGGGTAAAGACTTCGCTTTGCTTTTTGACACTGGTATGGGGCTTGATTCGATTTCATTAACTGTGAAGGAATTAACCAGCCTGCCGGTTATAGTTATCAATTCACACACCCATTACGACCATACCGGGGGCAATGCTGAATTCAGTAACATACTTGCTTTAAATACGCCGTTCACGTTGCACAACGCAGAATATGGCTGGCAGCACAGCACAGTTAAAAACGAAGTAACGCCCGGCGCCATTTGCGTTGATAAACTACCTAATAAAGATACCACCGGGTACCGCATAAAACCTTTTATAATACATAGATTTATAAAAGACGGTTACATTATTAATCTTGGCGGCAGGCGGCTTGAAGTGGTAACAACGCCTGGCCATACGCCTGATGCCTTAGCACTGCTTGATAAAACCAATGGTTATTTATTTACCGGCGATACGTTTTATGAGGGCCCCATCTGGCTTTTTGACGATGGCACAAACCTGCATGACTATGAGCGCAGCGTTACCAAACTGGCTCTGCTTGAGCCAGGATTAAAAATGTTATACACAGCCCACAATACACCTGTCGCTAAACCATCGCAATTAACAGCGCTTAAAACTGCCGTTGCCCAAATAAAAAGTGGGCAGGCAAAAGGTATGGAAGCCTCTAATTTACCCGGCTACTCATTTGCAGCAAATGCAAGGCTGTTTAAGTTTAACACATTTTCATTTCTTATAAGGAAAGACCAACTTTAGCAGAATATAAGGGCTTATACTACAGGGGCTTAGGGCTGTTAATAAATAGCTGTTTAAAATAATTTTTGTTTTACTTGTTACTTTTTAGCAGGTTTTACGTCTACCTTAGAAATAAATAATTTGCCGGCGTATGGCGTTACTGCATAAGACAATTACCTATTTTAAAACAGGGTATTTATTACACCTTATTACGGCGGGCGAGTTGATTATGCTGTACATTATGCTGCATATTTTTAAGCTGGGTACCTGGATGATGGAAGAAAACACCGTTATACGCTTTTTTATATTGCTGCCTTTTTTGTGGTCGCCCATTTTTCCGCAGCTGGATGCACGCTCGCGCTACCAAAATTATAAAATGATGAGGGATTACTTTTATGTATACGGTTACCAGGAGCGGCTGGTAAAGCATATTGCCAAATCGCGCTGCCAGCGGGATGCTGTAATAATTGCAGCCAGGGAAATGGGTGTTGAAGCCGAGTGCCGCAATTATTTTAAAGCATGCGGTTACAAATGGTTCCACCTATTTCCTGATGTTATATTTGAAAAACCATTTGTTTTGTTGCACAAGTCATTTTGGCTTACTACTTTCTTCACTAAATCCTATCATCCAAAATTCAACTATAGCCCTGAGCATAAACAACCGGAGGATAACCATGTTGCTGCTATAGTAAATGCTGTATAATTAGCCTAAACGTTCAGTCTTTAGTTCCCGCAACATTTCGCCATAATGCATACCCCTTGCCAATGCGCTTACTGACTGTGCAATACGTTTTGTTTTAGTTTGCTCAGTTTTAGCTTCGTTGATCCATTTGGTGAAATAGTTTTGGTGAGATTTGGACATCTTTAAAAAATGCGCTTTGGCTCGCGGCTCATCATCCAGGCACTCTATCAACTCAGGCGGCGGTTTCATTTCTTCCCTATCTTCCGTAATAGCTACCTGCAACGTTGCACCTTTACGCTTTTTTATGCCTTTACGTATGGCTGCATTTAGCGGCATAATAAAATCACCGTCGCCCATTGGTAACAGGGCGATGCCTTTTATCACATGCTCATCCAGGTTGCCTTTTACCCGAAACGTCTTATTGTTGGCAGGTTTTATTTGTTGAGCAATTTTTGCCGGTATAAGAATATATGTCCAGCCGGTTTTTTCACCCTGCTTGGCAAATTGCAGTATTATGGTGTTAAAGTGTACCAATCATAATTTTTTTATATCTTTAATGCTTCCTGTTTACAACCGGCAATTTAATAAATCCAACAGTGTGTGTGACGCCGGTAACAAAATTTTCCAAAACTAATACAGCTTAACTTAACGATATTTTGAACCATCTTAATGAAACCGCAAACCCTTCGGCACCGTATTAACCGTTTGCTTGCCTTTGAGCAGGCAATTGAACACAACATACTACTGTCAATTACTAACAGGGATGGCATTATTATGTCTGCTAATAAAAAGTTTTGCGAAATTTCAAAGTATTCTGAAGAAGAGCTGGTAGGTAAAAATCATGACGTAATTAATTCAGGCTATCATCCGCGGGCTTTTTTTGATGACATATGGCACACCATACTAACCGGCAAAACGTGGAATGGCGAAATAAAAAATAAAAGTAAAGACGGCACATACTATTGGATAGATGCCGTTATTGTGCCGGTACCTGACGACAAAAATTATATATCGGAATTCTTTTTACTGGGCGTTGTAATATCAGGCAGCAAAGAGGCTGAAGGTGCGCTTTCAGATGCGGCATTTATCATCTCTCATAAAATACGCCAGCCATTTGTAAATATGCAGGCACTGCTAACTTTTATTTTGCTGGAAGACCTGCCTGTTGCAGAAATAAAAAGCATGGCCAAAATTATGCAGGCTGAACTTGATAAAATTGATGCCCTTACAAGGCAAATGGCAATTGACCTGCATAACTACAAAACCAGGCTGGCTTTAAACAGCTCACAATTGCAGCCTTAGCTTAAGCCTGTTAAGCAAAATGGCAATACCCATTACAGCAATTGCAAAAAAAGCGCTCCATAACATGCCTGGCAAGCCATGGTTCCACGCATCAGGAAACAATGATATGCCAAACAGGGTTGTAACGTAATCAATAAAATCGGGTATAATGTATGTAAGCAGCGGGTTGGCGGCAGCGGGTTTAAAAAAATTCGTCCATTTTTCTATATGCCTCATATCTATCAGCCAATACAAAAAGCAAAACAACATGGCCATAATTGCCGCGCTGTATAAGCACCAGGTTGGTGTAGCATAAATTTTTGATATAAAGTAGTATGGCCTTAGCAGTGCACCTGCAACAAATAGCAACACTATAAACACCATTGCCTGTAAATACCTTGTTTTAATGCCTAATGGCTTTGAGTCATCAAAAAATACAAGGCTCATTACCATGCCGCACAGCACTACCGAGGTATGCGCCGCATTGCCCCTTTGCGCGGGTATAAAATGCAGCCAGGCGGTATTTGCCACAGCATCCATTTTGGCAATGCCATACCATGCAGTACACACCGCTATTATAAAGATCAGCCAAAGCTTATTGCCTTTTACCAACTGGTAAAAAATGCAGGAATAGAGATATGCCCAGCCTATTAGCCCGAGTATGCCCCACCATTTTGGCGTTATATGGTCCCCGTTTTTTGACTTGTAAATAAATGCCAGTATAATCAGCATAACCAAGCCAAGCCCTTTTAGCGAATACACCAGCGCCTTATTTTTAGAGTAATACACCTTCCACACCAATACAGCGGCAATAATAAACAGCACGCCAAATAAGCCTATTGGTATACCCGTAGCCTGCTCGTTATAACCGCTTTCAATATTTACGGTAAACACACCTAACACCAACAAGCCCAGGGTGCGGAAAATAATATGCCATTGCAATTGCCAAAACCCGGCGCCTTTGGCCAGCCTGCTGTTAATAGCAAATGGTATTGACATGCCCACAATAAACAAAAAGCCGGGGAAAACCACATCAACAAAGCTCATAGCATCTGCATCGCGGGGCATGTGCTTCATCCATGCGGGTATATCGTCGCAGCCTGCAAGCTGGTTAACAAACACCATTACCAATATAGTTATGCCGCGCAGGGCATCTATACTTAAAACCCTGCGGTTGCTTATTTTGTTATATTGCATAGCAATAATTTAAACTTGTTTTAATTTAGGCTGTTAGTAGTAAAAAACCAGTTAGTTTAATAAAGTTTTGTATGAAGTATAAAGCCATGTTTGCCGGCAGCTTGTTTGGTTGCATAATGTTAGCGCTTTTTTTAATATCATTCACAAAAACATATACCAATACAAAAGCCATAAATAAAAAAGTAGTAACAGACGTTGCTGCCCGGCCCGTAGTAATTGGCTATGTAGGCGGCTACAGGGGCAACATACATACCGATAGTATTAACGCTGCACGCCTTACACACATTAACTACGCTTTTATTGATATTAAGGATAACCGTGCATGGCTGCATAATAAAAGTGACGACAATAATTTAAAAAAACTTACAGAGCTAAAAACAAAAAATCCAGGGCTAAAAATATTAATATCAATTGGCGGGTGGACATGGAGCAAGCACTTTAGCGACGCCGTACTAACCGACACAGCCAGGAAAAATTTTGCAAAAAGCGCTGTTGACATTGTAGAAAAATATAAACTGGATGGTATTGATATAGACTGGGAATATCCTGCCATGATTGGCGACAGTAATGTTTACAGGCCTGAAGACAAAGAACATTATACGCAAATGTTTAAAGAGCTGCGTGACGGGTTGGATAATCTTGCAAAAACAACCCACGTTAAATATTTTGTAACGCTGGCAGCGGGGGCATCGCAGGAATTTTTGGAACATAGTGAAATGAATAAAGTGCAACAATATGTTGATTATATTAATTTGATGACTTACGATTTTACAGATGTTGCTGATACTGTTGCCATACACCATACTAATTTATATGTATCGCCCGGTGCGCCTAAACAGCGCAGTGCAGACCTTGCAGTACAATGGTTTGAAGCAGCGGGCGTGCCTGCCGCCAAACTGGTGGTGGGCATTGCTTTTTATGGACATGCCATTGAAATGCGCAGTACAGACAACAATGGCCTTTACCGTAAGGCTGCAAAGCGTGTACCTGTGGGTGGCTTCACCTATATAAACGATAGCCTTGTAAACAAAAGAGGATACACACGCTTTTGGGATAAAGACGCGCACGCCCCTTATTTGTTCAATACCGAAAGAAAGATATTTATCTCCTATGACGACGAAGAGTCAGTAAAAGACAAATGCGAATATGTATTGCAGCACAAGCTTGGCGGTGTTATGTTTTGGGAGTATTTTAACGACAAAAAAGAATACCTGCTTAAAACGATCAACGAAACAATAAAAAAATAATTTGTGCCTGCTCCGCATAACACTCTGCTCCCTGTAGTGCATTCAAAATGTTTTTACAACATGAAGAGTTAAACGACTTTAATGTTTTTACAGTACTAATAAATTTGCAGTCTGCTCCGCAATAGCCCTTTGGACGCAACTTTTAATATACAGTACGGTTAACTAATCCCGCTACTTCTTTTTTATTGCATACAGCTTGTTCATTACCTTTTGGCCTACGTCGCCGTCCAGGCGCATGTCAAAATGCTGTATGTCGCCAGACTGGCCGGGTATGTCTATAGCGCCCCAGGCAAAACCTGCATTTGTCATGGCCAGTACAAATGGCTTATCAAGGTTTAAAAAACCGGTTTTCGGGTCACCGGCGCCGCCACCGCTTTTAGGGGCAAATGGCCGGTCTTCGCCGGGTGGCGCAGCTAGCTTGGGGTCCGCACCATATTTACCACCTAATTTTTTATAATCGTCAATAATCGTCTTTCGCACATCGGCAGCAGTTTGCGGCGGGCCTATATGGTTAGGTACCCATACATCAGTTATAAATTTATCAAGCTCATCATCCCCTTTGTCAAGAAAAGCAAAATATTGTTTCATCGCGTCGCTTTCCTGTTGTAGTTGGTCGTACACATTCTCCACTTTGCCGCCAAATGCGCTGCGGCCCTGCTTTATTTGGTTTACGGCGCTCTTTTCTTTGCCAAGCATAAAATTGGCAATATGGTCATACACCGGTGGTAGCTCTTTATTCAGTTTTACATCAGCGCCCTCGTTAAGCACATAAGGGTTTTCCAGTACATCAAAATCAACCGCCATGCCCCAGCCGTGCAGCGATTTATGGTCTCTGAATATATCGCTTATTTTAGGCGGCTTATAACCGGTGGCCTGCGATTTTTTAAGATCAGCTTCTACCACTGCAAACTTATCTATCATTTTTTGGTGGCAGTTGCTAAGCGGCATCCCAAAAAACGACCCGGAGTTTTTACTTATGTCTGCTTTGTAGGCGGCATAATCTGCCTTGCCAAATACATCTTTCGCTATATCGTCCCAGGGGTCTGCCGCATCGTCGCGGCTTACTAAGCCAACAGGCGCGCGGGATAAAGCAGGCAGCGGGCTGGCCTTCGTCATTACCTTATTACTTTGGCCACCTGCAGATGTAAAGGCCGCCGCATTGGGCGCGCTGGCCAATTTGGCGGTTGCCGTATTGCCGTCGCCCGGGGCTGGTGTTGGGTAGTCGCCGGGGTAACATAAGCCGGTTTTACCTACGCAATCCTCAAGGTAGCTAACATTGGTGTCAACCCAATGCCCCATTTTATCAGGCGAGGGGCTTAAAGGCGTGGGGTACTTTTTGGTTTTAAAAAGTGCTTCGGCCTTTGGCAGGTCAAACCCGTTATAAAAGGTACATAAAATAGCAGGTTCACATTTTATGTTATAACCCGCGGTTGCGGCGGTATCTGCAAAAGCCTTCATTATAGCGCCAATGTAATCAATGGCGCCGGGGGTGGTGGCCAGCAGCTTTGCCCTGGCGTCCATGGTTTGCTTGGGCAAATAGCCCCGGTCTTCTACCTGTTTCGATACCGGGTTGCCTTCGCTAAACTTATTTTCTTTGTAATGCACTTTGCCCGGCCCCACGGCACGCACACTAAGGTACAGCGCATTTTCCAGCGCCTCCCAGGCAATGGCCCCGGCTATGGCCCGCCTGTCAACGCCCCAATTTCTTTCTGCCGTCTCAATTAATCCCAGGTTATCAATCAACCAGTTTTTTACTTTTTCTCTTGGTGTAGTCCCTTTGGTAGCGGTATCTTCCAGCTCGAACGAAATATCCTTTCTTTGCACTGCACCTGTTTGCTGCACAACATGCGTAAGCTCGTGTGCCATTAACCGCTGTCCTTCCTGCGAGCCGGGCGAATACTGCCCGCTGTTAAACACTATATTGTTACCGGTGGTATAAGCCAGCGCATTGATTGACTGTGCTGATTTTGCCGCCACCCCATCGGTATGCAGCCTTACGTTTGAAAAATCGTGGCCAAACCTGCTCTCAAAAAATTGCCTGCTGTCTTCAGGTATCGGCTGGCCTGATGAGGTTAGTGAGCCAACATAGCCGTCAAGGTCGGGACTCTCCTGTATAGGCTCAGACCCGCTTTTTTTTCTTTGAGCCTGTTGTTCCTCTTCTTCACAGGCCTGGCATTTACGATGCACTATTTTATGTGCAGGTTTAAAAAATACATCCTGGCCAGCGCTGGCATCGGTCATGCGCATTACCCTGTCGGCTATGGCATCTGCTTCCTGTTCATATACGTCACCGGGTTCATTTACGGTAAGCTTTGGCTGAAAGAATGGCGGTTGCTGGGCCGGTGCTTTTTTAGCGTTGCTGTTTGTTGTAACGTGTTGTTGGTTCATGTTTTGTGCTTGTTAGCCATTAAACTGGTATAACCAATCGTAAAAAGGTTGTACCAAAATGTTTATTGCAGGTAGTGGCTGTTATAACATACCAGGTACACAACAATGCTTTTCAAACAGGAGTATATGCTTTGCAGGGCGGAGTTGGAAAATAAAACAACTATTACCTATAGCCTTCCGCGGCCGGCCTTTATATTTTGCTTTTTACAGGGTAACTGGCAATACAATAGTTAGCGATGTTAAGCTACTAATTGTTTTGACACAGGAAGATTAAATTTTTTAGGGGTCGGTTCCAAGTCTCACGGTTATCACAATTTACAACAGGTGGCCACAAATGCCTCTCCGGGAGGAAAAAGGAGGAATCCATTATAGGTTTAAACAGTTGATCTACAACTAAATAATCCAAAATAATTTCAAAACCGTTACAAAATTCAATTGCGATTACCACGCTCATTTTACCACAAAGGCCACCGGGAAACTACACCACTAAATTACACAAAGAAAACTCTGTGAACCTCCGTGATTGTATTCAACTCCGTGCCCTCCGTGGTAAATTTCCTCGCTTCGGGGAGGAAAAAGTCCAAAGGACTCCTTTGGAGGAGGAATTTGGATGCACCCCATTTTAACCATAACCATTTGATATTAAATACATTAACAATTTACACCCTACCCAAAACCTCATTTTCGTTTACAAATTCAAATCGGCATTTCGCCCGGTAAAATCCGCTTCCATTCCGCACCGTTCCTTACAAAGTCCCCCTTTAGGGGGATTTAGGGGGTTCCCCCTATTTATATATATATAAAACCCGTTTTCGTCATCATGTTTTATGAAAAATATTTTTTGGGGGAGACGGGCTGAGGCAATACTAATTGGGCAACGGTTGCCACGCTCGCTTGTGCGGTTCAAGCAATAATTCATCAATTGATTTTATGTGGCTTTGCAGCCCGCCTGTGATTGACGGGAAAATCCGTTATGAAAGAGACGTGTGCCCGGGCTTGTTACACCCACCCAGTTAAAAAGCTGACGAAAATCATATCGCCGGTTGATTTAAAACACACTTCCAATGTTTGGCAAAAGCCAGTTTTGAGTTATTAACGCAGCCAAACATCCGTACTAGCCAATTTTTAGAATTCCGCAACTTAAAAAAATTCCCTTTCTTGATCCAATATCTATACAACTCGTTTTGCAAAATCCAATGTCGATGAAAAAATCTGTACCAGGTCTCTATACAAACATTATAACAAAAAAACAACGCAGCCTAAGTAGCCGGCTAAATGCTAAAAATACTTCAGCCGGCCATAACTACATTGATCCTGATCAGTCGGCTGGCCTGGTAAGTTACTATGCCGCAAAATTAAATACGCTTAGGATGGCGGCCATAGCTTCAATTGTTTGGGGCCACGCGCTTTTGGGGTGGGAAGACAGGGTATTTACATCGTTACCGGGCAGTTTTACCCAATTGGTTTTTATTCAATTTGGCCGCATAGGTACTATCATCTTTTTTGTGATTTCCGGCTTTTTTTTCGCTGAAAAGCTAAAAACATTAACTGTACCTGCTTACATTAAATACCGTTTTAAAAGCGTTATTTTACCCTGGCTGCTTTTTGTGTTTTTATGCGTTGCGCTGCAGTTTTTTCGGGTTTACCCGGCCGCACAAATTTTGCGAACCCCTTTTAAATTGTTGGTCTCAACAGCAGGCACCTTACTTAGCGCTACCATTTTTCATGCGGCTTATTGGTTTATACCTGTTTCTATAATTTCAGCATGCTTGCTTATTATCGCAAAAAAAATAATTAATAAAATTTGGTTTGGTCCGGCTTTGGCTTGTATAACGCTGTTTTACCAGGTTAATCTTTATTTTGGCTGGGTACCGGTTATACACACAAAAGCTATTTTAGGCTATGTTTTTTTTATGTGGCTTGGTGTGCAATTAAAAAATAATATTACCCGCATACACAGTTTTATAAAAACCGTACGGTGGCCGCTAATGGCAACCGTTATATTTCTTACATTTTTACTTACTTGCGCCGAAGGGCTCTATTTAAAAAAGGCTGGCTGCTTAGATGCCTTTGCATCAATAAGGTTTAGCAACACTATTTTATCACTGTTAATTTTTGCAGTCTTTATTAAGTTTAGAACTATTTACAGGGTTAAAAAAATGAAGCCGCAAAAATATGTGTATGGTGTTTACCTTTTACACTCGCTAATTTTGCTTCAGTTAGTGCCGGTAACCGGTAAAATTATTTCCCACTATCACCTTTTCAACTATTTATCGGTTATGGTGCTTTTACAGGTAGGCATGTTTTGTACAGTGCTTACAATATCATATCTGTTTGCTATGGTGTTAAAAAATTCACGCCTTCATTTTTTCGTTGGCCGGTAGCAACATTTTCTTTTGTCAGCATTACCAGTTAAGTATTGCCCGCATATATTTATAAAACCTGATATTAATCAGGTTTTCATGTAAGCATGCAGCTGAAATTTGCAGCTATGCAATTTGTAAAATGGAGACGAACGCTTAAAGAGCTTATTGCTTTTGAAAAAGCGCTGGATGTTAATATTATCATGTCGGTTACCGATTTTAAAGGCACTATTTTGGCGGTAAACAAAAAATTCTGCGAAGTCTCACAATGCACTGAAGAAGAACTGGTAGGTAAAAGCCATAACGTTATAAACTCAGGCTACCATAACAAAGCTTTTTTTAGCGATATGTGGCAAACCATTCGTAACGGCCATGTTTGGAAGGGCGAAATAAAAAACAAAACTAAAAACGGCAACTATTATTGGGTTGATACAGTTATTGTACCCGTTGTAGATGTGCGTGACGGCATTCAGCAGTTTTTATCATTACGGGTGGTGGTAACCGGCAGAAAGGAAGCCGAGCTTACCCTTGAAAGGGCCATCTTTGCCCTGTCGCACAAAGTAAGGCAGCCATTGGTTAATATGCAAGCCCTTGTTACGCTATGCAAAACAGAAAACATTTCAGACGAAGAATTTGACCAGGTAACCAATTACATGCAGCACGAGCTTGACAGGATGGATGATTTAACACGCCACCTGGCCCTGGACCTGCATAATTATAAAGCAACCGGAAAAACCGGTAGTTCCAATTCACTTGCAGAAGAGGCATATACACCAACATAAAATAAATTGTTTACAGCGGGATAAAACATCGGCTTACCACGAAGCAGACACATATATGGCAAATAATTTATGCCCTGTTATATCCCCTGTATTAAAACACCGCTTACCAAACCATCCAGTCTTTTGTATTCTCACTTCGTTCCGTGGGCACCTGTGCTCCGTTGGTTAGCTGGCTAACACGTTCGTTCACATATTTTTTAAGGGCGGCAACGCTGGCTGTCCGGTGCCGTTGCATATACTCAAGTATGCTATAGGTAAATACGCCATTTTGCAGGTTGTTGCGTTCCAGCGCAAACTGCGTGCCCGCCGCGGCTGATATTATGGTAGCCCCGGTGCTTTTGCCTGCGTTAACAAACAATTGCTGCATTAAGGCAAAGCTGCTTTTGGTGCCTAAAATGTTTTGACTTTTTGGTGTTAATTTTATAATACCTTTTTTCGTGCTGTCTAACGTTGTTTGCACCTGCTGGTAATATTGCATTTCTTCCTTATCTACCTCACCACTGTTACAGGCATCTATCAGCAGCAGTTTTTTGCGGGCGGGTATGCTGTCAAGCAGGTCTTGCAGCACATCATACGGTAACCCTTTCAATTCAGGTTTGTCAAAATCAATATTAAAGGTTGAAAGATAATAATCATAGTCTTTACTCAACAGCCCGTGGCCGGAGTAGGCTATTATTACTTTATCGTTTACGCCGGTTTGCAGCAGCTTTTGTTTTAATGCAACAATGTTTTTTGTGATAACATCCCGGTTAAACAAAGTGTCAATGCTTATGTCGCCGGATGCGCTATACTTATTTTTTAAATTCAGGGCCAGGTCTCTTATATCTTTCACGCTCCAGCTAAGGTTATACAGGCTGTCAGCAAACTGGTTTATACCTATACCTATAAAATGCAATTTACCGGCTAGCGAGTCGGCGTCTGTCGGCGTATACTTTACAAACAGTGGTGCGCGGTAGCTTTCAGCGCCACGTGCATTAGTTATTGATGTTTCTATCCTGTTCTCGCCCTGCGATAACAGCACTGTTATAACAGTATCAATCACCTGATTCCTGGCCTTGCTCATGTTTATGCCGCGCACACCATACAGGGGTGTTTCATTTATCCAAATATTAAACCTGCTTATTGCGCTGTTCTGTGCTGTGCCGCTAATATGTAGCTTTAACCACTGGCTGCTTTGGTTGTAATTAATAGTGTCTCTGTTGGCAAAATCGCACTCGGGCATATTACTGCCATCGTAAAATTGGGTGGTATCAATCCCCAGCTTCTTTATTCTTTTTTCATAAGCTTTTCGGTAGCTGCTTATAAGTGCTGTATCACTGTTGCCCATTTGCTGCATTACTTTATCAGGCCTGTTATACTTTATGTCAAGTTGCTCTGCTGAAAAGTTATTACCGTTATACCTAAACGAAACATCGCGCAAAAGGTCTTTATCAATTGAATAATAATTGTTGTTTACCTGCATAAACTGGCCCATACCAATTTGCGCAAATGACGCTACGGTTAAGCTATTGTTTTGTTCTGCTGACAATAATGGGTCAAACAATATTAGCTCGGTTAGCCCGCCAACCGTTACAATCAACTGGTTGGTGTTATTGGTAAACTCAACATGGGTTATTTCTTTATGTATGGCAATTTTTCTTATAAGGTTAAAGGTTTTAAGGCTGTATATATATACCGTATTATCGTCGGTCAAAAAGGCTAAAAAATTGTCGCTTTTATCACTGAATATCCTGCCATTTATAGGCGAAAAGCCAAGGTTAATTACACCCGTCTGTGTGCCGGATTTAATATTGCGTATTATTATTTTATTTGCATTACTGTCCGTATTGCCCGCAAAGTAATAGGTAAAAAAATACGCATCGCTTGTGCCAAAAAAAACAGAAGGGCCATCATTCTCTTCAATCTCGTTCAATTTTTTTAATGTGGTGAGGTCTGTTGTTTCAATTTTTATAGGGTAGCGTTTAATGTTATATTCGGTCATGTACGCCTTAGACGAGTCATAAGCGGTGGTAACTAAGTAATGGTTGTTATAATTGGTTACATAACTAAATTTGCCCGTTTTTTTATATTTAAACTTATCATTGCTAAAATCTACTGCTACCAAAACATTATCAATATTCTCAAATCTATTTGTGCTGCCATACACCGAATATAAAAAACAGTTTGACGGGGCATTTAGAAAAGATAAATAAACATTTGAAATAGACCTAACACTGCTCTTGTCATCCTGCAAATTATAAATAACAGTTTCGGGGCTGTTGAAGCTCCCATACGAAACAGCAATATACTTGTCATCATTGCTGATCCTCAAGTTAGGCTGCAGTTCATGTTCAAAAGATATTTCCTTAACCAGTTTACCGTTTTGTGCATCAACAACGGTTACATTAGGGGTGCTTGAAATAACAATATACTTGCCGGAAGGTGAGAACTCTGCCGTATTAACCCGGCCTGGGTCAATACTATTATTACCAATATCGGCTTTATACAGGTCATCACCGGTTTTGCTATCAATAACGTACAATTCATTGTCTGCTTTTTGTACCAGTATAGCTTTATTATTTGGGCTAATGGCAAAAAAATCACACTTTTTAAAAATGGCTGATTCGTTATTAATATTCCATAATTGCAGGTAGTGTTTTGTTGTTATGGTCAGTATTTTGTTGTCTGAATCGTAATACTGTTCATCTATTTTCTCAGTTTCGCCGTTAAACAATATTTGTTGTTGTTGCAAATATGGAAAATTGTAAAACCCCACACCTTTTTGATATAAAGGAATAACCACTTGCTGGTTGCTGGTAAATATTAACTGTGGTGCTGCATCAACACTGCTTATCACCCTTTGTTTCGAGGCCAGGTCTATCACATTAGTTTTTGACCAGCCTGTTATACAAACATATTTACTGTCGGGGGAGAAAAAATAAGCGTCAATTCCATTGGAGCTGTCAACGTCTTCAAGATATTCATCACCTGTAAAGCCTTTCGCTTTCCTGCGCCAGTCTTTAAAATCCTTTACGGTTAGTATTTCAACTTCTTTCCCGTCATCTACATTCCACATATGCAGTTTATTTTTCACGTACTCAGTGCTGCATAAATATTTTTCATCGGGACTAAATTTTATGGCATCCTCTGCTTTTTTGCCGATAAAATAACCCTGGAATGTTGATTCAACTTTATTAGCCTTAATATTAAAAATAATAAAGTTCGTATACGGCTTGTTATTTAAAAAGCCGTCGTATTCAAGCAGCATAAAACCATTTTTGCTGCTTAGGGTAAAATAGCCGGGGTTTTGTTTTGCATGTATTGTTCTTACAACTTCATCGGTCAGCGTATTACATAACACTATTGTTGAATCAACATAGTCAAAGTAATAATACATAGTACCGTCATCGCTAAACCTCATATCAGTTACCGCTATATCGCTTATGGGTGAAATAATTTTTTTTGATGTAAATGTTTCCCACTTGTTTATTTTTAAAGCCCCGTTTAAAACAAACACCGTTTTATTGTCGTTGCTAAGGTTTGCGTATTTTATAACAGGTTCATCAATATTGGTAACAGGCGTTATCGTTTTGGTATCCCAAACTGTTATAGGCTCGTTTGTGTACCCATAAGTAAAAAAATATTTACCGTCTTTACTAAAATGTGCAACGTTAATGTTGGGCCTTTCAATGGTATAAATTAACCGGCCGGTTAAAAAGTCCCACAGCTTGGTTGTTTTGTCTGCTGATACAGTAAGCAAATATTTTTTATCCGGCGAAACTTCAAACTGCGTAAATATTCCGGTATGCCCCATGGGTAAAACTATTTCGGGGCTGCTTTGCGCAAAAAATATGCGTGGGCACAGCACAAATAATATAATTAGCAGTAACGTTTTTTGCATAATTATGGGTAGTGGTTTTGTTTTGGTGGTGTAGTTAAGGTGGTATTTAAAAATAACATTTTTTCGTTTCTTCACCAGCACAGAATCAATAACTTTCTATTTTTCCTCATCATTTGATTTAACTAATACGTATTTTTTACACATTACGTGTAAAGTGTTACTTTTAGCTTTCAAAAAAACCTTTCTATGCTTGTAAAACGACTGCTTGCTATTACAGCGCTTGCTGTAACCCTTTTTTCATGCGGCAATAACACAACCGCTACCGGCAGCCAAACCGGTGTTACCAATACTGATACTGCTACCGTTAACGGCCACCCCGCCTGGATAATGCAGGGCAACATTTACGAAGTTAATATTCGCCAATATACGCCCGAGGGCACTTTTAATGCGTTTGCCCCCAACCTGCAAAGGCTTAAAGACATGGGTGTGCAAACCCTTTGGTTTATGCCCATTAACCCCATTAGCAAAGTTGGCCGCAAAGGCGTGCTGGGCAGCTATTATGCCTCGGCCAATTATAATGCTGTTAACCCCGAGTTTGGCACTATGGACGACTGGAAAGCTCTTGTAAAAAAATGCCACGACATGGGCTTTAAAGTAATGATAGACTGGGTGCCCAACCACACCGGGGCAGACAATGTTTGGCTTACCACGCACCCCGATTTTTATGTAAAAGACAGCACCGGCAAAGCCGCGGTAGCCAACGGCTGGGACGATACACGCCAGCTTGATTATAAAAACCCCGTTATGTGCGACAGCATGATAAACTGTATGAAGTTTTGGCTGGAGCAAAGCGACCTGGATGGCTTTAGGTGCGACTATGCCGTAGGGCCAACTAAAGAATTTTGGACAAGATGTATTGACAGCCTAAAAAAGGAAAAGAACTTATTTATGCTGGCTGAAGCTGATGAGCCCTGGCTGCATGAAGCCGGCTTTGATGCCACTTATACCTGGAGCGAGTTTAATGCTATGAAAGATGTTGCAGCCGGTAAAAAACCAGCTACTTATATTGATTCGGCCATTGCTGCACTTGACCAGAAATTTCCGGCCAATGCGCTTAAACTATATTTTACCAGCAACCATGATGAAAATAGCTGGAACAAGGCAGATTATGGCACCATGCCGGGCGCAGTGCATGCACCGTTTGCCGTGCTTACCCAAACAATAGGCAGAAGCGTACCCTGCATTTACAGCGGCCAGGAAGAACCGTTTTTAGACAGCATAAGCTTTTTTTATAAAGACACTATAACGTTTGGCAAATACGCCCGGGCGCCCTTTTACAGTACGCTGCTGCACCTGCATTCGTCAACACCGGCGCTGGCAGCCAATGCATCGTTCACAAAACTTAAAACAAGTAACGATAGTGCTGTGTATGCATATGTGCGTGAAAAGGATGGCAAAAAAGTAATTGTGCTGCTAAACCTAAGCAAGGCGCCCGTTAAGTTTACGCTTACAAATGGCATTGACGGCAGCTTTAAAAACCTGTTTGCCGCTAAAGACGAGACCTTGAAAAAAGACCAGGCCTACAGCCTTGATGCATGGGGTTACGCAGTATACAATAATTAGTCAGCTTCAAAACGATAAAACTTAAAACAGTTCTTTCTTTTATCTTTGTAAAAACCGTGTTTGCACTGTAACAGTGCAAACACGGTTATATACCCCAAATTATAAAAATTAACTACCCGGTTTGCATGCTGTCAAAAAAAGCTAAGTACGCTATAAATGCCCTTGTTTACCTTGCCCGGCACAATAAAGGCACCCAACCTATACAAATAAGCACTATAGCCAAAAGCGAAAACATTCCCCGTAAGTTTTTAGAGGCCATTTTGCTTGATTTGAAAAATGCCGGTATGCTAAACAGCAAAAAGGGAAAGGCTGGCGGCTACTTTTTACAAAAATCGGCCGATGAAATTAATATTGCAGATGTTACCCGCCTTTTTGACGGCGCCATTGCGCTTATACCCTGCGTGGCCCACTTATATTACGCCCGCTGCGAAGAATGTGTTGATGAAGCAACCTGCGGCATTCGCGATGTATTTGCGGAAGTAAGGGCCGAATCAGTAAAAATGCTTAAAACAGCTACCCTTGCCGAAATTGTAAGGCGGGAGCAAGTGTTGAAGGAGAAACAGGGGAAGCCTGCGGCGGAAGAATTACAAAGTTAGATACATGTTTCCTGGTAACCCTGAAAGGGCGTTTACTTAATCACCTGGAATTTACCGGCTTCTATTAGCCTGCCTGCCTTGTCGGTAAGATGAAATACATACAAGCCACGGTAATACTCATTGGTCAGGTTAACCGTTATTTTGCTGGAAGACACAGGTATTTCGGCCATTTTTTTGCCGATGAGTGAGTATATTTGTATAACGTAGGTGTTATTATTCTCGTTGGGAAACTCAAAATTTATAAGGCTTGTTGCAGGGTTGGGATAGAATTTAACAATTTTAGCCTGGTCAAAAACGTATTCTCCCCTTTCGGCACCTACATGCACAAACCAGCCCGTCATCACCAGTAATACCAGTGTGAGGCTTATTTTTTTACGATAGTAAAATAGTTTGTGTACAAATGTTTTCATTAGCGCACATTAATTGCTAAGTAAAGTTAACAAAAAAACAGGGCTTTTACAACAATAAGCGCCAAAACTTTTGTAAAGTTAAACAGGCCCTTAACCATTTAAACCTTCCAGCGTGCTGTTTATTGCCGCAAAATCCGGCAGGTCAGGTGGCGTTGGGCATATCTCAGCATATTGTATAACCCCATCCTTATCAATAATAAAGGCAGCTCTTTTGCTTACCCCTTCCATTTCCAAAGCCGGAAATATATCGTACAAAACCCCATAATCTTTTGAAGCTGTTTTATTAAAATCGCTCAGCAGCGTAAAGTTCAGCCCCTGCTCTTCTTTAAACTTTTTCAATGTAAATGCAGAATCTACTGATATGCCAAATACCACCGCATTGGCATTATTATACAAAGCAATGTTATCCCTTACGCTGCACAACTCTTTTGTACACGTGCTGGTAAACGCCAGCGGAAAAAACAACAGCAACACATTTTTCCCCCGGTAGTCGCTTGATCCTACTTTGTTCTTGTCGGTATCATACAGTAAAAAATCCGGTGCTTTTTGTCCTTTTTCAATACTCATATCCAATATTTATTAATGCTAAGCTACGTATTTTGCAGTGCCAGGTAAAGTCCTTTTATAACAATGGTTTAAAGGGCTTTTTTTTCGCCAGGCTGCCATATAAAAGCAAAGCCGTTTTTAGTAAATTTTTTTCATCAGCATAATTTAAAACCTGGGGCAAAGCACTGCATCTTTTGTGCTGCTGCTTCTGTTAACAAAACCAATATAGGCGATAGATATTTCAAACCCACCCCTTGTTTGGCTTACCGTTTTAAGCTGCGAAATATTGGCATCGTAACTAAAGCCTATAGAAAATGGGTTATAGTCAAGCTTAACAATCGGTATAAAAGCATCCTTCCAGCGCAGGTAGCCACCAAAGTGAATAGTATAGTCGGGATTTTCAGGGTCGCCACCTAATTTGTATGAGTAGGTTGCACCTGCTATAATGTCGTTATAACTTCCTTGTTTCCCGGCGTCAGCGTCAATAGTTAAATAAGATACTTCATCAAGGCCAAATTTTACACCTGCTGAAAATACAAGCTTCGGGTTAAGCTCAACAGGGGGGTTTACATAAAACGAATTTTTAGGCCGGTTAAAATGGTGGTATGCAATACCTATAAAGTAATTGTCGGTAGAGCTGCCGTTTATTGATGAGTTGAATGATGCACCTACGCTGCCATCCCAATAGTGGTAATTAAACTGCGTTAGCGATTCGCCGTCGGCCAGCGATGGGTTATAACCTGTGCCGTCGTATTGGTTGTTGGTAGTTATTTTAGACCTGTCAATGCTTCTTTGCACATAGCCGCCCATAAACCCTACCGAAAGGTACTTGTTTTTGTCTCCGCTAAGGGCCTTATGGTAATTGAACGCAGGCAAAATGTTTGATGTGGTAAAGTTGGTGGTGCCTGCCCTGTCGTACAAAATTTCCATACCGTAAGTAACATAGTCGTTACTCCGGCCAACAGGTTGTTTGTACTCAATGTCAAATGAGCCTGTTTGGTAAGGTACGGTAACGCTTCCCCACTGGCTGCGGTAAACGCTGTTAACGCGAATATCGCCATTAAAAACACCGGCCAATGATGGGTTACGTAATAAAGGGGCTTCAAAAAATTGGGAGAAGTGCGGATCTTGCGCATAGCAGGTACAGGTACATGCTAATAAAAGCATGGCTATGCTAAAACGATTTTTCATTTTATTGGATATTGGTAGATATAAAGATACTATTTGCATTTATTATCACATTTATTTTAATACTTAATTTTTCTTATAAAGTCATTAAAATTGGCTTGTTAACGCAATAAAGTAACATCTCCCTTACTTGTAATAACTGTTCCGTTATCACATTCTATTTCCATAACATACACGTATACGTCAGATGGTTGTGCAACACCGCCTAGTTTGCCATCCCATGCCTTTGATATGTCGTTGGCAGCAAAGTTCATCTTCTCAAAAACAATTTTCCCCCAGCGGTTAAATATGCGCATTGCTCTTATTGTATATATACCTACGCCCCTTGGGTAAAAATAATCGTTCATTCCATCGCCGTTGGGTGAAAAGGTATTGGGTATGTAAATGCTTTTCTCGTTACATAAAACAGTTATGGTTACGCTGGCCGTGTCAGTACAACCGTATTGGTTGTATACAGTTTCAGTATAGGTGGTGGTAACCCTTGGCTTGGCTGTTGGTACCGCACAACTGTTGCACGATAGCCCGTCTGGTGGCAGCCACTGCCATTTTACAACGTCGGGCGATGTTGTTGATGCCGGGGTGTAAGTACCGCCTTCCATAATAGTAGCGGCATTAGCTGCAATGCTTACCGCAGGATTAGGATAAACCTGTACCACTACTGATTTTGTGTCAGAAAAACACCTCTTGGTATCCGTGCCGATAACAGTATAGGTAGTTGAAACAGACGGGGTGGCAACAGGGTCATTAACATCAATGCTGCTTAACCCGGTTGACGGCGCCCAGTTGTATACTTCCGCACCTGACGCCGAAAGCTGAATAGTATTACCTATGCATAAAGTGTCAACCGGTTGTAGCGAAACTGTTATAGGTCTTTTAACCTGTATTAGAATTGAATCGAAGTTAATACAGCCTGCTGCACTTGTACCTGTTACATAATATCGCGTTGTTGAATCTGGCTGGGCTGTTGGCGTGTTACAGTTAGTACAGTTAAGGAACGTGCCCGGCGACCACACGTATGTAGCTGCACCCGTGGGCTGAAGGTTAACCGACTGCCCAAGGCAAATTACACTATCCAGTCCGGCATCAACAGTTGGCAATGGTTGCACTGTAATTGCAGATTGAATAGTATCAGCACAACCAAACTCGTTTGTTGCTATTACTGAAGGGTTGTAAGGCCCGGCTGTTGTATAAGTGTAGGTTGGGTTTTGTAAAGTATCAGTACTCCCATCGCCAAACTGCCAAAACCATTTTATTGTACCGGGTGGTACAGAACTGTTGGATGATGTAAAGTTTGCCTGCGAATTTATACAAACGGAAGCCGGAATAGCAGCCTTTAACACCGGCGCCTGGTTAACAATAATATTAACCGGCAGCTTAAAGGTATCTGTACAACCCAAAACTGTAACAAAAACAAGGGAAACATTTGTTGTAGCAGTTTTGGAGTAATAATGCACAGGGTTTTTGGCGATTGATGTTTTACCATCGCCAAAGTCCCATGTGCGCGATGCAAGGCCGTCAAAAAATATTTGCGATGAATCAGTGAACGATACCAAAGCCGAGTCGCAGCCAGGCGAAGTTGCCGCACCAAATTTTACCGCTACGTCTACAATCCTTATGCTATCCAGGTCATTTTTTACCTGCACTGCGCATGTTCCTGTCGAATCAATAACAGTTAACGAGGGCAGGTACTTGCCGGCTGTTGTATATGTATAGCTAAAATCGGGTGTTTGGCTTGACTGTAATTGGCCATCTCCAAAAAACCATTGGTAACCGGCTACATTATGGCCGGTAGCCTTAAAGTCAATAGTAGCGGGAACGCACTGCGGCCTGTTTGAATAGGATAACGTAGCCGATGGCCCAAGTACGGTAAGCGTTTTTCTTGCCGTATCGTAGCAGTCGCCATGGCCTTGTGCAATCAGCAATAGCTGGTAAGTACCTGCCCCAATATAAGTATGTTTGGGGTTGGTTAGGTTTGATGAATTATTGTCTCCAAACTCCCACGTAAGAAAAGTGTAACTTTTTGATGTATTTTTTGGTGTTATTTCCCAGGGTGGGCAATAATGCACAGTATCGGCAATAGAAAACGATGCTTTGGGATTTGAGATGCGTACAAAATTCACTTTTGTTATACTGTCTGAACAGCCAAACCTGTCAATAACTTTTAAAGACACCGTATAAGCGCCGGCTTTGTCATACACGTGCTGGGGCGATGGCTGTGTTGATGTTTGTTTGTCACCAAAATTCCATAAGTATGTTAACGTAATGCCTTTTGACGAATCAGCAAAAACTACGCCTGAAACCGAACACCTTGTGGCATCAAGCGAGGCAAAATCAGCAACGGGGTGGGCAATGGTATCTGCATTAAAATGCACAACAGTATCGTAACAGCCATACGAGTCTACAACTTTAAGCTTTACATCATAAACGCCGGCAACATTATAAGTATGTTGAAAAGGCAGCCCGCTTAAAGTTTGTGTTGTGCCATCGCCATAATCCCATATCCATTGTTGAATCGCGTGCGGTACAGAATCGGGGGTTGATTTATCAACAAACTGAATACTGCCTTTAACGCATGTACCTGTTGTATTGGTAAAGTTTGCCCTGGGGCCAAATACATTAAACTGAAGGCCGGTAACTTTAGCTGTATCATAGCACCCTAATACGTCCTTCATTATAACCTGGGGCGAAAAGTTTCCCGCATTCTTAAACGCATGTGTTATGGTTGAGTACCTAATATTGAAAGCTGTTGTTGTTCCATCACCAAAGTTCCAGCTAAACGAAGTAGCAAATGTCGGGTCAAACTTTGTAACAAATGTAACACTGTCGTATTTGCAAAGCTGGGTGTTTGCCGGGCTATATGTAAATGTTGGCAATTGGTCAACAACATCTAATGTATCTGTTACGGTGCTTGAGCATGCGCCGTTAGTAACCGTTAAGGTTACATAATAGGTGCCACTTTTTTGATAGGTGTACGATGGGTTTTTAACAGTTGACTTACCACCGTCGCCAAAGTCCCAATTCCAGGTTTTTGCGGCTATTGAGCTGTCAACAAAATTCCTTATCAGCCTGTTGCCGCACTGGTATTTGTAGCCAAATTTTGCAACCGGCGAATTAACATGAATATAGTTTACTTTCTGCGCCTGGTCGTAACATCCGTTGCTGCCCACCTTTAAGCTAATGGTAAAATAACCGGTATCTGCGTATAAGTAACTTGGGTTTTGTACGCCGCTGCCAGGGCCGTTGTCACCAAAGTTCCACACCCAGTCGGTAATATTGCCTGTAGATTGGTCATTAAATTGTACGGGTTGCGATGCGCACGCGTTTGTTATTGGGGCAAAAAATTTGGCAACAGGTTTATTACCCACTCTAACCATATTGGCAAATTTGGCTGACGCTTTACAGCCTGAATTTGTTGTAACATCTAACGTTACCGTGTACGAGCCCGGGCTGGCATAAGCATGTGTAGCCACGCCGGTGGTTGATGTGCCGCCATCGCCAAAGGCCCATTTATACGAGCTAATAGGATCGCCTGATGAAATTGCGGCCGCAAAATTTATTGTTGATCCTACGCAGCCGGATATTGGTGCACCTTTAAGACTGTCAATTTTTGGAGGCCCTAATTGCACATACCTCGGCGAAACAAGGGTATCGCTGCATCCGTTTGAATTTATAGCTACCAGGCTAACATCAAAAAAACCGCCTTTTGTATAATTATATGAAGGGCTAGCCTGGTTTGACTGCCCGCCATCGCCAAACTTCCATACATACGACACGCCGTTGGTTGATGTATTTTGAAACTGTATGGTTGACGGCACCGCGCAGGTTGCCCTGTTGCCTGTAGAAGTAAATGAAGCAGTAGGCTTATCTGTTACCGTAAATACTTTTGTAATACTATCAGTACAGGCGCCAAAATTAGCTATCAGTTTAACATTGTAATTGCCGGTTGCTGCGTAAATATGTTTTACAGCCAATCCAGTACCGGTTGCCCCGTCGCCAAAATCCCATTTAAGAAATACGGGAGAAGGGGATGAGCTGTCTTGAAAAATAACTTGCTTATTTACACAGCCGCCTGTTTGCTGAATAAAATTGGGCGATACTGTACCTATTGAAAGGTTTTTTGTAACAGTATCGGTGCAGCCGTTGTCTGTTGATACAATTAACTGCACATTGTATTTACCGTTTGTGTTGTAGGTATAAACGGGGTTTGGCTGGGAAGATGTGCCGCCATCGCCAAAGTCCCACTGGTAGCTTAATGATGGATTTGCATTGGTAGAATGGGTGAAAGTAACTTTAGTTGGTGGTGAGCATGCGTTATTATACGTATAAGCAAAGTCCATGTTTGCTACCCCGCCTACACCAGGGCCAGCCATTTGCCGGGTTGTTGCACAACCAAAACTGTTGGTTACCGTAAGGGTAATACTAAAAGTATCAATAGTTGTATATAAATGTACAGGGTTTTGATCGGTTGATACCTGGCCATCCCCAAAGTCCCACGACCACTTAGCCTCTGTACCTGAAGACGGATCAGATTTGTCAGTAAATGTTACGCTCACAGGCGCACATCCATAGGGTGGATTAAAACTAAAATCTACAACCGGTTTGGCGTAAACATTTATGTAACCTGTTTGTACTACTGAATCTGCCTGGCCGCCGGCATCTTTAACAACCAGCTTAATATTATACGATCCCGGGGTTGTGTAAAGTGCGCCGGGGTTTTGCAGGGTAGATGTAATACCATTGCCGAGGTCCCAATAGTAAGATGCGGGAGAACCTGTAGAGGCATCTTTAAATTGAACTACCAATGGTGCGCAGCCGGCTGTTGCTGTAGACGTAAACGCGGCCTTGGGCTGTGCAATGCCCTTAAAGCAGTTAAATAATAATAAAATCATAACGCCATAGCGGCGTAAATAGTTAGTAAGGTTTTTCAAAAGAAGGGCATTTAAAGTAATGCAATAGCAAAAAGAAAGCCAAAACGTTATATTTAAGCTAATCTTAAAGCCTTTTTCTTCTTTTCCCTGGGGGCAAAATTTTCGCTTTTTTTGAACTAACGGATTAAAGCCGAACGCTTTGGATTTCTCAGGGATACGAATTATCCTTACAAATTTATCGTATTAATGTTATATTTCCTTTTACTGGCACAATAGTGTTATTTACACACATTACTTCTATTATATATACGAACACATCCGGCATTAATTTTTGTCCTTTAAATGTTCCATCCCAGCCGTCAGCAGGGTTATTTGCCGCAATATTGAGCTTTTCGAACACCAGTTGTCCCCATCTGTTGAAAACCCTGAAGGATTTGATGTTGTATAAACCTGTGCCTTGTGGATAAAATTTTTCATTTACACCGTCTCCGTTAGGTGAAAAAGTGTTCGGAACAAAGATATTTGACCCGTTGCATACAACTGTTACCGCAATTTGAGCCCTTGTTATACACGCCCCATCGTTAGCCGCTACAACTGTATAAGTTATACTTTCCCTTGGTTGTGCAACAGGGCTGGCGGCAGAAGGGTTACTAAGCCAGATGGCCGGTGACCATTTCCATTTTGTAACATCGGGCGAGCTTATTGTTTCAAGCTTAATCTCGCCGCCGGCACTGGCGGTTATCGCACTTTGCTTTACCTGCATTTGCGGTATAGGGTACACTTTTACTTTAATGCTTGCAGTGTCTTTAAAACAACTTTTCTCATCAGTACCCACCACCAGGTACGCCATGGTGGTATCTTTCACTGCATTAAAGGTTGGTTGTGCTGTTGCAGCATCGCTTAGAAATAACGCCGGAGACCATTGATAAGAATGGGCGCCGGATGCAACAAGCTGTTTGCTTTCTCCATTACAAAGCGTGTCGCCTTTTGAAAGCGATACATGCACAGGTTGTATAACTTTTACAGTAACCGAGTCTGTAGCGGTGCAGCCATATTCGTTTTTACCGGTAACACTGTATAAAGCTGTAGTATCAGATGTTACAACAGGGTTGCTGCACGATGTGCAGCTAATGCCGGCAACAGGCCGCCATGTGTACTCTGTTGCACCGGTTGCCTGCAGGTTAATATTACTGTTACGGCAAATAGTTGTATCAGCGCCGGCTTTTACATTTGGTGCGCTGTGTACTGTAACTATGGCTGAACCGCTGCCGGCACAACCACTGCCACCGCTAACGGTTACTTTAACAGGGTATTGCCCTGCGTTGGGAAGAACTATGCCTTCAGGGGTTTGACCGGAAGCGTTAACACCATTACCAAAATCCCAACTCCATTTTACATCAGATGTATCAGGCAGCGATATATCGCCCTGCAACGCAAGGGATGCCGGCGCGCAATAAGATGTTGTACCCTTAACGCTAACCACAAAACTTTTAACCACTTTTATTGGCGCAGCTATTTTTACCGAGTCTTTACAGCCGTTTGCGGTAACATCAACCAGGGTTACACTATATGTGCCGGAGCTTTTGTAATAATGTGTAGCCGAAGGCCCTGCGGAATAAACGGTTTCCCCGTCAAATATCCATTTGTGTATTTTTACAACATCGTTGGTTATTGAGGAATCGTTAAACGTTATTTTTCCCGAATCGCACAACAGGTAGCTGTCTGCTGATGCTTTTGCTTTAATAGTAAAAATGTTAAGCGTGTCAACACCCCGTATTGGCACTTTGCAACCATCTTTATCTATCAGTATCATTTTAGGCAGGTATGCGCCGGGGGCATATACGTGGCTTGACGTATCGCTGCTTGTAAGCTGGGTGTTACCGTCGCTGTAGTCCCATAAATACTGCACGGCATTTTGTGATACTGCTTTAAATTGCTGCGCATGCGGATAGCACACATTGTTTGCTTTATAGGTAAGTGTGCCGGTTGGGCCTTTAATGGTTATTTTTTTAACAGCGGTATCAGCGCAACCGCCAATGCCGCTAACAATTAATTTAACCGGGTATACGCCGGGGTATGTGTATATATGTGCAGGTACCACTACGTTTGATGTATTGCCATCACCAAAGTTCCAGCCAAATGCGGCGTAGTTTGTTGACTGGTTGGTAAAATTTACAGTAAGCGGCGGGCAGTTTGAAATTGAGTCGCTCATTAAAAAAGCCGCAGACGGCGTAAATACCCGCAGGGCCTGGTTAAGTATTGCAGAGTCTTTACATCCATTAACATCGGTAGCCACCAATTTAATAGTATACATACCCTGCTGGTAGTTAATATTTGTTGGCTCAACAGCAGCAACCTGCCTTCCATCGCCCAGGTCCCAATTATATTTAAGGCTTACTCCGTCTGACTTGTTTTTAAAGCCAGCGTTGCTACCCGGGCATATTAAAGAGTCAGTTAAAGAAAAGGCAGCCACAGGCCTGGTTATTTGCACCAGGTTAACCTGCCTGTTAGTATCGGTACAGCCGTAACTGTCTTTAACGGCCATAGTAACTGTATACAAGCCTTTGTTAGCATAGGTGTTTTGAAAGATTCCTTTCGCTGTGTAGGTTGCTTTATTGCTATCACCAAAATCAAACGTCCACGATGTTATGGGGTGCGTACCATCGGTTACCGATGTATCTTTAAAATAAACAGTGGTGTTTTGGCAGCCGCCCGGGTTAACGGCAGTAAACCTGGCAGATGGCCCATAAACAGTAACATTGTGCGTCGCTTTCAATGTGTCTTTACAGCCTAAAACGTCAGTAACAATAACCGATGGGCTGTATTTGCCGGGTGCAGTATAAGCGTATATTGTGTAGGCATCACCCGAGCCCCTGCTTTGCGAACCTGTAAGGTTCCACAAAGTTGAACTGATATTTTTGGGATTTACATTAATTAAGGAGTAGGCAGCATTAACACCGCGGCAAACAATTGAATCGGTAATGCTAAAAATGCCCTTCTCATTTACTATTTTAACCGTTGTATCTGCAGTAAAGTCGCATGTTCCGTTGCTTACATATAATTGCACGTGATAGCTGCCTGGGTTATTATATATATGTACAGGATTTTTTGCAGTATCAGTTTTTCCATCACCAAAGTCCCACCTGCGTGTTCTGTCGTCTATTGATTTGTTTGCAAGGGTTAACTGCAACTTGTTGGTGCAGTTGTTTTGCGTGTTGAATTTTGCCACCGGCCCCGCAATATGCACTACTTTATTTTTGGTAATAGTATCGTAACAGCCATTGTTGTATACAACAAGCGTTACGTCAAAAAAGCCGGTATCGTGGTAATTGTGTCTTGGGTTTGACATTTTATAAATAGTAGTACCATCGCCAAGGGTCCAGGTAAAAGTGCCGCCGGGGGTTGTATTTAAAAAAGCTATTTCATCTTTTGCACAAACGCTTACCGGGTTTACAGTAAACTGCGGGGCCAAGTGATGCCCTGCAGAATCGCTCAATATCAGCGAGTCGCTGCAGCCACCAGCTGTTTCAATTTTAACCTTAACTGTGTAAATACCTTCAACCGCATAAGTATGTGTGGGTGAAACGTCGTTTGAAATAGTGCCGTCACCAAAATTCCATGTGTATTTGGTAATTACAGCAGGAATATTTGTTTTAACAACCGGTTTAACAACAAAAGGTACACAGCCTGATGCCAGGCCGGTAACACCTGTTATTTTAATGGGTTGTAAAGCAACAGCATTTGTTTTGGAGATGGCCTGTGAACATCCGCCGGCATTGGTTGCCTTTAAGGTAACGGTAAAGTTGCCATATTTTGTGTACTCATGCACAGGGTTGGTGCCGGTTGCTGTTGTGCCATCACCAAAGTCCCAGGTGTAGGTAACACTTCCCACAGAACTTGACGTATTTGTAAAATGCGCAGTATAGGGCAGCGAACAACCTGCCGAATCCTGAACGGTAAATGATGGTGTGGCTGCCGGAATCACCGTAATATTTTTAGTAACTGAATCTACGCAGCCTGCAAAAAAGGTGTTTACCGCTTTAACCTTATAAGTGCCAGGCTGCGTATATATTTTATACGGGCTTACTTCGTTGCTTGTTGCCCCATCGCCAAAGTTCCAGCTGGCCGAAGCCGGCACAGGGGTTGATGCATTAACAAACTGCACGGTATTGCCCGGGCAAATTGTATCGGCAATACTAATAACAGGTTTTACAAACGATATAGCCAGGGGCTTTGTTATGCTGTCGCTGCAACCTGCCGGTGACGTTACTTTCAAAGTAACTGAGTATGAGCCTTCTTTTGTATAATTGTGGGTGGTTTGAGATTGTGTGGCAACGCCGCCGTCGCCAAAGATCCACTTATATAGTAACGTGCCTTCCCCGGTTGAGGTGCTTGAGAAATTATATGGCGCAGGTGAATGGCAAATAGCGCCTGGTGTTGCCGTATAGCTTGCTTTTACACCGTTACCTACATGCACAAGGTTTTGGCGAACACCTGTTGCAGAACAACCTACCGAGTTAGTAACAGATAGTGTTACTGAAAAAGTTCCTGCCTCAAGGTAACTGTGCGACGGCTGGGCCTGGCTTGAAATGTTGCCATCGCCAAAGTCCCAGGTGTATTTATTGATAACGCCTGAGCCGGGGTTACTTTTATCGGTATACGAAATATTTAAGGGAAAACAGCCGGTTGAATCAGAAACCTTAAAAGAAACAACCGGGTTTTTATATACGGTAATATGGTTGGTTTTAACAATAGAGTCGCTTTTGTCATCCTTGTAGATTACAAGCTTTACGGTATAAACGCCGGGGTCGAAATAAGAGCTCGTAGGATTTTGCTCAGCAGATGTAACGCCATTGCCCAAATCCCATTTCCATGAGGCAGGGGCGCCTTTTGAGGCATCCGAAAATGTAACGATTAAAGGAGCACAGCCTGATTGTGGCGAAGTGGTAAAATCAGCTTTAAGCTGAGACATTGCAGGGTACGACAATGCAATGAATAATACCAAAAACAGCACTCTTTCGAGCACAGCTTTACTGGTTCTCATGGATATTGGTTTTTCTCTATTAGGAATATTGGATATTGAATTCCGCAGTTGCCCGCAGGAATTAAAATAAAAGTATAATAGTTTTTTGAAAAAAAAGCTGTGCTTTTAACAAAAAAATTAAATTAAGGCAATTTAAAGGGTATCCGTGTTGGGCTTTCTAATTCTTTTGGGTACTATACCTATACAGTATAATAATGTAAAACAATGAGTTATAACAAGCAAGGCCAAAGGCTTACGCCATAGAGGCTTTACAAGTAACTAAGCTATTTTATAAAAAATTAATGGAGTGCGTGCCGGTATAGGCGGGGTTGCTATAAGAAATAAAGAATGCTCAAAAGCATTCTAAAAAAAGGAGTTAGGGTTGAAAAAAGTTTTAAAACTATCCAGAGTTTATGCTGACTCAATATTTTGGTAAAAATTGCAAATAATTTTCAATCAGTCAATCACAGGTTTATGTGATTTATTTCAAACTCTTAACTTGGCCGCCAGTTCAGACCGGCTATGAATATTCAGCTTGCTGTAAATATTGCGTATGTGCGACGATATGGTATCAATGGTCACATTACAATTGGCTGCAATCTGTTTATAGCTAAGGCCATCCATCAGTAAATTCAGCACTTCATTTTCACGCGCGCTAAGATTAAAATCTGTAGCGTACGAAGAAACTGTTTTTTTAAGCTGCCTGTTAAAGTAATCAAGTACCTGGCGCGCTATTTTTCCGTTCATTACGCTTTCGCCTTTAAAAACCTTTCTTACCGCATCAATAATATGGTCGGGCGGATCTTTCTTAAGCAAATACCCCACAGCGCCAGCCTTTATTGAATCGAATATCCTCTCCATATCCTCAAATACGGTAAGCATAAACACGTTAAGCGCAGGTTGTTTCTCCCGTAGCTTTTGTACGCCTTCTATGCCATTCATACCAGGCAGGTTAATATCCATTATAACAACATCCGGCTCTATAATATCAATAGTTAGCAGCAGGTTTTCGCAGTACATATCAGCATATACCACTTCCATGTCGCTTTCTTTGCCAAATAAACTTTGCAAAGACTTTCTATAACTCTCATTGTCTTCTATAACGGCTATTCTTATCATTGCTTATAATGTAAAAGTCAACTTTTTCTGCATTCGTTCTCTCACCTGTTTATGTGATTTTTTGTAATTACTTTATCACATCTGCTAAAAACGCCCGCCCGGCCCTTCCTGCTTAAAGATATTTATTTAAAACTGCTTTTTATCTTTCATACCTTCAAAGCACTCAATAGGTTTTTAACAGGTGCGACATTACTAAATCGTTAATTTTGCCGCCGCATGAATAATTTAAAAATACCCAGGTATATACGCTGGATAACCTTAACAGGTGTCATATTCCTGTTAATAATGACAATTTTAAGGCTGGCCCTGTATATTTCTTTTAAACCCCCTGCAGGCAGTAACCTGCACTTATTCAGCGCGTTTGTATTAGGCCTGCGGTACGACCTTAGAATGGTTTGTATTGCCTGCCTGCTGTTATTTTTATTAGGCACCATACCTGCCTTGCATCCGCTTGACAAAAAATGGGGCAAACGTATAAGTTTTTGGATCTGGACGATAGCCATAATAGTATTTGCCATTTTTTACGTGGTTGACTTTGCCAACTACGCCTATTTAAACCAGCGGGTTACAGCATCTATACTTAACTATGTGGAAGATGCTAAAATATCAATGGGCATGGTTTGGCAAACCTACCATGTTGGCTGGATAATATTAATACTGGTAATTGCCATTGCAGGTTTACTTGCACTAATCAGGCTAACGTATAACACAACACTTTCAAAGCAAAAAAATGCCACAACGGCCTCAAAGGTAATTTGGGGCATTGTTTTCTTTCTATTGCTGGCTACCGGCATACTGGGGCGGGTAATTTACAGGCCGGGCATTTTCCCGCTGCGCTGGAGTGATGCATTTGCACTGGGCAGCGATTATGAAAGCAACCTTTCGTTAAACCCCTTTCAGTCATTCTTCAGTTCACTGCAATTTAAATCGTCGCACCCGGATGCGGCCAAAGTAAAAAACAGTTACGCATGGTTATCATCTTACTTAGGCGTAACCAATTCAGATAGTAACACACTTACCTTTGAAAGAACTATACCGGCCAGGCCGGCGTTTGCAACCCAACCCAACGTGGTGCTGGTTATTTGCGAATCTTTTAGCGGTTACAAAAGCTCCATGTACGGCAACCCGCTTAATACCACGCCTTTTTTTAACTCGTTGTGTGCAAAAGGTATTTTTTTCAACAGGTGCTTTACCCCTACGTATGGTACAGCGCGTGGTGTATGGGCAGCCATTACCGGTATACCCGATGTGGAACTTGCCAACACATCAAGCCGTAACCCGGCGTACGTAAACCAGCACACTATTATTAATAATTTTACCGGCTACGATAAGCTGTATTTTATTGGCGGCAGTACAAGTTGGGCCAACATACGCGGCCTGCTCACCAATAATATACAGGGGTTGCACCTTTTTGAGCAGGACGATTATGACGCGCCTAAAATTGATGTTTGGGGTGTAAGCGATAAAACGCTGTTTCTTGAAGCCAACAAAAGGCTGGCCACGCAGCAAAAACCATTTTTTGCCGTTATACAAACGGCAGATAACCACCGCCCGTACAGCATACCAAAAGAAGACCTTGCTACCTTTAAAAAAAATACGGTACCTGCCGACAGCTTAAAAAAGTATGGCTTTGAAAGCCTTGACGAGTACAACGCCTTCAGGTACACCGACTTTTGTTACCAGCAGTTTATTGAAGCCGCCAGCAAACAGCCCTATTTTAATAATACCATTTTTGTTTTTGTTGGCGACCATGGCATACGGGGCGACGCCGGCGATATGCTGCCCCGTGCCTGGACAGACCAGGGGCTTACTGCCGAACATGTGCCTTTGCTTTTTTATGCACCGGGCCTGTTAAAACCACAAACGCTTAGCTACCCGGCCAGCCAGGTTGATGTGCTGCCAACAATTGCCGGCGTATGCGGCATACCCTATAAAAACACTACTATGGGCCAAAATCTTTTAGACACCAGCTTAAATACAACGCCCGGCGAAAAAAGCAAATGCGATTTTATTATTGATGTTGGCCTTAACCGCATTGGCACTATACAGAACAACATGTTTTACAGCTACGGCTTAAACAACAGCAGCCCGGAGCAAATTTGCAGCATGCTTAATAATGAAAAGGTGCCGCTAACCGATTCATTAAAAAAGCACTACCGGGGTATGACCGACGCATTTTTTGAGGCTTCAAAGTACATGCTGGCCAATAATAAAAAAAAGTAAATATTTTTTTTTGACGCCGTATGTAAAAACCAGTTTAACTGCATCTGGTGTTATGATAACACCATTTTTAGGTTATAAACCCGGCTTATGAAAAAGATGCTTTTTCTTTTTTTACTTGTTACAACAGTATTTGCAGTGCATGCGCAAAACGCGTATGTAATACCTGAAAACAAAATAAACAGTCACGTTTTGCCATATAAAAAATTTACGGCAGATACGGCAGGTGCACGTAAAATGTTATTGCAAAAAATACAGCACCAAAACCAAACCAACGGCATGCCGGTAGTTGGCCTAAACTCGGTACAACTTACTTATCAATATAATAACGGCAATGGGCTTGATGTGTACTCTGCTAATATTGATAATATGCCGGTGGTAAAACCTGATGCAACATTTTATTCAGGCATGCCCAACAACAATGTTTCCGGGGTATATAGCGTAACAACTACGGTGGATGGCCATACTTCCAACAATGTTATTTCCATCGATGTAACTGCCAACAGTAATTCAAAGGCAAATAACGTAATAACAGTGCCGGCAATTGGCAGCACCAACAAAACGTATATTGTTGTAGCGCCACAGGCTAAAGACAAATAGCCGTTTTAGCTTCTTATCTTCTTCGCAATAATGATCATCCGCGGCGATTTACGTATGTCGTAATGCGAAAGTGCATAATCGCCAAATACCCCCTGCACCTGCATGCTCTGGTAGGTTAACATATCAGTAAAGTCGCCCAGGGTAAATTTGGCCACCCTTTCGGTAAAATTTTGCTTTAGCTCAGGGTGTTGGGGGTCGCTTATTTTTACCCTCTTAAAAAAATGATCATCATCGTACCACTTGTTAACGTCAAATGTAACACCCTCAATCACTCTCAGTTCTTCCTTAACCAGGTTTTCTTCTGTATAATGCACATTAAGGTAATCAATCACAAATATGCCGCCCGGTTTTAAACTTTGCGCAATGGTGCGTACGGCGCTATCATGCTCGCGCATGGTTCTAAAGTAGCCAAAGCTGGTAAAAAAATTAAACGCATAGTTATAATAGTTTATCCTGAAGGGCATCCGCATATCGTGCAGAAAAAAATGCAGGTTGTTTGTTTCAAACTGCTTTGCCTCGGTAATAAACGGCGCCGAAAGGTCTATGCCGGTAACATCAAAACCCATGCGGGCCAAACACTTGCTATGGCGCCCCTTACCGCAGGCCACATCCAGCATAAAGCTGCCGGGTGGCGGGTTAAGGTGTTGCATAAGCCGGTTAATAAAATGCTGCGCTTCTTCTTCGTTACGCCTGAAATATAATATTTCGTAGTAGGGCGAACTAAACCAATCCCGGTACCATTCAATTTGCGACATGAAGTAGTATTAAAAACCAAATTTATCAGCAAAAACCCGGTTGAAAAACAAAAAAGGCTATAAACAGCCAATTATCCTGTTTTGATGATTGATTTTTAACCTATGTTTGCCGCTACCAAATTTTTTGAAGCGTTATGCCATTAATAAAGAGCATATCAGGTATCCGTGGCACAATTGGTGGTAAACCTGGAGAAACACTTAGCCCGCTTGATGTAGTAAAATTTACTGCCGCCTTTGGCACCTGGCTGTTAAGCGAAAACCCCGGCAACAATACTATTGTTCTTGGCCGTGACGGCCGCATTAGCGGCGAAATGGTTGAACGGCTGGTTACAGCCTCGCTAAATGCTGTAGGCATTAATGTTATAAACGTTGGGTTAAGCACAACACCTACTGTTGAAATGGCTGTACTTTTTAATAATGCAGCCGGTGGCATTATACTTACGGCGAGCCATAACCCCAAAGAATGGAACGCTCTTAAATTACTAAACAGCAAAAGCGAATTTATAAGCAGCGATGACGGCGCTAAAGTGCTGGACATTGCCGAAAAAGACGCTTACAATTTTGTACCTGTTGACAAATTAGGCACTACCACTACAAACGATACTGCTTTACAACAACATATTGACGCCATTCTTGCGCACCCGCTGGTAAACATTGCAGCTATAAAAAAGCACAAGTATAAAATTGTAGTTGATGCCATTAACAGTACCGGCGCCATTGCCGTGCCTATGCTATTAAAAGCGCTTGGCGTAAAAGAGGTTATTGTGCTGAACGAGAACGTTGATGGCAAATTTGCCCACAACCCGGAGCCTTTGCCACAACACCTTACAGGCTTAACCAACGAGGTTAATAAACTGCAGGCCCACCTTGGTATTGCCGTTGACCCCGATGTTGACCGCCTTTGTTTTGTATGTGAAGACGGCTCCTTCTTTGGCGAGGAGTATACACTGGTGGCTGTGGCTGATTATGTTTTGCAGCACCGCAAGGGTAATACCGTTAGCAACATGTCGTCTACAAGGGCGCTTAAAGATATTACTGTTAAACATGGCGGCGAATATTTTGCCAGCGCAGTTGGCGAGGTTAACGTTGTAACCAAAATGAAACAGGTTGAAGCTGTTATTGGCGGTGAAGGCAACGGCGGTATTATTGTGCCCGACCTTCATTACGGCCGCGATGCGCTTATTGGTATTGCCCTGTTTTTAACCCATCTGGCTTTAAGCAACAAAAGCATAAGGCAGTTACGCAGCACCTATCCCAACTACTTCATCAGCAAAAATAAAATTGAGCTACAAAATGCCTTTGACGCCAAAAAGCTTTTTGGCAAAATTGAGCACAAATATAAAAATCATCCTATTAATACTGACGACGGGCTTAAAATAGAGTTTGATAACGACTGGGTTCACCTTCGCCCCAGCAACACCGAGCCTATCATCCGCATTTATGCCGAAAGCAATTTTGAGACCACCGCCGACAACATTGCCCGCCGCATAATGCAGGACATAAAGGAATATATGTAAGGGCAATTGCTGATTTCGGGATTTGGCGATTTTGAGATTGAGGCGCACTCCTGCCTTACCAAATCATCAAATTGCAAATGCTGTAATTACTTACCATATTCCCAAACCTGTAACGGCATCTAAGGATACATCCCAAAATCTCCAAATCTCGAAATCAGCAATCCTGCTTGTGCGGCATTGTCTGCAAAATCAATAGGGTTATATTGATTACTTTTGCAACTTCTTTTAATGTATAAATACCTTTGGGCGGTTACACATGAGCAGAATTTATTTTGATAATGCGGCAACAACCTCACTTGATCCCGTAGTGCTGGATGCCATGATGCCTTATTTAACTACTAATTTCGGAAACCCGTCTTCTATTTACAGCTACGGCAGGGAAACCCGCCTGGCTATTGAAAATGCCCGTAAATCGGTGGCCAAAATACTGAATGCCCACCCGGCTGAGATATTCTTTACCAGCGGTGGTACCGAAAGCAGCAACACAGCTATTAACGCCGCAATAAGAGATTTGGGCTGTAAACACATTATCACGTCTTCTATTGAACATCATGCTACCCTGCATACGGTTGATTATATGCACAAATACATGGGCATAAAACTTAGCTATGTAAAGCTGTTGCCCAACGGCCATGTTGATATGCAAAACCTTGAAGAGTTGCTGAGCACCAGCCCCGAAAAATGCCTGGTTACCCTAATGCACGCCAATAACGAAACCGGCAATATGCTTGACATTCATGCAGTTGGTGCGTTATGCAAAAAATACGGCGCCGTGTTTCACAGCGATACCGTGCAAACGGTAGGGCATTTTCCTTTCAACCTGCGCAATACACCCGTTGATTTTATTACCGGCGCCGGCCACAAGTTTCATGGGCCTAAAGGCGTGGGCATATTATATATTAACGAAAAGGTTAAGATACAGCCCTTTGTGCATGGCGGCAGCCAGGAGCGTAACATGCGCGCAGGCACCGAAAACCTGTACGGCATTGTTGGTTTCGCCAAAGCGCTTGAAATGGCAACAGCAAATCACGAAAAAGACAGCGCCTATATACAAGGCTTACAGGCATATATGATGCAACAGCTACAGGCGCATATACCGGGTGTTTCCTTTAACGGCGACCCTAATGGCAAAAGCCTGTACACGGTATTAAGCGCCAATTTCCCCAAAACCGACAAAAGCGAAATGCTGCTTTTCAGCCTTGACATGAACAACATTTGCGCCAGTGGCGGCAGCGCCTGTACCAGTGGTGCTGACCAGGGAAGCCATGTTATACGGGCCATAAATAACAACCCCGATATAGTTACCGTTCGCTTTTCTTTCAGCAGGCACAACACCACGCAGGAGATTGACACAGTGGTGCAGAAGCTGAAGGAGTTGGTGTAGCCCACCGGTGATTAACGGCATTTAGCTGATTGGACGATTGGTTTTTATGATTTCTTTCGTTCATCTTTCTTGTATTTTGGGATGCAAAAGAAGAAAAAGAAACTCTAATCATTTTTTAACTAAATGATTTTCAATTACTTAATATTTAAAAGGGCCCGAAAATCAATTTTCTTTTTCAAATTCAACCGAACTTTTCAGGCGTTAACCACTTTTCATAAGTAACCGGCACCAATATTATTAAAATACTTATACCCATAGGATAGGCTTTTGATGGCATCATCATCAGTCTGGTAATAGACCAGTGCTGTAGTGAGTGTGTTCTCTACCTCGTCGAGAGACTTGAAGAACCAGTTATGAAAATATTTTGCCCTGATTTCTCTCCACAGCAGTTCTACCGGGTTGAGTTCCGGGGAATAAGGTGTCAGGTGAAGTAATTTTATATTTGGAGGAAGTGCCAGTAGTTTACTGGTGTGCCATCCTGCTTTGTCCAGCAGCATTATAATTCGATAGTCTTTATATTGCTTGGCCATTAACCGCAGGAATATTCCCATTGCATCTGTATTGCAGGCAGGGCTGATAAGAGAGAAGCAATCACCGGTTTGAGGAGAAAGTGCGCTGTAAGCATATGTGTACTCCCGGATTAATTGTTTAGGGATGGATGGTTCTATTTCTTTTTAACCCAGCATGCTGTTTCCATGTTGATCCCGCCAAACCTTGCCTCATCCTGGAAAAACATTACTACCGGTTTACAGGCCTCTGCAGCATCAAAACTGGCTGCTAAGGAACCCACGTTTTCCGGGGAGTTTTTTTTAAACTCGCTTTGCGCCGCTGCATCTTTTTTAGATGGTGCGGCCGGGGAACCTTTTTCTTCCATCCATGGCGGTTTAATAAATCCCACAAAAAATCATCTGAAACAATCTTCCCCACCTTCTTTTCTACGATCTTGCGTATATCTGCGGCTGTCTTTATCAACCCTTTTACTGCGTCCTGCTCCACATGAGACAAAACACCTCTTCATCTTCAATACCAAGCAAATACCTGTGCCTGCCGCCCCTTTGCGTATAAACAATTGATGAAGCCCCTTTTTTGTTATACCCTTCCACTATTTTATAAATACTTGTATGCGACAGGCCCTACCAGCTTCCTCCGACAAAGGGATCCTTTGGACCTTTTGAGAAGGTATAGAGTATAAGGTGTAGATAGTGAAGGCGAGAAGAAGAGATGATAGGTGACGCACAAAGGCATACCCGGGTTGTATTTATATAAAAAGGGAATTGGGTACCAACCCAATTCCCTCTGTAATATCATAAAGTTTAAAACTTCTATTGCCCTTTAACGTCAACGTCAATAATACTCAAACCTTTCGCAAAGCTGGTACAAACGCCGGGTAAAGCTAACCAGAAGAACTGGCGGGCAGGTTCATAAACTACCATGCCTATTAAAATAGCTGTCCATATAAAAAAGTAAATCCAGTATTTGCCTGTAGATTGTTTTTCCATGTAACAATAATTTGCGCAAAAATAAGGGTTGATCTGGTAAAACCGAAGTATTATTTTTTACCAGCCTGCAACATATTTACTGCCTAATCAGCCCCAAACTACAAATGCAATAGCCTAAAATAACATTAGCGCGGAAACAATAATTAGTAACCACCTTCTCCACCTTTAATGCCAATACGCCCGAAACAGGCCCAACAGAAGCAATAAAAGCATGGTGTTTACAGCTATGGTTATTTTTTAAACGTTTCGTTGTACAGCTTTATGGCTTCTTCAATAATATGCAGGGCCATGCTTTTGTCGCCAAATTCTTCAACCTGCACGCTCTTGTTTTCAAGCCTTTTATACTCCTCAAAAAAGTGGCGCAGCTCGCTAAAAAAGTGCTTCGGCAGTTCCTCAATATTGTTGATATAGTTAATAGACGGGTCGTGATTGGCTACAGCAATAATTTTATCATCAGCATCGCCGCCATCAATCATTTGCATCACACCAATAATTTTTGCTTCAACCAAACAAAGCGGCTGTATGCTTAAGCTTGAAATAACCAATATATCCAGCGGATCTTTATCATCGCCATAAGTTTGCGGTATAAAGCCATAGTTGGTAGGGTAATAGAACGATGAATAAATAACCCTGTCAAGCTTTAGCAGGCCTGTTGGTTTATCAATTTCATACTTGGCCCTTGAGCCCTGCGGAATTTCAATAACTGCATTTACAATACGTGGGGCTTTGTCGCCATAATGCGCGCCATGCCAGGGGTGTAAAACATTTGTAGTCATACGTTTAAATTAGTTTTCAAAGATATTAGCAAATAAGTTTAGCGGGAAATGAACCTTAAATAAAGCAGGAAGTTAGTTATAAAATGTACATCATCAAACGTTTATATTTTACGTTATTGCAAATTTTGGAATAAGGGCTAAGCTGCGTTATTTCTTTTCTTCATCCTGCCGGTTCCGTTTAAAAAACCCTGAAGTAAAGTTTTTCCGGCGTTTGAATGCCTGGGTTAGGGTTGTTTCCGCAGAAAAATGAGCGTCAAATATTTTAGGTACGGCAATGCGCTGCGCAGAATAAATACCCGAATGTCCGCTAAAAAAGTAAGCCATAAAGCAGGCCACCGCAAAATATAGTATGTGCTGTCCGCCAAATAACTCAACACCCATTATGGTGCAGGCAAGCGGCGTATTGGTTGCGCCGGCAAATACAGCAATAAAACCTAGGGCGGCAAAAAGGTCAACGGGTGCGCCAAACCAAATAGCAAGCGTATTACCCAACGTAGCGCCAATAAAAAAAAGTGGGGTAACCTCGCCGCCTTTAAAACCCGCACTTAGCGTAACGGCCGTAAAAACCAGCTTCCACAGCCAGCTAAAGGTTGCCGCACCGCCAATATTAAAAGACGAAACAAGCGTAACCGCCCCGGGGTGGTTAGCTGTAACGCCTAAGCCCAAATAATCAGGCGTGCCGGCCAGGTAAGTAAGCAGTATAATAAGCAAACCACCGGCAACTGGTACAAGCCACGCTATGCGTATGTACTGTTGAAGCCTGTATTTTAACCTGTGTACCATTTCAGCAAACAAAAAGGCAGCTAAGCCAAACGCAACACCTGCGGCGGTTATTTTTAGCAACAGCAACAGGTCAATATGAAAAAACTGGGGGAAAAATGATGGCGTTGAGCCAATGAATGATATTTTATAGGGTGTATGGTGTATGCCCCATGCCGTGCACGACAGGTCTGCCACTATACCGGCAACAACACATGGTAGCAACGCATTGTATTGCAATTTGCCTATAGCCAGCACTTCCATGGCGAAAACTGCACCGGCCAGCGGAGTGCCAAATACAGCCCCAAAACCTGCTGCAATGCCTGATGTAAGCAGTATACGCATATCCTGCTGTTGCAGGTTGAACCATTTGCCAAACATGGCAGATATGCTGCCGCCCATTTGCACTGCTGTACCTTCCCGGCCGGCGGAACCGCCAAACAAATGGGTAACTATGGTGCCAAACAAAACCAGCGGGGCCATGCGCCGTGGCACGCCGCCGCCGGGCTGGTGAATCTCATCCATTATAAGGTTGTTGCCACGCTCACTGTTGCCGCCCAGCTTTTTATACACAAAGTATATAACTACCCCGGCGGCAGGCAGCAAAAACAATAACCACGGGTATTGCCAGCGCATATGCGTTACAGCATCAAGCAGCCACAGAAAAAGCGCTGTCGCGGAACCAATAACAATGGCCACGGGTATAACAATAACCGTCCAGCGGAGTAATGAAGATGCGATGGCAAAATGTTCGGAGAAGCGTTTTAGCTTATGCATACCTACAACAGTTTATACGATTAAAACTTTTGTAGGCGCCATTAGCATCCGCCCGGGGCAAATGCGGTTGGGTAAGGAAGACACCATTTCCTTTTTAGTCTTATGTAAAATTACAGGTTTCCGTTTAATGTGTACTTAAAATCTACCTGCCAGGCATTGTTGCGCAGTACAACCTTTACCTTACGGGCAATTTTATCGTAACTGTTCATATAGTTAATAACATGCACCGTATCGCTTACGGTTGCATCTTCATTAACCTGTATAGATGCGCTGTAATAATTCTGTAGTTGCTCCTGGGATTTTTGCTTGTAAGTATTTTTAAGTTGCAGCAGGTCGCGGTTGTTTTCATCATCATTCACCATATAAAAAGCGGCGCGCTTAAAGTCGCCTTTAAGGCAACCGTCAATAAACTGCCTGCCTGCATCAAACGCATCTTCGGCTTTAGGATAGTCGCTATCATTGCTGCATGCAACAAATGCAGGCACTAAAAGTATTGCTAAAAAATAAACAGCTTTCATTAAACAGGTTACAATAGATACAGGGCAAAGATATATTAACAGCGGTTAAGGTAAAGAGTCAAGGTTTATTTTAATGGAATCAAGGGCCTGGTTTACTTCTTTATCAATATCAACACCTTTCATTTTTATAAGGTCTTTCACCATATCCATCATAGCAGACAGGTTAAACTGCACCTTCCACGCCCCGTGCTCGTTTTTAAGATGGAAGTTTACACTAGTATTGCCTTTAAACTGCACGGTAGCTTTTGCATCATCACCTGTTGCTTCCACATGTGTAATCTCGTACTTTTTATCTTTATATACATTGTTTGTTTGGTTGCCGTCTTTGTCAAGCATGTTTAAAAAACTCTGGCTGTCGTCTGTAGCAAACTTTTTGGCTTCTTCGTAATTATTATCCTGCATAGCGGCAAGAAAACTGCCAAGCGCATCTTTTGGGTTGCCTGTAGCATTATTACAGGCACAGGCAAAGCATAACAGGCAGGCAACCAGTAACAAAAATTTCATTCGTGTTATTTGGACAAAGGTATTTGTTATAAATAAAAACAGGCTGATTAGTTGACTAACGGTTGGCAAGCCAGTATTTGCTACCCTGTACTAACAGCATATAAATAAAAAAAGCAGCCACGAGACTGCTTTTTACCCATAATAACAGGTTTTATGTTATTATTTTTTTGCGTAGTAATTTTCCTGCGCCATTTCCTGCTTATGCTCTTTATCATAAGCGCGTATAATAGCTTTAACAAGGCGGTGCCTTACAACATCTTCCTCATCCAGCTCAATATGGGCAATACCGTCTATATTGTTTAAAATGCGTGTAGCTTTTTCTAAGCCGCTGCGCTGGTTTTTAGGTAAGTCAACCTGCGTAGGGTCGCCTGTTATAATAGCCTTGGCATTGGCGCCAATACGTGTTAAGAACATTTTTATTTGCAGGTCGTTGGAGTTTTGCGCTTCATCTAAAATAATGAACGCATTATCCAGCGTACGGCCACGCATGTAAGCCAAGGGGGCTATTTCAATGGTGCGTGTGCTCATATAATAACCAAGCTTGTCTGCCGGTATCATATCATCCAGTGCATCATATAACGGCCTTAGGTATGGGTCAATTTTTTCTTTTAGGTCTCCGGGTAAAAAGCCCAGGCTTTCGCCGGCTTCTACTGCGGGCCGTGTAAGAATTATTTTCTTTACCTGTTTATTTTTTAACGCCCTTACTGCAAGCGCAACAGCCGTATATGTTTTACCTGTACCGGCAGGGCCTACTGCAAACACAATATCGTTACGCTCGGCCGCCTGTACCATGCGTTTTTGATTGGCGGTACGTGCACGAACGGTTTTGCCATTAGGGCCAAATACCAATATGTCGTTAGGGTTACGGTCAACAAAGTTGTCAATCGTTTCTGCATCATCGCCACCTAAAATTTGTTCAAAATAATTCTCACTTAAATCGCCGTTGCGTTCAAGGTATTGTATTACAAGTTCAATTTTTTCTTTGGCTGACTCAATTTGCTCCGGGGCGCCGCTTAGCTTTATTTGTGTTCCTCTTGAAAGTATTTTAAGCAGCGGGAATTTTTTCTTCAGTAGGTCTAGCTTCTTGTTATTTACACCGAAAAACTCAATTGGGTTAACAGTGTCAAGATTGATGATTGTTTCTGTCAATTCCGTTTAGTTTAATAAGTAATTAAATGTTGTTAAGCGGACAATTTTAATAACCACAATTTACTGATTTTAGTTTGATATAACTTGTTAATTGTTATACACAAATGTGGAAAGAATACAAGTTTGAAAAGTTTGTCCGAAGGACTCCTTCGAAGAATGTGCAGGGGTTCCAGTAGTTCACAAGTTGCAGAGACCGGTTGAACCGTTCACGGTTCGCAAGTTTCATTCGCTGGCTTGAATGTTTGATTGTTTTGGAGGTTCACAGGTTTGGATCCTGGTAGTATGCATAATGCAATAGCAGCGTTTTCTTTTATAAGGTGGAATATAAAGATAGAATGTTGCGCAATATATTTTGTTTGAAGCAGCCTGCAAAAGGTGGCGATCCACAAATTAAAAACCAGGTAGCACCAACTTCCTTCGTTTGAGCTGTCTCGTAAACTATTGAAACATGTGAACTATTGAAACCTTTCAAACTGAAGTTACCATCCCCCACTCGCGCCGCCGCCACCGCTGCTGCCGCCTCCAAAACCACCAAAGCCGCCGCCACCTCCACCGCCCCAACTGCTGCCTCTGCCACCACCGCCGCTTAACATGCTGCCGATTATAGCACCTGTAATAAAATTACCACCACCGCCGCCACCACGGCCGCTGCGGCCAACAACTACAAGTATAATGATGAATATAATTACAAAGCCAAGAATAGAACCACCGCCGCCGCCTCCGCCGCTGCCGCGGTCGCTGCGCTCGTGGTATTCACCAGTTGCAGCTTTGCCTAAAGACTCAATGGCAGCGTTGATGCCCGAATAATAATTGCCTTGCTTAAAGGCTGGCGACAGATCATTTTTTATAATATCATTCGCTGTAACGTCGGTAATGGCGCCTTCAAGCCCATAACCTACTTCTATTCTTATTTTATGGTCGTTTGCTACTATTAGTACCAGTACACCGTTATTATGTTTTTTGCCGCCAATGCCCCATGACCGAAAAAGGTTGTTTGCATAATCTTCCAAATCGTTATTGTCGCCCAATGTTGGTATGGTAACAACCGCAATCTGGTTTGATGTGCTGTTGTCCAGCCCATCCAGTTTTTGCTCAAGTGTGTTGCGGTCGTAGTCGTTTAATAAATGGGCTTCATCAACTACCAGGCGGGGCGGGTTTGGCGGTGGTAAAACATCAACCTTTTGCGCGAAAGCGCTAACAAGGCTGCCCAATAAAAGTAGTACTAATAAAAAACGCTTCATGTTGTATGTACATTCCTGTACCGCAAGGGCGGTACAGGATGTGATTAATTATTTACCAAAAACAATATCATCAGGCAGCTCATTTTTATCGGTCGCCGCGTCGTACGGAAAATGAAATGCAAGTGATTCTCCAATTTCAGTTACAACCGTGGCAATACCAGCAGCATAATTTTCCTTATTAAAATGTGCGAGCATTTTTTTTACCGCGCCATTCCAAAAATCTTTACCTGCCTTAATATAAATGCCTTCGTCAGCAAACAGCGCAAGTTGCCTGTCTTTTATGGCCACATATACCAATACTGCATTACGCAATTGGGTTGCCTGCATGTTAATGTTGCCAAAAATTTCTTTGGCACGGTCTATTGCATCAACATATTCGCAATGGCTTTCAACATACACACGTATTTCACCACTGGTTAGTTTTTCTGCTTCCTGCACGGCATGTACAATAAGCTTATTTTCTTCACCAGTAAAAAATTGCGGTTGCTTTTTCTTAAAGATCGAGAACATGAGTGATGTTTACTTGATGTCAAAATTTACGTCAGGGTTCTTTTCGCTGCCGGGGTCGGCTTTGTAAAATGGTTTTTCGTGGTAGCCGAACATATTGGCGAAAATATTGCCGGGAAACCTTCTTACTTTAAGGTTATAGCCATTTACAGTAGTGTTATAATCCCTGCGCGCAACATTGATCCTGTTCTCCGTACCCTCTATCTGGGTTTGAAAATTTTGAAAGGCATCAGTTGTTTTTAGCTGCGGGTAAGCTTCAGAAACCGCAAGCAATTTACCAAAGGCGCTTTGCAATTGCCCCTGCGATTGCTGGTACTGGGCAAGACTTGCCGCGTCTGATGTATTTACTGTTACAGCAGTTGCTTTAGAACGTGCTTCGATAACAGCAGTTAAGGTAGATTTTTCAAAATTTGCAGAGGCAGAAACTGTTTTAACTACAGTGCTGTAAAGGTCTGTACGGCGCTGGTAATTTGTTTCAACGTTACTCCATGCGGTTTTTACATCGTTGTCAGCTGTTACTATACCGTTATATTGCACGCAACCACAGCCACCTAATATTAATAGAAGCGCTACAATTACGATCAATGCCAGTGTGGATGTTTTCATTTTTGTTTATTGTTTATTATGGGTTAATAGCATCAAATCAAATACCCTTTTGTAACAATGACGTTCCGTCATTTGTTTTATTTTATCTTCTGTCAAATTGCATCGATTCTGTCAATATCCGCAACGTCATTGCATTTTAGCAAAGTTTTTTGACAGTTTGTCTACTTCCTCATTTGTCATTCTGCCCCTGCCTGAACGTATCACTATCCTGTACCGAAAGGTAACTGATTTATTTTTATCCAATATATAATTAAGCGTTTTGGCGCCGTTGCTAAATATTTTCTGCCCTAAGGGGTTAGCGGCAAACAAGCCATAGTCCCGCGCATGCCAGTAGGTGGGGTGGCCAACATTACCGGGGTGGTCAATTATAGCTATGCTTATTGTGTCGGCGCCCTCTTTGCCGTATAGCATGCACCAGGTTGCCTGTGTGCCCCATGCGGCGTTACCCGTTTTGCCTTCGCTGGTTAAGTAGTTACCGGTTGCGTAAGCATTGCCCTGTACTGCGGTAACATTGCCTTTATCGTCAGTAAATTTTTTTATGCTGGTATCAGGCAATTGCAGTTCGTGCGCTACACGCAGGCCCAGTACACCGTCTTTCGCATCTTTAAAGGTTACCGTTTCAACAGCGGTTAGGGTAGTGGTGCGGTCAATAATGCGGGTATGCTCATCTCCGCTAAAGGTAAAAGTGGTTACTTCTTTAAGTAATACGTTTTTATTAATGTCTTCCCAGTGTGCATTATAGGTTAAAATACCGGTTGAACCGCCTTTTGTTTCTGCAATATCATCCGTGCGTATCCATCCATAGTTTTTCTTTTTGTCGGCCGGTATGGCAAATGAGTTGTTCCAAAAGTCGAGGCCGTTAACGTTTTCGTAGTTAAACCAAAGCCCAATATGGTGTGGATGATCGGTTGGGTCATTGGGGCGGGGCTGCAGCGGGTAACCTCTTGTAATTAATTGGCCGTCGGCCGCATAAATGGGATACAGAAAAGGCTTCTCCAGCGTGTCAGTAAAATACAGGCTGGTAAACGGCTTGCCGTTTGCGGTTACCGTTACAATACTTTGCGTGCTGCTTTTTACAACATCAAACTTAACCTGCGCCATTGCGGCCATTACAAAAATGTTGGTAGTTAGTATGCTGATGAACTTACGGCGGAGAGCAAAACTCATTTGGTTGAATATTTTTACAGGTTAACCGATTACACGTGCTTTAGTTAATACTAATATATAACTTTAGCCTGAGTTATAAATATTTTATATTTATTTTTTATTATATATTTTCGTTATCGCCTGCGCTGTCTTGCCAGCTATGCTAATACGGCAACAGCCCGTTTAATATTAACTACTATGAACAAATGCTTAATGCCATTGGTTTTTGCTATTGTATGTGTTAACGCCGCGCAGGCGCAAAAGTTCACCACTATTTTTAATGGTAAAGACCTTACAGGCTGGCATGTACTTAGCGGCAATGCGGGCTATGCTGTTAAGGAAGGTATGATTGAAGGCACTACAGCAGACAACGCCACCACATCATTTTTAGTTACCGATAAAAGCTATGGTGATTTTGTGCTTGAGCTTGATGTTAAAACCGATGCAACCGTTAACAGCGGTATACAGGTGCGCAGCGAGAGCAAGGAAGATTATATTAGTGGTAAGGTATATGGCTACCAGGTTGAAGTTGACCCAAGTGACCGTGCATGGACGGGTGGTATACACGATGCAAACCTGAGGGGCTGGCTTTACCCGCTTACGTATAACCCTGCGGCGCAAAAAGCCTATAAACAAAACGATTGGAACAAGCTGTATATTGAATGTATTGGCAACCATATTCGCACCTGGCTTAACGGTGTGCCTGCTGCTGATTTGGTAGACGACATGGCTGCCAAAGGTTTTATTGGCCTGCAGGTGCACGACCTTAACAACACGCCTGGCGGACATGTGTACTTTAAAGATATTCGCCTGCAAACTGGCGGTATTAAAGCAAAGCCATTAACCAATATTTATGTTGTAAACAATATACCCAATACTTTAAGCGAGCAGGAAAAAAGCAATGGCATAAACCTTTTGTGGGATGGTAAAACAAGCACAGGCTGGCGTGGTATTTACAAGCAAACTTTTCCTGATAAGGGTTGGGAAATAAAAGATGGTGTTTTGATCATTCATTCATCCAACGGGCAGGAAGAAGGCCTGGGTGGCGATATTGTTACTGATAAAGAATACAAAGCCTTTGAACTTGATTTTGATTTTAAACTAACCGATGCAGCCAACAGCGGCGTAAAATATTTTGTAAAAGAGACGTACGACAGCAAGGGCAAAAGCGGCATCGGCCTTGAGTACCAGGTGCTGGATGACAGCCTGCACCCTGACGCAAAGCTAGGGTTGAATGGTGACAGAACTCTTTCATCTTTATACGATCTTATTCCACGTAACAAAATACCTGCGGCATTAAAGAAGATAGGCGAGTGGAACCATGGCCGCATATTGGTGTACCCTAACAACCATGTAGAGCATTGGCTGAACGGCTATAAAATGCTGGAATACGAAAAGGGCAGCAAAGAATTTTTAGCAGCCGTAGCAATAAGTAAATACAAAGTGTGGCCCAACTTTGGCCTTTGGCCAGATGGACATATACTGTTGCAGGATCATGGAAATGAAGTATGGTACAGAAGCATTAAGATTAAGGTGCTGAAGAAGTAGTTGACAGTTATTAGATGACAGTTGACAGAAGCAACCCCAAAACATATTCCGGTTTAAATTCATTTTACAAACTTTATATGAAAGAATCATCACGCCGCCAATTCATCAAAACAACAGCCTTTACAGGGGCTGCCACTTACATAAGCACACTGGGTATGAGCGCAACAAGCTACAGGCGTATAATTGGGGCTAACGACCGTGTGAATGTTGGCGTAGTGGGTTTTAGCGACAGGCACAAGGATGCCCATATACCTGCGTTTCTCGCTTCGAGCAAAGAGCTGAACTTTGATATTATTGCTGTGAGTGATATATGGAAACATAAACGTGAAGCTGGGCAGGCGCACCTTAAAGATAAAATGGGGCATGATATTAAAGCTTGCCTGAACAATGACGAACTGTATGCGATGAAAGATGTTGATGCCGTATTTATAAGCACGGCAGACTTTCAGCATGCATACCATTGTATTGAAGCTGTAAAAGCAGGGCGTGACGCCTACTGCGAAAAGCCACTGGCCGAAACAATGGAAGATGCCCGTGCTGTTTTAAAAGCTGTAAAGGAAAGTAAAAAAATTGTACAGATAGGCAGCCAGCGCCGCAGCGGGCCAAATTACTTTGCCGCACGCGACTTTATACAGGGCGGTAAATTTGGCCAGATAGTAATGGTTGAACTTACATGGAATGTAAACCAGCCAGGCCGCTGGCGCAGGCCGGATATGGTTGCAAGGCTAAAAGAAGAAGACACAGACTGGAAACGTTATTTAATAAACCGCCCTTACGAACCGTTTGACCCAAGGCATTACCTTGAGTTCAGGCTATTTTGGCCTTACTCATCAGGTATACCTGGCCAATGGATGAGCCACCAGATTGATACCGTGCATTGGTTTAGCGGCCTGCCACACCCACGCAGCGTGGCGGTTAACGGCGGCATATACCTTTGGAAAGATGGCCGCAAAAACGCAGACACCTTAACGGCAGTGTTTGATTACGGCCCGCTGAATGATATGAGCAATGGTTTCCAGGTATTGTTCAGGTCAAGGCAAACTAATGCGGCAGATGATGTAAAGGAGATATATTATTCTAACGGCGGTACCTTAAACCTTGATACCAATAAAATAACATCAGAAGGTGGCCTTACAGAAAATTATGCAAAAGCGATGGGTATGCAGGCAAACCTGCTGCCCAGCATGAGCCTGACTGAAATGGCGCCAAAGGTTTCAACGGGTGCAAGCACCGGCGGGGACGAGCTTACTACTGCGCACGTGCGCAACTGGATGGAATGTGTGCGCAGCCGTAAACAGCCTAATGCACCTATTGAAGCGGGCTATAATCATGCAACGGCAGTTATAATGACCAATGCCGCTTACCGTACGGGGCAAAAAGTAACTTTTGATGATGCTACGCAGGAAGTAATGGCAGGAGGGAAGGTGTTTAAGTATTAACCCTCATCCCCCTCCCTTCTCCTCGGGTGGAGAAGGGGGTTGCGAAGAAGCCCATTATTATGGAAGATAATAACAACTAATTTTGCAAAGAGTATAAACCTTGAAGGTTTTTAAAAACCTTCAAGGTTTAGTTTTTTAAACGACCTACTTAACTATAACCCTTTAAAAATGAAAAAAAATACACTTATACAACTTGTTTTAATTTACGCGGGTATTGATTCTTTTTTGTCAGGGCTTTTCTTTTTTATACCGCGGTTAATGCATCTTTTTTTTAATACGCCAACTACGGCAGCAAGCACCTTGCCGGCAGGTGATTACATGATTACGGAAATTGTACGAATGATTTTGGGCCTTTTGCTTCTTTTTAAGTCCGGCGGTATCAGTAATTATCTTGCAGAGCGTACCGGCGGTGATAATTCAATTAGTATAAATACAAAACCGCCCCAATTGATCTATATATTGATCATTATTGTTGCACTTGCTCACATAATACAACACCTTCCTTTTTTACTGTTTAATATTGCGCTGATGTTTAGCTCTGCTTCTGCCAATAAAAAAGGTACTTCAGGGCTTGATTACACTGCGGAGCAATGGCTATTAAATTTTTGTCACCTGGTGGTTCCGTTTTTATTTATTGTTTTTTCACGGCGTATATCAGATTATTTTGGCAATAAATCGGGTGAAAGTGATGAGGAAATTGTAGTAAAGCATGACAGTATTTTTTTAGAAGCATCGGGTGATAAGTTTGAAGAGCAGGAGCTTTAAAACTAACTGTTACCTTTGCAAAGAAACCTTTAGCGTTTATGTTTGTTACTGGCGAATGATATTTGTAAGGCTGCAAACCTTGAAGGTTTATGTTTTTACGAGCGGCTGTAATTTTTGAACTTGATGAGCTCGTAAACAATCAAACATTCAAACAATCAAACCATTCAAACTAAAGCATGTACGAATCAATAACAAATGTGCGGGTGCGATATGCAGAAACAGACCAGATGAATGTGGTGTACTATGGCAACTATGCACAATATTTTGAAGTAGGCCGTGTTGAAAGCATACGCCAGTTGGGTTATACCTATAAAGACATGGAAGCATCGGGTGTTATTATGCCGGTGGTAGACCTGCATGTACGTTACCTGCGCCCTGCTACTTATGATGACCTGCTTACTATAAAAACACAAATAAGAGAACTGCCGGTTGACCACCATATAGAGTTTTACCAGGAAGTGTTTAACGAGCAGGGAAAAATGCTTACCAGCGGTAAGGTTACCTTATACTTTTTAGAAATGAACACAAGACGTAAAACCAATATGCCCGAAATACTAAGGGAAAGGCTTGCGCCGTATTTTGAAGGGAGGTGAGTAGTAAAATTTTATAACTGTTTTAATTGTTTTAGTATAAGTTTTGCCACCTTGGGATCTATTATTATTGAGTCATGTTCAAAATCTAACTTAATACGCCATTTCTGTAAGGTGTTTACACCAATAATGGCCTCTTCACTAAGGCCAGGCACAACCATAAATTCATCGCTTAAACGAATATCATTAAAATAAAAATCAGCGCGCATAGCCTCTGATATTTTTACATAATGCCCTTCGCTGACGGTGGCAACTTCCATAGGCCTGCGTAATAAGCTGGGTGTTTCAATTTCTACTGCAACATCATGTCTTATGCACGAAAATGTTGAGCCACTATCAAATAAGGCATACAGCGTTTTTTCTCCAACAGATCCTTCAAAATGCAATGGCACACGTATTTTCCCCATATATCAATCTTTGATTACAAATATATTTTTATTTTTTTTATTGTGTATCTGATGGGGAAAAATGGGGCTGTTTTCGCTCCACGTCGCGCCTTTAAGCTTGATGCAGTTTCGTGGCTATATATTGTTGTTTTCAGCAACATTATTTAGCTAAAGGCTACAGCATATTCCTGCGGAACTGCAAGTTTCGCAGAGCGAACTGGACATATTTTTACATCTCCCTTCTCCACCTGTGGAGAAGGGTAAGGGGATGAGGTTTACTTCAACACATCAAGCACGGTGTACATTTTCTTCACGACTGATTCGGCTGTGCCGTCGTAGTTGTTAATGATGATGGAGAATGTATATTCTGTGCCATCGGCTGCGGTATGGTACCCGGCAAATGCCTTGCTTCCACCAATGGTACCGCTTTTCATTTTAATGCCGTTGTATAATGGCAGCGATGTATAAAAGTTACTGTACCATGGCCTTGTTTTTGCATATTGTAAAGCATGTACTTCGGCGGCGGCCGTAACACGGTTTTGGGGTGAAAGGCCGCTGCCGTCAAGCATTTTTATACTGCCTGGTTCTATGCCATTTTGCTGCCAGAAATTTTTTATCAATGCAACACCTTTTTCGGTTTCACCCATGCCAGTTTTTTCGTAAGCAACGGTTTTTGCAAATGTTTCGCCGTAAAAATTAATGCTTCGTTGTAAAAACCAGTAAATAAGGCTGTCCAACGGCGGAGAAGTGAAGTTTACCAGCGGTTGTGTTATTACGGGAGCAGCCTTTTTTTCAAGGCTTAGCTGGGCGCCCCATATAACGCTGCCTGCAATAGTTATGCTGTCGGCCTTAAACATATCTGTAAGTTCTTTACCAAGTGTTGCCGCAGGGTAGGGTAACGACCCTGAAATGGTAAAACTGTCGCTGCCGGCTGGTATGGTGCCCTCAATAAAGCCATCAGCACTATATGGGGCCATAAAAATAGTACTGTTATCCCCACTGCCCGGCGCACCTGTTTTCACAAGGTTGTTCATGGCAAATACTTCCGGTGAGGGTTGGAGAGATGTTACGCCGGTTTCATCGCCTTCCTTGTCACCTGGCTGAAAAGAAAGGTCATATTGGTTTTCATGCCAGTTAATGCCCCAAACACCAGCGCCGTAATAATTGCCAATGTCTTCCCATATCCAGCCACGCGGTATTGGCTGGTAACTAAATTTGGTATCGTCTAAAACAAGGTTGCCGCTTATGGTACGTATACCCGCCTGGCGCACTGCAGTGCGTATTTTTTGCAAAACGGTGTCCATTTTAGTGTGCACATAACGCCAGCTTCCAAGTGATGGGTCGCCATGGCCGGTTACAATAATATCGCCATGCAACTCCCCATTTACAATATTACCGTTATAGCCAACCTCGGTTTTAAAAGTATAGCCTTTGCCCAATATGTCAAAAGCAGCAATGCTGGTAAATATTTTTTGGGTGCTGGCCGGTGCAAGCCCCACATTGCTATTAAGACTGTACACGGCTGCGCCGGTCTTGCTGTTTACAACATATAGCCCAACAATGGCATGCTTCATTTGGGTATCGGCCAACAGGTGTTTTACGGCAGCATCAAGCTTTTGGTGAGTTGTTTGAGCGGTAGCGGTAACAAAGGCTGCAACAGGCAGCAACATAAAAAATATTTTACGCATAAAAAGGGCGTTACTATAAAGCACCGAAAATAAGGGGAAAAAAATAAAGGGTACTGATTAAAAAAGGGCCCGGCTGTATTCCAAAGTCCGGGCAATGATGGGTGAATTACATTTTATCGGTTAATAACAGCAACGGCTATCAAAAACAAGCGAGCAATCAGAAAACAGCCAATATTTTGTTGATTGACAGCAAAATATAATATTATGCTGCTTGTAGGTGAACAAAATACAAAATTATTGTGAATAACCGGCTAAAAAGTTTGCAGGGTCAGCAAAGCCTAAATTATTTCCTACTAACCTGATAGACTATTGACGGGGTTTCCCTATTTTTGTTGTTCAAAAGCAGTAAAAAGGCCTTTATGGTTTCTAAACTCAGTTCTGCGGAGGTATTAAACTTCCTTATTATACTAACTATTATTCTTGTTGCAGCCCGTGTGTTGGGCGAAATATTTCGTAAGCTAAAGCAGCCGGTAGTAGTAGGCGAGGTATTGGCAGGTATAATTATTGGGCCTTCACTGTTTGGTACACTTTTTCCACATGCCTTTAATTCGGTTTTTCTTAGCCAGCCACGCGCTTACGGCGCTTTTGATGGTATAGCTAATGTTGGAATAATACTATTAATGTTTATTGCCGGCGTGGAGGTTGACCTTAAGCAGATACGTAAATATGGCAAACAGGCCGCATATATAAGCCTTACCGGCCTAGTATTTCCCTTTGCTGTAGGGTTTATTACTGTTTGGTTTTTTTACGAAAGTCTTTTTTCAACACCCACAGCCAATCACCTTATACCAGCCATGTTTGTTGGTACAGCGCTGTCAATAACAGCGCTTTCGGTTATAGCAAAGGTGCTGATGGACATTAATATTATTAAAACCAAGGTAGGCAACCTGGTGCTGACCGCGGCCATGATTGATGATTTTCTTGGCTGGATACTGTTTTCCATCATCATAACCATGCTAAAGCAGGAAAGTGGCAGCGATGCCTTTAAATCAGTAGGGCTGGTGTTAGTGTTTATTGTATTTATTATGACCATTGGCCGATGGGGGGTACATAAGATACTGATGCTTACTGAGAAATATTTTAACCTGCCGGGTGGTATAATAACAGTATCGGTAATCCTGTGCTTTTTGGCTGCCGTAACTACAGAGTGGCTGGGTGTTCGCGGTATTTTTGGCGCTTTTCTAATGGGCGTAGCCGTTGGTGATTCAAAATATTTTAGAGAAACATCCCACCACGTAATGCACCAGTTTGTGTTAAACGTAATCGCCCCCCTGTTTTTTGCCAGTATAGGGCTGCGTATAAACTTTGTTACCAATTTTAACCTGCCCATAGTGCTTATTATACTTGTAATTGCCAGTGTAGCAAAAATTGCCGGGGCAATTATAGGCAGCCGTATGAGCGGCATGCGGGCCAACGAGTCCTACGCGGTAGCATTTGGCATGAACGCCCGCGGCGCACAGGAACTGGTTTTGGGTTTGCTGGCGTTGCAGGCTAAAATTATTGACGAACAAATTTTTGTAGGCCTTGTTGTAATGACGATAGTAAGCATATTAATTGCGGGGCCTTTAATGCGTTACTTTTTGCAGAAGGATGCGCGTGTGTATAAGGAAGGCGGAAGCGTTGTTACTGAAAATATTACAGAGTCCATACCTGTACAAAAGGTGTAAAATATCGCTTTTTACCGTTAGCAACATATTCAGTGCAGGCATTCGGCCAAGTTCTTACCTTTGCCCCCGATTATGGCCGACAGCTCAAACAAAAAGAAGATATTCGATTTTACGGTTTTACGCAGGGTTTTCCAATTTGTTAAGCCATACAAGCTGCATTTTTTTAGCAGCCTTATACTGTCCATCCTGCTTGCGCTTATTACTCCCGTAAGGCCATGGCTTATACAATTAACGGTTGATGAAGCCACAGGCAAAGCAGTACACGCGCCAGCCCTGCTGCACTGGAGCCTGCTGAATACTAATATTACCGACGCAAAGCATTTTATTTTTGCTGTTACTATATTACAAATAGTGCTTTTGTTAGTTGAAACCGTTATGCGGTTCTTTTTTACCTTTTTAACTTCCTGGCTGGGGCAAAGCGTGGTTAAGGATATGCGGGTAAGCATTTACACCAAAATAGTAAGCCTTAACCTGCGCCAGTTTGATACCACACCCATAGGCACACTAACTACCCGTACCATTAATGATATTGAAAGCATAAATGACATTTTCTCAGACGGGCTGATACCCATTATTGCCGACCTGCTTTCAATTGTGGTGATATTGGTGGTGATGTTCGTTACCAATTGGCGGTTGTCGTTAATAAGCCTTATTCCTATCCCCATATTAATAGTGGCAACCTACTATTTTAAGGAAAGTGTAAACAAAAGCTTTATTAGAGTACGTAACGCGGTGGCTGCGCTTAATGCTTTTGTGCAGGAGCATATTACGGGTATGGCAGTAGTGCAGGCCTTTGCCGCAGAGGGCCGGGAGTTTGAAAAGTTCAATAAGATAAATAAAGAGCACCGCAACGCCAACATACGTTCCATATTTGCCTATTCAATATTTTTCCCGGTGGTTGAAATAGTGCTGGCTATATCGATGGGGCTGCTTGTTTGGCACCTGGCACAACTGGTTGGCGGTGACCCTCTTAAGGACAAAAACCTTGCGGGCGAGCTCATTGCCTTTATTCTATACCTTAATCTTATTTTCCGCCCGTTAAGGGTTATTGCCGATAAGTTTAACGTACTGCAAATGGGTATGATTGCGGCCGAAAGGGTTTTTAAAGTGCAGGATAATAAGGATGTAACGTCCCCGGCCCCTAAAGGGAGGCCTGAAGCAGTGCAAGCTAATGGATGGCAAGACAAGACTTTAAGCAACGGAAGAGCGGGCGTCGGAGAAACTAACCCTGCTTCCTACTCAGCTTTGGCGGATGAGGGCGCAGCAATACACGGCCAGGTGGATTTTGACCATGTTTGGTTTGCCTATGTAGATGATAACTATGTACTTAAAGATATTAACCTGCATATTGAGGCAGGCCAAACAATTGCCCTGGTGGGGCATACCGGCAGCGGCAAAACATCTATCATCAGCCTGTTAAACAGGTTGTACCATATACAAAAAGGCACTATTAAGCTTGATGGTGTAAATATTGAAGACTACGACCTGGACAAATTAAGAAGCAGTATAGGCGTGGTATTGCAGGATGTTTTTCTTTTCTCCGGCTCGGTGATGGACAATATTACCCTGCGCAATGAGAATATTACCAAAGAGCAGGTGATTGAGGCAGCCAAAATGATCGGTGTTCACGATTTTATTATGCAACTGCCCGGCGGTTACAGTTACAACGTGATGGAAAGGGGCAACACCCTTAGCCTGGGGCAACGCCAGCTTATATCATTTATAAGGGCCTTATTATATAACCCTTCTATATTAATATTGGACGAAGCAACCTCTTCTATTGATACGGAAAGCGAAATGCTGATACAAAGGGCCATTGATACGCTTATTGCCGGGCGAACCTCTATAGTTATTGCACACCGCCTAAGCACCATTCGCAAGGCCAGCAAGATAATAGTACTTGACAAGGGCGAGATAAAAGAAACCGGCACCCATGAGGAGCTGCTGGCGCACGGTGGCCTGTACAGCAAACTTAGCAGTATGCAGCTGGATAAAAAGAAAGTTTTACCTGCTTAAGTAATTAATAATCATGTATTTAAAAGATGTAGTTAACTAAGCTGCAACTTTTTCCCAAATTCTAAAAGTCAAATACCATTTTTAATACCTCAACCCTTATCTTTGCGGCAAATTTCGGGATGGGTATGTTCAACAAAAGCCTCAAATCTTTACTGGCAGCGGTTTTCAGCGTTTTTTTACTTGTTATTTCTAATTCTGCATTTGCGGAAGGAGATTCAGCCAAGACGAAGAAATTTGACGCTGCGGAAGTAATTTTCGGACACGTGCTTGATAACCATGAATATCATTTTACCTCTTATAAAGGTGATGATGGTGAGGAGCATGCAGTTTCAATACCTCTACCTATTATACTTTATTCTCCCCAAAAAGGCTTTACAGCTTTCATGTCTTCACGGTTTGAAGAAGGTAAAGCAGTTTACGGGGGCTATAAATTAGAGGATGGTGGTATTGTTGCGGTAAACGAAAGTGGTGAGCCTGATGCAACTGTAAAAGTGTACGATCTATCCATTACGCGTAACGTGGTTCAGATGCTGATAGGGCTTACCATTTTAACATGGCTAATGCTTTCTATCGCCGCGTCTTACAAAAAAGGCCTGGGTGTAAAATCTGCGCCTAAAGGCAAACAAGGCCTTATTGAGCCGGTAATAACCTTTATTCGTGATGAGGTAGCCAAACCCAACCTTGGAAATAAATACCAAAAATACCTGCCCTATCTTTTAACCACCTTCTTCTTCATACTTATTTGTAATATTTTCGGCCTTATACCGGGTACGGCCAATGTAACAGGTAATATCGCCTTTACAGTTGTTTTAGGTATAATATCGTTTGTGGTTATACTATTTAGCACCAACAAACATTTTTGGGGGCACATTTTTAACCCACCGGGCGTACCGGGGTTTGTAAAACCTATTTTGATATTAGTTGAGTTTTTGGGTGTTTTCATCAAACCATTTGCATTAATTATTCGTCTTTTTGCCAACATGGTAGCGGGCCATATTATTATTATTTGCTTAATATCATTAATATTCATTTTTGGTGAAATGAATGCGGTTGCTGGCTGGGGTGCTTCACCTATTGCAATTGGATTTACCGTATTCATTTATTTTATTGAGGTGCTGGTGGCCTTTTTGCAGGCATACATTTTCACCAACCTTACCGCGGTGTTTATAGGGGCGGCATTTGAGGGCGGCCACGATCACGAGGGTGAAACTGTACACGTATAAACTTGTTTTTTTTAACTGTAAATACACAAATCATGAGTGCAATTTTATTGGAAGCAGTTGCTAATGCAGGTGGTGCAATTGGCGCAGGCTTAGCTGCAATCGGTGCTGGTATCGGTATCGGCCAGATTGGTAAAGGTGCTGTAGAAAGCATCGCACGCCAGCCAGAAGCAGTAAACGACATCCGCGCAAACATGATCCTTGCTGCCGCCCTTGTAGAAGGTGCTGCACTGTTTGGCATTATCGTAGGCTTCCTTGCAATGGTATTGAAATAGTACCTTGCCCAAAAAAAATTAACTGCACCTGGAGCACAGGGCCGAAGGTGCAGTTTAATTAAACCTTTTAGATTTTAAAGAAAGATAGAATATGAAACTTCTTACACCAGACCCGGGGTTGTTAATATGGACGCTGCTTGCGTTTTTAATTGTATTTTTTATTTTGGCAAAATTTGGCTGGCCTGCTATTCTTAAGGGCTTGAAGGAGCGTGAGGAAGGTATTGCTGATGCAATTGCTTCCGCTGAAAGAATTAAAGGTGAAATGGCCCAGTTGAAAAACGAGAACGAAGCTTTACTTGCAAAAGCAAGGGAAGAAAGGGCTGCCATGATTAAAGAAGCAAAAGAAACTGCCGATAAAATGGTTGCTGATGCAAAAGCAAAAGCGAAAGCTGAATACGACAGGATAGTAACTGATGCACAACAGGCTATTACACAGCAAAAAAATGCCGCCCTTACTGATGTAAAGAACAAAGTTGGTACATTGGTTATTGAAGTAGCTGAAAAAGTATTGCGCAGGGAACTTGCCGATAAAACACAGCAGGAGAATTATATTAAAGACCTGACCAACGCCGTAAAACTTAACTAAAAAGCCAATTTGAAAATTTGAAGATTTGAAAATGTGCTAATGATAGTGCGATTAATTTTCAAATTCTCCCCGAAGGGGTCCTTTGGACAAATTATAAAATATTATGCCTAATCCACGTTTAGCAGCACGTTATGCAAAAAGTTTGATTGACCTTTCTACCGAAAAAGGCCAGTTGGAGCAGGTATATGCTGATATGCAGTATTTACAGGCAGTGTGTAAAAGCAGCCGCGATTTTGTTACCATGCTGCGCAGCCCGGTTATAAAAGCCGATAAAAAAGAAAGCATACTTACTGCCATAACAAAAGACAAAGTAACGCCGTTAACGGCAGCCTTTAATAAATTACTGGTTACAAAAGGCCGCGAGAGCGACCTGCCTGAAATAGCAGATGCCTTTATAAACCAGTATAACACTATAAAAGGTATTCATAAAGTTAAACTTACAACGGCGGTGCCCGTAAGCGATACGATAATGAATGATATTGTAGGCAAAGTAAAAGCAAGCTCAGGCCTGGAGAATGTTGAGCTTGAAACAGCTACTGACGACAGCCTTATAGGTGGGTTTGTGCTTGAATTTAACAATAACCTTGTTGATGCCAGCGTATTGCGCGACCTTAAGGATATTAAGAAGCAGTTTAGCGGCAACATATACGAGCATAATATCAGGTAAAAACCCTGCCGTAATGGGCAAGGATAAGTATAAATTTTTTAGGTTTTATTATTAACAACTTTCTTCCTCATAACCCTCTTTAGGGGGCTTGGGGGTAAATAAAACAATATGGTAGAGATTAAACCCGACGAAATTTCGGCGATATTAAGGGAGCAGCTTAGCAACTTTAATTCGGCTGCCGAACTTGAAGAAGTTGGCACCGTACTACAGGTGGGTGACGGTATTGCCCGCATTTACGGCCTTAACAATGTAAAAGCCGGTGAGCTGGTTGTGTTTGAAAATGGCACACAGGCTATTGCGCTTAACCTTGAAGAAGATAACGTAGGTGTGGTACTGATGGGTGAAAGCGGCGATATTAAAGAAGGCGCCAAAGCAAAACGTACCGGCCAGATAGCCTCTATTAAAGTAGGTGAAGGCGTAGTAGGCAGGGTAATTAACACCCTTGGCAACCCCATTGACGGCAAAGGCCCAATTAGCGGCGAGTTGTACGAAATGCCACTGGAGCGTAAAGCACCGGGCGTTATATTTCGTGAGCCGGTAAAAGAACCTTTACAAACTGGTATTAAAGCGATTGACGCGATGATACCTGTAGGCCGCGGCCAGCGTGAGCTGGTAATTGGTGACCGTCAAACAGGTAAAACTGCCATTTGTATTGACACCATCATTAATCAGAAAGAGTTTTATGATGCAGGTAAAACTGTATATTGTATATATGTGGCTATTGGCCAAAAAGCATCTACCATTGCCGGTGTAATGAAAACATTACAGGACAACGGTGCGCTTGCTTACACTACCATAGTGGCAGCTTCTGCCAGCGAACCTGCACCGTTGCAGTTCTACGCTCCGTTTGCGGGCGCAGCCATTGGCGAGTTTTTCCGTGATACCGGACGCCCTGCATTGATCATTTATGATGACCTTTCAAAACAGGCTGTGGCATACCGTGAGGTTTCCCTGCTGTTAAGAAGGCCACCGGGCCGCGAGGCTTACCCTGGTGACGTATTCTACCTGCATAGCCGTTTGCTTGAAAGAGCTGCGAAAGTTATTGCAAACGATGATGTTGCAAAAAACATGAACGACCTTCCTGAATCTATCAGGCACCTTGCAAAAGGTGGTGGTTCATTAACTGCGTTGCCGATCATTGAAACACAGGCTGGCGACGTATCTGCATACATCCCTACCAACGTGATCTCAATTACTGACGGGCAGATATTTCTTGAAACCAACCTGTTTAACTCAGGTATACGCCCGGCTATTAACGTGGGTATCTCTGTAAGCCGTGTTGGTGGTAATGCGCAGATAAAATCAATGAAGAAAGTGGCCGGTACGCTAAAGCTTGACCAGGCACTTTACCGTGAAATGGAGGCGTTCTCAAAATTTGGTGGTGACCTTGATGCCGCAACCAAGTCAGTAATTGACAAAGGCGCCCGTAACGTGGAAATTCTTAAACAGGCACAGTACTCACCTTTTTCAGTTGAAAAACAGGTAGCTATAATATACCTTGGTACACAGGGTTTATTAACATCAGTAGCTGTTAGAAAGGTAAAGGCTTTTGAAGAACATTTCCTGCTGGAACTGCAGAACAAAATGCCTGAACTGCTGACTGAGTTTAAAAAAGGCAACCTGCCTGAAGAAGGCCTTAAGAAAATGGTTGAACTGGCAAAAGGCCTGATGCCACAATACAAATAGATTGCAGATTGATGATTGCAGACCTGCCTGCCAGCAGGCAGGTTTCAGATTTGATTGAAGCGGTTGTTAAAAAAATATAAAGAGCTGTCCGAAAGGGCGGCTTTTTTATTTTAGGTAAGCCCTTCCCAATTACAATTTCCTGCCTCTTTTACCCCAAGGTAAATTCCGGCCGGTAAAAAATTTTCGCTGCAACGCTTTGTATGTTCGTTCAGTCATGAAATAAATAACTACTTATGAAAACATTATTCCTGGCTTTTGTATGCTTTATTACCTGCTGTGCCAAATGCCAGCTTACTATTGGGGTAAAGGGCGGCTATAATAACACCAAACTTAATATGACAAGCAACTCCTTTGTTAATCCTGGCGGAGTAGAAGATACATATGGTGGTGGCAGCGGCTGGCAGGCCGGGCTGTATGCAGAGCGCGCATTGCATAAATGGTTTATATATAGCGGTGCAGATGTTAGCGGTACAAGTTTTTACCATAACAGCGCCTATGGATTTGATTACCGGTATATTAATACTACCTATCGCCCGGTTTATTTAAGCGTACCATTGGGCGCCGGCTATTTATACAGCTTTGCTAAAAACTTTGCATTAAAGTTATACGGGGGTGTATATGGGCAGGCGGCCCTTGGCGGCAAAGCAAAAACGAGCAGCCTTTTTTGCGGTGATCTTTTGCCTTGCCAGGAAGACAAGTCTATTACCGAAAAGCACAATATTGAATTTAGCAAAACTACTCCAGGCTCACTGGCACCTTTAAATGCGGGTTTGCAAATTGGTGCAGGCATCCAGGCCTTAAAAAAAGTTGAAGTGGTGTTTATGTATAATGCAGGGCTTAGTAATATTATGCCGGCTGATTTTAAAAACTACCCTGTTAGGCTCTCAACATTTACAATTGATGCAAAATATAAGCTAACAACCTTTGGTGCGAAGCACCGGGGTTAAATGCGGCGAAGGTGGTTATGCAAATGCAAAAGGAGTATGGTAAATAGCATTAATAATCATACTCAAACCTGTTATTCTTAATAATATAACGGTAGTTGCCAATCAACAGCACATAACCTTCGACCATGTTATCAAGGTTTAAAACGTCTGTATCACGCAGGTGTAATGTGCCATGGCTTTGCCGGGCAAGGTTTAGGTATTCTGTTTTTATACGGGTATCATCTGCACCGCAGAGAATAATATCCACCGGTTTGGTTAGTTGCGGCATTAGCGATTTATCGCGTATCGGCGCCCAGTTATCAGCCAATAAAATTTCATGTGTGTTTTGCGGAAAATGCCTTTCTGCGTAAAGCAATGCTTCAATATCGTTTTCGGGTACATCGCCACCAGAACCCCGGTACATTGTTCCTGTAGCAAGGTTTTTCACTTCGTCAAATGAGGTGCATGTACGACCATAAATGCCACCGGTATTGCCGAGTTGTTTCTGGTCGTTTGGCGTGCCGTTGCCATCATTAAAAAATACGTAATCATCCGCCAGGCTATCCAATGCATTTAACTTTATCCATAATAAAAGCTGGCCTGTATACGGGTACATGCTGGCGGTAACATCACCCACCACGGTGGCGTTTTTAAAATTATTTCGGTTCAATACTTTTAAAACAGTTGAATCTAATGGTGGATATTTTGCAGTGAACCGGTATTTAGCGCCCACCTTTACCGTATCAACGCCGGTATAGGTGTCCAGGTCTTTAAGGTTAATTTTTGCAGGCGCCATACGGGATTTTGTAACCAATATAATTATTCTTTTATAAGGCCTGAAGTCGTCGTATGTCTGCTGGGGGATGATCTTTTTTTTGAAGGCTTTTTGCGGCGACATAGTAACGGGTGTATCAAGCGGTATGGGGTTGCTTGCTATAACAAGGTTAGTTCCGCCAGATACCGTGCCGTGTTCAGTTGCCTTTATTTCGCCACCCGGCAAAATGGTCATCAAATACACCTGGGGCTTTTTTCCAACTTTGCCAGTTGTGTCTTTCTCAATTTTGGGCGCTGACTTAGGTAAGATTTTATATAATGCGGAATCTGCGGTTTTTTCGGGTTCAGCAGGGTCCAGCATCTGGTCAAGCTTTTCTATATCGCCGTGCATTGTCGTATCATTTTGCAACGGCCTGAAAACAACTACCAGCCCATGAAACATAGTATGGGCCTTTACTGCAGTGTTGCCGTCAGTTTGCCTGAAAATGTTTTGCAAAGCCACTTTGCCTTTGTTAAGGTAAGGGAACATCGCAAAAAAGCTTTGAAGCCTTTGTTTATTAAGGTTAGCCAGCGACAGGTTTTGAGGGTAATCAGTACAAACCATGTCAATCATTATTTCGCCCGCATTGCGCAGCGCTGATGTATCGCCCGTAATATGCAGAATTTCGGCCTTGCCAAAATCCATATCAAAAACCAGTTGTTTTTCTACACCATATACGGGCTGTATGGTATATTGGTTAACCCTTGTTACAGGCTGTGAAAAAGCCGTTATTGAAAAGAAAATTGACTTAAGCAGCGCGAATATTTTTCTCATCGGGTTGTGGTTGTATCCGGTAAAGCAATTGGCTATATAACGTTCATAAGTTTTTTTTATTTCCAAATTCGCTGCCTGTTATTGGTATTAAAAATGTTTGCCGATTAAAAATGCTATAAACTCTTTTTACCAGCTCTATTTTTTTCTTCATTTACCTATCTTGCGCCCTCAAAAAAATCTTAAACACTTAAAAAAAAGCTATGAAGCTAAAAGCATGTCTTATTGCTATCTGTACCATTGTATTAATTTCAGCCAACGCACAATTTAGGGGAGGCATCCAGGCAAATGCACTTAAACTGCCAAAAAGCGCAGGTAATTATGGTATGAACTTCGGCACGGGTATCGACTTTTCATGGTCGCCTGACGAAAGTAAAGTTGAGTATTTTTTTAATGGCGGCTATTTTTTGCCTTCCAAAAGCCTGAGCACTGGCTATGTTTACCAGGGTTTTAATCAGCGGGAAGCGCCACTTACGCAAAAAACATCGCTTATTGCGTTAGGGCTGGGCGGCCGTTATTTTTTTATGGACAGGCAGGAAAGCAACTTTAATGTTTATGCAACTGCCAGCATTAACCTGTTATTTGGCAACACAACTGCAACGTATTCCAACGTACCGTCGGGTTATGCACCAGCTTATAATGATGGGGCCGCAGGTAAAACACACCAGGCCATGGTAAGCCTGGGTTTAGGCTTTGAGTACAAAGTTGGTGAAACCGGTGCTGTTTTCGCTGAAGCTCAATACAGGCTGGCAACAGGCAGCTACAACTCAAGAACCGGTTACGAAAGCGATAATGGCGACCTTGAAATACCAGGCCATCCCTGGTTTTCAGCAGGTTATAAGTTTTCGTTCGGTGGCGGTAGCAACTAAGCTTTGCGCATATTATTCTTTTAACATAAAAAGCTGCACTTTGGGGCAGCTTTTTTGTTAATCATCTTCCCAATATTCCTGGAACGCAATGCTAACTGACGATAGAGCAAGCAAAGAAACTTGAATCATGCCGTGGTAAAAACAAACAAAGGTAAAGGGGTGTGTTAAACTTAATGTGGTATGCAATATTTTATATTTTTTGGAGAATATTGATGATATGTAAATTGTAAATGATTTACGATAAACCTGCGTTAATCCTGAAAATCCTGGCAATCTGCTCATAATCTAACGGGCTCGCGCTACCTGCTTCAATCCAATCTGAAACTTGCCTGCCGGCAGGCAGGTCCGCAATCGGGCAATACGCACCCAAACCCGCCTTCAAAATCCCTTCGTTTACCGCCGTTTCTTTCCGTCCATCACTTTACCTGATTTTTATTTAATAAATAATTTGGTTTATTTTATAAACTACTCTATGTTTGTGCAATCAAAGCAAAATTGTCATGAAAAAGCCAATAATACTAACTACCATACTTTTACTTATAGCTTCCTTTATATATGCACAAACTACTATTAAAGGCAACGTAAAAGATAATCACAACAAACCGCTGGCGGGCGCCAGTGTTACCCTGAAAGATACCTACGATGGTGCAACAGTTGATTCAACCGGTAACTTTAGTTTTACCACTACTGAAAAAGGCGCGCAGGTGATTGAGATAACCATGATGGGTTTTAAAACATTTTCTCAAAGCGTTGCTTTGGGCAACGGGTCTATAAATATACAGGCATCGCTAAAAGAGCAACTGGACGAATTAAAGGCAGTAACCGTAACTGCAGGCACATTTGCCGCCGGCGATAAACAAAGGGGCACCGTACTAAGCTCCCTTGACGTAGCTACCACGGCCGGCAGTAATGCGGATATTACTGCGGCGCTAAAAACACTGCCTGGTACGCAACAGGTGGGCGAGCAGGAGGGCTTATTTGTACGTGGTGGCGCCGGTTACGAAGCCAAGCAATACATAGATGGTACGGTGGTAAACAACCCGTATTATTCAAGTGTGCCTGATATTGCCAGCCGCGGCAGGTTTTCTCCGTTCCTGTTTAAAGGCACAGTATTCAGCACGGGCGGCTACTCCGCCCTGTATGGCCAGGCGTTGTCTTCGGTAGTGTTGCTGGAGTCAATTGACCTGCCCGAGAAATCAGAAATTGATGCATCTATATCACCATTAGTTGTTGGCGGCGGTACACAACAGCTTGCAAAAGACAAAAAATCATCATGGGGCTTTAGCTACGATTATGTGAATGTGGGTTTATATTTTGCCCTTGTAAAACAAACGCCCGACTATTTTAAAATGCCGCAGTTTCATAACGGCGATGCAAACTTTAGAATAAAAACCAAAGGCGGTATTATTAAATATTATACCACTTTTGCCCAAAGCAACCTGGGCATACGCAGGCCTGATGTTGACAGCAGCTACCTGAAAGATGCATTTTCGCTGAGAAACATTAACTGGTATAATAACGTTAGCTGGCGCGAGAATTTAAGCAATGGCTGGAAGATGAATTTGGGTGCAAGCTACAGCACCAATACAGATAATATTAAACAGCAGCTGCAGGACCAAAATAATAATCCAAAAGAGTTTGACCCTTCACAATACTGGATGACTTATAAAAACTTTAGTATGGACAGCAGGCAGGACCTGAGCCAAATTAAAGCGGTGTTTGATAAAAAACTGGGCGGCATTAGCAGCATACGTTTTGGTACTGAATACTGGTACAACTATAACAGGTTTACTTATAACGATACTTTACGCAAGCTTATTGATAATTACTCGGCCACATTTGCCGAAGCAAACATTTTTCTTACCAACGAAATTGCTGCACAAATAGGCGCAAGGTTTGAATACTCATCTGTTATTAAAAAGGCTGACATTGCGCCGCGCATTTCGCTGGCGTATAAAACCGGTAAAGACGCGCAAATATCACTGGCTTACGGGCAGTTTTACCAAAAGCCCGAGAACAACCAACTGTTCTATTCAACCAATGTAGGTTTTACAAAAGCTACGCACTACATCATTAACTACCAAAAGATGAACACCCAGCGTATATTTCGTGTAGAAGCCTATTATAAACAATATGCCGACCTTATTAAAACCATACCAATTGGTTATAACTACTACGGCTATAACAACAGCGGTACCGGTTATGCAAGGGGCGTGGACGTGTTCTTCAGGGACAAAAAGACCATTAAAAACCTTGACTACTGGATAAGTTACAGCTATGTTGATACAAAAAGAAATTACCTTAACTATACAAGCGAGCTTCAACCGAACTATGCGGCAACGCACACAGCATCAATTGTAACAAAAAGGTTTGTTACAGAATGGAAAATGGGCTTTAACCTTACCTACACATTTGCTACCGGCAGGCCTTATTATAACTTTATGGTTGACAATGCAGGCAAATACTTTATACAGGACCAGGGTAAAACCAAACCCTATAATGCACTTAACTTTAGCGCAGAATGGGTGCCAAGTGTGGGTAAAACAAATGCAAAGTCGTTTATAGTATTGTTTGCAAGTATTACAAATGTGTTGGGGTATAATGCGGTGTATGGCTACAATTACTCATACAACGGTATGTTTAAGCAGGAGATTGTGCCGCCAGCCAAAAGGTTTTATTTTATAGGCTGCTTTTTAAGCTGGGGTGTTGACAGGACGCAGGATGCGATAAATAATAACCTTTAAGCAGCTTGAAAGGTGATGAGGGAAATGTTTGTCTGAAAGACTCCCTCGGAGATAGTTTGAATGTTTGAAAGGTTTGAATGTTTGAGAGTTGGTACGAAGAAGGGTTGAATTGTTTTAATTAGCGTTATAATAATGGTGCACTTTGGCTAAAGCCGAAAACATGGTTTAGTTTTTTAACCCAGCCTTTAAAAGCTGGGTTATAGGAAAAAAATTGCGCACGGCTTTAGCCAAAGTGTAAACTTAAGTTTTGAACAGAAAGAACAGACAGGTAATGCTTAAACGAACGAAGTAAGAATTAGCGAACATTCATCCCGCGGGGCGGGACAAACTTTCCCCGATGGGGTACTTAGGGCAAACAACCAAACTAAAAAGAGAAAGGCAGGATAAACGAATCAATGAACAGTCAAACAGTCGAACAATCAAACCTTTCAAACTAAAAAGAGAACCAAACCAACCAACCATATGTCTGACGAAAAAAATGAAGAAGAATTTTCACCGCATGAAAGCCTTAAGCTCATTGGTAAAATGATGGATAAGGTACAGGATGATGCTTTGTGGAAAGTTGCTAAAAAACGTTCAGCCTTTAAGCTGTCTGTTATTATATATATTGTAATAAACGCTTTCCTGGTAGGGTTATGGTATTTTACCACGGGCCCGCATTTTTACTTTTGGCCGGCATGGCCCATGATGGGTTGGGGCTTTGGAATAATATTTCAGTTTGTAGATGCATATATGACCAACGGACTGTTTTCAGAGGACAAAGAATTTGAGAAGTTGAAGCGAAAAGCTAAAGAGCAAAACAAAAATTAATTTCATTATAATCACCAAATAAAATCAACTAATATGGATAATCAACAACGGGACGAAATACTTTGGAAAATAGCCAAAAAAAGGGCAGCATTTAAGCAAAGCTGTGTTGTTTACTTTTTTATAAACGCTTTTTTAACAGGCGTATGGTTTTTCTCAATGGGCCCATGGGGCTATTTCTGGCCTAAGTGGCCAATGCTTGGCCTGGCTTTCGGTTTGGCTATTCAATATTTTGATGCTTATGAAAGCAACAAAGTATTTTCAGCCGAAGATGAATATAATAAACTAAAAGGCAAAAGCACCTATTAATAAATCTAACCAAATTTAAATTAAACGTATGAAACGTATTATTCTTGCTATTACATTTTGCAGCGCAATGCTGTTTTCATTTGCACAAAGCGACAGGTATGCAGCCGGCATGAAGAAAAACCTTGCCCTGTTTGATTCTGTTAAAACAACAGCTGAATACCAAAGCCTTTCTGATGCATTTATAAGAATCGGCGATGCAGAAAAAACACAGTGGCAGCCTTATTATTATGCGGCCTTAGCTTTATCAACCGCAGGCTGGATAGGCCAACTGGACAAAGATGATAACGCCAGCAAAATGAACACCCTTTGCGATAAAGCTGAAGCGCTTGCAACCACAGATGCTGCTAAAAGCGAAATATGCGCCATTCGCAATATGAGCGCCACACAGCAAATGATGGTTGACCCGCAAAGCCGTTATATGCAATATGGGCCGGCTGCGGCCGCAGCGCTTAAAACAGGTATGCAGCTAAACCCCAACAACCCACGCCTTTACTATTTACAGGGCATGAGTTTGTTTAACACACCTGCACAATTTGGTGGCGGCAAGGATAAGGCTAAACCTGTTTTTGAAAAAGCAATTAGCTTATATAACGCTGAACAGCCTGATGGCTTTAGCCCAAGGTGGGGCAAACAGCAGGCAACAGCACAACTGGCTTTATGCAATTAAGCACCACACATTACTAAACTATTGTAGCGGCGCATAATTTTATGCGCCGCTATTTACCGTTTATAAAAAGTTATGGAAAATACAAACGAAAACCTATCGCCGCAGGAAAGTATCAAGCTGATTGAAAGCATGATAAACCAGGTTAAAAACAGCTTTGGCGAGGACGGGCATTTATACATATTGTGGGGATGGCTTATTTTTTTATGCAGCATTGGTGAGTTTGTATTGTATGCTTTTTTGCACTATGAAAAACATTACATTGTTTGGTCAATATCGTGGGTGGCGTTTGCTTACCAGTTATATTATTTTGCAAAAAGGCGGCACAAAAGCAAGGTGCGCACTTACACAGGCTATATAATAGGTTATGTATGGGTTACCTATGTTGTGTTGTTGTTTCTAATCGGCTACCTTATCGGCCGTATTGCAAACGATAATTATTTTTACCACATCTTTCCCATTTTGCTTGCGTTGTATGGTATGCCATTATTTTTATCAGGCATAATAATACGTTCAAAGCCACTGGTTGTGGGCGCCATTATTTGCTGGGCACTTTCAGTTATTGCAACGTTTTTACCATATCAATACCAAATGCTTTGTTTATCTGCCGCAATGGTAGCGGGCTGGCTTATACCTGGCTATTTAATGCGCGCAAAATACAAAGCCGGCTTAAAGCAGTAATAATAAAAACTTTAAAGCTATGCATGAAGAAAAAAAATTATCCGGCGAAGAAAGCCTGCAGCTTATAAACCGCATGATACATGAAGCCAAAGGCTATTTTCATGAGAACGGTTTAGGCGCGCTTGTATACGGTTTTACTACGATTGCATGCTGTGTGCTGACTTATATGCGCGATGTAGGTACAATACATTTTCCTTTTCACCCATTTTATATAATGCTGCCTGTTTTTGTTTGGCAGGGGTTTATACAATACAAACAGGATAAACAAAAAATAGCCAAAACATTTACTGACGAAGCGATCGATTTTGTATGGATGGGCTTTTTTATAGCAGCACTGGCCGCTTTATGTGCAGGTTTCGCAGGTATTAAATACATACAAATAAGCTTTGTTATTATACTTGCAGGTATGGCAAGTTTTTTAACGGGCATGCTGTCAAAATTCAGGTACCTTATTATTTGCAGTTTTGTTTGCTGGGCTGTGGGCATCATTTCTTTTTTTGTATTAAACCCCATCATATATTTAATGCTTGCGTTTGTAAGTGTACTTGTATGGGTTGTGCCCGGCTTTATACTAAACGCTTATTTTAAAAAACAACAACATGCAGGATGAAAAGCCACTAACTGAACAGGAAAGCCTGGCACTTATAACCAGTATGATAAATAAGGCTAAGAATGATTATCACGATACTGGTGTTAGCGCACTGTTGTGGGGTAGCAGCGTTACCATTTGTGGCATAGTAAGCTTTATTGGTGCGGTATATAATAAGCCGCAACTTTTTTATATATGGTATTTAACGGCAGTAGCAGTAGTTGTGCAGGTATTTATAGCTATAAGGGAAAGCCGCAGAAGAAAGATAAAATCGTATAACGACTCAGGTATGAATGGTATTTGGATAAGCTACGGCATATCAATCTTTTTATTCTCCTACTATTCAAACTATTTTAATCTGCCTCACGAAAATGTTCTGTTTTTAATAGCGTATGGCATACCCACTTTTGCAACAGGTATAAGCCGCAGTTTTAAGCCGATGATAATTGGCGGCATTGCCTGCTGGGTTTTAGCTATTGCAGCCATTTATACAAAACATGAGGCGTATACCCTGCTGTACAGCGTAATTGCTGCACAGTTGGCCTGGTTTATTCCCGGTGTTATTTTGAGAAGAAAGTATTTGAAAGCTAAACGCGGAAATGTTTAAAGAACTAGATCCCATATTACACTCGCAGTTGCGGCTTGCGGTAATGAGCCTGCTCATTAGCGTTAAAGAGGCTGAGTTTACTTTTATTAAAGAGAAAACAAACGCCACCGCAGGTAACCTTAGCGTGCAGGTACAAAAGCTGAAGGAAGCCGGTTATATTGAAGTAGTAAAAGAGTTTAAAGATAATTACCCCAACACTACCTGCCGCATTACCCAGCAGGGTATTAAAGCCTTTGAGGAATATGTAAAAGCATTACAGGAGTATTTAAAGGTAGGGCAACAATAGTTTCCAGTTTAAAGTTTCCAGTTTGTAGTTTGTACGTAGTATTGATTACGTAACGTATAAAAAGTTAGGCACTCCCCCGGAAATAACCAAATCATTTCAAATTTGATCTTTTAAATAATCTTTGCCGCAATCTCGTGCGCCCCTTCTCCACCCGTGGAGAAGGGGTAGGGGATGAGGTCTCTTGTACATAGGGGATAGGGGGTGAGGTTAAAATTTCTATAAAACCCACCTTAAAATATGCTGCTATTTAAAATTAGCTGTACGTTTATATCGTTAAATTGCATTAAAATGTAATAAAACCTGTAACCACTTTACCTGCCCGGTCTTCCCAAATCTTATTTTTGTTTATTGGTTAAAAAGAAAGGAACCGTTGCTGTGCGATGCTTGTAAAGGCATGCGCGGTGTAAGCTGTTAATGCCGGTAATGTGGCTGCAGGCCATTGTATAACAACCAAAAAAGTATATTATAGCGTAAAAAACATATTATTGCACTAAACTTTAGCGCCAGGCGGCCTTTGCAGGCACACTGTTTACAATTAACAATTATAACCTTATAATAAAGCCATAACGATAGTAGCCCGGAATTTATTAGCCCGGCGGCAGGTGTTAGCGGTTATACTTTGTCTTAAATAAAGCATGTATGAAGTTTATAGCAGTAATATTACTGGCTTGTATAAGTATCAATGCTTTTGGGGGAATTAATGAGAATGATGTGTATTGCTACATGAAAAGCGTGGGCATTAAAAACCCTGAAATTGTACTTAGGCAGGCCATATACGAAAGCGGCCATTTTAAAAGTGCTGTTTGTTTGAAAAAGAACAACATTTTTGGTTTTAGAAGCATGGTTATTTATAAAAGCTTTAAAACATGGCAGGAGTGTGTTGATTATTATAAGCGCTGGCAAGACAGGCATTATACAGACAGCACCGAAGAATATTATCATTTTTTACAACGCATAAATTATAGTGGCTTTAAAGACTTTAATTATGCTAAACAACTACAAAAAGTAAGGATACAGGCATCGCTAAAATGTCAGGAAGATGAACAAAAATAAAATTTCTCACCCGGCCCTTATAATATGGTCTGCTATAATTACCCTATTGGTACTATCAGCCGTAAAACTTCCTGTTATTCCTTATATAAATAGCTATAGCCACATTGACTTATTGCAAGACCTTAAGGCAGATAACAAACCTGCCGCCGCCAGGGTAAAACTGCCACAGGCAGTTAATAAAAAAGACAGCATATTTACCGGCCTTGCCAATGTATTTGACGACAGCTCACTAATAAGCGACTATGCTGATAACGGTGCTGCCACCATGAGCGCTTTTTATGCGAAGCTTAATAACTTAAAAAAAGCAAATGGTAAGGTGCGCATTGCCTACTTTGGCGACTCATATATAGAAGCAGATTATGTAACAGGTGAGTTAAGAAATAAAATGCAGAAAATATATGGCGGCAGCGGTGTTGGTTTTTTGCCAATGCAGTCAGTTGTGGCAGATGATTACCAAACAATAAAATTTGGTTCAACAACCTCATGGACTGATAATAATTTTCATAACAACACTCAAAAGCGTACGCTGGGCTTAATGGGCCATGTGTTTTATTCAAACGGCGATGCATCGTCGCAGTATGAGGCGGTAAATAGTAATAAGTTTAAAAATATTTATTTAATAACTGGCAAATTTGCTGACAGCAGTGCCACTGTTAGTGTTGAGGCAGATGGCAAAGAAGAAAAAATAGCTGTTGCCAACAACGGCGCTGTAAACAAAACAGCTATAAACACCACGCCAGTAAGTAAAGTTAAAATAAGCTGCACCAATACTAACCTGCCTGTTTACGGCGTAAGCATTGAAGACAGCACTGGTGTGTATATTGACAACTATGGTTTTAGGGGCAACACAGGCGCTTTATCATTGCAACTGCAGGCTGATATGATGAAGGGCTTCCAGGATAACTTTAAATACGACCTTGTTATTATTCACTATGGCCTTAACGTAGTAGTGCATGGCGATACAAACTTTCTTTGGTTTAACCACACCATGGCAAAGCTTATTGAAAAAGTAAAAACAGCCTGCCCCGGTGTACCCATACTGTTAATAAGCACCAGCGATATGAGCTATAACGAGCAGGGTACTTATATTACTGACCCCGCAGTGCCTGTACTGGTGCGCACACAAAATGAAATTGCCCGCAATAATAAAGTTGCATTTTGGAACCTGTATTACTCAATGGGTGGCGAGAACACTATGGCCAACTGGGTGGAAGGAGATACAACCTACGCTTACAAAGATTACATGCATGTAAACGAAAGGGGCGCCAATAAGGTAGCCGGCATTTTGTTAGATAAATTATTGCACTCCCAAAAAAATTAAACCGGTGATGCGAAAAGCGCATCACACCTATATGAACTTTAGCCTGCACAAGCTTATTGATGAACTTAAGTACGATCCAAAAAATCCTTTAGTATTTAACAGTGGTTTCTTCCTTGTATTCTTCGCGGTGTTTTTGCTTATTTACCTGGTGCTTTATAAAAAGGCAACCGTACGGCTGTATTTTTTAACGTTGTTCTCGCTGTATTTTTTTTATAAAGCATCAAACTGGTACGTGGTGTTTTTATTAATAGCGGCGGTGGCAGATTATAACCTTAGCCATCTTATTTACAATGCAACAGACAGCCAAAAGAAAAAATGGTTAATGATAACAAGCGTTACCTTAAACCTTGCATTGTTATTTACTTTTAAATACACCAACTTTTTTATTGATACTTTTAACGGTATTGCCAGCGCACATATTAGCCCCGTAAAGCTTATACTGCCTGTAGGTATATCTTTTTACACGTTTGAAAACCTTAGCTATACCGTTGATGTTTACCGCGGAACATTTAAGCCGGTAAACAGGTTTATTGATTACCTGTTCTTTCTGTCATTTTTTCCCAAGTTAATGATGGGGCCTATTATACGTGCCGCTGATTTTATACCGCAAATAAACAGGGAGCCGTTTGTGGGTAACCGCCAGTTGGGCGAGGGCCTGTACCTGTTGTGCAGCGGGATTATAAAAAAAATTGTGATAAGCGACTTTCTTTCTGCCAACTACGTGTCGTATATTTTTGATGACCCTTCAAAGCACACGGGCATAGAATGTTTATTTGCCGTGTATTGTTATGCCATGGTTATTTATTGCGATTTCTCGGGCTATTCAGATATGGCGCGTGGTATTGCCAAATGGATAGGGTTTGATATTAATATTAACTTCCTTTCACCCTACCAGTCATCCAACATAACTGAGTTTTGGCGGCGCTGGCATATATCACTTTCCACCTGGTTGAAGGACTATCTGTATATACCGCTTGGCGGTAACCGAAAAGGCAAATTCAACCAATACAAAAACCTTTTCATCACCATGCTGCTGGGCGGCTTTTGGCACGGCGCTAACTGGAACTTTATTTTTTGGGGCGCTTTGCATGGTACCGCACTTGCGCTTGATAAGTGGCGTGCGGAGCTTGCCAAAAAACTAAGGCTGCCATTCCATATTCCTTCGGGCCTTGCAAAAGCCATTGGCATCATTATTACCTTTCACTTTGTATGTTTTTGCTGGATATTTTTTAAATGCACAACTTTTCACGATAGCTGGGTGATGATTGGTGAGATATTTCACAATTTCAGGCCAGATGTAGCCGGCGCTTTATTGCAACATTACACCCCTGTTGCTATTATATTGCTTCTTGCATTTGTATTGCACAGCATACCCGTTAAAACAGAAGAAAGGTTCCAGGCGCGCATGGCCACATGGCCGCTGGCAGCCATGCTTTCGTACTTTTTAATATGTCTTTATATTGCCATTGAGTTTAAACAACCTGTGCCAATAAAGCCGGTGTATTTGCAGTTTTAGTTTGCTGCAATACATAGCCTATTTTCCCATCTTGTAGCTAATAGTTAGCCATGCAAAAAAATTGCATGGTTACAACCCTTTGTTTTAACTTAGGTATCTTTAAGCAGCTCCCCCGGCCGCTGCCTGAACGTGGTAATTTCTTAATAATAAAAGCAATAATAGCGTATGAAGTTTATTTACAGATGCCTGTATTTCGTTTTATTACCGGCAATTACCTGGGCCCAGCACGATACATCCTACTATTCAGTTGTAAATAAAAGCAAAATTGCGGGTAGCGAAAAAATGTGGCAATCCGTCAATGGAGACTACCATATTAGCTACCAATTTAATGACCGCGGCAGGGGCGACAGTACCGAAACGGTGCTGCATGTTAATGCAGACGGCAATATCAGCTCGTTACTAACTACCGGGATAGATTATTATAAGAACCCATTCCAGGAACAGTATGCAATTCACGGGGATTCGGCAGTTTGGACAATTAATGGCGATAGAAAAGCCGTTGTGTTTAATAACCAGCTTTATTCCCCAAGTGGTGGAAGCCCGGTTATTTTTGAAATACTGCTAAAAGCTATCATGCGGCAACCGCACAAAAAAATGGCAACATTGCCGGATGGAAATATTGGCATTGGCGAAACAATGGATAAGAGCCTGAATATTAATGGTAAAAATCAACAGTTACGATTATTTACTATGTATTTTGATCCATCACCGGTACCTTATTACCTGTGGATGACCGATGATATGCATTTTTTTGCATTTGGAACCGGATGGTCTTATTCTATACAAAAGGGTTGTGAGAAATGGGTTGATTCTTTATTTGCCATGCAGGAAATAGCAAGCAGCAATTATTACCGGCAGCAGCTAAAAAATAATTCATCTGCATTAATGGGGCGCATGCTGTTTACGCATGCCAATATCTTTCAATCGGCAACGGCTGGTTTGCAAAATAATATGACCATTGAAGTAGTGAATGGAAAAATAGCAGGTATATTTCCCGCGGCCGCGGCGCCTGCCAAAGCAGACACTGTTATTGACTGTACCGGTAAATTTATTATGCCCGGCCTGTGGGATATGCATGGCCACTACGATAAAGATGAGGGGGTTATGTATTTGGGGGGTGGTGTAACCCACGTAAGGGATATGGGTAACGATAAGATATTACTAACTTATAAAAAACAAATTGCTGATAATGCTTTATTGGGGCCTGATATAAGTTATCTCTCTGGTTTTATTGACAAGGAAGACCCATTCCAGGCCCCTACAGGCGCTATTATTAAAACACTGGAAGAAGGGTTAACAGCTATTGACGATTATCATAACCTGGGTTACCAGCAAATAAAGCTATACAGTGCCGTAAAACCCGAATGGGTAAAACCATTAGCGGCACATGCACATAGCCTGGGGATGCGCGTGTGCGGGCATATACCGGCTTTTATGACCGCTGAACAGGCAATAAATGCTGGCTACGATGAGATTACGCACATGAATTTTTTGTTTCTGAATTTTATGGGCGACACAATTGACACACGTACACCGGCCCGTTTTAGGCTGGTGGGCGATAATGCCGGCAGCCTTGACCTGCAAAGCGCAGCTGTGCAAAAATTTATTGCCTTAATGAAACAAAAGCATATAGCGCTTGATGCAACATTAAATGTATGGCAGGGAATGTTTGATGAATTTAAAGGCGACACATCTGGTTTTATAAAACCTGTTTTTGACTGGTTGCCGGCAGCAAACAAAACAAGTGTAGCGGTGCAAAGCCCATTTGGCAGCGAACAACAAAAAGTGGCGTATAAAGCAGCATTTAAAAATATGCTTAACATGCTAAAGATGCTTTATGATAATGGCATTCTGTTAGTGCCAGGCACTGATGGCGGGGATGCTAACGCCCTGCACCATGAGCTTGAGCTTTATGTTAAAGCGGGCATACCCGCTGCCGAAGTGCTTAAAATAGCTACCTACAATGCCGCTTTAGACTGCAATTTGCAAAATGTGTATGGCCAGGTATTACCCGGAAGGCTGGCCGACTTTATAATAATTGATGGCGACCCAATTAAGGATATAAGTGCCATTAGAAGGGTGCGCAATGTTGTAAAGAACAACAGGCTGTACCAGCCTAAGCAATTGCTGCAATCGCAGGGGTGGACATATTACTATTAGCCGTTTTATTAACCTGGAAAAGCTTGTTGCTGATTGTTGTTTAGTGAAGGGGTGCTATGCTTAACTGCAAATAACCAATCTTTTATATTTTATTTCTCATTCTCTATATTTCCCGGCCCTACCTTTGCAGGTATAATAGTACTGATGCAAAACATCATAACAGTAACGGGGCTTACGAAACAATTTAAAAACCTAACCGCCGTAAATAACCTTTCCTTTTCAGTTAATGAAGGCGATGTGTATGGTTTTTTAGGCCAAAACGGTGCGGGTAAATCAACCACCATACGCATGCTGTTAACGCTTATACGGCCTACGGCCGGAAGCATTAACATGTTTGGGCTTAACCAGCAGCACTACCGCAAACAGGTATTGCAGCAAACAGGGGCGGTTATTGAAAAGCCTGATGTTTACAAATATTTATCAGCATACGAAAATCTGAAACTGTTTGCAGCATTGAGCGGTATAAAGCCCACCCAAAATGAGCTGATGGCGCAACTGGATATGGTAGGGCTTGCCGGCAGAGAACACCACAAAGTAAAAACGTTTAGCCAGGGCATGAAGCAAAGGCTGGGCATTGCCATAGCGCTGGTGCACAACCCCAGGCTTATTGTGCTTGATGAACCTACTAATGGCCTTGACCCGCAGGGTATTGCCGACATACGGAACCTTATACTGCACCTTAGCAGGGAGCGTGGTAAAACAATAGTAGTATCATCTCACCTGTTAAGCGAAATTGAACAGGTTGCTACGCGCGTGTTGATAATTGACAAAGGCAAAAAAGTAATTGAAGGTACCGCCGCGCAACTCTTCGACCCATCGCAAACCATTGTTGAGGTTGATACGCTTAATAACGAAAGCGCCCTTGTGCAATTGCAGCAAAGCCGGTGGAGCGATGCGCTGCAACCAAGAAGAAGCCAAACCATACTATTAAAAATAAACCGTAACAGTATTCCGCAATTGCATGCATGGCTGGTACAACAGGGCATACAGGTAATGTCAGTACAGCCAAGGCACTCGCTGGAAGATCTTTTTTTACAGGTAACATCAGGTAAACAACATGTGGAAGCTTTTACAAATTGAGCTATATAAAATATTTCGCAGGCCGCGAACATATATTTCATTCGCTGCTATAACTGCGTTGATACTGGTAGTGCAGGTAGGCCTTAAGGCCGATGGTGAAACCTATATAAACTTTGTGCTTAGCGGTTTGAAAGATTCTGTTGATATAGACGGAAAGCTGCTGAACGGTTATTTTGTATGTTACGTTATACTGCAGTTGCTGCTTATACATGTACCATTGCTGATAGCGCTTATTGCTGCCGATATGATATCGGGCGAAGCAAATATGGGCACCCTCAGGTTAATGGTGGCCAAACCAATAAGCCGCGAACAATTTATACTGGCAAAATTTCTTGCATCAGCAGTATACACATTTGTTTTGCTTGTTTGGATAGCGATAACAGGCCTGCTGCTTAGCCTGTGGATATTTGGCACGGGAGACCTGTTTGTTGCCAAAATATCTTATGCCGTACAATTACAAAGTAACGATGTTTTTTGGCGCTACTGCGGTGCTTTTTGCTTTGCCTACCTTGCCATGCTAACAGTGGCGGCCCTTGGATTTTTTCTTAGCCTGTTTGCAGAAAACTCAATAGGGCCCATCGTTGCTACAATGAGCATTGTAATATTCTTTACCATCATCAGTACCATGAGCATTCCCATCTTTCAAAAAATACAACCATACCTTTTTACTACCCACATGGTTAACTGGAAGGAGTTTTTTGATGAAAAGGTAAATGCGAATAACGAAGCCATACTGGGCAGCATACAAAACCCGCAACGTATAATTAATTCGGCGCTTGTACTGGCCGCACATATTGTGGGCTTTGTTGGCTTGAGTATGTATTTGTTTAAGAGAAAGGATGTGTTAAGCTGATTAAACATTTGTTAGGCCCGAAGTTTCAGGCATTGGGCATTAAGTTATTGAGCGGGCAGAACCCATTTGTGTTAACTGAATATAAAATAGTTATGAAAAGAATATTATTCCTGGTTTCACTTTTCACCTTTCACTTTTCACTTCTCACCCATGCACAGGACATGACAGAACTGGTAAAAAAAGTGAAGGCAAAACTTGACCAGGTGAATGATTACCAGGCCGACGGCATGTTAAAAACAGATATTGTTTTTATTAAGGCGCCTGTAAGCAAAATTAAAGTGTACTTTAAAAAGCCAAATAAATTCAGGCTGAAGAAGGAAGGCGGTATTTCCATTTTGCCAAAAGGCGGCGTTAGTGTTACCGCGGGAAATATTGTTGATATTAACAGCTTTGTTGCTTTAGCTGCCGGTGATGCTGAAGTTGACGGCATTAAAGTAAAGATGGTAAAAGTATTGCCTACTGATGAAAACAACGAAGTAGTTTTGGCTACTTTATATATTGACGAAGCCTACCTTTTAATAAGGAAAGCTGTTATAACCACCAAAGAAAACGGTACGTACGAAATTGGCCTTACCTACGGCAAATTTGCTGCTTATGCCCTGCCGGATAAAGTAGTTTTTAGCTTTAATACCAAAGACTATAAGTTGCCAAAAGGCATTACGCTTGAATTTGATGATAACGTTAAGCCGGGCGATATGAATAAGATGAAAAACAAAAAAGGTAAGGTGGAGATAACGTACTCATCATACATTATAAATAAAGGCATTGACGACAGTGTATTTAAATAACTAACTTATGCAAACTAAAAACAACGGGATAGTTTTACAGGTTGCCGACGGTACATTAATGAACGCTTATATAACTGCGCCTGATGGTGATAAAACCTACCCCGGTATAATATTGTTACAGGAAGCTTTTGGCATTACCAGCCACATACGCTCCGTGGCCGACCGCATTGCCTGTGAAGGCTATGTAGTTATTGCGCCGGAGCTATTTCACCGCACTGCGCCGGGTATTGAATTTGATCAAAATAACCTGCCTGTTGTTATGGAACATGTTACCGCAATGAAGCTTGAACAGCAGCAGGACGACCTGCGTGCCTGTTATACCTGGCTGGAAAAACAGGATAATGTAAACAAACATAAAATTGGCAGCATTGGTTATTGCATGGGTGGCAGGGTAAGCTTTATAGCTAATTATACGTTGCCCCTTAGCGCCTGCGTGTCGTACTACGGAAGCGGTATTCAAAATATGAGTGATAAGGTGAAAGACCTGCATGCGCCACACCTGTTTTTTTGGGGCGGGCTTGACCAGCACATTCTGCCCGAACATGTAGCTGCTGTTGAGGCGAATATGAAGCAGGGCGGCAAGCCTTATGTTAATGTTGTTTTCTCGTACGCCAACCATGCCTTTAATAATGACCAGCGGGCTAACTATAATGCTGATGCCAGCCGCGAAGCCTGGGCGATGAGCATGGCTTTTTTTAAAAATAAGTTGTAGGCAGGAAGCAGGGAGTTGGGGAGTTGTTATCGTGTTGGGTTTGTTATGCCGGTTTGATGTATATAGAGGTAGCCCCAAAGGGGCGTAATATAATAGCGAGGGGTGAAGCCCCTCGTGAAAACGCATCCTAAATCTATAAGCCCTGAAGGGGCGAAATGCATACATCAAAATGTCAATCCCAAACATATTGCTCGTCATACGCAACTTTATATTTCTTAAGAAACGACCTGTATTCTTCCTGGAATGTCTTTTCTCGATGATATTCATGCTGATTGCTGATATATGCAATTACAACATCAATCTCTGACGGATTTACAGAAAAGGCTCCATAGCCATCCTGCCAATAAAAATCTTTCCATAATGGGTCTTTTGTTTTCATCCATTTTGAAGAATGCGATTTTATTTCCTCTATCAATTTTATTAGCGTAACTTTTTTGGACAGCATGCAAAGTATATGTACATGATCAGTAAAACCTCCTGTTATAATTGGCTGGCAATCTAATTTTTTACAAGTGCCGCCAAGATAGTTATGTAGCTCATCCTCATAGGGAGGTTGAATTAGTGGTTCACGGTTTTTAGTGCTAAAAAACGATATGCAAATAATTTTGTACAAGCGATTGGCCCATATATTCACTTTTTAATGCTTAGGTATTTGATGTACAATGTACATTTTTATAAGGGATGTTTTTATACGTTTATAAACAGGTTCCTTCATAATTTGCAGATTGCGCCCCTTCGGGGCTGCAAAGAATAAACATGGTTATGTACCGATGGGCTTCACCCATCGCTAACGGATTGCGCCCCTTCGGGGCTGCAAAGAATGAACATGGTTATGTACCGATGGGCTTCACCCATCGCTAACAGATTGCGCCCCTTCGGGGCTTCAAGGAATGAACTTGCTTGCATATCGATGGGCTTCACCCATCGCTAACAGATTGCGCCCCTTCGGGGCTTCAAAGAATAAACATGGTTATGTACCGATGGGCTTCACCCATCGCTGACAGATTGCGCCCCTTCGGGGCTGCAAAGAATAAACATGGTTATGTACCGATGGGCTTCA